>Ga0209276_100046_pt1 | contig 304845 bp, 284 predicted proteins | sample DewCreD2012metaG_3_FD_185473 | JGI IMG/M metagenome (GOLD analysis project Ga0209276, IMG submission 185473) | Hot spring sediment bacterial and archeal communities from British Columbia, Canada, to study Microbial Dark Matter (Phase II) - Dewar... ...
GCATGGCCGAGTTCGCCCTCACCCCGGGGGCTCCCAGGGCGCAGGAGTTCCGCGTCACCGGGTCCGAATACGTGGGCCCCATCGTGGTGGGGAGGAAGCGCGTGATGCGGATCACCTACGACCCAGGTAATACCAGTAATAAAGGTGGATCTGCCGAGTACACCACCGAGATCACGCAAGTCGTGAACCTCGCTGGTGCGTTCCTCTATACGTACAGGGATAGTGACGGAGATGAATTCCAGAACTTCCTCGATGCAGACGGGCTCTTCCGTGTGGCCGATTCCGAGAAGGGCTGGAAGACTACCTTCCGGGAGCCACGCGTGTTACTGGGGTTCCCGACATGTGCAGGTCTCTCCTGGAAGAACCAGTGGCTCCGGCAGAATCTTTCCAGCGGAGCCGCCTACCAGATCACAGAGAGCTCCAGGATTCAGAGCACGAAAGAGGAGGTCTCCACCCCTGCAGGAGGGTTCTCCCAGGTCTTGCAGGAGGGCGGAGGCTTCGAGGTGGTCGAGACCAAGGGGGGTCAAGTTGTCTTCCGATCCACCTCCACGTTCTGGTGGGCACCAGGCATGGGCGTCGTGCGCTCCGTGGAAGAGCGGCAGGGGACGAACGAACGCTGGCTTTATGAACTTCTCTCCCATATTGTCCCAACTTCCTCGCAGTGATCCAGCGCCTAGGGGGAGTTGCTGACCAGGGCTTCGCCCCCGGGCAGCCGGGCGAGCACCACCGGTTCTGGAGGGGAGGGGAGGTGCGGGAGCATCTCCTCCGGAACGATGGCGAGGACTGGTTGCATTTTCCAGGCGCGCCGGAGTTCCTTTTCTCCCACGTACTCCACGGGCCTCTCGAAGTAGTACTCCGGGAAGGGGTTGTGCGGTCCGAGGATCAAGATCGTCGGTGCATCCACCTGCTGGCGATTTACGATCCTCGCCACTGGGCGCCAGGGGGAGATCCGATCCCAGGAACGGTACACGGAAGCAACGAGGAGCGCATAGGAAAGGAGGATCGACGCAGCGAGGAGGAGGATTCCCTGACGGCTACGGCCGCGGAGAGTCCCGAGAGGGTGGAGAAGGAGGCTGGCGAGGAAAACCGGGAGGAAGGGGAAGAGGATGGGGAGGTAACGACCTGCCTCTCCAGGGATGCCCCGGATGAGGACCCAGAGCATGAAGAGCCCCCCGATGCCCGCGGCCACCAGGGAGACCCATGCCGCCTGCCTGTCCCACCTCTCCTCGCCAACGGCGTTTCCTAACAGAACGGCCAGGGCGGGGAAGACGGGGAGGAGGTAGCGGACCACCTTATCCCCCGGGGAGAGGGAGAGGAAACTGAACACCCCGAGAGCCCACAGGGTACACAGCCATAATCCAGAATTCCCATCCCTCCTGGCTTTTACCCCCTCCTTGAGAGCAGGCCAGAGCCATCCTGTCCACGGAAGGATCCCCACCAGGAGGAGAGGGACATAAGCTCCCAACCCAGTCCACCAGGAGGTCTTCACTGGGCTCGCCAGGACAGGGTGGAAGAACCGGCCGATCCCCAGGGTCCCACCGAGGAAGAAAGTGTCCACGAAGGCCCGCCCCTCGCGGGCGGCGCCGAAGACGAACCAGGGGGCACCGGCGGCGACGAAGGCGAGGGCGCCGGCTGCGATTCCAGAGAGGGCCTTCCGGGGGAGGGGTGGCCGGTTCAGGAGGAGGTGGAGGCCCAGGACCAGGAGGGGGATGGCTAGCCCTATGATCCCTTTGGAGAGTACTGCCAGGGCCGTGGAGAGTCCCGAGAGGGCCGCTGCAGCGACGGTCCCTTCTTGCCTCCAACGCAGGTACCAGTAGAAGGCCAGCGTGACGAACAGCGTGAGGGGGATATCCTGCTGAGGGACGAGGCTCTGGTAGAAGAACTGCAACGAGGTGAGGAGAATGAGGGCGACGTGGAGGGCTTTCCAGGGTGGAAGGGAGATGCGCGCGAGGAGGTAGGTGGAGGCCACGGTACCCAGGGCCAGCAGGACGTGCCAGAGGCGCAGCGCTACCTCGGAGAATCCGAACGCCTGGAATGAGAGGGCGATGAGCCAGAGGGTGAGGGGAGGTTTGTCCACAACCCACCCTTCCCGGTAGCGCGGGATGAGCCAGTCTCCCGAGGTGAGGATGTTCTTGGCGATCCTCCCGTAGAGGGCGGTGTCTCCATCTGTGATGGGCAAGGCGATCCCGCCGAGGAGGACCAGCGCTCCTGTCAAGAGGAGCCACGGGGCTCCTGGGAAAGGCCTTTGGGTTGGTCGGTCGCTCACGAGGAGATGGGTTTGAAGTAGCGGATGTCCGTGATCGCCCCGCGACGTTCGGCCGGGGGAGCGAGGACCCCCTCCACGGGCATGCCAATGGCCACCGCCTCAGGGGGCGCGGCCACGCGCCCGAGTATGCCCCCGTCGGTCTGGTCGATGAGGATGTAGGCGAGAACCTCTGGGTCTCGTAGCGGCTGTCCTTTCTCATCCGACAATAGGACGGTGTAAGTGTGCACCACCCCCCGCGGGGGAACCTCTACCCAGCTCCCCGAGAGGTCGGCGAAACAGTGGGCGCAGTAGATCCGCGGTGGGAGGTATGTGACCCCGCACTCCTGGCAACGCGTGGCGGCGAGCAGCCCGCGTTCCCGGAGCGTCGTGGTGAAACGCTCCCCGGCCACGCCCGCGGTGTACAGGTACTCTACGGGGAAATCCCCCCGCCAGCTCTGGACTTCATCCATCGTGGTAGGCTTCTCGCGGATTCCCATGGTTCTCACTCCAGAGGCCGGAAGTAGAGAATGTCGGTGATGGCACCGACCCGCTCCTCAGCGGGTTTCCACACCGCCTGCACCCGCATGCCGACGCGCACCCGGCGCCGGATCGCCTCCACATCCCTCTCCCCGATTCCCCCGATGAGGTGGAGGAACCCAACACGGGGGTGCGTGCCGTCAATCTCGATCACCGCCGGGATCTGGGGGATCTCCAGGGGCTTCATGTCCCAGGTGACGTAGCAGATGGAGAAGGTATTGATGGTCCCAGTATCCCGGAGTTCCACCCACCCGTCCATGGGTCGGAAGCACCATTCACAGAACGCGCGCGGGGGCGTGACAGTCCGGCCACAGGCATGGCAGCGCACCCCCAGGATCTTCCCCGCCTTGAGCCCCTGCAGGAACCTGCTGATGGCAACCCCGCTGTCCCATCGGTACTCCAAGCGAGGCTTCCAGGCGACGAGGCTCACCTTCCCCTCGCGGAACTCCTCCTCACGCAGGGAAGTCCCGCGGGGGCGCACCGGAGGTGTCCCTGCGGCCTCCCCTGACTTCCGGTGGGATTGGGGTCCCCTGTTGGCCTCGCTCCTCGATGTCCTCGCCATGCCTGCCTCCCTTCCGCCGCGACTAAGGTAAACGGACAGGAATCTTGCTACACCATAACAACTGGAGCTTCCCCTGTGTCGGGGTGACTTATCTCCCCAGGATCACCACTGTGCCGATCTGCATCAAATCGCCCCAGGCCTGGGCCAGCCCCCTCTTGGGATTCCCTGGCACCTGTCGCTTCCCTGCCTCGCCGCGGAGCTGCCAGAAGATCTCGCAGACCTTCATGAGGCCAGCTGCGGCGATGGGGTTCCCCACGCCCATGAGCCCGCCTGAGGGGCAACTTGGGAGCTCCCCGTCCCGGTTGAACCTCCCGTTCACCAGATCCTCTGCAGCTTTGCCCCTCTCCGCCAGGAGGAGTCCTTCCAGGTGATGGAGCTCTTTGTAGGCAAAGGGGTCGTAGGGTTCCACCACGTGGATCTCCTTGCGGGGCTCGCGGATCCCAGCCATCTCGTAGGCCATGCGGGCAGCGTACTCCACGTAGCGGGGGTATGCCAGGTCCCGATTCCCCCAGTAGGAGGTGTCCAGGCACCATCCCACGCCCTCAACCCACACAGGCTTGTCCGAGACCCGCTTGGCCACGTGCTCGCTGGCCAGGACGATGGCGGCGGCTCCGTCGGAGACGGGGCTGACCATGAGGCGGTGGACCGGCCAGGCGACCACCTCGGAGCCGAGGACGTCCTTCACTGTGAGCTCTGCAGCCACTTGGGCGCAGGGATGGTCGAGGGCATTCCGCTTGTTCTTCACCGAGACGAGGGCGATCTCCTCATTGGAGATCCCATAGGTGTGCATGTACCGGCTCTGCTCCAGGGCGAAGATCCACAGGAGGTTCGGGCCGAGAGGGCGCTCCAGGGTATGGTCGAAGATGGTCAGGAACGCTCCCTGGGGATGGGGCTGGCAGCTCGACATCTTCTCCTCCGCCACGACGAGGACCGTGTCGAACATCCCTGAGGCGACCATATACCACCCGTGGATGATGCTGAACACCCCCGATCCTCCCCCTACGTAGGACCGGATGACCGGCTTGCAGTACCCGCCCGCGCCGTCGGAGAGCCATTCCCCCTTCATGTGCACCCCGTCGAAGGCATCGGGTGCGGAGCTCACGACCACAGCCTCGATGTCCCGGAGGCGGAGGCCTGCGGATTCCAGCGCCTGGCTCGCAGCGTAGTAGGAGAGCTCCTTGCCGGTTTCCAGTGCCCTGCGCATGAACACCGTCAGGCCTGCGCCGACGACTGCAACCTTCCGCTGGATCCTCCGGGCCACGGCGCACCTCCTCCTTCCCTCAATCCCCCTGAAGAACGACAACTCCCCCTGTCGTCGTGGGCACCCCGCGCCAGGAGCACACGACACCGGTGCGGGCCCCTGGGATCTGGCGACTCCCAGCTTCTCCTCGGATCTGCCAGGCAGCCTCAGCCACCCTGTAGAGCGCGGTCGCGTCGAAGCAGTATCCCATCCCGAGGCTCCCTCCTGAGGCGTTGATCGGGAGGAAACCGTTGGATCCTTCCTCCATCGCGAGGTCCGCTGCCTCCTGGGGCGCGAGGAGCCCCAGGGCCTGGAGGTGCTGGAGTTCCTTGTAGGCGTAGGTATCGTCGACCTCCCCAAAGTCGATCTCCTTGCGCGGGCTGGTGATGCCGGCCATGCGGTAGGCCATCTGGGCGGCGAGTGCGGTGTAGGCTGCCTTCCCCCAGGACCGCCCCGCGAGCCAGGGAGTCTCCGTGGCCCAGCCGATCCCCCGGATCCATACTGGTTTCCCCTTGCTCCGGCGCGCCCGAGCTGAGGAGGCCAGGATCAGGACAACAGCCCCATCTGCGTAAGGGCTCCTATGGAGGACCCTCAGGGGGCTCGCCAGGGGAGGAGAGGTTTGGACCTCTTCTACGGTCAGGGAGGCACCGTAGGAGGCGAGGGGGTTGCGCAGGGCATTCCGACGGTTCTTCACCACGACAGCTGCGACAGCCTCCTCAGGGATGCCCGTCTCATGGAGGTAGCGGCGCATCTCCAGGGCGGCGATGGCATGGGAGGGGATCCCTACAGGGCGCTCGTAGATGGGATCGAGGGCCATGGCCAGGACCTCCTCATGGTTGAGGATGTTGGAGGTCTTGCAGTGTCCCTCCACAACCACGAGGTCGGCGATCCCGCTCTGGATGAGCATGAACGCCGCTGCCAGCCCCTGGAGCCCGTCGCCGGCAATGGTGTGGACAGGGCGGAGGACCGCCCCCAGCTGGTCGGGGGTGTACTCATCGGTGATGCTCGTCCCCTCGTGGAAATCCTCCGAGACCGAGATGAAGCTGTCAACCTCTGAGGGTTCCGTTCCTGCGTCTGCGTAGGCTCTCGTTGCGGCTTCAAAGATGAGCTCGCGCTGGGAGAGCTCTGGGGAAACCGGACGGAGGGGAGTCACCCCCACCCCGATGACGGCCACATCTTGGTCCATGAACGTCCCCCTTTCCTTCCCCGCTCGCCCTCATCCTCTCACGGTCGAGCGGGGACCTCGGGGGTTGCCGTGCCCCTCGGTGGAATATACACCAGTCGCAAGGAGATTCCTGCAGGAGAGGAACGGGCTGTCCGAGGACGAATACACTACAGGGAATGGACGGCGGGTGGTGGAGGAACGCCTGGCCTGAGGACGGGTTCGCCGAGGGGGCGCACATGGACTTTCATCTCAGCGAGGAACACCGCCTGATCCAGGATACGGTCCGAAGCTTTGCCTCCACTGAGATCCTCCCCGTCGCCGCTGAGCTAGACCGAGACGCACGCTTCCCCGCGGAGATTATCCGGCGCGCGAGCGAGCTGGGCCTGTTGGGCATGATGGTGCCTCCGGAGTATGGAGGCGCTGGGCTCGATACCATCAGCTATCTCATCGCCATCGAGGAGATCGCCCGTGCCTGTGCGGGGACCTCCGTGATCATCTCCGTAAACAACTCCCTGGTCTGCGATCCCATCCTGCGCTACGGTACGGAGGACCAGAAACGCCGCTACCTCCCTGACTTGGCCCAGGGGAGGAAGCTCGGGTGCTACTGTCTGACCGAGCCTGAGGCCGGATCGGATGCAGCCTCCATCCAAACGACCGCCAGGGAGGATGGGGAGGAGTGGGTTCTGAACGGGACAAAGGTCTTCGTGACCAATGGCGTGGAGGCGGAGATCTGCATCGTCTACGCGCGGTCCGAGCCCGAGCCGGGGGCAAGGGGGATTAGCGCATTCATCGTGGAGAAGGACCGCCCGGGGATCTCTGTGGGGAAGGTGGAGCGCAAGCTCGGGATCAAGGCCTCTTCCACGGCGGAGATCCACCTGGAGGATTGCCGTATCCCCAAGGAGAACCTCCTGGGGAGGCGCGGAGAAGGGTTCCGGATTGCCCTCTCCACCCTCGATGGGGGCCGTCTGGGAATCGCCGCGCAGGCCCTGGGGATTGCCCGCGCCTGCCTGGAGGAGTCCATCGCCTACGCGCGGGAGAGGAGGCAGTTTGGACAGCCCATCGCCTCCTTCCAGGCGATCCAGTGGTGGATCGCGGACATGGCCACGCGCATTGAGGCAGCGAGGCTCTTGGTCTACCGTGCCGCCTCCCTGCGGGACCGGGGACGGGCTTACACGAAGGAAGCGGCGATGGCGAAGCTGTTCGCCTCGGAGACAGCGATGTGGGCGGCCCACAAGGCGGTGCAGATCCACGGCGGGTATGGGTACATCCAGGACTACCCCGCGGAGCGGCATTTCCGGGACGCCAAGATCACGGAGATCTACGAGGGGACTTCGGAGATCCAACGGCTGGTCATTGCGCGCCATGTGTTAGGGGTCCGCTGAGTGGACTGGCGGTGCCTGCACCGCTGGACAGACCACAGAGGGAGGGGATGGGATGGAGATCGTCGTGTGCCTCAAGCAGATCGTCGATCCGGAGATCCCAGCGAGCGAGTTCCGCCTGGATCCCGTGACCAAGCGACAGGTCCGGGGGAGCCACGCCCTGGTCATCAGCACCTATGACGAGAACGCGCTCGAGGTGGCGCTCCAGCTCAAGGAGAAGCGGGGAGGCAAGGTGACGGCGGTGACCATTGGCGAGGAGCAGGCCACGGAGGCTCTGCGCAAGGCGCTGGCGATGGGGGCGGACGAGGCTGTGCTCATCTCTGACCCGCCCCTCCTGGAGGCCGACGACCTGGGCAAGGCGCGGGTGCTCGCAAGGGCTATCCGCAAGCTCTCCTCCCCCGACCTCATCCTCTGCGGGTGTGAGTCCGCCGACTGGGTGAGCCGGGTCGTCGGGCCCTTCCTCGCCGAGGAGCTCGGTCTCTCCTGCGTGACCTTTGGCACACGCATCGAGCTGAGGGATGGGAAGGCCCTCGTTCGGAGGATCGTGGAGGACGGCTATCACCTCGTGGAGACCTCCCTGCCGGCGGTGGTGACCATCGCCAGCGATGAGACGAACACCCCGCGCCTTCCCAAGGTCCGGGACATCATGGCGGCGGTGAAGAAGCCCATCGCGACATTGCGGTTGGCCGACCTTGGGATTGAACCGGGGAGCCTGCAGGAGCTGGGGCAACGTGCGGCCCTCCAGGATGTGGTCGTCCCCGTGCGGGAGGCGCGGTGCGAGTTCATCGAGGGGGATACCCCGGAGGAGCAGGCGGAACGCCTCGTCTTGCGCCTGAAGGAGCTCAAAGTCCTCTAGACCAGACGGAGGGGGAGACGATGACGACAGTCCTCGTTGTGGCACCTGCCTATGAAGGGCGTGTGGGGCGAACCTCCCTGGAGCTGCTCGGGGGAGCCCGCAAGGTTGGAGAGGCCCGCGGGATGAAGGTCGAGGCGGCCCTCCTCGGGAAAGGGGCGGGCGCCGCTGCGCCCCAGGTATGGCAGTACGGGGTGAAGCGGGTCTACGTGGGAGACCATCCGGCCATCGTGCCCGGCGAGCTGGAGGCGTTCTATATGGCGGCCGTGGAGGCCTGTCGCGCTGCACGCCCTGGGGTGGTCCTCTTGGTCGCAGACTCCGTGGGGCGAGAGGTCGGGCCAAGGCTTGCCCACCGCCTCGGTGGGGGGATCGTCACAGAGTGTACCGAGATCCAAGCAGGGCAAGACGGGGAGGTGTCGTTCCTCCGGCCGGTGTATGGTGGGAAGGCGGTGGCAACCTACCGTCTTGTGGAGTTCCCTGTGGTGGTGACGGTTAAGCCTCACACCCTCGAGATCCCCGGGGAGGAGCCCGTTTCCGGTGAAGCCGTCCCCCTGGAGCTTTCCATTGATCCCGAGGGGCTCAAGGCGAGGGTGGTCGAGATCGTGAGCGAGGAGGTGACCGGGGTCAAGCTTGAGGACGCCCCCGTCGTCGTGGGTGGGGGGAGGGGAATTGGGGGTCCAGACGGATTCCAGCTCCTGGGAGAGCTGGCCCGCCTCCTCAAGGGAGCCGTGGGCGCCTCCAGACCCCCTGCAGACGCCGGGTGGGTGCCTTCGACATGGCAGATCGGGCAGACGGGGAAGACGATCCGTCCGGACCTCTACATCGCCGTGGGGATCTCCGGCGCCACCCAGCACATTGCGGGCGTTTCCGGGGCAAAAGTGATCGTGGCCATCAACAAAGACCCTGAGGCGCCGATCTTCAAGATCGCCCACCTGGGTGTTGTGGCTGATTACAAGAAGGTTCTTCCCCCGTTGATTCAGAAGATCAAGGAACTCGTGGGGACGTAGCCGCGATGCACATCGACTGGCCGCGGGGGATTGCCGTCCTTGTCCTGACAGGAGTCGCCTCTGCCGTTTTCCTGCGGGAGATGTGGAGGATCTACCGCCTCCTCCGTCTCGGCCAGGACCGCATCCAGGTCGACCAGGTGGGCAAGAGGTTCCTCGACCTGATCGTCTACGTGCTCGGCCACGTCAAGGTCCTCGCCTGGACATACTCCGGGATCCTTCACCTGTTCATCTTTTGGGGGTTCCTGGTCCTCCTCACCACGATCCTGCAACAATATGGGGAAGCGTTTGTCCCCGGGTGGACCCTCCCCTGGATTGGGAGCAGCCCGATCCTCTCGGGGTTGCAGGACCTGTTCATCCTCCTCGTTCTCGTGGGCGTGGGGATGGCCGTCTATCTCCGGGCCGTGGTCCGCCCGCCGCGGTTCCGTTCGAGCAACCCCTTGGATGCCTACTTGATCCTCGGGCTCATCACCGGGATCATGGTGGGCCTAGCAGGATCGCGCTCTACGGCGATCGCCCTCTCCAGGGATCTCCCGGAGTGGGCCAGGGGAGCCTTCCTCAGCAGGTCCCTGGCCACGTGGTTCATGGGGCTCCCCCCGTCCACGCTCTCCTTTGTCCACGAGCTCTTCTGGTGGCTCCACCTCTTGATCATCCTCTACTTCCTCACCTGGATCCCGGAGGGGAAGCACCTCCACCTCATCACGATCTTCCCCAACATCTTCCTGCGCAAGCTGACCCCCCGGGGGGCGCTCCGGCCCCTTGACCTGGAAAAGGCGGAGTCGTTAGGCGTAGGGAGGGTGGAACAGTTCCACTGGAAGGACCTCCTGGACACCTTCGCCTGCATGGAGTGCGGGAGGTGCACGGCGGTCTGCCCAGCCAACAACACGGGAAAAGAGCTTGACCCGCGCCGCCTGCACACAGCTATCCGCCGCCACCTTGTGGAGGTCGGGGACCGCCTGCTTCGGGATCGCGGTGGCCAGGAGGTCGACCGACCCTCTCTGATCGGGGACGTCTTCTCCGAGGACTTCCTCTGGCAATGCGTCACCTGCGCCGCCTGCGTCCAGGAGTGTCCTGCGTTCAACGAGCACATCGATAAGATCGTGGACATGCGGCGTTATCTCGTGATGGAGGAGTCAAGGGCTCCGGAGACGATCCTGGAAGCCCTGAGGAGCCTGGAGGCCCGTGGGCACCCGTTCAAGGGAGCGCTGGCCTCGCGGACCGACTGGGCGAAGGGTCTGGGGATCAAGGAAGTGGCTCGCGACGGCTCTGCTGAGTGGCTGTTCTGGGTGGGGTGCGCGGCAGCGTTCGATGAGCGTGCCCAGAAGGTCGCCCAGTCCATGGCCCGGATCCTCCAGGCTGCGGGCGTCGACTTCGCCATCCTCGGCGGGGAGGAACGGTGCACGGGGGACCCGGCTCGGCGCATGGGCCATGAGTACCTCTTCCAAATGCTCGCCCAGGAGAACATCGCCACCTTGCAACGCCACGGGATTACCAAGATCCTGACCATCTGCCCGCACTGCTACAACACCTTCAAGAACGAGTACCCCCAATTCGGCGGCCACTTCCAGGTGGTCCACCACAGCCAGTTCCTCGCAGGTCTCCTCCGGGAGGGCCGGCTCCGCCCGCAGCGGCCGCTCGACCTCTTTCTGACCTTCCACGATCCGTGCTACCTGGGGCGCCATAACGGCGAGTACGAAGCACCGAGGCAGGTGCTCCGCGCGCTCGTTGGGGCTCGGGTAGTGGAGATGGGGCAGTGTCGGGATAGGGCGTTCTGCTGTGGTGCGGGCGGTGGTCTGTTCTGGGCCGAGGAACGCGTGGGAAAGCGCATCAACCACCAACGCGCCGAGCACGCGCTGGAGACCGGAGCCGAGGTGGTGGGGACGGCCTGCCCGTACTGCCTGGTCATGTTCGAGGACGCGGTGAAGGCGAAGGAAGCACCGATCCGGCCTCGGGACATCGCCGAGTTGCTTGCAGATACCCTGTGAGAACCGATAAGATAGAATCAGCGGGCACGCCGAGGGATCCAGGGGGAAGGGGAATGCGTATGGACAGGCATGAGCTGGAGCGGCTCAGCGCGGAGACGGAGCGGTGGGAGAGGGAGACTGTCCGGAGGTGGATCGAGCAGGTCCCGGAGCGGTCAGGGCGGTTTTCCACGATCTCTGACCTGGAGATCAAACGCCTCTATGGCCCATGGGACATCGCCGGGGTGGACTACCTCCGGGACATCGGATACCCGGGGGAGTACCCATTCACCCGGGGCATCCACGCCACCATGTACCGGGGCCGCCTCTGGACGATGCGCCAGTTCGCCGGGTTCGGGACCGCCGAGGACACCAACCGCCGCTTCCGCTACCTCCTCGAACAGGGACAGACGGGCCTCTCCGTGGCCTTCGACATGCCCACGCTGATGGGGTACGACTCCGACCACCCGCGGGCCCTCGGGGAGGTGGGGCGGGAAGGCGTGGCTGTGGACACGCTCGAGGATATGAAGATCCTGTTCGACGGGATCCCCCTCGATCAGGTGACTACCTCCATGACCATCAACGGCCCTGCGGCGGTGCTCCTGGCCATGTATGTGGCCGTTGCCCAGGAGCAGGGGATTCCCCTGGACCGCATCGGCGGGACCACCCAGACGGACATCCTCAAGGAGTTCATCGCCCAGAAGGAGTGGATTGTTCCGCCCAGGCCCTCGATGCGCATCGTCCAGGACATGCTCGTTTGGTCCACGAGGAACCTCCCCAAGTGGAACCCCATCTCCATCAGCGGGTACCACATCCGGGAGGCCGGGGCCACGGCGGTCCAGGAGCTGGCATTCACCCTCGCCGATGGGATCGCCTACGTGCAGGCGGGGATCGAGGCCGGGATGGATGTCGATGAATTCGCCCCCCGCCTCTCGTTCTTCTTCGACTGCCACATCGACTTCTTCGAGGAGATCGCCAAGTTCCGCGCTGCCCGCCGGATGTGGGCGAAGATCATGCGGGAGCGCTTCAAGGCGAAGAACCCGCGGTCCTGGTGGCTGCGCTTCCACACCCAGACGGCTGGGGTCAGCCTCACTGCCCAACAGCCCCTCAACAACATCGCCAGGGTGGCCATCCAGGCCCTGGCGGCGGTGCTCGGGGGGACGCAGTCGCTCCATACGAACTCCATGGACGAGACCTATGCCCTCCCCACCGAGGAGGCCGTCACGGTAGCGCTGCGCACGCAGCAGATCATCGCCTATGAGACCGGCGTTGCCAACACCATCGATCCCCTCGGCGGGAGCTACTTCGTCGAAGCGCTCACCAATCAGGTTGAGGAGGAGGCGTGGCGCTACATCCATAGGATCGACGAACTGGGAGGGATGCTTGCCGCTGTCGAGATGGGCTATCCCCAGCGGGAGATCGCCGAGGCCTCCTATCGCTACCAGCAGCAACTGGAGCGAAAGGAGAAGTTCATCGTGGGGGTCAATATCTTCCGGAGCGAGGAGGAGGCTCCGATCCCCATTCTCAAGATCGATCCGGAGGTGGAGCGGCGCCAGGTGGAACGGCTGCAACGGATCAGGAGCAACCGGAACGCGCGCAGGGCCGAGTCTGCGCTGAAAGACCTCCGGCACGCCCTGGAGACCGGGGAGAACTGCATGCCCTACATCCTCGAGGCGGTGAAGGCGTACTGCACGCTGGGGGAGATCTGTGACGTCTTACGGGCGGTCTTCGGCGAGTACCGAGAGCCGGTGATCATCTAAGTCACCCGCCGAAATCCTGAACCGGAGATTCGGACCCCGGTAGAGGGGAAGTCCGGTTGCTGTGGGTACGTCGGAAGGCGGTGGTGCGATGGCGGAGCCAAGGATCCGGATCCTGATCGCCAAACCCGGACTGGACGGCCATGATCGCGGCGCCAAGGTCGTCGCCCGGGCCCTGCGGGACGCAGGGTATGAGGTGATCTACACCGGGCTACACCAGACGCCCGAGATGATCGTCAACGCGGCGATCCAAGAGGATGTGGACGCCATCGGGCTGAGCATCCTTTCGGGAGCGCACAACGCCCTGTTCCCGAGGATCATGCAGCTGCTCAGGGAGAAGGGCGCCGACGACATCGTGGTGTTCGCGGGAGGGATCATCCCCGATGACGACGTCCCTGGACTGGAGGCGTGCGGGATCCGCAAAATCTTCAAGCCTGGCACCTCCTTGGAGGAGATCATCACCTGGGTCCGCGAGAACGTGAAGCCCAGGCGTGTCCCTGCGGAATGACGTTCACCGGAGCGGTGGGGGTTGCATGCGGGTGATCCTGCACCATCCCAGGAGGGAAGTGGAGATCCAGGGCCGGCGTCGGGTGGAAGAGCTACTCCGCGAGCTGGGGTTGAATCCCGAAGCGGTGCTCGTGATCCGAGGCGACGGCCTCCTGACCCGGGACATGGAAGTCGGTGAGGAGGACGTCGTGGAGATCCGCCCCGTGGTCTCAGGAGGTCAAGTCAACGGACAGAAATCCTGCTCCACCGTGCCAACTGGAACTTCCTCCGTGTCGGGGTGACTTAGCCGTTGGGCCCCTCTCCCTCCATGGGAGAGGGCGGGGTGAGGATGATGCGGTGCGTCAAGTGTAGGGAGCCAGCTGTCCTGGAGATCCGGCGGCACAACGCAGCGTTCTGCGCGCCGCACTTCCTGGACTTCTTCACCTCTCAGGTGGAGAGGGCGATCCGGGAGATGCACATGTTCACGAAAGACGACCGGATCCTGGTGGCCGTCTCTGGCGGCAAGGATAGCCTGTCGCTGTGGGACGTCCTCCTCAGGCTGGGCTACCGAGCGAGCGGGCTGTACATCCACTTGGGGATCGGGGAATACTCGGAGCGCTCGAAGGAGAAGGTGGTCCAATTCGCCGACAAGGAGAAAGCGGAGCTCCTCATCGTCGACCTTCCCAGGGAGTACGGGATGGGTGTGGAGGAGATGGCCAGGCTGACCCACCGCGTGCCCTGCTCGGCATGCGGGTTGAGCAAGCGCTATCTCTTCAACAAGGTTGCCTTGGACCATGGGTTCGACGTCGTCGCCACGGCGCACAACCTCGACGACGAGGCGGCCGTTCTCCTGGGGAACCTGATCCACTGGCAGGTGGAGTTCCTGGGCCGACAGTCCCCCGTCTTGGAGTCCACCCACCCCAAGCTGGTGAAGAAGGTGAAGCCGCTCTATCGCCTCGCAGAGCGGGAGACCGCGGCATATGCTGTCCTGCGCGGCATCGACTACATCGTGGAGGAGTGCCCCAACAGCACGGGCGCCCGCTCTTTGCTCTATAAAGAAGCCTTGAACCTTCTCGAGGCCAGGGCCCCTGGCACGAAGCAGAGCCTCTACTGGGGATTCTTAGAGCGAGGCCAGAGGCTCCTCAGGTCTCGGGAGGAAGTCCCCCTCAGGGAGTGCCTCACCTGCGGGCAACCCACCACTTCTGAGGTCTGCGCTTTCTGCCGCATGACGGAGCGGGCGTTGGAGAAGGCGCAGATCACGCGCCTGGGGCCGACAACCGCCAAGAGGTCCTAGCGTCCAGTGTGCGCTTCTTCCTCTGGGGGGGACGGTGAGAAGGTGCGGAAAGGTCCTTTTCAGGAAGGGGAGCCTGCGATCCTGTTCGACCGTCGCCTCCGCAGGTACATGGTCTCCCTGCGTCGGGGAGGAGTGACCGACCTCCGCGGGGGCAAGCTCTTCCATGACGAGATCATCGGGCGCGAAGAAGGGGAGATCCTCTCTTCGACCCTGGGGGAGCGGTTCCTCATTTTCCGGCCGACCCTCTCCGAGTACATCCTAGAGATGCCTCGAGGCGCCCAGGTGATCTACCCCAAGGACCTCGGGATCATCCTCCTCTGGGCCGACATCTTCCCAGGCGCCGTCGTCGTGGAGGCAGGGACCGGTTCTGGGGCGCTGACCATGGCGTTGCTCCGCGCCGTCGGGCCTTCGGGGAAGGTGATCTCCTACGAAGTTCGGGAGGACTTCGCCAGGCGGGCGCAGCGCAACATCGAAGCCTTCCTCGGTCCCGTGGAGAACCTGGAGCTCAGACACGCCGACATCACCGAGGGGATCCCGGAGAGGGAGGTGGACCGCATCCTCCTGGACCTGCCCGAACCCTGGCAGGTCGTCCCCCACGCTGCGAGGAGCCTGCGGCCCGGCGGGATCTTCCTCTCCTACCTCCCTACAGTCGTGCAAGTCCAGCAGCTCGTGGAAGCGCTCGAGGCGACCGGCGCGTTCGCCCTCGTGGAGACCATCGAGGCCCTGGTGCGCCCGTGGAACGTGAGCGGCAGGAGCGTGCGCCCAGAGCACCGCATGGTCGCCCACACGGGGTTCATCACCACTGCCCGCAAACGCAACCTCCCCCGGTAAACGCGGGGGCTCCCTTACCTCCCTTTGAATTGCGGCTCGCGCTTTTCCAGGAAGGCGGAGATTCCTTCTCTGCGGTCCTCTGTGGCGAAGCACACGGCGAAGCTCTCGACCTCGGCAACGGCTGCGGTGCGGAGATCTGTGTCGAGCCCCGTGTTGATGGCCAGCTTTGCCATCTGGACGGCCACGGGCGCTTTCTTGGCGATGGTCCGGGCAATGTTCCTGGCCTCCTGGAGCAGCCGGTCTGCGGGCACGACGAGGTTGACGAGGCCGATCTCCTTGGCCGTGGTAGCGTCTATGGCCTCCCCGGTGAAAATCATCTGCTTGGCCCAGCCCTTCCCAACGTGCCAGGGGAGGCGCATGGTCCCGCCCCACCCAGGATGGATCCCCAAGTTGACCTCGGGCTGGCCGAATCGGGCAGCATCGCTGGCGATGATGAAATCGCAGGCGAGGGCCAGCTCGCACCCTCCCCCGAAGGCGATGCCGTTGACCGCAGCGATGACAGGGGTGCGGAAGCGCTCCAGGCGATCCGCCACGCGGTGTCCCAGCATTCCTGTCTCCATCGCCTCGAGGGGTGTCTTCTCCTTCATCTCCTTGATGTCGGCGCCCGCGCTGAAGGCGCGGTCTCCTGCGCCCGTCAAGATGACACACCGGATGGAAGGATCCCGCTCGAGGGCATCGAGGGCCTGGAGGAGTTCGTGGAGCATGGTCGTGTTGATGGCGTTGAGGGCCTGGGGACGGTTTAAGGTGATCGTGGCGACGCCTTCCTCTGCTTCCACGATGAGCGTCTCGTAGGGCATCCTCTCCCACCTCCTTGCGGGAATGTGCACTGAGACAGTATTCCCTTACCGTTCGACGGCCAGCGCGAGGGCTTCCCCGCCGGCGAGGCAGATGGCCGCAACCCCGCGTTTTGCCTTCCGTGCCTCCATGGCGTACAGAAGCGTGGTGAGGATCCTGGCCCCGCTCGCCCCAATGGGATGGCCAAGGGCGACAGCCCCTCCGTGGACGTTGACCCTCTCGTAGTCGAGGCCGAGTTCCCGGCAGACGCCGATGATCACGGCGGCGAACGCCTCGTTGATCTCGAAGAGGTCGACATCTTCGATCCTCCAGCGGATCTTCCGGAGGAGGTTCTGGATGGCATGGGCTGGGGCGATGGTGAACCACTCCGGGGCGAGGGCGGCGCCGGCGTACCCGACGATCCTTCCAAGGGGGGTGCGGTCCTGGGCCTTTGCGAACTCTCCGCTCGCGACGACCACCGCGCTCGCCCCGTCGCTGATGCTCGAGGCATTGGCCGCGGTTACCGTTCCTCCCTCCTCGAACGCCGGGGGAAGGGTGGCCATCTTGGCGAAGTCCACGCGCCGGGGTTCCTCGTCCTCGACCACCCTGAGGGGCTCGCCCTTCTTCTGGGGGATCTCCACGGGGACGATCTCCTTCTGGAAAAGGCCGTTGTCCATGGCGTGCAGGGCGCGGGAGTAGCTGAGCTTGGCATACTCGTCCTGCTCCTCCCTGGAGATCCGGTACTCCCGGGCGAGGATCTCTGCGCAGTTCCCCATGTGGATCTGCCTGTACGCATCCACGAGGCCGTCCCGGAGCATCGTGTCCACGAGCTTCCCGTCCCCCAGGCGGTATCCTGTGCGCGCCTGCTCGAGGATGTAGGGGGCGGCGCTCATGTTCTCCATCCCCCCGGCGACGATGACCTCCGCATCCCCGAGGGCAATGGCTTGGGCAGCAAAGATCACCGCCTGGAGGCCTGAGCCACACATCTTGTTCACCGTGACGGCGCCCACTTTCTCTGGAAGACCGGCATGGAGTGCTGCTTGGCGAGCCGGGGCCTGTCCGAGGCCGGCGCTCAGGACGTTCCCCATGATCACCCCGTCCACCTGGGCGCCCTCGATGCCAGCACGCCGGAGGGCTTCCCGGATGACAATGCTCCCCAGGCGTGGGGCTGGGATCGTGCTGAGACCTCCCAGGAACCTGCCAATGGGCGTACGGGTTGCTTCGAGGATGACAACTTCGCGCATACTATCCCCTCCCTTAGCTCTTGGACGGGAACCCGTCGAATACCTGCCAAGGTGATGGGATTTGGCGGGGGCTTCGCCGCATTCCTTCCCTGGACGCAGGACGGCGGGCGGAAGTGTGGTAGTTTTCTTAGTGTCGGGGTCCCCGCCAAAATCCTGAAACGGATTTTGGCAGGGTGACTTAGGGGAACGGACGTGGAGGCAAAGCCTCTCTCCGGCATCAGGATCAGGATCCGCGGGATCTATGCCAGTGCCCTCACCCGCCTCCTCTGGAACCTGGGCGGGACCATCGTGGATCCTTCCCCGGTCCTGCAAGCCCTTGGCTTCCCTCCGGTGGAAGGACCTGAGGATGTCGCCATCCATGATCGCCTCGGGAAGGATGGGGTCCGGATTTCCGGGGAGCCGGAGGCGGTGGAGTCCGTCGTGACTGCCCTTCGAGAGGTCCTCCCCCATGCGCTTTTCCGGGAGCTCCAACGCGGCCTCTCCCTTGGAGAGCTCAAAGGACAGACCCTTTCCCTTGAGGAGTTCCGCCGCATCGGGCAGAGCCTCGTCAGGAAGGTGGAAGTGATCTTCCCTGCCCCAGCGCAGGAAGTTCTGGATCGCATCCGTGCAGAGATCCGTCCCACAGTCCCCGGACACCACCACCTTAAGTGCATCGATGCGCAGGCAGTGGATTCTGCAGAGGAGGGCGGGGGTGTCCTCGAGGAGAAAGCCTCTCGCCTCTGGGAGGATCTGGTCTACTGCCACTACGAAAAGGGGAAGCTGCTCTCGGTAGAGCATGCGAAGCCGGATGGACGGGCCTACCGGTACCGTGGGACGATCGTCCACTTCGAACCCGGGAAGGTGGTCCTCGAGCGGACGTTCCAACCAGGAGGCCGCTACGATGCCCTCGACGTGCCCAAGGAGCAGGGAGATTGGGGGACGGCGGAGTTCCGCCAGGATGTTTGGCATACGGTCCTTTCCTACTATGCCAGGGATGGCGCCCTGAAGGGGAGGATCTACAACATCAACACCCCTCCCCAGTTCTTTCCCGATTCCATCCGGTACTATGACCTGGAAGTGGATGTGGTGGTCTGGCCGGAGGGGCGGGTGGCTGTGGTAGACCAGGAGTTGCTTGAGGAGCACTGGCGAAAGGGAATCGTAACGACAGCCCTGCGCGACCGCGCACGCGAAGAAGTAGAGACTCTCCTTTCTCACTTGGAGGGGGGGCCCGAGGGTCTCGTTTCGGCCTGAGCAGTAGGGCTTTCCGGCGAGGAGGAGGTGGGAACCGTGAGGGGGAATTCACAGCTATGGTGGAGGCAGCGTGCGGAATCAAGCAATGGGTGTGACAGGTTCCCTGGCGCGTCGTTTTACCCTTCTGTTGGGCGTTTCCGTGCTGTTGGTCACCCTTTCTGGGTTGTTTACGCTTCATCTCGCCACGATCCAGCGTCAAGACGCCCTCACGGTGAACTTGGCCGGTCGCCAGCGGATGCTGGTGCAGGCCATCGTCCGCAAGGCCTTGGCCCAAGCTGTGGCCCCGTCGGATAGCAACCTCCAGGCTCTGAGAGATGCCTTCGACACTTTTCGTGCCACGCTTCTAGCCCTTCGTTACGGTGGTCCGGCACCGTATGCGGATGGCAGGGAGGTCGTTATTCCCGTTCCATCGGATGCGGAGACTGTCGCACAGCTAGAACGAGTCATCAGCCTATGGAGACGCTTTGGTGCCCAGGTGCAAGCTCTTACCTCCTCCAGGCCAGGCGAGCCGGAGTTTTCTCGGGCACTAGGGGAGATAGACCGTCTCTCTGCGCCTTTATCGTCTGCGACAGACGCCGCCGTCCGGTCATTTGAACGGGTCGCCACAAGGCGGGTTGACCGGTTGCGCTGGTTTCAGGCGATGTTCATCCTGTCTGCGATGGCTCTTCTGGCCGAGGGCTCTTGGTGGGTCTACCACCAAGTGGTAGACCCTTTACGCCGTCTAGAGGAAGTGGCCCACCGAATTGGGCATGGAGATCTTGACGCGCCACTACCTCCGATGGGAGTGGGGGAGATCGAGCGGTTGTCCAGGAGATTGGAGATCATGCGCAAACAGCTTAAATCCGCGCGCGATGACCTTGAAGCGCGCATTGCTGCCCGCACCCGAGAACTTGAGGCGATCCATGAAATTGGCCAGGGTTTAGTCTCTCGTCTCGAGGTAGAGCATATCCTGAATTCGGTTGTTGGGGTTGCGAAAACGTTTCTTCGCACGGAAGTCGCTGCCCTCTGCTTATTGGACGACGCATGCAGGTACGTACGCCTGGGAGCGTTCAGCGGACCTTCGGGGATCCTGAGAACCCCCCAGGTTCCCATCGAAAAGAGCTTTACCAAGTACCTAATCCAAGGTCACAAGTCAGCAGTATTCCACTGCGCCGACTGTAAGCCTGAGTGCTGTTCCCTCCTCACCATACCCTTCCCCCACGATCACCTCGCTGTGCCTGTGCAGGTGGAAGGCCGAATCTTAGGTGCCTTGTGCGTTGCGGGAACAGATGGTCGCCATATCCCTCCCGAGGAAACGCGATTGCTACGGCTGCTGGCGGACTCAGCAGCCATCGCGTTGAACAATGCGCGCCTGTATCAACAGGCCAAAGAACTGGCCGCGCTAGAGGAGCGTGAACGGATTGCTGGAGAGATGCACGATCGTTTGGTCCAGACCCTAAGCTACCTGCACCTGCAAGTAGACCAAGCGCTGGAAGAACTGAGCCAGGGAGATGTCCCTCGCGCGCGGTTGGCCCGGGTGCGGGACACGCTCGCGCAGGTGGTTCAAGATGTTCGGGAGGCCATCACGACCCTGCACGTGACGGCTCCATCCCCTCGAATGCTCGGGGAGATCTTGCGTCAAGTTGTGGGGGAGACGCTACGCGAATCCTCACGAGACGGGGCGGTCGAATTGGAGGTTGTGGAGGACTGGCCGGTTGGTCACGAAACCTCTATCCACGTGCAACGGATCGTTCAAGAAGCGCTGGTCAACGCTTTCCGACATGCCCGTGCGCATCAAGTTGTCGTCCGGGTTTACCGCGAGGGGGCGGCGGGAGTGGTTTGCGTGGAGGACGACGGCATCGGTTTCGATCCCCTACGTCCTCCCGGCAACGCGCGTCCACACTTCGGGCTAAGCATCATGAAGGCGCGAGCTGCCCGCATTGGAGGAGACCTCTTCATCCATTCGGCACCGGGGCAGGGGACACGGATTACCCTGCGCTGTCCGGTGAAGGGGGGGACCTATGGGCACACAGCGGATCATCCGGACGCTGGTCGTGGATGACCACGCGCTTTTCCGCGAGGGTTTGGTGGGGATCCTCAACGCCCAGCCCGATTTTGAAGTAGTGGGGGAAGCTTCGGACGGGACAGAGGCCCTGGTGAAGGCGAGGGAGCTCGTGCCTGACCTGGTGCTCATGGACATTGTCATGCCAGGCACCGACGGTCTCGAGGCTACCCGTCTCATCAAGCACGAGCTGCCAGCCACTTGCATCGTCATGCTTACCGTGCGTGACGACGATGAAAACCTCTTCGAAGCGATCCGGGCAGGTGCCCAGGGATATCTCCTGAAGACGACGCGATCTCAAGAGCTGGTTGAGTTCCTACGAGATGCCGTCCGTGGAGGGGCAGCCATTACCCCGATGTTGGCGAGTCGTATCCTAGAGGAGTTCCGTCGCATGAGCCAGCACGCGCCCCGAGTGACGGAGGAAGTGATCCTTCCCCTTACCCATCGGGAGCAAGAGGTGTTGCGCTTGGTCGCCGAGGGGGCTACGGATAAAGAAATCGCAAATATCCTCTCGGTCAGTATCCACACAGTGAAGAGCCACATGCGCAATATCCTGTCGAAGTTGCATGTTAGCCGCCGCCATGAGGCTGCCTTGCTTGCCATCCGTGAAGGCTTTATCCCTCCGCCAAAACCCAATCAGCGCTAGCGGGCTGTCTACCCCCCTCCTGAAGGGTAGGATTTGCCGCCTCTCTTCGTATTGATCCTCCCCGAAGGAACTAGTTCGAAGGGCCCGAGGGCGGGATGCAAGATCCCTCTTTTTTCACTCAAGGGGAAGACGTGCGAGCGATTCCCGGCTGAGGGTGGAGGGGGTACAGTATTGACGAACAGGGGAGGGAGGTTCTATTCGATGCCGCGTGGACGCTTCCTCACTACCCTATCCGTGGGGGGAGGTCTCCTTCTCGCCTTCAGCAGCCTTTTCATTGCCCAGATGATGGCGTCCGTCCAGGCTGCCCCTCTCGGTCAGGGGGTGGTGGAGGGGGAAGCGATCTTCCGGAGGGTGTGTGCCGCCTGTCATACCATAGGCCGTGGCAAACTGGTGGGACCGGACCTGCAGGACGTCACGGCTCGCCGGGAGCTGGTCTGGCTGAGGCGCTGGATCAAGGAGCCGGACAAAGTCCTGGCCGAGGGGGATCCCATTGCCGCCAAACTGCTGAGGGAGTTCAACAACGTGCCCATGCCCAACCTGCGCCTGACGGATGAGCAGGTGGACGCCCTGATCGCTTACCTCCAAAGCCTGCACCGGACGGCCGCGAAGCCAACGCCCGCCTTCCCTGCGCTGTATTTTCCCACATTGATCGCTGCCCTGGTGGCCGCGGGGGGATTGACCGCAGTGGGGCTGCTTGCGGCGAAGAAAAGGGTTGAGGTGAGGCCATGAAGAGCAGGTGGTTCAACATCACCAGCGAGTCGAGGTCGTGGGAGGACTTCTACCGTAACCGGTGGTCCTACGACTACACCGTGAGGACCTCCCATGGGGTGAATTGCTCGATGGCGTGCAGTTGGGAGGTCTTCGTTAAAGATGGATTGATCTGCTGGGAACTTCAGAAAGTGGACTACCCGCAGATCGACCCTGATATTCCCAACGTGGAGCCCCGGGGCTGCCAGCGTGGAGTTACTGCCTCGTGGTACCCATACAGCCCCTTAAGGCCGAAGTTCCCCTATGCCCGCAAGGTCCTGTGGGACATGTACGTGCACGAGCGCCAGAAGGGCAAGGACCCTGTGGAAGCCTGGGCGACCATCGTGGAGGATGAGGGCAAGGCGAGGGCGTACAAGTCCGCCCGGGGAAAGGGGGGCTGGAAGCGGGTAAGCTGGGACGAAGCGACTGAACTGGTCGCTGCAGCGCAGATCTACACGATCCAAAAATACGGTCCTGACCACATCGCCGCCTTCTCCCCCATCCCCGCCATGAGCCTTGTCAGCTTCATTTCAGGCCACCGCTACAATAACCTCCTTGGTGGTATCTACTGTAGCTACTACGAGTGGTACCATGACCTTCCCCATATCGAATCGACCATGTTCGGGGACCAAACCGAGAACTGTGAGAGCTCCGACTGGTACCACGGGACCTACTGGATCGTGGCGGGTTCCAACTTGAACCAGACGCGCACCGCCGACGTCCACTTCCTCTCCGAGGCCAAATACCGTGGCACGAAGGTGGTGGTGGTCTCCCCGAACTACTCCGACGTGGCCAAGTATGCCGACCTGTGGGTCCCCCTCGTCCCCGGGAGCGATGGTGCTTTCTTCCAAGCCTGCATCCACGTGATCCTGAAGGAGTTCTACACCGATCGGGAGGTACCTTACTTTACCGACTACCTCAAGCGTTACACCAACCTCCCCTTCCTGGTGATCCTTGAGCCCGACGCCGGCGATGAGAAGTTCCACCAGGGGCGGTTCCTACGGGCCTCTGACCTCCCTGAATACGCCGGGGAGGAGAACGCCGAATGGAAGATGATCATGATGGACGCCCACGGCCGACTGCACCTCCCTCCAGGCACCATTGGATTCCGCTGGGAGAAGGAGCCCACGGGCAACTGGAACCTGCAACTGAAGAACGCTGCGACGGGAGAGGAATTCGACCCCCTGCTCACCCTCCTGGGAAGGGAGGAGAAGCGGGTGAGGGTCTCCTTCAGCGATTTCACCGACACCTTCAGCATCTGGCTTGGAAAGAGTAGGAGCAAGACCACTGGGGCAAAGGAGGTCCTGCGGGAGGTGCCTGCCCGGGCGGTCACCACAAAGGATGGCCACCACGTGCTGGTGACGACGGCCTTCGATCTGCTCATGGCCTGGACGGGTGTGTCCAGGGGACTGGGCGGGGACTACCCCGAGGACTACGACGACCCAAAGCCCTTCACCCCCGCTTGGCAGGAGCCCATCACGGGCGTAAGCCGGAACCTGGCGATCCAGGTGGGGAGGGAGTTCGCCGAGAACGCGGAGAAAACCAAAGGTCGGTCGCTCATCATTACGGGGCCTGGCATCCAGCATTGGTACCACGGCGCCTCCATGTACTACCGCAGCGAGGCGGTGATGCTGGCCCTGTGCGGATGTCATGGCCGTAACGGGGGCAACTTCAATCACTACGTGGGGACCCAGCATACCCGCCTGCACGCCGCCTTCAAGTACTTGGGGGCCGCCGCCGACTGGACTTTCCCAGCCCGCTTGATGAACTCCACCTCCCTCTGGTATTTCCACACCGGCCAGTGGCGCTACGACGGCATGCCTCTGGATACCCAGTGGGCTGCCGATGCCAAGAAGTGTCTGGAATATAACCACGCCGCCGACTTCAACGCCCTGGCCGTGCGGCTGGGCTGGCTCCCCTTCTTCCCCCAGTTCGACCGCAAGAACCCCCTCCAACTCTCCGAAGAGGCCGTCCGGGCGGGCTGCAAGACAGATGAGGAGGTGAAGGAGTGGGTACTCAAGCAGTTCAAGGAGGGCAGGCTGAACTTCTCAATCCACAATATCGACGCGCCTGAAAACCACCTCAAGGTGCTCATCGTCTGGCGCGGCAACCTCATCGGCACAAGTATGCGGGGCCATGAACTTGCCCTGAAACACTTCCTGGGTACCCATCACAACGTCCTGTACGACAACGAGCCTGCGAGGGGGCTCGTCAAGGAGATCACCTGGACGGAGCCCGCTCCCATCGGCAAGCTGGACCTCCTGGTGAACTTGAACATCCGCATGGACTCCACGGCCAACTATGCGGATGTGGTGCTCCCGGCTGCCTTCTGGTACGAGAAGTACGACATCACCTTTGGCGATATGCACACGTTCGTGCATCCCCTCCAGCCGGCCACCGAACCCCCGTGGGAGGCCAAGCATGACTGGGAAGCCTTTAAGCTCATTGCGAGGAAGTTCTCGGATCTGGCGAGGAAATACTTCCCCCAGCCAGTAAAGGATATCGTCCTCAAGCCCCTTTGGATGGATACCCCCGATCAGCTCGCCCAGCCCCTGGGAGAGGTGAAGGATTGGAAGAAGGGGGATGCGGAGCCCGTCCCGGGCAAATCCTTCCCTCACATCTTCATCGTGGAGCGGGACTATACTCAGGTTTACGATAGGCTGGTCTCCCTGGGACCCCGCGTCGACCATTATGGCTCCAAGGGGCACTACGCGGACCTGACCCCTCTCGTGGAGGAGGAACTGAAGCACAACGAGGCCCTCACGGTGAAGAACGGACGGGTCTACTTCGAACGGCCAGAACAGTTCTGCGAGCTGATTTGTCAGGTCTCTCCGGAGCTTAACGGTCGTCTTGCCTACATGTTCTTCCAGGAGATGGAGAAGAAAGTAGGCCTGCCGTTGGCCGACCTGGTAGAGCCGGTGAAAAGCCGCCGCGTGCACTATAAAGACCTTGCTTCGCAGCCGCGGCGGATCCACACCACTCCGATGTGGGGGGCCATCCTCTTTGACCCGGCCACGGGCAAGCAGAGGACCTTCGCCCCGTGGACGCTGAATGTGGAGCGGCTCAAGCCTTGGCATACCCTCACAGGGCGGATCGAGATCTACTTTGACCATCAGGCGATTCGCGAACTTGGGGAGGCCTTGCCGACCTGGAAACCTCCCCTGGACATGGTGGCTATCGGAGATATCCGGCTGGATAAAGCAGAGCCCAAGTCCAAGGTATTCCGCTTCATCACCCCACACGGCAAGTGGCAGATCCACAGCTCCTTCCGCGACCACTGGCCCATGATGCACATGTCGAGGGGCGGACCTACGGTCTGGCTCAACCCCGACGACGCCGGTGAGATCGAGGTCAAGGACAACGACTGGGTCGAGCTCTACTGCGAGAACGGCATCCAGGTCTGCCGTGCGGTGGTGAGCCATCAGGTGCCCCGGGGCATGGCCATCGTTTACCACCAGGTGGAGCGGCATGTGAACGTTCCGTTCTCGCCCCTGGCCAAGAAGCGGGGTTGCACCGACCTGCGAGGAGGCAACAACAACGCCACCACCCGCATCCTGATGAACCCTCACACCATGGTCGGCGGTTACGGGAACTTCTGCTACGACATCAACTACTGGGGCACGAGCCCTTCGGAGAGGGACCACGGGGTGCTCATTCGGAAGATGCCCCTGGCGCCTGGTGTAAAGCGAGCCATCTACCGCGAAGAGGAACTGGAGAAGGTACCTGCGCTATAGCAGGGGGTGAGAGCGATGAGGGTCAAAGCGCAATTCTCCATGACGTTCAACCTGGAGAAATGCATCGGCTGCAACACCTGCACGGTGGCCTGCAAGAACGTCTGGACCAACCGCGAGGGCGCGGAGTACATGTGGTGGAACAACGTGGAGACCAAGCCTGGGATCGGCTATCCCAAGCGCTGGGAGGATCAGGAGCTGTGGCAGGGGGGATGGGTCCGGAAAGGGGAGACCCTCCGGCTCCGCTACGGCTCAAAGCCCTACATGCTCGTCAATCTCTTCTTCAACCCCCATATGCCGGAGATGGCCGATTACTACGGCCAGGATGTGTACACCTTCACCTACGAAGATCTGCACACCCCTGAGCAGAAAGGCCAGCAACCCGTGGCACGACCCAAGTCCATGGTAACGGAGGAAGAAGACATCCCCCTGACTTGGAACGTGAACTGGGAGGACAACGCCGGGGGTGCCCACGTCACCGGGAAGTACGACGTGAACTTCCGCGGGATGAGCGAGGAGGAGCATGAGGCGTACCTGAAGTTCCGGGACGTCTTCTACTTCTACCTCCCGCGCATCTGCAACCACTGCCTCAACCCGGCATGCGTAGCCGCCTGTCCCTCAGGTGCCGCGTACAAGCGGGAGGAAGATGGCATCGTCCTCATCGACCAGATCCGATGTCGCAACTGGCGTTACTGTATCTCCTCCTGCCCGTACAAGAAGCCCTACTACAACTGGCGGGCGGGGAAGATGGAGAAGTGCATCCTCTGCTACCCCAGGGTGGAGGTAGGGCTACCGCCCGTTTGCTTTCACACCTGCGTGGGCCGGATCCGCTCCTTCGGGGTGATCCTTTACGACATGGACCGGGTGCAGGAGGCAGCCCTGGCGGATGAGCAGGACCTCGTGCGGGCGCAGCGCGAGATCATCCTGGATCCCTTCGACCCTGAGGTCATCAGGGCCGCCAGGGAAAGCGGCATCAGCGACGACTGGATCGATGCAGCCCAGCGGTCCGCCCCGTACCGATTGATGAAGCGGTGGGAGCTCGCCCTTCCCCTCCATCCCGAATTCCGTACACTGCCCATGCTCTGGTACATCCCGCCGTTAAGTCCCATCACCACCAGCGCTGGCCGGAACTCCCCGGACGAGAAAGATCTCTTCGACATGGCCAAGCCGGGCAACGGACCTCTATTGGGGCTGGACGAACTGGATAAGTTCCGGGTTCCCCTCAAGTACCTGGCGAACCTGTTCGCGGCGGGGAATGAGGAAGAAGTGAGAAAATCCCTCCTGAGGCAGTTGGCTGTCAGGCACTACGAGAGGAGCATCAGGGTAAATGGGAAGCCCGACGTCGAGGTGCTCCGGAGAGTAGGGCTGACGGAAGAAGATGCCAGGGGAATCGTTCGGGCTTTATCCCTCGCGTTCTACGGCGAGCGGTTCGTGGTACCGACCACGAAGCGGGAGAAGGCGGACCTTAGCCCTTACACCGAGCGGGGCTTCGCCGGGTTCGCGGAAATGACCCTCTCCAGTCCCTTGGCGCGGCGTCGGAGCTACCACCGAGCCTACCACACGCCGGAGAAGGAGTATGAGTGAAGCCATCGGCGGGAACGTCTCGGTCCCGTTGTTGCAGCGGGCTTATGCACTCGTGGCCGATCTGTGGTGCAATCCAGGGCACGTAGAAGTAGAGCAGGTACGTCAGGAGGCGGAAGGGGTTGTTCGGGCCCTCAAGGAAATCGACCAGGAGGCCGCCTCCCTGCTTGCCCGGTTCCTCGCCGATTACCCTCCCCCTGAAGAGGAGTACGTGGAGCTGTTTGAGCTCAACCCCCGATGCCCTCTTTACCTGGGGAGCCACGCCTTCGAGGAGCCAAAGACTTGCGCCCAAGCCGCTGTCTCGGACAGGAACGAGTACATGCTCGACCTGATCGGCCTCTATAGACACTTCGGGCTGGGTTTGAAGGGAAAGGAGTTACCGGATTACCTCCCCCTGATGGTGGAGGCTCTGGCTCTTACGGCAGACACACAAGACCCAATCAGGACGAAGCTCATAGAGGAATATATCCTTCCCTTTTTGCCGCCCCTGCGCTCGAGGCTCGAGGCGCTGGGAACCCCTTATCTCCACCTTTTGGATGGACTCGAGCGTCTGCTGAAACTGGACCAGGAAGTTCGCGGGAGGGGGATGGTGAACGATGGTTGAGAACTTCTTCTTTGTTGGGCTGCCATACGTCGCCCTCCTTCTGTTCATCGGTGGATCGGCCTACAGGGCATTTACCGGCCTCAAGAGCCGGTTCAGGGCGAAGTGGGATTGGACCGCCTACGGAGACTTCCTGTGGACGACGCGGTCTACAGGCTTTTTCGGGCGCGCCTCCATCGGACCCGCGACCTTGTGCTTGCATTGGGGGTTGGTCATCCTGGTCACGGCCCACATCTTAGGCTTCCTGGGGGGCGGCCTGAACTCTCCCTCTCTGGTTGAGTTCTTCCGATGGGTGGGCATGTTGGGCGGCATCCTCCTCTTCTACGGGACGTCGTGGGCCTTTGTACGCCGGCTCGTCAAACCTCAGTTGCGAGCCATGAGCACCTGGGAGGATTACCTCGTGCTTCTTTTCCTGATCGTAATCAGCGGCCTTGGTCTGTATACCTCAGCCGTGCAGCTCATCTTCGGGTTATCCTACGGGGTGGGCCCCTGGCTTTATAGCCTTTTCACCCTCAAGCCGGATCCCACTTTGGTGCGGAATTTCCCCCTTTTGGCTAAGCTCCACCTGATCGTGAACTTCGTCTTCTTCGCCTACTTCCCGTTTACCAAACTGGTGCACATGCTCAGTTATCCCTTCCGCTACGTCACCCGGCCGTATATCTCAATGCGGAGCTATGTGGCGCTGAAGAGGTAGACTGCGAGAGGAGGTGGACAGTAATAAGAAGGTCTGTAATGCGCGGGCTGAAGGGGACTCCGGGGCAGGGGCTCGTGAGCGCGACGGTGGGATTTTTCATCGGGTTTGCTGCTGTCGCCCTCTTCGGTCCGACCGCTAAAAAGTTCCAGGAGGCAATGGGGCTGAGCCCGGACCTGGTAGGTTTGCTGGTGGCTGTTCCGGCGCTTTCAGGCTCCCTCTTGCGAATTCCATTCGCCGCCTGGGTAGATACTACAGGGGGGCGTAAACCTTTCCTGACACTGCTCGGGCTTTCCGTCCTCGGGATGCTTGGGCTAACCCTGCTCGTTTACACGGCGTACCCTTCCCGCCTAACCTCCGATTTGTATCCGCTGTTGCTCCTCCTGGGCGTGTTGAGCGGCTGCGGGATTGCCACGTTCTCGGTGGGGATCGGCCAGGTGTCCTACTGGTTCCCGCAGAGCCGGCAGGGGTTTGCACTAGGGACGTATGCGGGTCTTGGGAATATTGCTCCTGGCCTTTTCTCTTTCCTCATCCCCTTCGCGATGAAGTCGTGGGGTCTCGCCGGAGCTTATCTGGCGTGGCTCCTCCTGCTCGTGGGGGGAACCGCCCTGTACTATGGGATCGGGTGCAATGCCTGGTACTTTCAACTTCGAGAGCAGGGGGTTAAGGATCAGGAAGCCAAGCGCATTGCGCGGGAGAGAGGTCAGGAGATCTTCCCTTCCGGGAGTCTCCTGGATAGCCTGCGGATTTCTGACCGTACGTGGAAGACGTGGTCCCTGGTGGTCGTCTACTTCACCACGTTTGGAGGTTTCATCGCCCTCACCGCCTGGTTGCCTACCTATTGGACATCATTCTACTCGGTGGGCGCCATCACGGCCGGCATGATGACCGCAGTTTACTCTGTGCTCACCTCATTGATCCGCGTGGTCGGTGGCATGCTTTCCGATCAACTCGGTGGGGAGGACACTGTCATCTTCGCGTTGCTCGGCATGCTGGGCGGGAGCTTCCTGATGAGCTTTTCCCACAGCTTCGCACTCTCCTTCATCGCGGAGGTGTTCATGGCGCTCGGGATGGGTATTGGGAATGCCGCCGTTTTCAAGCTGGTTCCTCGGTATGTGCCACAGGCTGTAGGCGGCGCCGCGGGCTGGGTGGGGGGTCTAGGAGCCTTCGGGGGGTTCGTGATTCCCCCGGTCATGGGTCGGATTGTAGGGATCTACGGTGTGGAAGGGTATCCAAAAGGGTTTGTGCCCCTCGTGGCCTTGGCAGCGTTGTCCCTGCTCATTTCTGGATTCTTGAGGTGGACTGCGCGTCGAGAGTCCTTGCAAGAACCGGGCTATGCGGTGGCAGGAGGTGAGGCTTCCAGCAAAGGGGGTACTTCAAAGACTCCGGTCTCGCATAGGGACAGAGGGCGCTGGGAGGCTTGACAGGAAAGGGAATTTGCCGGTAGGATGATCCCGGTAACCCGGTCCGCACGGTCCACCGGGGAGGGGCACACCGTCAGGGGGACTGTGTAGACCGCGGGACCGTGCTGGCCGTGGAAACTTCCCTCAGGAGGTGAAGCCCATGGTCACGCAAGTCCGCGTGCGATCCGCTGCATCGATCACGCGCCAGGAGGTCCGGCGGATTCTCACCCAGCTTGAGTCCCTTTCCAAGTATCCGTCCACCGAGGACGTCGTGAAGCACTTGAAGGAGCTGGTCCGTGTCCTCGACAGGTTCCTGGGCGAGCTGGAAGGATAGCTGAGTTTCGCGCGTCCCCAAGGTCTGAAAGCTATTCGTCTGAAGCGCACGTGGTCACCACACCCGCACACCGGGGACCTGAAAGCTGGCGTGTGCTACGAGGGAAGCGAGGAGAGGTACGTACGCCACGGCGATGAGGGCTGCAACGGTAAGGATCCAAGGGCGGAGCTCGTGGAGCCACCAGGGAATCGTTTCGGCTTCATGCCGGGGCCGGGCGACGGGGACCTCGAAGGCTACAGGTTCCCTCGACCGCCACACGGTGAGTGCGAGGTTGAGGAAGAACAGGAGTGCGCTGATCCCGAGGAGGGCCCCTCCTATCGCCGCCCAGGAGAGGGGGAGGTTCCACTCAGGGAGGCGGTAAGGAGCACCACCCAACGCCGTGCGCCGCGGGGCGCCGAGTAACCCTGCCCAGCTCATCCCCCTGGACATCACGGCCATCCCCACAAACCAGAGGAACGCCTGGAACACACCTAGCCTCCGGCTCCACAGGGCGCGGCCACGTAAATAGGGGATCAGCCAGTAGCTGATTCCCATGAAGGAGAGAGCGGCTGCCGTAGCGAGCGTCAGGTGGAAGTGGCCGGGGACCCAGAGGGTATTGTGGACTAGGAGGTTGGTGGTGTAGGAAGCATTGATGATCCCGCTGATCCCCCCGAAGGCGAAGAGGATGATGGCAAGGAGTTGGGCGGCGACGCTTGGGTCACCCCAGGGGAGCCTCGTAACCCAGCCCAGGACCCCTCTCCCCCCTCTAGATCTCCCGGCGTCCTCCAGGGATGCCGTGACCGTGAAGGCGGTCATTAAGCTGGGGACAACTACAGCAAAGGTGAGGAACGTGTGGATGCCCTTCCAGACCTGGGGGACTCCGGGATCGGTGAACTGGTGGTGGAGCCCCACGGGGACGGAGAGGGGGAGGAAGAGGAGGAGGGCAAGCCGCGCGAGGGGCTCACTGAAGAGCCTCCCGCCTGCCTGGTGGGGCAACAGGGCATACCAAGAGAGGTAGGCTGGGAGGAGCCAGAAGTACACCAGGGGGTGCCCAGTGAACCAGAACAGGGTCCGTGAGAGGAGGGGATCGATCCCGTTGAGCCAGCCCAGGGAGAAGGGGATGAGGAGCACGACCACCTCGGTGGCGATGCCGATGCTGGCGATGTCCCACATGACGAAAGTTACGAGCGCCCCCAGAGCAAGGAGCGGCGTCGGGGTTCCCGGGTTCGTCCGCCGCCACCTTCCATAGGTCATGAACAGGTTTGCGGAGATGAGCCACGTTCCGATGACGACGAGGGCGAGCCCGATGTAAAAAGCAGGGTGCGCTTTCATTGGAGCGTAGAAGGTGTAGAGGACGCTGGCGTTCCCGCTCAAGATCGCCCATGCCGCGAGGAGGACGCCTACGACCATGACCGAGAATGCGATCCAGCCTAGGCGCAGGCTGTAAAGAGGGTACTGTAGGCCGTAGACGAGCAAGAAGGTCAACAGCCCGCTGATGAAGAACGTCGTGAACACGAGGGCATTCATCACCCCGTGCACCGTGAGGCCCGTGTAATAGTTCAGCTTCAGGAACGGGTAGAGATCGATCCTGGCGTGCTCCAGGGCTTGGAAGGGGCCGAAGCTCGTCCCGATGAACAGGGCGATGAAGGAGGCATAGAGGTACCACAGGACCTGACGTTTTAGCGCTACGTCCACGGGGCTCGCGCGATGGATCTCTCCCATGGGGATCACCTCGCTGCAGTTGCGCTCTCGACAATGATGCGCCCGGACATCACATGGTGCCCTACGCCGCAGTACTCGTGGCAGTAAAACGGGTACTCCCCGGGACGGCTAAACCGCACGGTCGTGCGCGTGATCTGGCCGGGGATGATCATGAGGTTGACGGGCGTATTGGGGATCCGGAAGCCGTGGATGACGTCTTGGCTGGAGAGCACGAACGTCACCTCGGACCCGGCGGGGACTCGGACCTCATTTGGCCGGAACGCCCACGTCATGGCCACGAGAACGACCTCGTATTTTCCAGGAGCGATTTGGCGGAGTCCCGGTTGGTCGAAGGGAGGGGTCTGGGTGAGACGGCGTGGGTTGACGTACCCTGCCGGCCCCGGGAGGTGGTACCCGAAGACAGTGATGCTCGCAACCACCCCGACCAGGAAGGCCACCAGGACGAGGAGGCCGAGGACAATCCATGCCCGCTCATAGGGATCGATGCGCACAGGTTATCCCCCCCGGACGAGCTGCATGTAGACGACCCCCCACCCCAGGACGAGGAGGGCGAGGAAGAGGAGCGTGAGGGACAGTGCACCGCGCGGCGGCTGTTCATGCTCCGGCATTTCTCCCACCTCCGACAGTGTGGGCCTTTGCCCGCTTCCTTCCCTTTTGGGAGACGGAGGCTTCCCTGCGGGAACGGATCTTGCGCGGAGGGGTCGCAGCGAGGTCCGCGAAGGTCACCGCGTCGAGCTCCCGCAGGAGGACATCCTGCACGTGGCGCCACACCTGGTGCACCGGGCAGACACGGTCGAGGGGGCACTCCCCCGGACGGATGAGACACCGGTTCAGGTAGATGGGGCCCTCCGCTGCCTCGACGGCTTGCCGGAGGGTAATGGACTCTGGAGGCCGTTCCAGGCGGACTCCCCCGCCTCTCCCGCGGAACGTGCGGACGAATCCCGTATGCGCCAGCCGCTGGACGATCTTCCTGAGGTAGGGAGCTGGGATGAGCTGCCGGCGTGCGATCTCTTCGAGGGGCACGAGGGTCCCCCGCGGACGCTTGCTCAACTCCAGGAGCACGCGGATGGAATAGTCCCCTTCTCGCGTCAGTTGCATAGGTGCCAAAAAGGACCTCCTTTATCTTCTTCAAAGATACCACCCGATGTCGGAGTTTCCTATCAGGTGCAGGCTGTATTTTCATTTCGGGAGGACCGAGTACCTTCATAGGAAGAGACTCCCTCTCCCGCGAAGAGAGAAGGAGGAGCGGTGGGTTGATGGAGTTCTTCGAGACACTGCAGCGGCGTGTCTCCACGCGGGCCTATAAGAGCACGCCCGTCGAGGAGGAGGCCCTCTGGAAGATCCTGGAGGCCGCCAACAGCGCGCCCTCTGCAGGCAACTTGCAGGCCTACGAGATCGTCGTCGTACGCGATCCTCTGCGCAGGCGCGAACTCGCCCGGGCAGCGGTGGAGCAGTGGTTCATCGCCCAGGCGCCTGTGGTCCTGGTCTTCCTGGCGAATCCTCAGCGGAGCCGCTGGCGGTACGGGCGACGGGGAGCAGAGCTGTACTGCCTCCAGGACGCGACCATCGCCTGTGCCTATGCCCAGCTCGCTGCGACGGCGGTGGGGCTGGGGAGCTGCTGGGTGGGGGCGTTCGATGAGGAAGCCGTCCGCCGCGTCCTCGCTGCACCGTCCCATTTGCGCCCCATCGCCATCCTGCCCATCGGCGTTCCAGACGAAGCTCCAGAACCGCGCGCCCGGCGCCCCTTGCGCGACCTCGTCCATGAGGAACGGGTCGGATCTCCCTACCGGAGTCCCCCGGCAGGATTCGGGGAAGTCGGCGATCCCTGAGGAGGTGGGAGCCTCCATGGTCACAGAGGGGAGCGAGGGAGTGGATCGACGTATCGTCTTGCTCATTGCGACATCGGCCTCCTTCCTCAATCCGTTCATGGGCTCCTCGGTGAACATTGCCCTCCCCCGAATCGGACAGGAGTTCGGGCTTGACGCCATCTCCCTGGGGTGGGTAACGACCGTCTACCTCGTCTCGGCAGGGGTGTTGCTCCTCCCCTTCGGCCGCCTGGCCGATATCTACGGGAGGAAGCGCATCTTCCTGTATGGGATCTCCCTGTATACGCTCTCTTCTGTCCTGTGCGGCCTCGCCCCCTCAGCTGGGCTCCTGATCCTCTTCCGCGTCCTCCAGGGGATCGGGGGCGCCATGATCTTCGGTACCGGCGTCGCGATCCTCACCTCTGTCTTCCCACCCCAGGAGAGGGGGAAGGCCCTCGGGCTGAACGTGGCCGCAGTCTATCTCGGGTTGTCCATGGGACCGTTCCTCGGGGGGATCCTCACTGCGCAGCTGGGCTGGCGCAGCGTCTTCCTCGTCATTGCACCGCTCGGGATCGTGGAGATCGTGTTGATCCTGGGGAAACTGCGGGGAGAGTGGGCGGAGGCCAGAGGGGAGAGGTTCGATGGGATCGGTGCCGTCCTCTACGCGCTGATGTTCCTGGCACTCATCTACGGATTCTCAGAGCTTCCCTCGAGAATGGGAGTGCTCTCCCTCACCGCGGGGCTCGCCGGGATGGTCGCCTTCATCCTCTGGGAGGTACGGGTGGAGAGTCCCGTCCTGGACATCCGGCTGTTCCAGCAGAACACCGTCTTTGCCTTCTCCAACTTGGCGGCCTTGATCAACTACAGCGCTACCTTCGCCGTGAGCTTCCTCCTCAGCTTGTACCTGCAGTACATCTACGGGATGGATCCACAGGGCGCGGGCTCGATCCTCCTCGTCCAACCGATCGTCCAGGCGATCTTCTCGCCCTTTGCCGGCAGGCTGTCCGACCGGGTCGAGCCGAGGGTGGTGGCTTCCATTGGGCTCTCCCTGACGGTGGTAGGGCTCTTCCTTTTGACGGGGCTGCGGGAGAGCACTCCCCTCTCCATGGTCCTGGTGAGCCTCATCCTCCTCGGGCTGGGGTTTGCGTTGTTCTCCTCACCAAACGCCAACGCCATCATGAGCTCGGTGGAAAGGAAGTTCTACGGCGTGGCCTCGGCGACCATGGGAACCATGCGGTTGACCGGCCAGATGCTGAGTATGGGAACCGTGATGTTGATCTTCGCCCTGTTCCTGGGCAGGGCACCTATCACGCCCGAGCGCTACGACCTGTTCCTGGCAAGCGTGAGGACGGCGTTCGTCACCTTCGCCCTCCTTTCGGCTGGGGCCGTGTTCGCGTCCCTGGCGAGGGGGGAAGTCCACCGGGAAGATCGGCTCGCGGGATAGGGGTTGACAAGACGATTGAATGGAGGTATTCTATATTTGTACAATTGTTCAAGAATCCATGCTTACGGAAGAACTCCTCCAGGGATACCAGCACATTCACGAGGTCGACCCAGAGAGAGTCCAGGGCGTCAAGAGGCGCATGAAACCCGAGGAGACCATGACCCTCCTCGCTGAGACCTTCAAGGCCCTGGGCGACCCGGCACGGGCAGCGATCCTGTATGCTCTGGTCCATGGGGAGATCTGCGTGTGCGACCTCTCCGAGATCGTGGGGATCTCCGAGTCCGCAGTCTCCCATCACCTGCGCGTCCTGCGGAACCTCCGCCTGGTGAGTTACCGCCGCCAGGGCCGCAAGGTCTACTATTCCCTTGCGGACGAGCACATCCGCACGCTCCTTGCCCAGGGCCTCGAGCACGTGGAGGAGCGTCTTTAGGGGAACGCACATGGTCACGAAGGAACTAGACCTCCCCATGATCCTCCCCGCCGGTGCAAGTGCTTGCGAGCGCTGCGTGGCCGATCTGCGCCACCTCCTCAGCGGCCTCCACGGAGTGGTAGAGGTCGAGGTGGATCCCAAGCGGGGGATCCTGGCCGTCCACCTCGATCCCACCCGCATCTCCCTCTCCCACCTTGAGAGAATGGCACGGTACCTGGGTGGAACCATCGCCCGGCGGTTCCGTCACGAGTACCTGGAGCTGGAGGGGTTGGACTGCGAGGACTGCGTGCTGGTCCTTGAACATGCGCTGAGTCGGCTCTCAGGGGTCCTTTCCGTGTCCGTGAACACCGCCTCCTCCCGCCTTTGGATTGAGTACAACCGGGATCAGGTGAGCCGACGGGACGTCCTCAAACGGATCCAGGCCCTCGGATACCGGGTGAGGGAGGTCTCCTCAGGGGGAGACCACGTGCGGGAACTCGCGTTCTCTGGCCTCGCCGGCTTCCTCGTGCTGGCAGGATGGATTGTCAGTCTCCTGCGCCTCCCTGGTTGGGTATCCACGGGTCTATTCGCTGTTGCCTACCTTCCCGGCGTCTGGTTCCCCCTTCAGACCAGCATCAAGGCTCTCCGGGCTCGCCGCGTCGATATGGACTTCCTGATGATCGTCGCGGCTCTCGGTGCTGGGGTGCTGAGCCGCTGGGCGGAGGGGGCAGTCCTCCTCTTCCTGTTCTCCCTGGGACACGCCCTGGAGAGCTATGCCATAGGTCGGGCGCGCCGGGCGATTCAAGCGATCGTCCGTATGATGCCCCTTGTGGCCAGGGTCAAACGGGAGGGGGCTGATGAGGTTGTGCCTGTGGACCAAGTGCAGCCCGGCGAGGTCATCGTGGTTCACCCTGGAGAGCGCCTGCCGCTGGACGGGGAGGTCATCGGCGGGGTCTCTTCCGTCGATCAGGCTCCCATCACAGGGGAATCGGTGCCTGTTCTGAAGGAGCCAGGGGCCAGGGTCTTCGCGGGCACCCTGAACCTAGATGGAGCGCTGGAGATCCGCGTCACGCGCCCATCTCGGGAGACCACCCTGGCGCGGATCCTCGCGCTGGTCCAGGAGGCTCAGGCCCAGAAATCCCCTTCCCAAAGGTTCACCGAGAGGGTCGCCCGCTACCTCGTCCCTTCCGTGCTCCTCGCCGCAGCCGCTGTCCTGGTGGTGCCTGTGTTCTTGGGGGTCCCATTCCCCGTTGCGTTCTACCGGGCGATGACCCTCCTGGTGGCTGCCTCCCCTTGCGCCCTTGCCCTCGCAACGCCAGTGGCCGTGCTCTCGGCCATTGGCAGGGCCGCGATGTCCGGAGTGCTCGTGAAAGGCGGCACCCACCTGGAGGAGATCGGTGCGATCCAGGTCATCGCCCTGGATAAGACCGGCACGCTGACTCTTGGGGAGCCTGAGGTGATCGAAGTCCTTCCCTATCGTGGGGGAGAGGAATCCGTCCTCCGCGTGGCGGCCGCAGTTGAACGGCGTTCGGACCATCCCTTGGCGCGCGCCATTGTGAAGGCCACCCAGGAGCGCGGGCTGAAGGTACCGGAGGCTCGTGACGTCCGGATTGTAGCCGGAAAGGGGGTCGTGGGAGTCGTGGACAGTTCCCCTGTGGCCATTGGTACGACGGAGCTCATGACGGAGCTGGGGCTCTTCCTGCCGGCGCAAGTGCACGCAGATGTGACGCGGATCCGGGATGCTGGGAGGACTCCGGTAATCGTCGCCCAGGGTGGCGAGGTCGTCGGGATCCTCGGTTTTGCAGATCGACCCCGGGCCGCAGCGAAAGAGGCATTAGGCCGCCTGAGGCAGCTGGGGGTCCGACGCCTCGTCGTCCTGACCGGCGACAACCCCCGCGTCGCGGAATCCATCGGGGCGAGCCTAGGAGTGGATGAGGTCAAAGCTGGGCTGCTTCCCGAGGAGAAGGTGGGGATCGTGAAGGAGCTCCTTGAAAAGGAAGGGAAGGTCGCCATGGTTGGGGACGGAGTCAACGATGGTCCGGCTCTGGCGGCTGCGACGCTCGGGATCGTCATGGGTGCAAGTGGCGCAGACGTGGCCCTAGAGGCTGCGGATATCGCCCTCATGGACGACGACCTGGGGAAGCTCCCCTACATCCTGGGTCTTGGCCGGGCCACCCGGCGTGTGATCCTGCAGAACATGATTCTTTCCCTCGGGGTGATCGCCCTCCTCGTCCTCACAACGGTCGCGGGCACCATCACCCTGCCCGTGGCGGTGTCCCTCCATGAGGGGAGCACGGTCCTGGTGGCACTCAACGGCCTCCGCTTGCTCGCATACAGAGGGAGCGTGAAGCCGCCGGACAGTAGGGCCTACGAGGCCAGCCTGGACGAGGATGCCCACCGTGCTCACTGAGTCACCTCACCAAAACCCGTGTCCGGGTTTTGGTGGGGACCCTGACACGGGGAAAGCTCCGCATGCTCCCGCGAAGCACGATTTCTGTCCGTTTACTTAGATGTGGTAAAGCATCCAGTAAATGATCCACCCGGTCGCCGCCACATAAAGCCAGATCGGAAGGGTGACGCGGGCGATCCGTCTGTGTCGGGCAAAATCCCCGCGAAACGCAAGGAAGAGGGTGATCAGGGCGAGGGGGGCCACGGCGATGGCCAGGAGGGTGTGAGAGGCGAGGATCGTGAGGTAGACGGTGCGGACGATCCCGTGCCCAGCAAACCGCTTTGTCTGGAAAAGGATCGCTCGGATCACGTACAGGGCAAGGAAGAGTGCGGCGAAAGCAGTTCCCGTGAGCATGCTCCGGTGGTGAAGGGTGGTCCTTCGGTTACGGATGAACGTGTAGCCCACGAGGATCGCTCCCCCGCTCACGAGGATCAGCAGGGTGTTCAGGGTTGGAAGCCAGGGCGGAGCGATTGGTTTCACAGGATCAGTATACAAGAACCGTCAAGGGGGGTTTCCTAAGAGCACCCCACAAACCGCTTCGCGTTTTGCGCAGACCTCGCTCAGCACCAGGAATGCTTGCCCACTCCGTCCGGTTCTGTTGAGCGGAGCTTCTCCTTGACGAATGGAGGGGAAGAGCCTACAATGAGAAGGAGCCCCCTCCCCACGGGGAGGGGGAGGAAGGAGGAGGGTTCGCAGTGGCGGAGGTTCGAGAGGAAACTCTGGCTGAGGTTTCCCTTCCCATCCAGGGGATGACGTGCGCCTCTTGCGTGGCCACCATTGAGGGGGCCCTTCGGAACCTCGACGGCGTGGTCGAGGTGAATGTCAACCTCACCGCGGAAAAGGGGTTCGTGCGCTACGACCCTACGCGGGTCAACTTGAAGGACATTGCGCGCACGGTGCAGGAGGTAGGCTACCAAGTCGGCGTGGAGGAGCTGGACCTTCAGGTCACCGGGATGACCTGCGCCTCGTGCGTGGCTGCCATTGAGGGGGCCGTCGGAAACCTGGAGGGCGTGGAGAAGGTTGTTGTGAACCTGAACGCCGGGACGGCCAAGGTGTGGTACTTCCCGGGCGTCGTGACGCCTTCCCAGATCAAGCGCACCATCCGAGACCTGGGATACGAAGTCAGTGAGAAGCTGGAGGGTGCCCAGGCCCTGGACCGAGAGCGGGAGGCCCGCCAGAGGGAGATCCGTCGCCAGGGCATCTGGATGCTCGTCTCCTGGCCCCTTGCCCTCCTGGTGATGCTGGGGACCTTCCAGGAGATTTGGATCCTCCCTCGATTCGTCCCGGAGATCCTGGCAAACCGCCTTGTCCTCTTCGTCCTCACGACCCCCATCGTCTTTGGCCCCGGTTGGCAGTTCTTCGTCAACAGCTATCGGGGGTTGCGCCATGGCGTCACCGACATGAACCTCCTCTATGCCACAGGGATTGGAGCTGCCTACCTCATCGCCGTGATCAACACCTTCTGGCCGGACGCGGGCTTCGGCGGGCCGAGGGCAACCTTCTACGAGGCAGCAGCGCTCCTGACGGCCTTCATCATCCTGGGGCGCTACCTCGAGGCGTTAACCAGGGGTCGGACCTCCGAGGCCATCCGCAACCTGATGAGCCTCCAGCCGAAGGTGGCCAGGGTTCTGCGCGACGGCCATGAAGTAGAGATCCCTGCGGACGAGGTCGAGGTGGGCGACGTCGTGGTCGTGCGGCCAGGAGAGCGCATCCCCGTAGATGGGGTCGTCCTGGAGGGGTACTCTGCGGTGGACCAGTCCATGCTCACGGGCGAGTCGATGCCGGTGGAGAAGAGGCCGGGGGATGAAGTGATTGGCGGGACGATGAACAAGACCGGGGCGTTCAAGTTCAAGGCGACCAAGGTGGGGAAGGAGACGGTCCTTGCCCAGATCATCAAGCTGGTGGAGGACGCCCAGGCCAGCAAGGCTCCCATCCAGAAGCTCGCCGACCTCGTCGCTGGGAAATTCGTCTTCGGGGTCTATGTCCTTTCCCTGTTTGTGTTCCTGTTCTGGTTCTTCTTTGGGTACCAACGCTTCTTCGACCCTGGGACCCGGTTCATGCTCACGCCTTATACCCTGGGGAGCATCGGGGTTTTTGGCTTTTCCCTGCTCATCTCCGTGGCAGTGCTCGTGATCTCCTGTCCCTGCGCCGTGGGCATCGCCACCCCCAGCGCCATGATGGCGGGGACCGGCAAGGCTGCTGAGAACGGCATCCTGTTCAAGGGGGCCGACGCCATCGAAGCAACGAGTAAGCTGACCACCATCGTCTTCGATAAGACCGGGACCCTGACGAAAGGGGAGCCTTCGGTCACCGACGTGATTCCGGCACCTGGATTCACCGAGGAGGAGGTCCTGAGACTGGCAGCCGTCGCGGAGATCAATTCTGAGCATCCTTTGGGGGAGGCCATCGTCCGGAGGGCGCGGGAGCGTAGCCTCCAGGTCGAGGAACCAGAGTCCTTCAACGCCATCCCTGGCCATGGGGTAGAGGCGAAGGCGCACGGGCGCGAGATCCTCCTCGGGAATCGCCGACACATGGGGAACCGCGGCGTGGAGATCTCCTCCCTGCTTCCTGAGGCTGAGCGGCTGGAGCGCGACGGGAAGACGGTCATGTTCATGGCGGTGGATCAAAGGCTGGCTGGGCTGATTGCCGTGGCGGATACCTTGAAGGAGTACTCTGCGGAGGCGATCAGGATCCTCCACCGTCTGGGCCTAGAGGTGGTGATGATCACCGGGGACAACCGGCGAACGGCCGAGGCGATAGCCCGGAAGGTGGGGATCGACCGGGTCCTGGCGGAGGTACTCCCCCAGGACAAAGCGAAGGAGGTCCACGCCTTACAGGCACAGGGCAGGCGGGTTGCCATGGTGGGGGATGGGATCAACGACGCCCCCGCGCTGGCACAAGCGGATGTCGGGATCGCCATTGGGTCGGGGACGGACATTGCCAAGGAGACCGGCCATGTGATCCTCATTAAGGAAGACCTTCGGGACGTGGTGACAGCCATCGAGGTGGCCAGGGCCACGATGCGCAAGGTCAAGCAGAACCTGTTCTGGGCGTTCGTCTACAATACCGTGACGATTCCCGTTGCGGCCGGGATCCTCTACCCCTGGACCCACCAGATCGTGAGCCCAGAGCTGGCGGCCTTCCTCATGGCCATCAGCTCCCTCACGGTGACCCTGAACACGACGCTCCTGAAGCGCTTCGCCCCCTCGCTGAAGTACCTAGAGGTCAAGGAAGCGCCTCAACCTGCTGTGGCACCTGTCGCTGGGGGGTCGGGAGTAGGCGGAAGCGGGAACTTGAGGAGGGAATAGGATGGCTGGGAAGCGGAGGGATGTCGTCCAGGTGGCGAGCCTCGTTGGGACGGGTATTGCCCTCCTGGCAGGGCTCCTGTTCTTCGCCGTGACGAGCGCCTCCGGGGGGTATCCTCCTGTGGCCCGCTACGGCGGGGCGGTGTGGGTGTCCCTCCTCACCTGGATCATCACGATGCCTGTGCTGGCCCCGTGGCTGAAGCGGAGGTATCCTACGGGATCCTAAGGAGCCCCTTCTCGAGGGCGTACCGAACCAGCGCCGCACGGCTGTGGAGCTGCAGCTTCTCCTGGATGCGCGCGCGGTAGGTCTCCACCGTCTTGACGCTCAGGCAGAGTTTGTTGGCGATCTCCTGGTTGGTGTGTCCCAGCGCCAGGAGCACGAGGACCTCCCTCTCGCGCTCGCTCAGGACGTTCTCATCGGGCCTCCTGCCCTGTCCTTCCTCCTCGAAGATCTCCTCCACGAGGCCGCGGGTGAGGGAGGGATCGATGTACACGCCTCCCCGGGAGACCGCCCGGATCGCCGAGAGGAGTTCTGCATCTGCAGCCTTCTTGACGACGTATCCTGAGCCGCCTGCCCTGAGGACATTGCGGAGGTATCCCTCGTCCTCGTGCATGGTGAGGACGAGAACCTTGGTCCCAGGGGCTCTCCGCTTGATCTCTCTGAGGACTTCCAATCCGCCCGGTCCCGGCATGGAGAGGTCCAGGAGGACGACGTCGGGCTTGCACTGCTCCACAACATGGAGCGTCTCCCACCCTTCCCCCGCTTCCCCTACTACCTGGAGATCGGGCTGGCTCTCCAGGAGGAGGCGGAGGCCCGCGCGGAGCACGGCGTGGTCATCAGCAATGACGACGCGGATGGGGTCCATGGGCTACCCCTCGTCCTTTGTCCTTGAGGCAGCAGTTGCTGCGGCCTCGCGCAGGAGCGGGATCTCCAGAAACACCGTGGTCCCTCCACCGGGGCGGGATTCGATGGAGAGCCTCCCGCCAATGAGATCGGCCCTCTCCATCATTCCGTAGAGGCCGAGCTTATCCTCCAGGCGGCTCTCCCGCAGGATCCTTTCGACGTCAAACCCCTGGCCGTTGTCCTCGACGATTGCGAGGAGGGCGTGGTCGCGCTGCTCCAGGAGGACGCTCGCCTCCTTCGCCCGGGCGTGCTTGCCAACGTTGGTCAAGGCTTCCTGGACGATCCGGTAGACTGCCACCTCCACGTCGGGAGGGAGTCGCCGTTCCATCCCCACGGCCTGGAAGTCCACGCGGATGCCGAACTGCCGGGAGCATTGCTTGGTCATGCGTTCCAGCGCCGCCACGAGGCCGAGGTCATCGAGGATCCGCGGCCTGAGTTCCACGGCGAGGTTCTTGACATCCTCGAGGGTCTTCGCCGCGATCCCCCGGAGTTCCTCGGCGCGTCTGCGGAGCTCCTCAAGATTGCTGCTCTCCGCCAAAACCCGCAGGCCCACCATGAGGGAGGTCAGGGCCTGGCCAGTTTCATCATGAAGCTCCCGGGCGATGCGTTTGCGCTCCTCCTCCTGTGCGGAGATCACCCGCGCCAGGAGCTGCCTGCGAATCTCCTCCTTCTTCTTCAGCTCCTCCCAGAGCCGGTTCCCCTCCTCGCGGGTGCGGGCGAGGTCCACGATCATGGTATTGAATGCCCGCTGGAGACGGCCGATCTCGTCGTCCGCCCATACGGGCGTCTGCACGTGCAGATCTCCCCTGGCCACGGCGCGAGTGACCTCGACGAGGTCCAGGATCGGCTTGGTCAGAACTCTCGTCAGCACGTAGGCAGCTACCACGCCCAGGATGGAGACGATGGCCGTTGCGAGCCCGAGCTGCCGCGTCACAGATGCCACTGTTTCACGCACGGAGCGGTCCGTGAGCCCGATGCGCACGGTCCCAGCCTTGCCGCCAAAGATGGGGACGGCGATATCCCGGATCAACCCCTCCTCGGTCTGGAGGATCTCCATGTGGTACCTGTCTGAGGGCCGCACGGGATTGGCCTGGAGGAGGTCCAGGGGGAACCCCTGCTGGAAGGAGTGCGCCAAGACCTCGTTGTGGGAGTTGAGGACGAAGGCGTAGCGCACGTCCCGATTGTTCTCCACAGTGTCGCGGAGGAGCTCGTAGAGGGCGAACAGGTTGTTCGTAAGGATCAGGTCGGTGCTCCGCGAGGCCAGGTCGCTGGCAATGGAGACCCCCCTCGACTCCAACTGCTCCAAGAGAGTTCGGGTGAGGGTCAGGCGCATCTGAGCCGTCGCCCACATGCCCAGCAGGACCACGAGACCTACGGCGATGCCCATGATCTTCACCTGGACAGGGACAGAGCCCGCAACCCTCCAGAAGAGCGAAAGGGGTTCCCGTCTCATAGGCCGAGCGCCTCCACCATCCTGCGCACCGATGCGTACGCAGCATCCTCGATCCTGACGAACCGGTCGATCCCCAGAACCCTGAGGACCTCCTGTCCCTCCGAGTCCCGGTCCATGGTGAGGAGGACCCGCCGGAGTTGCTCTTTGATCTGCAGCCCCGGGTTCACGACGAGGGGAGGGATCCCGTAGGGGCCCCAAATGGCGACGACTTTCGTCCTGGCAATGACTTCGGGCTCGTTCCCTTTGAGCGCGTCGTACACGAGGCTGTCCACCGCAGCCCCGTCCACGAACTTCTCCGCCACGGCCTTGATCGATCGGTCATGGCTGTAGGTGAAGATGGTCTTCCGGAAGAAGGTCTCCGGACGCTCGCCGAGGCGGAGGAGTTGGTAGGCAGGGGCGAAGTGGCCGGAGTTGGAGAGGGGGTCGCTGAAGGCGAAGATCTTCCCGCGCAGGTCCAAGAGGCTTTTCGCCGGACTGTCGCGTGGAACGATCAGGTAAGAGAAGTACTCCGTCCTCCCATTGACCTGAGGGGCTACCAGGAGCTCCATCCCGAAGTCCCTGTGGCCGAGGACGTAAGCCCCAGAGCAGACGATGGCCACATCCGCGCCCCCAAACCGGATGAGGTGATTGATCTCTGCATAGGTCGAGCGCTGGAGGAGCACGACGGGGCGGTTCAGCTTCCGCTCCAGATAGACCAGGAGCTCTCCATAGAGCTTCACCGAACTCTGGGGGGAGAGGACGTTGGCCACAGCAACCCGCAGGGCCAGCTTGGGCGGGTGCGGGGAGGAGGAGACCTCTCCTACCGCGTTCAACCGAACTCTCCGGTAGGAGGGCTGAGGAGCGCAGCTGCTGAGGAACAGGAGCAGAGCGACGGCGATGGGGATGGCCTGAGAGCGCTTGACCACGTTCCCTCCTCCCAGAGATAAAGCGTTCTCCCAGGATCCGCCCCCATTTTCCTCTCCGCACTTGGCTACGTGTTCCGACCGAGTCCCCCTCAGGTCGTGAGAGGATTCCCTCCAGAGTTCCCCCGACATCTCCGGGACCAGTTTCCGGACCTCCCCCGATCCCCTGCGTGGCATGGAAAGTGCTAAGGTGATCCGGGAAAAGCACAATGGGAGTTACCCTTCGGAGTGAGGTGGAGCGATGCGGATCACCAGGAGGACCTTCCTGAAGACCTCTGCCGTCGCAGGAGGTGGGCTCCTTGCCAGCCGGTTCCTCTTTGGGGGGCTGGAGACCCTGGTGGCTGGCCAACCTGCTACTTCTCCGCCTCCGGAGGAGTGGGTTCCCACGGCCTGCTGGATTGGCAAGCAGGACTGCGGCATGCTGGCACGGCGGATCAACGGGAGGGTGGTCAAGTTCATCGGCCATCCAGCGCACCCTCGGAACAGGGGGACCCTGTGCCCGAAGGGGGTCGCCCAGATCATGGCCCTGTACGATCCCAACCGGGTGAAGGCCCCGTTGATCCGAACCAACGAGAAGGGGGTCCCTGGGAAGTGGCGCCAGGTCACCTGGGATGAGGCCCTGACCCTGGTGGGGCAGAAGATCCGGGAGGTCCGAGCCAAGGATCCGAAGCTCCTTGTCTGGCAGAAAGGGCGGAGCAAGTCGAAGGCCTTCTACGATGAGGCGTTCGTGAAGGCCTCTGGAGCCACCAAATTGCACCATGGCGCTTTTTGCTCCGATGCCGGGTACCGGGCCAGCGAGTACACCATTGGGATCAGCGGGGTTCTGAACCCTGACTTCCGGTACACCCGCTACCTCCTGGCCTGGGGGTGGAACCTCACCAATGCCGGGGGGAACCAGCTCTGCTGGATCACCTGGCCCCAGCAGCTCGTCCAGGCCAAGGAGCGAGGGATGAAGGTCGTGGCCATCGACCCGCGGCTGCGCGGGGCCGGTCATTTCGCAGATGAATGGCTTCCCATTCGCCCGGCCACCGATCTCGCCCTTGCCTTGACCCTGTGCCACCTCCTCATTGAACAGGGCACCATTGATCGGGAGTACCTGGTGAAGTACACGAATGCACCCTTCCTCGTCCAGGAAGACGGCTACTTCCTGCGCAGGGGAGGGAAGGAGCAGGTCTGGGATCTCAAGACCCATTCCCTGAGGCCCTACGATGCCGAAGGCGTAATCCCTGCGCTGGAGGGGGAGTTCGTGGTGGATGGGAGGAAGGTGAAGCCGGCCTTCCAGGTGTTCAAGGAGCATGTCGCCCCCTACACCCCGGAGTGGGCCGCAGAGGTGTGCGGCGTCCTGGCGGAGGCGATCCGCCGCGTCGCCAGGGAGTTAGGGGAAAACGCCCTCATCGGGAGCACCATCGTGGTGGATGGCATCTCCCTCCCCTACCGGCCTGTCGCCATCATGGCCTACCACATGGCCCAGCAGGAGCTCGGCTTCCAGGCGCTGCGCGCCATGCTCATGGTCATGATGCTCCTGGGCGCCATTGGTGCAGTCGGCGGACAGCGGATCGACATCGGTCCCTGGAAGATCCACGAGAACTTTGAGAAGCTGGATCAGATTGAGATCAAGGACCCGCCCTACAACATCTACCTGAAGGACTCCAAGTTCTTCCCCATCAATAGCAACAACTCCGCGATTGTTGCCAAGGTGATGCAGAATCCCCAACAATACGGCGTGGACGAAATCCCCGAGATGATCATCGTCCACATGAGCAATCCCCTCGTCGCGTTTGCTTCCCAGCCAGACCTCCTGGAGGCGTACAGGAAATTCAAGTTCGTCGTCGTCATCGACCCCTGGCTGTCGAAGACCGCTGACCTGTTTGCCGACGTGGTCCTCCCTGCTGCCACCGTTGAGAAGTACGAGGGCCCGCTCGCGGCCACGGACCAGTACACCGATGCCGTGGCCCTGAGGATCCCTCCGATGAAGCCGCTCTTCCAGAGCCGGGGGGACATTGAGATCTACCTGGACCTGTGTGAGAAGGCCGGGATCCTCTATGGAAAGGGCGGTTACCTCGACCACCTCAATGAGGCTCTCAAACTCAAGGATCCCTACAAGCTCCCCCTGGACCGCAAGCCCACGGTGCGGGAGATCTTCGACCGCTGGGCGAAGTCGGAGGGGATCCCCGAAGGGGTCGCCTACTTCGAGAAGAACGGCGTGAAGGTGAAGGGTCCGGTCCCTGCCAACAAGTTCTACGGGTACGCCACCGACCCGCCTTTCGGGGGCGTCCGCCACCGCTTCTACGGCGAGTCCCTCCTGCGCTACCGTGACGAGATGCGCAGGAGGGGAGTTGGGGAGATCTACTGGAGGGACTACACTCCCCTTCCCACTTGGCGGAAGCCCACCATGGAGGGTTCCCCACCGGAGTACGATCTCACCCTCATCAGCTACAAGCTCATCGAGTTCAAGCAGTCACGTTCCTCGCAGATCCCCCTGCTGGCCGAACTCGCCCCTCGGCAGTGGCTGGAGATCAACCCCAAGACGGCCAGGGCCAAGGGGATCAACGACGGCGACGAGGTGTGGGTGGAATCCCACAACGCAGTGACCGGGGAGACGCGGAGGGTCCGGGTGGTCGCCCGCTATCGCGAGAGCATCCGCCCCGATACCGTGGGGATGCCGCACCATTACGGGGAGGTTGCCCGCCACCCCTGGACGCGAGGCCAGGGTCCGACGCCCAACGCCTTATTCTTCACTGGAGAGGGCTATGTCGCCAACACCGCAGACCAGTCCTTCCACGTGAAGGTGCGGGTGTACAAGTAGCGGGAGCAAAGGGGAGGTAGGATCATGGCCCGGTACGCAATGGTCATCGACCTGGATCGATGCACAGGGTGCCGCGCGTGCATGGAGGCGTGTAAGGTCGAGAACAACACACCCATGGCAAACTTCTGGATGTACGTCTTCCGGTTCGAAGAGGGGGAATTCCCCAACACCCACATCTGGTTCATGCCCCGACCGTGCATGCACTGTGACAACGCCCCCTGCGTCAAAGTCTGTCCCGTAGGCGCCCGGTACAAGCGGGAGGACGGACTCGTGGCCACGGACTGGGACCGCTGCATCGGATGCCGCTACTGTGAGGTGGCGTGCCCGTATGGAGTGAACTACTTCAACTGGAAGGAGCCCTCCAAGAACTACTACCTCAACTGGCGCGACGGGGAGCTCTCTGCACGGACGAACGGGGAGGTCCCTCCCTACCGGAACCCGGACCTGGACAAGCCCTACGGCCGGGAGCGGCGCCGCACCGCAGGGGGCGGCCGCCTGAAGGGGGTCATTGAGAAGTGCACCTTCTGCGTGCACAGGGTGGAGAGAGGATTACAGCCTGCGTGTGTGGCGAACTGCCCCCTCTTCGCCCTGCACTTCGGCGACCTCGATGACCCCACCAGCACGGTCTCCCAGCTGCTCCGGAGGAAGCCCTCCTTCCGGCTCCTGGAGGAGCTGGGCACGCGGCCGAGGGTGTACTACGTGGGGGGTCACCCGCCGGACACGGAGGCACGCCAGGTAGAAGAGGTGAAAGCGAGGGGATAAGCCATGGCGACGCGAACGGGAAGGCTTCCCTACGGCATCGGCCAATTCACCACGGGCCTGTCCGTCCTCATTGTGATCCTGCTGGCCATCTTCGGCTGGGGAATCTATGCGTACTCCCGGCAGTACGTGGAGGGACTTGTTGTCACCGGGCTGCGGGACATTGGGACCATGGGCGGGGCCGCCTGGGGGCTCTACATCGCGTTCGATATCTATTTCGTCGGCGTGAGCTTCGCCGGGATCACCATGGCAGCGCTCATCCGGCTCCTCCACCTGGAGCACCTGAAGCCCGTCTCGCGGATGGCGGAGCTCCTCACTGTCGTTTCCCTGATCCTGGCAGCCTTCAGCGTCCTCCCGGACCTCGGGCAGCCAGTGCGAGGGATCGTCAACCTGTTCCGCTATGCGCGCCCTCAGTCGCCCTTCTTCGGGACGTTCACCCTCGTTGTCTCCGGCTACCTCTTCGCCAGCCTCGTCTATCTGTACCTCGACGGGAGGCGGGATGCTGCGCTGCTGGCTCAGGTGAAGGGCCCGCTCCAGGGCTTCTACCGCCTGTGGGCTGCGGGATACCGCGACACCCCTGCAGAGCGCGAGCGCCACGACCGGGCGAGCTTCTGGCTGGCCATCGCCATTGTGCCGCTTCTCGTGACCGCCCACTCCACGCTTGGGTTCGTGTTCGGCATCCAGTCGGGCCGTCCCGGGTGGTTCAGCGCGCTGCAGGCACCTGGGTTCGTGGTGATGGCCGGGGTCTCGGGGATCGGGCTCCTGATCGTCATCGCTGCCATCTTGCGAAACGTCCTGAACGAGCAGGAGCAGCTGCATGAGGGGATCTTCCGCTGGCTCGGGGCGTTCCTCATGGTGCTGATCCTCGTCTACCTCTACTTCATGGTCGTGGAGCTGCTCACGACCACCTACGCAGGGCATCACCACGAGGTACGCCTTACCCTGGCCCTCGTGACCGGCGGATACGCCTGGCTCTTTTGGGGTGTGGTGGCCTCCCTCCTTCTGGCCTTCGTTTCCCTCCTCCTTCCCCATCTGCCGGAGCTCCTGCGCGTACGGGTTCCCGCCTTCCAACCAGCATACGCGTGGGCGACAGGGGTCACCGCCCTCGTCGTGGCGGCCTTCCTCATCCTCCAGCGGACGGCCCCTCCCGGGGAGGCCTTCCTGATGCTCTCCCCCGGCGTGCTCCGCTGGACTCCCCTGCTCCTTGGGGCGCTGGCGGTCCTGTTCCTCGTCTCCCTCTTCCCGCTGTTCAGCCGGAACGTCGTCGCCAGCGCCGCGGTCAGCGGCCTCCTTGTCAATCTTGCGGCGATTGGGAAGCGGCTCCTCATCGTCGTCCCTTCCCAGACGCACGGCACCCTGCTCCCCTACGGGACCGGGACCTACACGCCCACGTGGGTCGAGTACAGCATCATCGGAGGGCTGTTCGCCCTGGGGACGTTGCTCTACCTGGTGTTCGTCAAAGTCTTCCCGATCATGGAAGTCCACACGACGGGGGAGGGAGGTCGCTGATGCGGACGACGCTCACTGTGCTCATGGTATTGGGCGGATTCGCCCTCCAGGCGGTGAGTTACTTCTTCCTCGCCGCCCCTTGGGGGATCCCTACGAGCCCGGTGTACAGCGATCCACGCGTTCCCTTCGCCCCCGCCCTGTTCATCCTCGGCGTCATGCTGGTCTTCCTCGCAGCGGTCGTGTACGAACTCCTGCCTGAGCCCGGGCAAGGGGAATGAGGGGTGGGAGGGCGGAGGTGCCCTTGCGCTTTACCTATCTCGCACAACTCCGCCAGGCGGTCTACCGCTTCTTAGGCGCTTTGTTCCTCTATCCCGAGGAACGACGGAGAAGACAACTCATCGAGGCCGCCAGGGCGTTGCGGGGGGAGGAGGCCTTTGCCTCCTTTCCCTTCTTCTCACCATGGCAGCGGTTGCTCTCGATCCTGACGAGCGAGGAGGTGGACGGGGGGACGCTCGAGGAGGAGTACGTCCGGCTGTTCGTGGCCGGCCCCGGCGGTCCGCTCTATCCTCCCTACGAGTCCTCCTACCGAGATCCTGACCGGATGACCGCAGGCTGGATCCCCCTGTCCCTCGAGCGGGAGTACGCTACGGCCGGTCTCACCCTCTCGCCAGCCCTCCCCGAGCTTCCCGACCACATTTCCGTGGAGCTGGAGTACATGGCTTTCCTGTGCGGCCGGGAGGCAGAAGCATGGGAGCGGAGGGATCAGGGAGAAGGGAGAAAGATCCTGGAGCAGGAATTCACCTTCCTGGATCGCCATCTCAGCCGCTGGGTTCCTGAGTTCGCTCGGAACCTGAAGGCCCATCAAGATGGTCTCTACGGCGCTGCCGGTGAGGCCGTTGCGGCATATGTTCATCACGATCTCGATCTCGTGACGCTCCTGCTGGAGCATCTTTGCGAGGGCGGGCCATGAGCATGCCACTCTCGGGGGAAGAGACACGGGGGAAGGCCAAGAACCGCGTGGCCGTCCTCCTATGCGCGGGGCTTTCCCACAGCGGAGCAGGTCTTGACATCCCCGAGATCCTCCGCTGGTTCGAGGGGAAGGACTCGGAGGTGTCGGTGCACGTTCTTCCCGATCTCTGCCAGAGACCTGAGGGCCTCTCCCGGATCCTCCAAGGAGGGAGGGCGACGCGGGTCGTCCTCGGGTTGTGCGGCGGGAGGTACGAAGTAGGGGAGGTCCAGGCCCAGGTGCGCAGGGCCGGCGTCGATCCTCTGGGTCTGGAGGTTGTGGACCTGGGACGGCTCTGTGTTCGGGCGCACCCTATGGGAGAGGCAACGGAGAAGGCCAAGATCCTCCTGGCGGCCGCAGTTGCCAAGGCACGGGTCTTCCCAGGGAGCGGTCCAGCCAATGCCAAGCCCTACTTGCTTTCCCAGCTGAGCCGCCGGAGCTTCCTCAGATTCCCTCCCCTGGGCTATCAGGCCGTCCCGTCGGTGCTGGAGGAACGATGTGTTGCGGAAGCGGGATGCTCCCTCTGCGCCCTGTCCTGTCCCTTTGATGCCCTGGCCATCGTGGACGGGACGGTGAAGCTGGAGAAGAGCCGGTGCGCCTCCTGCGGCGTCTGTGTGACAGCTTGTCCCCGGGAGGCGATCCTCTTCCCGGGGCATACCCCTGGCCAGGTAGAAGCTCAGGTGCGTACGCTCCTCGATCCTGCCGTGGGCGACATCCAGCCCCGCGGGATCCTGTTCACCTGCCCACATGCGCGGCTCCCGGAGGGGTCGTGGCATCCAGGATGGATGCCTGTTCTCCTCCCCTCGCTCGCCATGGCGCCGCCAACCTGGTTCCTTGCTCCCCTGTTCATGGGCGCGGCGGCGGTCGGCATCCTGCCCTGCCCTGGCGGTTGCCCCGATGGCCAGAATGAGGTCGTTCTCGGGCGGGTGAATTTTTGCCAGGACCTCCTGGAACGGGTCGGGGCCTCAGCGGAGCTGGTTCAGCTCAACCCACTCCTCACGCGACCACCGGGAGGGGAAGGGGAGCTCCTGTGGAGGGGGAAGCGTGGGGACGTTGCGGAGGGGCTTGCTTTCAGCCCTGCCCCTGGCGCGATGGCGGCAGTCCTCCTGCGCGTCCTGGACTCCTTGTCGCCGGGGGAGGCCCTGGAACTGGAACACCCCTTCTCCCCCCTCGGCGTTGCGGAGATCCAGGAGGAAGTCTGCACAGGGTGCGGGATGTGCGGGAGGGTGTGCCCCACGGGCGCGCTGGTCTTTGAGGAGGGGGAGGGGCATGCGCTCCTTCGCTTCGATCCGAACCTTTGCACTGCCTGCGGTCTATGCCTCCCCGTGTGCCCGGAGCGGGAACGCGGAGCTATCCGCGTCAGGAGGGTTTTGGTCCCAAGACGTCTAAAGGAGGGGGAGGGCGTGGTGTACCGGGAGGCGGTCGCGCGCTGTGTGGCCTGCGGGGCACCCATCGCTCCTCACAAGATGCTCGCGCGGGTGATGGCCTTGCTTCCTGAAGAGGACCCAGGGCTTCGCAACGTGCTCACGCGCTACTGCACCTCCTGCCGGAGCTTCCGTGGTGGCTTGTGATGCCCAAGAGAGGGGATCGCGTCATGACACTTGAGGAGCTTTTGGATGTTGCCGCGAGGAACCACCATCGCCTCTGCCCCCGACAGGTCCTCGGGGTGCGCATGGGGCTCCTGGGCGGGCGCTGGCTGGGCCTTGAGGTGCCGCGCCGGGACAAGCGGCTCCTCGCCTTCATCGAGACCGATGGGTGCTTTGCCGATGCCATCTCTGCAGCCACAGGGTGCCAGGTCGGACGGCGCACCTTACGGTTGGTCGACTACGGCAAGGTTGCGGCGACGTTCGTGGACACCCGTACCGGGCGGGCTGTGCGGGTCGTGCCCCGCCCCGGCGTCCGGGAGCGTGCCTGGGCGTATGCTCCGGAGGCCAAGAACCGCTGGCAGGCCCAGCTCCTGGGATATCAGCGCATGCCCGAGGAGGAGCTCCTCGTGACGGAGGAGGTGACCCTCCTCCTCTCCCTGGAGAAGCTCATCAGTAGGAGCGGCATCCGCGTGAACTGTCAGGCTTGTGGTGAGGAGATCCTCAACGAGCGCGAGGTCCTGCGGGACGGGATGGTCCTCTGTCGGAGCTGCGCTGGGGAGCGCTACTACGTTCCCGCAAGGGGGGCCGTCAGGGGGAGGACGCTGGACTCGGACGGTCCTCCATTCCTTCCCGTCCCTTGCACGTAGATCCAGCTCTGAGGCCGGGCACGTTCCTTGCACTCCGGCCAGTCCCGCATCCGGAGACCGGGAACTCCGTAGCTGCACGTGCCCTGCGCACGAAAGGGAGGATTGCGGCAGGGGAGTGAATTCTGCGCTGATTATCGCAAGTTTCGATGGCACAATCTGTTATAATGATTTGGGGAGCTTATGGTCAACCGTCTTGCGCAGGAGACAAGCCCGTACCTGCGGGCGGCCGCGGACCAGCCCGTGGACTGGTACCCGTGGGGGGAGGAGGCCTTCCAGAAGGCCAAGCAGGAGGACCGTCCCATCCTCCTGGACATCGGAGCCTCCTGGTGCCACTGGTGCCATGTCATGGACAGGGAGAGCTATGAGGACCCCGAAGTCGCCCGGATCATCAACGAGAACTTTGTCCCGGTCAAGGTGGACCGGGACGAGCGCCCTGACGTCGACGCACGCTACCAGCTGTTCGTGGGCGCTCTCACGGGGCAGGGGGGATGGCCACTGACGGCGTTCCTCACCCCGGATGGGAAGGTGTTCTTCGGAGGGACCTACTTCCCCCCGGAGGATGCCTACGGGCGCCCTGGGTTCAAGCGGGTCCTCCTCAGCGTGGCCTCCTACTACAGGGATCACCGTGACCAGGTCCTGGAGTATGCCGAGGATCTCGCCCGCCAGCTCCGCGGCGGGATGGTCGTGGGTCCCCCTGCACCCGCGCTTCGCCATGAACAGGTCCAACGCGTCCTCGAGGAGATCCGGCGTTCGTTCGACATGGCGAACGGCGGCTTTGGGAGCGCCCCTAAGTTCCCGCACCCCTCAACTGTTGAGCTCGTCCTCCGGCGTTTCACCCTCACCGGTGAGGAGTGGCTGGGAACCATCGCGACACGCACCCTCGAGAAGATGGCCAGAGGAGGGATCCACGACCAACTCGGTGGGGGATTTCACCGGTACTCCACCGATGCGAAGTGGATCGTCCCCCACTTTGAGAAGTTGTTGTGCGACAATGCCCTCCTGTTGAGCAACTACGTCCAGGCCTTCCAGGTAACCGGGTCGCCGCTCTTCCGGGAGGTCGCCCTCGGGATCTTGGACTACTTCGCATCCGAGCTTTATGACAGGGAGCAGGGAGGGTTCTTTGCCAGCCAGGACGCAGATGTCGGCGATGAGGAAGGCGGATACTACCTTTGGACGGAGGCGGAGGTCCGGGAGGTACTGGACCCTGTGGAGTTCGAGGTTGCCTCCCTCTATTTCCACTTGAGTGGCCGGGGGGAACTGCCCCAGGATCCTGACAAGCACGTGCTCTATTGCCACAGGGAGGCCGACGTCGTCGCGGCTCTCCTCGGACGGCCTCAGGAAGAGGTGCGAGGGCTCCTCTCGTCTGCGCGGGAGAAGCTCAGGAGGGCGAGGGGGCAACGTCCCAAACCCCTGGTCGACTCGACGGTGTACGCCTCCTGGAACGGGATGGCCATCTCCGCTTGCTTAGAGGCCCACACCGCCCTGGGGAGGAGGGAGGCCCGGGAGATGGCGCTGCACGCCTTGGAACGGTTCCTCCACGAGGGGCGGAGGCAGACCGGTGCCTTCCTCCACGCCCTGACCCCTGAGGGGCCGAGGCCCGAGTGGTACCTGGAGGATCAGGTGTTCATGGGGAAGGCACTCCTAGACGCGTTCTCGGTTACCGGGGAGGTGAGGTACCTGCGCGCAGCGAAGGAGGTGGCGGAAGCGATCCTCCAGGAGTTCCGCAGGGAGGATGGGACCCTTGCAGATCTCCCCCTCAGCCAGGAGGGGAGCCTCAGCATCCCCCATACGCCGATCCAAGATAGCCCGATCCCCGCGGGAAACGCCGGAGCCGCGCGTCTGTTCCTGGCCCTGGCGCAGGTCCTGGACGAACCAACGTACCGCCAGGCAGCGGAAGAGATCCTGTCCCGTCTCGCCGCCGTTGCGGCGCGCCTGGGCCTGCACGCCTCCACCTATTACCTGGCCCTCGACGAGTTCCTCACAGGCCTGATGCACGTGGTGATCGTGGGGGATGGCGCCCAGGCCGAGGCCCTGCACGAAGCCGCCCTGAGAACGTTCCACCCGGGGAAGGTGGTCACGCCACCCGTCCGCCTATCCCTCCTGGGAGGCCCCGGGCTGCCCATCCCGGAGGTGCTGAGAGAAATGGTCGCAGCAGCTTCTGGCCCGCGGGGGTATGTATGCGTGGGGAGCATCTGTGCGCCTCCCGCGGACACGCCCGAAGCCCTGCGGGAGGTCATCCAGACCTTTCACCGGGATCGGTAGGCCCTTCCCATGTATATCCAGTTGAAGCATGCCCTCAGCGATCTCGCCCTGCGCGCCCTTGATGAGGCGTATTCTGCGCATTCTGGAGGGAGTCGACGGTTCATCTCGCGGGCCGCGCTGCTCGCTGCCTATGCCCGTCGGGCTCCTAAGGGCGGTCCCGCGCCCCGCGAGGTTGTGGAGAGGCTTGCCGCAGCGCTCATGGAGGGGGCGCGCGTTCCCGATGATTTGACGTGGGATCTCGCCCAGGATTTCCTTGCCTACGACCGGGAGCGCGACACACTCTCTCTCCGCCCGGAGTACAGCCCGCACTCCGCTTACTTTCGGCAGCAGGTGGTCAGGTTGTGGGAGGTGCTTCAAGCCTGCTGGCGAGATGCCCGGGGAGGGGATCTCCGGCCGGTGCGCCTGGGACTCCTCCTCTTCAATCACGGCCTCTTCTTCGCATGCCACGAGTTCCTCGAGGGAGTGTGGAGGTCTGCTCCGGAGGAGGACAGAGGATTTTACCACGGCCTGATCCAGGTAGCGGCGGCGTTCTATCACTATGAAAGAGGGAACCTGCGTGGGGCCCAGGTGCTCCTCCAACGGGCTCTGGCTAAGCTCGGGGGCTACGGCCCTTCATACCTGGGGGTTGACCTCGAAGACCTCCGCCAGCAACTCAGCCACTGGCTCGGTGCGTTCTCCCGCGGGCGGTACCCTGCTCGGGCCAGCCTCCCCAGGGTGAAGTTTCACGACTTAGAGCGCCTCACCTCCTGGTGATCTGGCCTGGCGTAGGTGAGGTGCAGGCTCCCCGCATACGCGGGGATCGTCACGGAGGCCTCCGTGTGGACCCGGACGGGGAAGCCAAACGATGCGAGGACCGCCAACTGCCCTTCCGGGCGGAGGAGGTATTGCGTGAGTTTCTCCGGGTCGCCCAGTGCAGCGATCCGGTAGGGAGGGGCGATGCGCTTCTTGTTCACGAGGATCGTCGTCCCCACGCAATTGATCCCTGAGACGGCTGTGAGTCGCTCCCCGTTAATCGCGACCGCCTCGGCCCCGGCGGCCCAGAGTTCATTGACAACGCTCTGGATGTCGGTGTAGTGGAGGATCACGAGGTTCGGGTCCTCCCCCGCCTTGAGGGGCTTCGTGCTGTCCTTCAGCTCCACGACGACCCCCGGGCCCTGGAGGGAGGTGAGCCCGGATCGCTCCTTGAGCCGGGCGAGCTCCTCTGCCATCGCTGCGAGGGCTGCCTTATGTGCCCCTGCAGTCTCCTCATAGGCCGCGAGTTCAGCGCGTAGCGCAACGATCTGCTTCTCCAGGACAGCACGCGTCTGTTCCCTTTGGGAGAGGAGGTATCCGAGGGATTCCACCTGGTGGGAGGGGATGTTGAGCTGGCTCTCGATCACGCGGCCCGTGCGCAGCTGCAGGGCCAGCAAGAAGCCTAGGAGAAGGGCCCCGAAGGTCAGGAGCCCCACCTGGACGTTCCTGGTTCTTTCCCGGTGCAGAGTCACCACACTGCTTTGAGTATAGCCCCCCTCCTCTCCCGGCGTCAAGGAAACTGGCCGCCTTTCGGGCCAATGCGCGCGAGGTTTCTCCGTGGGAGGAGCGGGGGAAGCAGGAATTCTCGGGTTGTGTGGCGAAGGAGGGGATAAACCAGTACCAAGAGAGGGTCCGAGAGGGATGCTCAGGATCACATGCCTCGTGTGCGGGTCCGATTGCTACAGCTCCGTAACACCGCACGACCACGTCAGCCCAGAGTGCCCACGGTGTGGGGCTGATCTGCGGCACGCAGGCGCGGTGGAGGCGACGGTTCCAAAACTCGGCAGGACCCTGATGGAGCTCTTCACAGGCTCCTACCCCATCTTCCTGGACTTCCCCTCTTTTTCCTGACCTCTCAGGAGTGAGCCTTCCGAAGGAAAGGCGCTGTTGTTATCCCACGCGGACCGAGAGCTTCCGGCCCAGGGAGGCGAACTGCTCCACCCAAGCCCGGGCCGCCTCGTCGCCTAACCCAGCCTTCTCGCGGAGCTGGGGGTACACGCTCTTGAGGACCCGATAGTAGATGTTCTGCACCCTCCAGAGGTTGACCTCAAAAGGGAGCGTGTCCATGAGCTCCACGGTGGAGGCGAGCTCTTGGAGGAGAGAGGGGTCGTGGGGGGTTTCCTGGAACCGCCCTGCTACCCGCTCCACGGCCTGCCTCGCCGCGTGGGCGAGCGCGGCAGCGTCGAGGTGGACTCCACGCTTTTGGATCTCCTCAAGGAGGCTTTGGACTTCGCTGAGGTTCAAGGTCTCGCTCTCGAGCGCCCTGCGGAGGGACCTGTTCAGGACGAACTCTGCGGCAGCCTGGAACTCCCTGGGCAAGGGGACGCCGAGGTCGTGGAGGAAGTTCATGAGCGGGGCGTGGTGTTCGTAGATGTGCCGGTAGGAGGCCTCGACCTCGGCCAGGGTCGTCTCGAGGATCCGTCCGAGGATTCCCCGCTGCTCATCCTTGAACAGGGAGTTCAGGGAGTAGTGCGTTCCCCCGAAGTGCCTGTCCAGGCGCCGGATGACCTCGGGGAAGTCAGCCCTCTGGAAAGCCTCGACGAGCTCTTCCGCTACTGCTCTGTAAGCCTCCTCCCCCTCGAAGGGGAAAACTGACGCATCGAGGTTGTGATCGCCGAAGTGGAGGACCCCGAAGCGGTACACGCCCTTCTCCCATGTGATCTCCGACTTGACCTGCACCCGTCCTACGGCGAGCCTTACCTCCCCGGCCTGGAAGACCTGGAAGTCCTGACGATCTACCATGTAGGCGTAGACCCGGGCCTGCTGCGGGTAAGTTTCGAAGAGGGAGCTCACCGCATAATGAGCTACCAGCTTCTCGAGATCCACCAAGGCAGGCCTGGCGAGCTCCTCGTAGATCCTGCGCCCGTCTCCGTAGGAGGGGACGTTGCTCCTGGCTTTCTGGAGGTGCTCCAAGAACCCAGGTTCCAGGACTTTCCCGAGCGCCTCCCGGGCGAGCTGGAGGACACGCCCAGCGTGCCGGAGGACCTGAATGGTCTCGATCCCAGAGAGGTCGTCGAAGAACCACGCGTCGCTCGTGTACATGAGCATGGCGTGGCGCTGGAGCTCCAGGAGTTTCAGGACCCTGACCTTCTCCTCCTCTCGGAGCGGTCGGGCGGCATGGACGCCGAGCCACCTATCCACGCTTTCGGGAGACCGGTCCAGGATCACGTCGATATAGTCGTCGCGGGCTTTCCAGGGATCGCGAAGGTACTGCCCAGCGGTCTCCGCGAAGGGATCGGAGAGAGCGTCGCGGAGCCAGTCCAGCGCCTCCCTGAGCGGGCCTCGCCAGCCCTGGTTCCAGCCGGGGTGCCTTCCTGTACGGCACCCGCAGTCGCTCCTCCACCGCTCCACCCCATGGGCACAGCTCCAGGAGGTGCCCTCGAAGATCTCGACCTCATGTTCGGGAGGGTGTTTCTCCAGGTACTCCCCATAGTTGGTGAGGCGTGCGAGGCCGCTGGATTCGATGGTGTGGAGGGCATAGGCCAGGGCCATATCGCCGAAGCGGTGGTGATGGCCGTAGGTTTCCCCATCGGTGGCGATGTGCACGAGCTGGGGACCCTCGCGCGCGTCGGAGAGGGCGCCGAGAAGGCGCCGGGCGAACTCCTCGCCGTTCGCCAACAGGCCCTCGAAGGCCACGGCCCGGGAGATCGGTCCATGATAGAAGAACAGGTGGATCGCCCGTCCTGAGGGGAGGCGGAGGGTATAGGCGGTGGTGGGGTCGACTCTCTCCTCGCGTACCTCCTCCCACGTGGAGGCACCGATCCTGCGCACCCGTCGGGCCTGGTGGGGCGCGAGGATCGTGAACTGGATCCCCTGCTCCGCCAGGATTTCCAGTGTTTCCAGGTCCACGGCGGTTTCCGGGAGCCACATCCCCTCTGGCGTGCGGCCGAAGCGGCGGGTGAAGTCCCGGACTCCCCATACTACCTGGGTGATCTTGTCGCGGCGGTTGGCCAAAGGGAGGATCATGTGGGTGTAGGCCTGGGCGATGGCGGAACCGTGCCCTGAAAACCGCCTCTGGCTCTCCTGGTCTGCCTGGAGGATGGCCGCGTAGACCTCTGGGGCACTCCTTTCCATCCAGGCGAGGAGGGTGGGGCCGAAGTCGAAGCTGATCCTGGCGTAGTTGTTGACGATCTCGACGATGAGGCCCTCGCGATCGAGGATGCGGGAGAGGGCGTTAGGGGCGTAGCACTCCTCGGTGACGCGCTCGTTCCAATCGTGGTAGGGGTAGGCGTCATCCTGTGGTTCCACGGCTTCCAACCAGGGGTTCTCCCGTGGGGGCTGATAGAAGTGGCCGTGGATGCAGATGTAGCGCTCCATCGCAAGATATATTCCCTGGGCCTTACGGGTCTCCCTTTCTTGTCGAGTGCCTAGAGAATCTCCTCGTCCAGCAGGAATCCTGGGAGCGGAGGGCGTAGAACCCAAACAAAGCAGCGAGGACGTGTGGCAGAGGACGCCGAAAGGATCATCCCCCGCATCGGGAGCCGAGGAGGGAGAAGGATGCGCGCTCGTAGTGTTCGTAGAATCGCGTTGTTCCTTGCCATCGGGGCGGTGATGTTGACTGCGCTCCTCCCAGGAGCCGAGCTTGGCGCAGCTCCAGCCCAGAAGTTCAAGCTCGCGGGGATCTTCCCTGGGGTGATCACCGATGCCGACTACAACACCCTTGGGTTCGTCGCCTTGCGATCTGTGAAGACGGAGATGGGGATGGACATCGCCTACTCCGAGGGCGTGGCAGTTCCCGATGTGGAGCGCGTGATGTGGGAGTACATCGACCTGGGCTACAACATCATCTGGACTCACGGGGGGCAGTTCATCGGACAGACGCAGAAGCTGGCCCAGGAGTTCAGGAACGTGACATTCATCGGGGAGGCCGACGCTCCCCTCCAGGAGAGGCCCGGGAACCTGTGGGTGATCGACCGCAACTTCCACATCGGGTTCTACCCCATTGGAGCTCTCGCAGCGATGCTCACGCAAACTGGGAAGGTCGCCTATATCGGCGGCCTGACCCTCCCCTTCTCCTACTCGGAGGTCCACGCCATCCGGCAAGCGATCCGGGACCAGGGACGGAGAGTGGAGCTGAAGGCCGTCTGGGTTGGGGACTTCAACGACCCGGCCAAAGCGCGCCAGGTCGCGGACGCCCTGATCTCTGAAGGCGTGGACGTGATCATGGGCTCCCTCAACCTGGGGATGCTGGGGATCTTTGAAGCAGTGAAGGCTTCCCCTCGGCGGGTCTGGGTGACCGCGAAGTACACGGACAAGTCGAAGTTCGCCCCCCAGAATTATGTCACCTCTGTCCTCTACGACTTCGCCGGCCCCCTGCGGGCGATCGTGCGGAGGATCCAGCGGGGCGAGACGAGCGGTTACTACCCCCTCGGGTTCGAAACGGGTGTGGCCCTGCAGTTCCCGCTTCGGAACGTCCCTGCGACAGTGAACAACGCCATGCGCAAGCTCGTGGCCGACGTCGTAGCGGGGAGAATCAAAGTCGTCAAGGATATCACCCCAGTGAAATAGGCGCTGCGCCATGCAACCCATCCCTGCCATCGTGCGGGCTGGAGCAGAGACCATTGTGGAGATGCGGGGCGTGCGCAAGGCCTTTGGACCCGTCGTGGCCCTCGACGGGGCGACCTTCGAGCTCCGGGAGCGGGAGATCCATGGGCTCCTGGGAGGGAACGGCGCGGGCAAGACCACCCTGATGAACATCCTCTACGGCCTCTACAGGGCCGATGCGGGGGAGATCTTCCTCGACGGGAAACCGGTTGAGATTCGCTCACCGAGGGACGCCCTGCGATACGGCATCGGCATGGTCCACCAGCATTTCCTCCAGATCGAGAGTTTCACTGTAGCCCAGAACATCGTACTTGGGATGCCGCTCCGAGGACCGTTCCTGTTCAACCTGGATCGCGAGGAGGGGCGGATTCGTGAGCTGGCGCTCCGGTTCGGCCTTGAGGTGGACCCGCGTGCGCGCATGGAGGAGCTCCCCATCGGCGCCCGGCAGCGTGTGGAGATCCTCAAGGCCCTCTACCGGAACGTGCGCATCTTGATCCTGGACGAGCCCACCACCAACCTGACGCCTCAGGAAGTGGACGCCTTGTTCCGGTCCCTACGCGCCCTGGTGGGAGAAGGGATCAGCATCGTGTTCATCACCCACAAGATCAGGGAGGCCCTGGGCGTCTGCGACCGTATCTCGGTCATGCGCCAGGGCCGGAACGCCCTCACCCTCCCCAGGGAGGAGGCCTCCGAGGACGCCCTCGTCCGGGCGATGGTCGGGGAGGAGGTGGACTTCACCAAAAGCCTGCTGTTCGCCGGGCGCCGTGACGCGAGGACCATACGCGCGCCGGGCCCGTCCGTCCTGCGGGTGGAGGGCCTCACCGTGGTTGGCAAGGAGGGGAGACCCCTTGTCAGGGACTGCACCTTGGAAGTAGGCGCGGGGGAGATCCTGGGCATCGCCGGGGTTGCCGGGAACGGGCAGAGGGAGCTCGTGGAGAGCCTCATGGGGGTACGCCCAGTTTCCCAGGGACGTGTCTGGGTCGATGGAATGGAGGTGACCGGGGCCAGCACCGCGCAGTTGCTGGAGATGGGTGTCACGTATATCCCAGAGGATCGCCTCCAGGATGGCTTCTTGCCCAGGGGCACCGTCCTCCAGAACCTGATCCTGGGCTTCCATAGGCGGCCCCCCTACAGCAAGGGGAGGTTCCTGGACTGGAGGACCGCCTCCGAGGTGGCCCGGCGGCTCATTGGGGAGTTCCAGATCCGGACTCCCGGGCCCGAGGAGATGGCGGCGAACCTCTCCGGAGGGAACATCCAGCGCCTGATGCTGGCCCGCGCTTTCTCCCATCCCTGCCGCCTCCTCATCGCCCACAATCCCACCCGGGGGCTAGACGTTCCCTCCACGGAATTCGTGTACGGCAAGTTGCTGGAGCTGAAAGAGAACGGCGCGGCCATCCTCCTGGTCTCCGAGGACCTCGATGAGCTCCTTCTCCTCTGTGACAGGATCGCCGTGATCTACCGGGGAGGGATTGCGGGGATCCTCCGCCGGGAGAAGTTCGACCGCTACGAAATTGGGCGTCTCATGAGCGGGGTGAAGTCTTCTGCGTGAGCGGACGCTACCCGGATCTGCGATCTCCGTGCCCCTGGTGGGGAAGGTAGCCCCCTATTTCATCGCTGTAGGGCTCTCCTTCGCTGCCGTGGGGATCTTCCTGGGTGCCCTTGGGTTCGATGTCCCCAAGGCCTACGCCACGATCCTCCTGACCTCTTTCCGCAGCGCCAACGGGTTCGTCCAGACTCTGCTCAAGTTCGTCCCCCTCCTCCTGCTGGCCCTGGCGTTCACGGTCCCCTTGGCCGCGTGGAAGTTCAACATCGGCGGGGAAGGGCAGCTCCTCGCTGGCGCCATTGGGGCGGCCGCGGTAGGGATCCTCCTGGCAAGCCTCCCGGGGCCCGTGCTGCTGCCTTTCTTAATCCTGGCGGGGACCCTCAGCGGGGCCGCCTGGGCGGCTGTCCCAGCGTGGCTCCTCTACCGATTCGGGATCAACGAGATCCTCACCACGGTCCTGATGAACTTCATCTCCTTCGGGCTGCTGGATTACGTGACCACGGAGGTCTGGCCGGATGCCGCTGCAGGGCACCCGACGAGTATCCCCATCGGGGCGGGTGGTCACCTCCCATTGCTGGTCTCCAGCCCCCCTCTGCACGCGGGGATCGTGGTGGCAATCGGTGTGGCCGTCGCCGTGTACATCTACACCAGCCGGACCACTGCCGGTTACGAGCTCCTGGCTACGGGCGCGAACCCGAGGGCCTCACTCGTCCACGGGATCGCCGTTCGCCGGATCTCTCTTTTGGCTTTGATCCTGGGAGGAGCGCTGGCCGGGCTCGCGGGGGCCATCGAGGTGGCCGGGGTCCACCACCGGTTGATCGAGGGGATGCAATCCAACTACCTCCTGCTCGGCATCCTCATCGGCCTCATCTCCAGGGGGAACATGCTTGCTGTGCCGTTCGTGGCGTTCTCCATCGCCGTGCTCGAGGTCGGGGCCAGGGCCCTGCAGCGCACCATGATGATCCCGGTGGAGGTCGTGTTCATCGTCGAGGGCCTGATCCTGGTTTTCGTCCTGTTGTCTGACGTCGTGCGGAGGAGGTAAGGCGTTCCCTTGGGCGCTTTCGTGACGTTCAGCAAACTTGTGATGCTTACCCTCGTCCCCTACGTGTTCGCGAGCCAGGGGACCATGCTCAGCGGGAGGGCAGGGGTGTTCAACGTCTCCCAGGAAGGGATCATGCTGGCTGGGGCATCCGTGGGGTTCTTGGGGGCCTACCTCTCTGGTGGGAACCTCCTCTATGGTGCTCTGCTGGCGATGGTCATGGGAGGGCTTTTCGGGCTCGTCCTGGCTTACCTCACCACCACCATGAAGATGGACCAGTTCGTCGTCGGGCTGGCCCTGTTCTTCATCGGCCTCGCCCTCTCCACGCTGCTCTACAAGCTCGTCATCGGCGTGACCCTCACACCTCCCTTGATCCCAACCCTCCAGGAAGTCCCACTTCCCGGGTTGAGCCGCATCCCCGTCGTGGGCGAGATCCTGTTCAGACAGAACGTCCTCGTGTACCTCGCGGTCCTGATCTCCCTGGCGCTCTCCGTGTTCCTCTACTATACCGGTCCAGGAATGGCCCTCCGCGCTGTCGGGGAGAACCCAATGGCCGCGGACAGCCTGGGGGTGAATCTCTCCCTGGCGCGCTACCTCACGACGATCTTGGGGTCCATGCTCATGGGGCTCGCCGGCGCCTACCTGCCCATGGTGTACACGGGGACGTTCACCGAGGGGATGGTCAGGGGGAGGGGGTGGCTCTCCATCGCCCTGACCTTCTTTGGAGGGTGGAGCCCGCACCTGATCTTTCTGGGATCGCTGTTCTTCGCTGGGGTCGAGGTCCTCGCGTTCCGCGTCCAGGTCACGGGCGTCGGCATCCCCTACCAGTTCATCCTGATGCTCCCTTACGTGGCTACCATCCTTGTGATGCTGCCTACGTTCCGGCGTCTCCGGGTCCCGGCCTTCCTGGGGAGGAACTACGACCGCGAGCGGAGGATGCTCTTGTAGCTCTGCGGGAGGGGGACTCAGCGTTCACTCTTGAGGAAGATACAGGCGAGGGGAGGGAGCGTGAGGGCAAGGGAGTAGGGGTGTCCGTGGAAGGGGACCGGGTCCGCCGTCCGGCCTCCGAGGTTCCCCTGGTTGCTGCCGCCGTAGATCTCCGCGTCGCTGTTCAGGATCTCCCGCCAATACCCTCCGCGCGGCACGCCCACCCTGTAGCCGTACCGGGGCACAGGCGTGAAGTTGCAGACGATCAGGAGGAGATCCCCCGTAGACCTCGCTCTCCGGAGGAAGCTGAGAACGCTGTGATCGGCGTCCGTGCAGTCAATCCACTCGAACCCGGCCGGATCGCAGTCGAGCTCATATAACGCCGGTTCGCTGCGGTAGACCCTGTTCAGGTCGGCCACCCACCGCTGGACTTGGGCGTGCTGGGGGTGGGCGAGGAGGTACCACTCCAAGCCTTCATCGTGCTGCCACTCCCGCCGCTGGCCGAACTCTCCTCCCATGAACAGGAGCTTCTTCCCGGGCTGGGCGTACATGTACCCGAAGAGGAGGCGGAGGTTCGCGAACTTCTGCCACTCATCCCCAGGCATCTTGCCAAGGAGTGACCCCTTCCCGTGGACGACCTCGTCGTGAGAAAGGGGGAGGACGAAGTTCTCGTGGAAGGCGTAGAGCATCCGGAAGGTCAGATTGGTGTGGTGGTACTTGCGGTAGATGGGGTCCTTGGACATGTAGGAGAGGGTGTCGTGCATCCACCCCATGTCCCACTTCATGCCGAAGCCCAGTCCTCCGACGTAGGTGGGGCGGGAGACCATGGGCCAGGCCGTGGACTCCTCCGCAATGGTCTGGACATCGGGGTAGTTCCTGTAGACCTCCTCGTTGAACCGCCGGAGGAAGGCGATGGCCTCTAGGTTCTCCCTCCCCCCGTACTCGTTCGGGACCCACTCCCCTTCCCTCCGGGAGTAGTCCAGGTAGAGCATGGAGGCGACGGCGTCCACCCGCAGACCGTCGGCGTGGTAGCGGTCCAGCCAGAACAGGGCGCTGCTGAGGAGGAAGCTCCGCACCTCGTTCCGGCCGTAGTTGAAGATGAAGCTCTTCCAGTCCGGGTGGAGGCCCTTCCGCGGGTCGGCGTGCTCGTAGAGGTGCGTGCCGTCGAAGTACCCGAGTCCGTGCTCGTCCATCGGGAAGTGCGAGGGGACCCAGTCCAGGATCACCCCGATGCCGCGTTGGTGGAGGTGATCGATGAGGAACATGAAGTCCTGGGGGGTGCCGTAGCGGCTTGTGGGAGCGAAATACCCAGTGATCTGGTACCCCCAGGAGCCGTAGAAGGGGTGCTCCATCACGGGGAGGAACTCCACGTGGGTGAAGCCCATTTTCTCAACGTAGTCCGCCAGGCGCTCTGCGGCCTCCCGGTAGGTCAGGGGACGGTTGTACTCCTCGAGGACGCGCATCCACGATCCCAGGTGCACTTCGTAGATGGCCATGGGGCTGTCCAAGCGGTTCGCCAGGCCCCGCCTCCGCATCCACGCGTCATCCCCCCAGGAATAGCTGAGGTCCCATACAAGGGAAGCGGTCCTGGGAGGGATCTCGTGGGAGAAGCCGAGGGGATCGGCTTTGTCCACCCGGTAGTCGTGGTAGCGGGAGACGATGTGGTACTTGTAGCGGGCCCCGTGACCGACACCAGGGATGAACCCCTCCCAGATGCCTGACTGGCCTCTTGGCTGGAGAGGGTGGGAGGTCTTCTCCCACCCGTTGAAGTCCCCCATCACAAAGACCCTCTCGGCGTTGGGAGCCCAGACGGCAAAGTAGGTCCCTGACACGCCCGCGATGTCCAAGGGGTGCGCCCCGAGCTTCTCGTAGAGGCGAAAGTGGCTCCCCTCGTTGAACAGGTAGAGGTCGTCCTCAGTGAGGAGGCTCACATCGTACCGCACGGTGCCAGGTGTGGAGTTACGTGTCAACATCGTTCCCGGGGCTCCTCGCGCATGCCCGGTGCTCTCCGATTATACCTGTTGCCATTCGCTGCTTGCAAGCTCCGGTTCCTCCTGTCCGGGTTATAATATGTGTGCGGAGGTTCTCGTCACGATGTCCGAGGAACGTCCCGCAGGAGGAGGGCAGGGGCAGGAAGGACAGGCTAAGACCGCTGAGGCGCCGGTCTCCCTGGGAGCTCCGGATCTCATGCGGTGGTGCATCGCCGCCCTAGCTTCCAAAGCCTGGCAGGCGCTGGGCCTTGTCCCTGACCCCGCTACGAACCGCATCGAGAGGAACCTCGATGATGCCCGGCTGGCCATCGATGGGGTCGCTGCTCTCGTCGACCAGCTCAGGCCGGTGATCGAGGAACGGGAGCGCCGGGAGCTGGAGAACCTCGTGACCAACCTGCGGTTGAACTTCGTGGAGCAGAAATCCCGGGGAGGGGGCTGAATCACCCCACCTTTCCCTTCACCCTCTCCACAACCTGGCAGAAGACCTCCACCACCCTGGGGTCGAATTGTTTTCCCGCCTGGCGCCTAACCTCCTCGATGGCTTGCTCGTGCGTGCGGGCTTTCCTGTAGGGTCTGTCCTCTGTCATGGCCACATACGCGTCCACCACTGCCAGGATCCTCGCACCTAGGGGGATCTCCTCCCCCCTCAGCCCTTCTGGATACCCTGTCCCGTCCCAGTGCTCCTGGTGGTAACGGATCATGGGGAGGACCTTGTTCAACCGCCGGAGCGGGGCAACGATCTCCGACCCGATCGCTGGGTGGCGCCGGATCAACGTCCACTCCTCTTCCGTCAGCGGGCCTGTCTTGTGGAGGATCGCATCGGGGATAGAGATCTTCCCGATGTCGTGAAGGGCCGCCCCCCAGAGGATCGTCTCGATGTCCTCGCGGGTACACCCGAGGGCCTCCGCGACCGCGGCCGCGAGGATCGCGATCCGGTTGCTGTGGTGCCCGGTCGCACTATCGCGGGCGTCGATGGCCTTGCTCAGGGCAACCACCGCCTGGAGGTAGGCATTCTCCAGCTCCTCGAACAGTTCCGCCCGCTGCAGGGCGTTCGCCCCCATCTCGGCCACCGCCTGCAGGATGCGCTCCTCTGTTGTCCCGAACGGATCTCTTGCCCGGCGCCCTAGGAGCAACGTCCCCACCACCTCCCCGCCTGTCGTGCGCAAGGGGACGAGGAGTCCAGCCTGGAGGCCCTGAACTGCCTCCCGAAGGACGATCCGCGGGTCCTCTTCGAGGTTCTCTGAGGATGCGGGGGCGTTGTTCTCGATCACCCAGCTCACCAACCCTTCTCCGATGGGATGCCTCCTCCCGAGGAAGGTTTGTGGAAGGGCGTGCGCGGCACACGTGACGATCTCCCCTCGTTCCCTGTCCACCATGCACAATATCCCTGCGTCTGCACGCCCAACTTTGACCGCGTGGTTGAGGAGGACGGCGTACATCTCTTCCACGTTGTGGGCTGCCCGGAGGAGGGTTGCCGCCTCAGCTAGGATTGCCAGCTCGTGGAGCTGGTTCTGCGTTGTAATGAACAGCCGGGTTCGCTCCAGGGCAAGGGCCACCTGGTTGGCCACCAGGGAGAGGAAGTGCCCCTCCTCGGTTCCGAACCGGTCGCGTTCGCCCGAGGCAACGACGATCGTCCCGAGGAGCTGGAACCCGTTGGAAAAGGAGCATGCCAAGGCGGAGCGCATGTCCAGGAGGGTGAGGTGGCAGCGAGAGAACCGAGGGTCCTGGTGGAGGTCAGGAACGATCAGTGGGCTTTCCTGGGAGGCCGCCCAGCCAGAAGGTTCCGAGGTATCCCCGATTCCTACGCGCTCCAGGCCGGTCGTCCCCTCTGGCAAGCCTACCGCCGCTTGCAGGACCAGCCGCCTCCTCTCCTCATCCGCGAGCCTCACTTCCACCACGGGAACCCCCATGGCCTCGGCCACGGCCCTCGCAGTGAGCGTAGCGACCTCGTGGGGATCGAGGGTACCGAGGAGACTTGTCCCAAGTTGCAGGAGCGCCTTCCTCTCCTCCTGGCGCCCGGACGATTGCCTCAGTCCCTCTGGGTTCTCCCTGTTGCCCCGCTGGGGGCGCGACCGTTTTCGCATGATCCTCCTCGCTAGACTTGTTCGCAGACAGAATCCATCCGGAGAGGAAGATCGGCAGGTCGGGGGAATTCTTCTATAGATCTTTCCTCCTCTGGGACCCTCTATCCAGCGGGGAAGTTACGAGGAACGTTCCTCCCCATGATCCCCTCCAGGAGGAGTTCGAGGAGTTTCCCGCAAAGAACCCAACGACCGCATTGTTGGTCGCCAGATGGGGAGGAGGGGGAGTATGGGGGGAAATGTTCAGCTCTTACTGAAGCATGTTCTCCAATACGGTCTCCAATGGGCTCCGGGACAAGTGATCCTCTATCGGGACCGGGTCCGCTACACCTATTCGGACATGGCCCAGCGGGTGCTTCGCTTGGGCCGGGCCCTCCAAAGCCTGGGTGTGAGGCAGGGAACCAAGGTGGGGGTCATTGAGTGGGACAGCCACCGCTACCTGGAGATGTACTTCGCCATCCCAGGGATCGGCGCCGTCCTGCACACAATCAACCCCCGGCTGGCCCCTGAGGACCTGGCCTACACGATCGGCCATGCGGAAGACGAGATCCTCGTCTTCCACGAGGACTTCCTTCCCCTGGTGGAGAAGCTCCGTCCCGGGCTTCCTTCCGTTCGGAAATATCTCCTGATCACGGACAAACCGGAGAGGCCAGAAGTAGGCTGGGTGGACGCCGAGTACGAAGAGCTGTTGTCAGGGTCCACTCCCCTTGAGGAGCTGCCCGATCTCGATGAGAATACTGTTTCCACGATGTCGTACACGACTGGGACGACCGGGAGGCCGAAAGGCGTTTCCTTCACCCAGCGACAGCTGACCCTGCATACCCTCGCCACGGGTTTGGCGCTGGCCGCTTTCGGGAACTACGGCGGCGTTAACAAGTACGATGTCTACATGCCCCTCACTCCCATGTTCCACGCCCACGCGTGGGGGATGCCATATGTGGCAACGCTCTTCGGGCTGAAGCAGGTATACCCAGGGAGATACGAGATAGATGTGCTCCTCCGCCTCATCCGGGAGCACCAGGTGACCTTCAGTCACTGCGTCCCAACCATTCTCCAGATGCTCGTCACCTCCCCAGCGGTCAAGGACCTTGACCTGAGCCGTTGGAAGGTGATCATCGGCGGGGCCAGGCTCCCCAAGGGGCTTGCTCTGGCCGCGAGGAAGCTGGGGATTAACGTCTACGCCGGGTATGGCCTGTCCGAGACCTGCCCAGTGTTGACCATTTCCCATCTCAAGCCGTTCATGGACGCGTGGGATGAGGAGAAGCAGTTGGACTGGGCGATCAAAACAGGTTTCCCGATCCCCTTGGTCCAGCTCAAGGTGCTCAACCCCAGTGGGGGCGAGGTGGCGCGGGATGGCAGGGAGACCGGCGAAGTCGTGGTGCGCGCCCCATGGTGCACCCAGGCTTACTACAAGGACCCCGAACGCACCCAGGAACTTTGGGCCGGCGGATGGATGCACACGGGGGACGTGGCAAATGTAGACGAGTTCGGTTACGTCCAGATCGTAGACCGGCTGAAGGATCTCATCAAGAGCGGTGGGGAATGGATTGTTTCCCAGGAATTGGAGGATCTCCTGAGCCTGCATGAGGGGGTGCTGGAGGCCGGCGTGATCGGGATCCCTGACGAGAGATGGGGGGAGCGCCCGCTTGCCATCGTTGTCCCCCAAGAGGGGTACAAGGGCCAGCTGACGGCTGAGGCGTTGAAGGCCCATCTCTCCAAGTATGTGGAAGAGGGCGTGATCACCAGCTGGTCGGTACCGGAAGATTACATCTTCGTAGATGAGCTGCCTAAGACGAGTGTTGGCAAGATCGACAAGAAGGCGCTGCGGGGCCGTTACAGCGGGAAAGGGTCGCCCTCTAGCCCGCCGTCGTTGACATAAAAACGGACAGAAATCGTGTTACACCGTACCAACTGGAGCTCCCTCCGTGCCGGGGTCCCCGCCACAGGAAGTATGTGTTCGTTCAGAGAGACCTTGACGTGGAGCGTGGTTAGCCAAAGACCGGCGTTCATGGAGGGCAGGGGTGGTCGGACCGGTGGGATTTGAACCCACGACCCCCAGAACCCCATTCTGGTGCGCTCCCAAGCTGCGCCACGGCCCGACGCTATAGCGATTATAGCAGACTCCTCAGGACCCGATCAACTAGGATTCAGTCACCCCGCCAAGACCCCTCTCTGTCCGTTTCCAGAAACCATGCTCCACCGCAGCAAGCGGGGTGACTTAGCTCCTTCCAGGCCTCCTCGCCCGGAGCTTGAAGCGGATGGGAGTCCCTTCTAAGGGGAAGGCCTGGCGCAGCCGGTGCTCCAAGTAGCGCAGGTATTGCTCGGGCATCCAGTCGGGGTTGTTCACGAACAGGACGATGGTGGGAGGCTTGGTTTCAGGCTGGGTTGCATAGTAGATGCGCACGCCACGTCCAGAGGTGGCTGGCGGAGCGTAGGCGGCTTGGGCTTCCTCGATCACCCTGTTCAGGGGCCCTGTGCCGATGCGGGTCTCGTAGGCCTGGGCGACCCGGAAGATCGTCTGGAAGAACTCAGGGATCCCCCACCCCTTCTTCGCAGAGACGAACAGGATGGGGGCGAAGTCAACCCCCCGGAGCTCCTCGCGGACCTGAGAGACGGCTGCCTCCGTCCCCCGGGGGGATCGGGAGACGAGGTCCCACTTGTTCACCACGATAACCATGGCCTTTCCTCGGGAGAGGATTTCCCCGGCGATGTGCCGGTCTTGGTTGGTCACCCCCGTCGAGGCGTCCACGAGCAGGGCGGAAATTTCGGCCCTCTCAATGGCCCGCAGGGTCCTGAGCATGCTATACCGCTCGATATCCCCGGTGACTCGCGCCTTCCGCTTGAGGCCGGCGGTATCGATGAGGACGAGCCTCTGGCCGTCCCGCTGGAGGGAGGTGTCCACGGCATCCCGTGTCGTGCCGGGGGATTCGTCGACGAGGACCCGCTCCTCCTGGAGGATGGCGTTCACGAAGCTCGACTTCCCCACGTTTGGCCTGCCCACAATCGCTACAGAGATCCCTTCCTCTACGACTTCCTCGGAGCGGGCGGGGAGGAGGGTGACAACCTCCTCCAACAGGTCGTTGATCCCTACGCCATGGAGGGCTGAGATGGGGATGGGGTCCCCGAGCCCGAGCTTGTAGAATTCGTAGATCGAGGGAGTCGCGGAGGGATGGTCGACCTTGTTGGCGACGAGGAGCACCGGCCGGTTGCTCTCGCGAAGGAGCTGGGCTACGTCTGCGTCCTCCGGGGAGATGCCTCCTCTCGCATCCACTACGAACAGGATCAAGTCGGCTTCCTGGATGGCCTTCTCGACTTGGCGCCGTACTTGCATGAGGAGGGGCTCGTCGGCCTCAAAGGTCAGGCCACCGGTGTCCACGATCTGGAACCGCCGGCCCGCCCACTCACAGATGCCGTAGAGGCGATCGCGCGTCAACCGGGGGGTTTCATCCACGATGGCCATACGTTTACCCAGGAGGCGGTTGAACAGGCTGGACTTCCCCACATTGGGCCTGCCGACGATGGCAACGGTAGGAAGCGGCATGACGAACCATTCACCCCCTCCTCTCCCGGAGGAGGGACGAAGGGAGGCTGTTCCCCTTTCTCACGGCCGGGCCTGGGACAGCTCCTTCTTCCTGGAGAACTCCTCGAGGCGTGCGAGGACCTCAGCGATGATCCAGTCAGGGGTTGAAGCGCCGGAGGTGACGCCGACGGTCTCCACTCCCTCGAACCATTCCTCCTTCAGCTCATCGGCGACCTCCACGTGGTAGGTTGGGATCCCGTTGGCCCGCCCGATCTCAGACAGCCGGGTGGTGTTCGAGCTCTGATGCCCGCCGATGACGACGAGGGCGTCGACCTCCCGGACTAACCGGTTCGCTTCCACCTGGCGAACGGTGATCGCAGGGCAGAGGGTGTTGATGACCTTGACCTCCTTGGTCCGCACGACCAAGTCGGCGACGATCCGCTGGAAGTTCTCCTGAGACTGCGTTGTCTGAGAGATCACCCCTATCCGCGGCCCCACCTTCACCTGCCGGGCCTCCTCCAGGGTATGGACGATGGTCACGCGGTCCCCAAGTGCCTCCTTGAGGGTGACCATCTCGGGGTGGCCGTGATCGCCCACGGCAATGACGTCGTAGCCCTCCTCCACAAGCTTTAAGGCCAGAGTGTGCGCCCGGATCACCACCGGGCAGGTAGCATCTACGATGCGCATCCCCCTTGTCCTCGCGATATCCAGAACCGCCCTTTCCACGCCATAGGCAGAGACGACGAACGCCTCTCCCTGGAGATCCTCGGGAGAGCTGGCCACCCGGACGCCAGCCTCCTCCAGCTGTCTTACCACCTGGGGGTTATGGATCAACGGCCCCCAGGTGAACACAGGACCGGAGGACTGGACAGCGGTGGAACGTGCCATCTCCACCGCCCGCTTGACCCCGCCGCAGAATCCCATGTGTTTGGCCACGACGATCTTCACAGAAGCCCTCCCTTTGCCGCGTGCTCGATGACCCTCGGCTCAACGAGGTCCTTTCCCAGCATAGCAAAGGGGTCTGTGGACCGCAAGCGAATCCTTTGCGCCCGGACCCTGGAAGGGATACAATGAGCATGGGTCGCGGGAGGTCAGACGTGGAGGGGAGGGGGATGACTCAGGAGAACAGGCTCGCCCAGGTTCTGCAAGCTGCGAGGGATTTCCTCTGGGGGCTCTTCGTGTTTGACCTGTACCGAGAGGTGAAGCGCACCCAGTCCAGGTATGAGGACACCCTCAAGCTCCTCATCCTGGGCGAGATGCTGGGCCTCCCCCTCATGAACTCCCTGATCACCCTCCGGCTCTTGCCCTACCTCCTTCCGGACTTGGAACGGTGGAAGCGCCGTCAGTTGCGGGAAACGGAGGTTCTTGAGGAGGCTCCCGAGATCCACTAAGGGCGTCCTCGCGCAAAGCTCGGGAAACGATGTGGACGCGGCGCTCCACTGTTGAGGGGTGGTCTCGATCGAAGGTTCCAGGCTGAGTACGGACATCGTCATCGCGCTGTCCATTGTCCTCATCCTGTGGTACATCGTCGGGGCCCAGGTGAACCGCAGGAGGAGCGTTGCGCTGGTTCGGTGGATCCGCGCGGGGATCGACGTGTTCGGAGGGACCCCCACCATCCGCTGGCTCAGTCCCACGAGCTTTCGCATTCAGATAGAGGGGGTGGGCCCGCCCTTTCGCGTCCTGGGGTTCCTCGTCCTCCTGGAGCCTCGGGAGTTGTTGTTGCTCTGGCTCTTCCAGCGAGCACTTCGGCGCCGTGACCTCCTCGTGGTCAGGGCAGACCTCAACCGAGAGCCCCGTCTTGAGGTGGAGATCTTCAGGCCCCTGCCCGGAGCCTTGCGGGAGCTCAAGCGGGAGCTGGGGAGGGATCCTGTGAATGCCCATCCCCTGGGCATAGGCGATCTCCGTGTGGTTCCGGCAACGAGCCTGGAAGGCATCGCACCCGCGAAGACGGCCTTAACGCCCCTCCTCCCGTTCCTGCGCCGCATCTCCCTCCGGCGTACACCCCCCCATCTCATTGCGACGTTCACCCTCGAGGCAGCCAGCAGGCTTCCGGCGAGAGCGATCTTCGAGGGGCTCCGGGAGATCGCTGGGCTTGTGGCGTAAAGGAGGATTCTCCCGAGGCCTGTGGAATAGTTGCAAATACCAGAAAGTAGTCCTACATAGCAGAACAATGAGCTCGTCCCGGTATACCCTGCGCTCGGTGGGGAGAGCGCTGGAACTTCTCTCCTGCTTCGCGGCGGACACCCGCGAGTGGGGGATCAACGATCTCTCCAGGTCCCTTGGCCTCCCTCGGAGTGCCGTGCACCGCCTGCTCCTCACCCTCAGGGAGTGGGGCTACATCGAGCAGGATCCCATCAGCCGCAAGTACCGCCTCGGGCTCCGTGCCGTGGAGCTGGGCAGGGCGGCACTTGCCCGTCAAGACCTGCGTTCCGTCGCCCTCCCCGTGATGCGAGAGCTGGCGCGACGGAGCCGGGAAAACGTGAACCTTGCCGTGTTGGATGGAATGGAGATCGTCTACCTGGAGCGTCTGGAGAGTCAGCAGATCCTCCGCGTCGCCCTCCATCCCGGGGCGCGCCTCCCTGCGCACTGCACGGCGATGGGGAAAGTTCTCCTGGCAAGCCTTCCCGAGGAGCAGCTGGATCGCCTCCTCGCCACCTCCGTCTTGCAGCGGTATACCCCAAAGACGGTCACGGATCCGGATCGGTTAAAGCAAGAGCTGCGCATCGTGCGCAGGCAGGGATACGCCATGGCTGATGAAGAGCTTGCCATCGGCGTCAGGTCTGTGGCTGCTCCCATCCGGAACCGGGAGGGAGAGGTCGTCGCGGCCATGAACATCACAGGTCCGACGGTACGCTTCAAGGGCCGCCGGATCGGGGAGCTCCGCAGGATGGTCATCGAAGGGGCCAGGAGGATCTCCGCTCTGCTCGGGTATGGAGAATCGCCCACAACGGGATCGGGGGAGGAAGCGGATGAAGGTGGGTGAGCGGGCATGGTGATGCAGGCGACCTCTAGCCAGGAGGTGATCGCGCGCCACCGGGCAGCGGTAGCGCCAGCGATCTACAAGTACACCTCCGTGGCGATCGCACGGGGCGAGGGGGTGTACGTGGTGGACCTGGAAGGGAGACGCTATCTGGACTTTGCCGCCGGGATTGCCACGAACAACGTGGGCCACTGTCATCCAGAGGTCGTGGAGGCCATCCGGGAACAGGCCGGCCGTCTCATCCACGCTTCCCACGTCGCCTACTATGAACCTTATGTGGCCCTCGCGGAGCAGGTGCGTGCGGTGGCACCGGGGTCCCTTCGGGAGGGAAAGGTGATCTTTGTGAACAGCGGATCCGAGGCGGTGGAGGCGGCTGTGAAGTTGGCTCGCTACGTCACCGGGCGGCCCACCGTGATCGCTTTCCTGGGGTCCTTTCACGGGAGGCCCATGGGGGCCCTGGCCTTGACAGCAAGCAACCCGGCGTACCGGCGCCACCTCGACGGGCTCATGGCGGGCGTGCATCACGCCCCCTACCCTTATCCCTTCCGCTGTCCCTTCGGCCACCGCGACCCAGAGGAGTGCGCGGAAGCGTCCCTCGCCTATATCCGTCTCCTCTTGCGGACAGCGGTTCCGCCAGAGGATCTCGCGGCGATCATCGTGGAGCCCATCCTGGGGGAGGGCGGGTACGTGGTGCCTCCACCGAACTTTCTCCCCGGGCTATGCGAGATCTGCCGTGAGGTTGGCGCTCTCCTGATCGCTGACGAGGTCCAAACGGGCCTTGGCCGGACGGGGCGGTGGTATGCCGTGGAGCACTGGGGGGTTGTCCCCGATATCGTGGCCCTTGCGAAACCCTTAGGCGGAGGCCTCCCCCTGGGTGCCGTGCTGGGGCGTGCGGATCTGATGGACCGCTGGCCCCCGGGGGCCCACGGGAGCACGTTCGGGGGCAACCCGGTGGCGTGTGCGGCGGGCCTGGCCACAATCAAGGTCATGGAGCGCGAGGGGTTGGTGCAGAAGGCGGCCGAGCTGGGAGGAAAGGCGCTGGCTTTCCTTCGGGATGCGGGGCGGGACCAGCCCGGGATCGGTGACGTGCGCGGGATGGGCTTGATGATCGGGGTTGAGCTGGTAGAACCCGACGGATCCCCAGCTATAGGGAAGGTGAGTGAGGTCATCAAGAAGGCCACTGAGGACGGCCTCCTCCTGACCAAGTGTGGGGAGAGCGTGATCCGGATCTGCCCACCACTGGGGATCTCCTGGGACCAACTCCAGGAGGGGCTCACGATCCTCCTCCGGGCCATCGCTGCCGCGTATGGAAGCCAGTGAGGGAGTGCGACCATGCTGGCGGTGGTGAAGGAACACCCTGGGCCGGGCTTCGTCCTGAGGGAGGTAGAGGAACCGGCCCTCAAGCCCCAGTGGGTCCTTGTGGAGGTGCGGGCGGCAGGTATCTGCGGAACCGACATCCCCATCTTCGAGGGGATCCGCCATGTTCCAACACCGTTGATCCCTGGACACGAGATCAGCGGGGTGGTCGCGGGGAAGGGCGAGGGGGTCGACCAGCTGGAAGTGGGGGACCGGGTGGCGATCGATCTCGTGATCTCCTGCGGAGACTGCAGTCACTGCCGCAGGGGCGACGATTCCCTCTGCGACCGGATCCAGGAGGTTGGGATCGACCTCCATGGGGGCTTCGCCCAGTATGTGGCCGTGCCGGCGCGGAATGCGTTTAGACTCCCTGAAGGGTTGAGTTTCCTCGACGGCGCTAGCATCGACCCCATCGCCTCGGCCTACCATGGGGTCCGCCAGGCCTTCATCTCGGCGAAGGACACCGTTGCCATCGTAGGTCCTGGACCGATTGGGCTCTATGCGTTGCAACTCGTCCGAGCGGAGGGCGCCCGTCGCACGGTGGTGGTGGGGACGCGTCGGTCCCGGCTGGAGGTGGCGAGGCGTTTGGGCGCAGATGCGGTGGTGGATCTCTCCCAGGAGGATCCGGTGGAAGGTGTTCTCCGGGCGAACGAGGGCAGGCTCGCGGACATCGTGATTGAAGCGACGGGGAATCCCGATGCTGTGGAGACGGCATGCCAGATCGCGAGCAAGAAGGGGAAGATCGTCCTCACCGGGATCTTCCATGAGGAGGCCCGGGTCCACCCCCGGCACATCGTGCGGAAGGAGCTACGCATCCGGGGAAGCTTCTGCTATACGCGCGAGGACTTTGCCACGTGCATCCAGCTGGTGGCAGATGGGCGGGTGCGGACGGCCCCTGTGATCACCCACGTGCTCCCCCTGAAGGAGATGGAGAAGGGGCTGCAGTTGATCAAGAGCCGTGAGGCCATTAAGGTCATTCTGGAGCCAAACCGTCGCGGAGATGATGTCACGCAATCACTCTGAAGCATTCCCATGCCGGGGTGAGACAAGAACATAAATCTTGAGGGGGTGGAAGAGCATGCGCAGGATAGCGAGTTATGTCCTAATTCTGGCCGTTGCGGTCCTGGGAGCAAGCACCCTTGGCGTAGGCGCGGCGCCGGCGGAGAAGGTGCTCGTCGTAGCCCGCGCCAAGATGGATATCCGCACCCTGGATCCTCACCGACAGTACGAGATCGCCCCGCCGCAGATCATCCGGGCGGCTTACGAAACCCTCGTGACCCTTGGGGACGGGGGTCGGAGCCTCACGAAGATCGAGCCCTTACTCGCGGAGTCCTACACCGTCTCCCCAGACGCCAAGGTCTACACCTTTAAGCTCCGGAAGGGCATCCGGTTCCATACGGGGAACATCATGACTGCAGACGATGTGGTGTTCTCCTTCAGACGGCTGGGCAACCTCAAGGATAACCCTGCCTGGCTCTTTAGCGATCACGTCGCCTCGGTGGTGGCTGTAGATCCGTCGACGGTCCGGATCACCCTGAAAGAACCAAACGCAGCTTTTCTTGCCATGCTCGTCTCGCCGAACTTCGTGGTGGTGGATTCCAAGGCGGTGAAGGCCCATGGGGGGACGGACGCGGAGGACGCGGACAAGTCCGACAAGGCCACTGACTGGCTCGACCAGAACTCCGCGGGGACCGGCCCGTTCGTGTTGAAGCGCTGGACGCGCGGGGTGGAGGTGGTCCTGGAACGCAACCCCAACTACTGGCGCAAGCCCTCGCCCTTGACGCGCGTCGTGATCCGGGATATCCCAGACCCTTCCACCCAGTTGGAGCTCGTTGAGCGGGGGGACGTTGCCATCGCCCAGAGTCTGGATATCGACCTGATCGGCAGGTTCAAGCGCTCTGGGAAGGGGAAGGTCGTCGAGGGCAACACGCTGGATATGATTTACCTCGCGATGACCACCAATCCGCAGATCTCCCCGCAGCTGGCGGACAAGCGGGTGCGACAGGCCATCCGGGATGCTATCGACTACGACGGCATCATCAAGGGGCTCATGCGGGGCGCGGCAGTCCAGATCCCCTCCATCATCCCCCTCGGCCTCCTGGGGTCTGACCCAGCCCTAGCGCCGAAGCGCAACCTAGAGAGGGCGAAGGCGCTCCTCAGGGAGGCGGGGTATGGTGGCGGCTTCTCGGTGAAGATGGTCTACCCCACGGCCGTGCTCGTGGGAGGCCTCTCCGCCGAGACCCTCGTGACGAAGCTCCAGAGCGACCTCCAGGCCATCGGGGTGAAGTTGGAGCTGGAGCCCAGGGAGACCGTTGCCTGGCGGGCGGACTACCGCGGGGGCAAGCTCGCCATCACCATTGCCGACTGGACTCCAGACTTCGCCGATCCGCATGGGTGGGCGATCCCCTTTGCCGTGAAGGGGGCAAGCGCGGCCAAGCGCGTCTACTATGAGAACCCGCAAGCGGAGAAGCTCGCCACGGAGGCAGGCCGCATCACAGACGCTAAGAGGCGGGCGCAGCTCTACCGGGATCTCCAGAAGATCCTCATCGAGGACGCCGCCTACGTGGGGCTGATCCAGCCCAAGGTGAACATCGCCGTCCGTGGTGATGTGACGGGAGTGGTCTTCAACCCAGTGTACTTCGTGGATTACTACCCTGTGAACGCGAAGTGAGATCGCGGGCGGGAGGGTGGAGGGGTTGCCGAACTTCTGGCGATTCACGATCCGCCGGGTCCTCGTCACGATCCCGGTCCTGTTCCTCATTACCCTGATCGGGTTCGTGCTGACGTACCTGATCCCTGCCGATCCCCTGGCGATGGTGCTTTCCGAGCGCGCCATGGCCAATCCGGAGATCGTCCGGGCGTATCGCGAACGGTGGGGACTGGATCAACCTGCGCACTTGCGCTATCTGAGGTACATCTCCAATTTGCTCCGCGGGGATCTCGGGGAATCCATCGCCACACAGCAGCCCGTCAAGGAGGACCTCCTGCGTTTCCTCCCGGCAACGGTGGAATTGGCTGTGGCGGCAACGCTCGTGGCCGTCGTCATCGGGACGCCCCTGGGTGTTGCCGCCGCGGTCCACCGGGATAGGTGGACGGACCATGTCGCCCGCATCGGGTCGTTGATCGGGGTGTCCATGCCGGTGTTCTGGCTGGGCCTCCTCGCCCTCGCTGTCTTCTACTACCGCCTTGGGTTGTTCCCAGGGCCCGGCCGCCTGGATCCCTCCATCCTCGCCCCTCCTGTGCGGACAGGTCTGTTGACGGTGGACAGCCTTCTGGCAGCCCGTTGGGACGCGTTCCTCAATGCCCTTAGCCATCTCGTCCTCCCAGCCCTGGTCCTGGGCGCATACTCCATGGGGGTGATCACCAGGATCACGCGCTCAAGCTTGCTCGAGGTGCTTGCCCAGGACTATATCCGGACGGCGCGGGCGAAGGGTCTCTCTGAGCGGGTGGTCTTGCTCCGCCATGCCCTCCGCAACGCCTTCATCCCCACGATGACCATCATCGGGCTGGCCTTCGGGAACCTCATGGCAGGGGCCGTGATGACGGAGACGATTTTCGCCTGGCCTGGCATCGGGCGGTATGCCGTGGAGGCAGCGAGTAAGCTCGACTATCCTGCCATCATGGGGGTCACCCTGCTCGTGGCCTTCGCCTACGTCCTGATCAATTTCTTCGTCGACCTCTCCTACGCCCTCCTCGACCCAAGGATCCGTTTGGATTGAAGAAAGGGGTCGGGCCATGGCCTCTGGGCTTGTCGAGGTGGAAACCTATCGGGTCAGCGCGAGGCGGTCGGGGATCATGGCCCTGGTGTGGGAGGTCCGCCGGAGCCGGGCTGCGGTCATTGGCCTGGCCATCGTCGGGTTCTGGGTGGCGATGGTACTCCTCGGACCGTTCCTCGCTCCCTATCCTCCCAACGAGCAGCGCCTGGAGGAGAGGTTGTCCCCTCCGAGCTGGCGTCACCCCTTCGGGACCGATGAGCTGGGACGGGATGTGCTCAGCCGGGTCATCTACGGCGCCCGGCTGTCCCTTCCTACCGGGTTTGTGGTCGTCGGGCTCACGGCTGCGCTAGGGTCTACGCTCGGCGCGTTTGCGGGCTTCTCCGGAGGCCTGGTTGATGAGGCCATCATGCGCCTGTGCGATGCGGTGCTGGCGTTCCCTTCCCTCGTCCTGGCCATGGCCATTACTGCAGCCGTCGGCCCCGGGCTCCTGAACGCGTTGCTCGCGATTGTCCTGGTCTTATGGCCGGAGTACGCCCGGCTCATCCGCGGGCAGATCCTGAGCATCCGCGAGATGGAGTACGTCCTCGCCGCGCGGGCGATTGGCGTCCCCGAGCGGCGCATCCTTTGGCGTCACGTGATCCCCAATACCTACCCCCTCTTGCTCGTCAAGGCGAGCCTGGACGTCGGCAACGCCATCCTCATTGCAGCAGCCATGTCCTTTGTGGGGCTTGGGGCAGTTCCCCCGACGCCGGAATGGGGGAGCATGGTCGCAGCGGGAAGGCTGAAGTTCTTCGAGTGGTGGATCGGGACGTTCCCTGGGCTGGCCATCTTCACCGTGGTGATGGGGTTCAACTTCCTCGGGGATGGCCTGCGGGACCTGACAGACGCCCGCCTCCGCAGGACACGAGGAGGATAGACCGCCGGGGGTGACCTAGTGGCACTCCACTCCCTGAAGGGCTTCTAAAAGCTCGTCGATTTCAGCCTCACCGATGCGGCCTGCGATCTCCAGCGTGATGGTCCGGTCTGTACGGTCACAGAATACCGCCAGGCGGAGGCCGTTCTCCACCGATCCCCACCACAGGCCGCGTCTGACCTGATGGAGGAGGAGGAACGCTTCATGCCCGGACTGTACGGGGAATGAGCGCGCCCCAGGGGAAGCCTTCAGCTTCTCCAGAGGCCTCCTCCCTCGGTGGACGAGGATGCGCATCTCAGCGCCGGTCCTGCGCTCCGGCTGGATGAGGAGATGAGGGCTCCTCCCACTCGTCACCCACTGGACATCCCCAAAGAGACGGTTGCTGTCCACTTCCGGAGGGGAGGCCCCCCGCAGGAGCTTCCACCCCTCGGGGAGGGCGACTACCACAAAGTTGGTGGGCCCGAGGAGGAAGTTCTCTGCGGCGACGACGTACTTCCTCACAGGTCCTCCCAGAAGTCCGGGATATAGTGGAGGAGATCGTTGGCCACATTGGCCACGGTTTGGAGCCCCACGACCTCCTGGGGGTAGAGGGGGACGAAGCTGCGGACCATTGGTCCCAGATCCTCCTTGATGGTTCGCAGGTATCCCAGTTGCTCCTCGAACTTGTTGCGGAGGTACTCCTCGTCCGAGGCCTCTGCCACTTTGCGGTTCAGGACGCCGTTGACGAACACCCCTCCGACTGGGATATCGTAGGCGCTCACCATGGTGATGAACCGTTTGACCACGGAGATGGGGAGGGCGAGGGGCAGGGTAACGAAGAAGAACGCGGTCTGGGTCCTGTCGGTGAGGAGTTCCTTCACTTGGTTGAACCGCTCGTTCATGGACAGGAGGTCGGCGAGGAGGGGATCCTTCTTCACCTCCTCCATGACCTTGTCCTTGCGGAATGCGAGCTGCACGCGCAGGGAGAGGGCCTCCTTCCGGCTCTCGATCATGCGCGAGAGCCACAGCCCGTAGATCTTAGAGAGGCCGATGAGGCGCACCGCGTTCGCCACCGCCGCGGTGTCGAAGACGATGACGTCGAACTCCTCCTTCTCCTGAACCATCATGTCCATCATCTTGTCGAACATCGCGGACTCCTCGAAGGCAGGGTTAGTCACGGCGATGTCCACAAACGGCCGGGGATCCACGGGAATGTCGGCCCATTTCAAGAACTCCCGGACGCGCTTAGAGATGTTCTCCCGGTACCGCGCGACCACATCCTTCGTCTCTACCTCCACTGCCTGGAGGTTGCTGACTCCTTTCACAGGCTTGATCTCGCCACCGGTCAGGTCCTGACCGAAGATGCTGCTGAGGGAGTGCACGGGGTTCAAAGAGGCCAGGAGGGTGCGCCTCCCCTGGCTGGCGAAGTGGTAGGCGAGGGCCGCGGCTGTCACAGTTTTGCCAACCCCTCCCTTCCCTCCCGTGAAGACGAACCGCAAATCCGGATGGGAGCGGAGAAATTGTTCGAGTGTGATCACGGTAGGATCCTCCTTACAGGACGAGCTTGGGGTGCATCAAGTCCTCGGCGACCTGCGCGAGCATCTGGAGCCCCTTAGGCTCCCGCGTGTACATGGGGAGGGCGGCGACGACGAGGTTCCCGAACTTCTCTCGGATGACCTCTAGGTAGTGCTGCTGCATCTCCACCCGGTTCTTGAGGAACTCGCTCAGGTTGGGCTTCTCTAGGAGCTCCCGGGGATAGACCTGGTTGAGGATCAGGCCGGACATCTTCATCCCCAGGGCGTCGAACATCCCCAAGGCTCGCTCCGTATCCACGATGGCCATCTGTTCAGGGATGATCACCATGAAGAACGCCGTGCGCTTGCTGTCCGTGAGGAGATCAGTGAAGGTCTTGATCTTGTTCCGGATGTCCACGAGTTCCTTCATGACCAGGTCCTCGGTGGCCTTCTCGCCCTTCAAGGTGGCTGCGACGGCCTCGTACTCCTGGACCTGGGTCCGGGCCTCAGTGATCTTCTCCACCCACTTCCCCAGGATCTCCGCCATGGCCACCATCCGCACCCCGTGCCCGAACGGGGGCATGTCGAAGATATAGAGGTCGTACTCCTTCGCTGCCACGAGCTCGGCCATGGCGTCGTAGGTGGCCGACTCGTACATCGCCGGTTCGGCAGAGGTGGAGTCGATGTACTCCTCGATCTCGGCGGGAAGCTCCTCCAGCCCGTACATCTCCAGGATCTTTCGTTTGATGGACTGCTGGTAGTCAGACACCCGCCTATCGGCATCGATCTCCACAACATTCAGATTGGGTAAAAGCTCGATGACGCCTTGCCCATAGATGTTGCGCTCGAAGATATCTGAGAGGGAGGCCTGGGGATCGGTGGAGAAGCAGAGGGTCCGCTTCCCCTCCTGGGTGGCCATGTAATAGGCGAGGGCTGCGCTGCACGTTGTCTTGCCAAGTCCTCCTTTCCCCGCGAAGATCACGATCTCTGGACGCTGGCGCGCAAAGAAATCCTTCAGTCCCTTCATCCCCCACCTCAAGAGAGAGCCTGAGATCCAAGTCGCCCACCAAAATCCTGAAACGGATCTTGGCGGGTTGGCTTAGTACTTAGTAAATCGCATCGGTGAAGTCGCGCTCCCGGAACACCCGCATCTTCCAGGACTTGATGTTGGGGACGGCGTACGGGAGGATCCGCAACGAGTAATACGGGGGCAGCACAGGGATCCCTAGCATATCCCCTAGGGTGATGAACATGAAGAGGTGCTCCAGGTACATCCTGGTGCGCAGGGCCGCCATCACGTGACCGTGGGAGGCCATGCCATAGAGCACGCCCTTCATGATCTCCCCGAACCCTGGGTGCTTCTCCTCTCGCTTCTGCTCCTTCGACGCCACGCGCCATCCCTCCCCTAGACACGATCGACCCCCTGGGCTTCCCCTTCTCGGATCGGCCCAAGGGGCGATGGATGGGTCCGATCCCAGCGAGGGCCGGGGAGGAGCCCCGGCCCTCGCGCTACTCCTTGGAACCTCCCGCTACTGGTGCAGGCGCGGCAGGTGCCGCGCGGAACCGCCCGTAGGCTTGATACGTGAGGACAGCCATCCGGATGCCCAGGATGAAGAGGATAGCCCCCACGAGGACGAACACGCCATTTAAGAATATCGCAACCCCTGGGTACTGGTCAAGGGGGGGCCGGACGAACGCAGGGTGGGGCTTCCCGTTGGCCAGCCCGTACATCGTCGCTTGGAAGAAATAGAACGTCTGTACAGCGAGCGCGGAGAGGGTGGTGACGATCATGAACGTGGCCGGTGCGAGCGTGTAGATGGTTGGGGCCTTCACCCTGGCCAGGTGGATGGTGATGAGCATGATGGCCAGCCCTGCCATGAGCTGGTTGCTTCCGCCGAAGTAGAGCCAGAGGTTGATCCAGCTCCCCGAGACCGCAAAGATCCAGGGGATCAGCAGGCCGATGAAGGTCGCCACGTGCTTCTGCCCCAGGGGGCTCTCCCCGAAGATCTCCCCAGCGACGAGGCGCCAGAAGCGCGTCACGAGAGTCTGCACCGTCAAGGCATAGATCACCAGGGTCAGGCCGAAGAATGTGGTCAGGACGGCCTTGGAGGCATCCCCTCCCAGGTACGGCGCCGTGAGCTTGGTGGCTCCCAGGACCCATGCCCCGATGTTCGTCATCCCCTTGAGTTCGTCCGGGGAGAGGACCATGTAGGCCGTGACCGATGCCAGGGCCAGCATCCCTTCGGAGAGCATGGCGCCGGCGCCTACGGGGTGGGCATCAGGCTCGATATCGAGTTGCTTGCTCGTGGAGGAACTCCCCACGAGGCTGTGCCACCCAGAGATCGCCCCGCAGGCGATGGCTACGAACAGGATGGGCCAGATGGGTCCGACGAAGGGTGCGTATGCCGTCTTCCACGCCGGTTGCTGGAGGACTACTCCTGTGAGAGGCGAGATGAGCGCTCCGAGGAGGATCAAGACGATGGCCAAGTAGGCTGGGAAGAAGGCGACGTAGTTCACAGGCTGGATGAACGTGGGCATCGGGAGGATCGATGCCAGGTAGAGGATCACACCTGTCACGGCCGCCCAGAAGGCCAGGGTCCACGGCCCCAGGAAATCCTTCGGAGTCGGGAGGCGCATCCCGAGCCAGATGCTTACGACGACGAGGATGAGGGCAATGATGGTGATGGTCGTGATCGGCATCTTGTACCGGTAGAGCATCTGTCCGACGAGGACGCCTGTGACCAGAATTCCTAGCGTAGCCACGAAGGTGCTCGGGAAGATGTTCCAGAACGTGGCGATGAGGAAGATGAAGGTCGCCGAGATGATCCACAGGTAGAAGAGGATGAAGTAGAGCAACGTGCTCCGGCCTGCGGCTCCTGTGAACTCGTAGCTGATCGGGCCAAAGGAGCGGCCTTCGTTCCGCACCGAGACCATGATCGCACCGTAGTCTTGGAGCCAGCCGATGAAGAAGTTCCCCAGGACGATCCAGAGGAACGCAGGGAGCCAACCGTAGGTGATGGCGATGAACGGTCCGAGGATCGGACCAAGGGCGGCCACGCTCTTGAACTGGTATCCCCAGAGCACATACCGATTCACGGGGAAGAACTCTACCCCGTCCATGTACATGTGCGCCGGCGTCGTCCGATTCGGGTCAGGCCGCCACACCGTCCGATCGTACCACTTGCCGTACACGCGGTAGGCCACGTAGTAGGCAATCAGGGCCAGTGCGACAAGCCAGAATGGAGACATTTCACCGCCCTCCCTTTATGGAATTTTTCCCTCTTGCGGTGGCAGTTTGGCAGATCTCACCTCCTTTAGTTCCTAGTGTCGGAACTCCACTCGCTCCTGTCATGATCCATATGTGTTATTATTCTGCCATTCCTTCAGGGAGAGCCGTCGGCGCGTGCAGGAGTTCGCCTCCCCCGGCAGGAACATAAGAAGGAAGCCATGGAGCAACACTCCTTTGAACAGGCGAGGGCATCCCTGCAGCCGCCGACCAGTATAACGGCGATCATCAATCCCATCGCGGGCGGGGGGAAGGGGGTTCGCCTGTGGCCTGTCATCCGTGACCTCCTCCAAAGAGAGGGCCTGGAGTTCTCTATGGTCACCTCAGAGGCCCCCCTGCATGCCGCCGAGCTCGCCCGTGAGGCCGTGATGCGAGGCTCTCAGCTCGTCGTGGGCATTGGGGGGGATGGCACTGTGCACGAGGTAGCCAACGGGTTGCTCCTTGCCCGCCAGGAAGGACGCGGGGAAGCGGCCCTCGGCATCATCCCCGTGGGGACAGCCAACGACTTCGCCAGCGCCCTGAGCATCCCCCTCTCGGCTCCAGAGGCCACGCGGTTCCTTGCCAGCGGCCACCGGCGGGCCATCGACGCGGGGATCGTGAATAGCCGGTACTTCATCATGGTCGCAGGGGTGGGGTTCGACGCTGAGGTCGTCCGGGAGGTCAACCGATGGCGGTGGCGTGCGTCCGGGACCATCCCCTATCTCCTCGGGGTGCTGAAGACCCTTGTGGGGTTCTCCCCTACAGAGGTGACGTTCACCGTAGACGGCCAAGTCCACCACCAGCAGGTCTTCCTGGTGGCGGTGGGGAACAGCTATCGGTATGGCGGAGGAATGAAGATCTGCCCTGGAGCGGCCCTCGATGACGGGCTGTTAGATGTGGTGGTTGCAGGCGATATCGGACGTCTGGAGACCCTCGCCCTCCTGCCCAGGGTCTACCGAGGGACGCACATTTCCACCAGGAAAGTCCAGGTGTTCCGGGCGAGGGAGGTGGCCGTGACCGGGGCGGCAAGGTCGCTGGCCGTGCATGCAGATGGGGAGCTCGTGGGGGAGGTCCCTGTCACCTTCCGTATTCTCCCAAAGGCTCTTCAGGTCGTCGCTCCATCAACCCGCTTACCGCCTGGATGAAAAGGTCCCCCATCCGCTCGATCGTCCTGTGGTCCAGCCGTGGCGGTGCCTCTCCTGAACCGGAGGAGAACCCGTCCAAGGTAAGGGGAGGACCGATGCGGATCGTGATCGGGGTGGGGCGGGGGACCTTCGCTCCACGCGGCAGGGCCCGCTCCGTCCCGAGGATGGCCACGGGGAGGATCGGGACCTTCGTCCGGAGGGCGAGGGCTGCCGCCCCTGGCTCCACCCGGTGCAGCCGGCCGTCAGGGGTTCGGGTTCCGCCCGGGAACATCCCAAGGACCTCCCCCTTTTTGATGATCTCCAGGGCGCGCCGGATGGCTTGGCGGTCGGGCTCGCCCCTGCGCACAGGGAAGGCCCCGAGGACGGTCATCAGCGCTCTCAGCCCGGGGATCCGGAAGAGCTCCTCCTTGGCCATAAATCGGATGGGATGCCGCAGGGCGCACCCGAGGAGGATGGGGTCAAGGATGCTGGCGTGGTTGGAGATGACGATGAAGGGACCATGGAGAGGTTCGTTCTCCCGCCCCTCCACCCGGAGGCGGAAGAGGAGCCAGGCCATCATCGCGACGAACGGTTTGAGTGCCTTGTACAGCCACAACCACATATACGTTTCCTCGGGCTCATCTCTGAGGGAGCTTTCCTTCGCTCCGACCTAGGCTGACCTTGCTGTTGAAGACCCCCAGGATCTCTTCCACTACTTCCTCGACGGTCCGACCCGTGGTGTCGATGACCACCGCATCGGGAGCAGGGCGCAGGGGGGCTACTGCCCTCGTCATGGCGACTCGGTCGTCCTCGTCGATGATCTGGAGGACGCGCTCCAGGGGGATCTCCTCCCCCCGCTCTGCCATCTCCTTCTGCCTGCGGCGGGCGCGTTCCTCCAGGGTGGCGGTGAGGAAAATCTTGACCTCGGCATCCGGGAAAACCACCGTCCCCATGTCCCTCCCCTCCGCGACCACCCCTCCCTCGCGGGCGAGGCGACGCTGGAGGGAGGTCATGGCCTCCCGGACCCCAGGCACCTTGGCGACCTTGGCCACGGACGCGCTGACCTCAGGAGAGCGGATCTCTCTGGTGATGTCCCGGCCGTCTACGAGGACCGTGAGGTGGTCGTCCGACGTGACCATCTGGAGATGGCCCTGGGCAAGCAGGCGGCTGATGGCGGACAGCCGTTCCTCGTCTGCGAGGTCCGCGCCATGCTGGAGGGCCATCCAAGCCACGGCCCGGTACATCGCGCCCGTGTCCAGGTACTGGAACCCGAGCCTTCGGGCGACCTCCCGCGCCACGGTGCTCTTCCCGGCCCCCATGGGTCCATCGATGGCGAGGATCGGTCGCTTCCTCATCTCGACGGCAACCCCGCTTCCCGGTTCAGGTTCTGGAGTTTCCGGAAGAGCTCCTCAGGGTTTTGTACGGGCGATGCGCCCATAGAGAGGAGGCGCGCGAGGAGGTCTTCAGCGAGGCCTCCGGTGTAATCCCGGATCATCTCCTTGTCGTGCTGGAGGAGGAAAACCGGGATCCCCCGCCTCCGCGCCTCCACCGCAGCCTCCAGGTTTCTCAGGTTCCCATGACCGAAGGGGACAGGGGTGATGACCACCGCGCTGCTGGCCAGGACCCGCAGGAGGTTGAGCCGGTGCGCCTCTTCGCTGATGGGGGAGAACGGGGCCTCCTCGATCACTTCGATGCCAAGGGCCCGGGCCGCCTCGTGGTCGCTGTCCAGCACATTGAGGACGCCTGCGGATACGCGGAATCCGCCGCGGATGAGGGCACCCAGCAAGGCTGCGCCGGAGCCCCCTCCGCAGATCACATGGATGGAAGGGGCGTCCTCAGGTAGGTCCTGGCGGGAGGGGGAGAGAGGAGTGATGTACGGGCGGCCGGTGAGGGGATGGGCGCGGACGAGGACCTCGAGGCCGTAGGCTTGGCGGATCCACTTCGGTTTCAGGACATCCCCTGGGGGCCCATCGGCAAGGACTTTTCCTGCTGACATCAAGAGGAGCCGCTTACAGTACATCGCGGCTAGGTTGAGGTCGTGCAGCACGGCGAGGATGGTTAATCCGTCCTCGTTGAGGGAGGAGAGCAACTCCATGATCTCCAGCTGGTAGGCGATGTCCAGGTGGGCGGTGGGCTCGTCGAGGAGGAGGGCCTGCGGTTGCTGGGCAATGGCCCGGGCGATCACCACGCGTTGGCGTTCCCCCCCACTCAGGGACTGGAAGGGCCTGTCGGCGAGGTGCCAAGTCTGGGTGCGCTCCATTGCCCGGCGAGCGATGGCCAGGTCCTCTGGACTTTCCCAGGAAAGCCCCCGGCGGTGGGGATTCCGGCCCATGAGGACAACCTCCAGGGCCGTAAAGGGGATTGTGTTCCCGGCCTCCTGGGGCACGCCGGCAAGGATCCTGGCGAGCTCACGGCTGCTCATCCCGTTCACCTGGCGGCCATCGATGAGGACCGCGCCCTCCTGGAGGCGCACGAGGGCGTGGATCGCCCGAAGGAGGGTGGTCTTCCCCGCGCCGTTAGGACCGATGATCCCTACGAACTCTCCCCTTGAGATCTGGATGGAGACGTCCCGGAGGGCCGGGATGGGTCCATAGCTGCACGTAGCTTCCCGGACTTCGATCACCGGTTCCGGCATGTCAACCCCTGACCTTCCTGGCGACGAGGCGGGCAACGGCCTGACGGCCCTTGCCATGCCCCTCGAGGGTCTCTTCGTAGAACAGGACGTGGAAGTCCCAGAACAGGTGGAGGAGCTCGTTCGGTTCGAGGAGATGGGAGGGCTCCTTGGGTCCGAACACCTCCTCTTCAGTGCGGACGTGCGTCTCGAACACGATGAACCCGCCCGGCTTAAGGGCGCGCTTGAGGGTTGGAATGAGGTCCCTTTTGAGGAAGTAAGTGTTCACCACGAGGTCGTAGGTCCCATCGGCGAGGGGGTATGTATCGAGGTCGGCAGCCACAAAGTGGACATCGAGCCCCGCGGACCTGGCGCGCCTGCTGGCCTCTTCGATGGCGACTGGGGAGATATCCACAGCGTCCACCTCAAATCCATGCCGCGCCAGGAACAAGGCATTCCGGCCAAGGCCGCAGGCGACATCGAGGGCTCTCCCCTTGGGGAAAACGGGGAGCCACCGTTCCAGCAGCCAGGATGGGGGACCATCATGGACACGGTCCCCTTCGAGGTAGCGCTGGTCCCACTTGATGCGGTCCGCCTCGCCCATCCCCTTCCTCCAGGCCACCTTTCCATACTTAGAGTAGCAGGGCGGAGGCCCCTGTCAACTTCCCTGGCTCCAGTTTTGGAGGAGATGAGGGGGAGTTTTTGCCGTAAGTAAACGGACAGGAATCATGTTACACCGCAGGAACTGGAGCATGGCCCGTGTCGGGGTGGCTTAGGCTTTCCCAGGAGCCGTAGGGAGCGGGCGCCGGTTGTACACCGCAAGGCCGATCACCGCCGCTACCCCAATGGCCGAGGTCATCCACGCGGGATGGAAGAGCAGGGAGGCGCCCACCAGGGCGATGGCTCGCTCCAGGAGGGCCATGGGGCGGAACAGGTATCCCATGATCCCTGCGGAGAGGAAGAGAACGCCGATTGCGACCGCGATGACCCGTTCGAGGATTTCCAGGAGGCCTCCCTGGAGGAGCAACTGGGGCATGAACACGAAGGCGAAGGGGACGAGGTATCCTGAGAGGGTCAAGCGCATGCCCACAAGGCCCGTCTGCATCCAGGGAGCTCCCGCAATGCCCGACGCGGTGAAAAGGGCCATCCCTTCCGGAGGTGTGATGGTCGCCAGGACTGCGTAGTAGAAGATGAACAGGTGCGCGGCCAGGGGAGGGATCCCGACGTTCTCCAGCGCTGGGGCCAGGGTGGCGGCTGCGATGAGGTAGGCAGCGGTGGTCGGGAGGGAGAGGCCGAGGATGAGGTCGGCCAGGGCCACAAGCCCCAGGAGGGCGAAAACGTTCCCGCCAGCGAGCTGGACGATCAGCGTGGAGAACTTGACTCCGATCCCCGTGAACACGATCATCGAGTAGATCAACGCCGAGCAGGCTGTCCCCATAGCTGCCTCCAGGGTCAGCTCGCTTCCCTTCTGCAGCGAGGAGAGGATGCGCCGCAGGCCGAGCCGCGTCTCCGGCCTGAGCCAGCTCACGAGGATCGTTGCCGCGATGGTATAGAGGGCCGCGCGCGGGGGGTACCACCCGCGCATGATCAGGGTAACCAGGAGGATGAGGGGGAACAGGAGGTAGGTCCGGGTCCTTACCGCCTCGCGGAGGGAGCCGAGGGTCTCCGACAGCTCCTTTCTGGAGTAGCCGCGCATCCCTAGCATCCCTGCCCCAAAATACACGGAGGCCCCAACGCCTAGGTAGTACAGGAGGGCAGGGATGATCGCAGCGAGAACGATCTTGCTGTAGGGGACCTGCAGGAGCTCGGCCATGATGAACGCCGCCGCGCCCATGACCGGCGGCATGAGCTGTCCCCCTGCGGACGCTGCCAGCTCCACGCCAGCGGCGAACGGGGGAGGGAAACCGAAGCGCTTCATCAAGGGGATGGTCACCGAGCCGGTCGTGGCCACGTTCGCCGGGGCCGATCCGGAGACCGTTCCAAAGGCCATGCTGGCGATGACGGAAACCTGAGCTGGGCCTCCTCGGACAGTCCCGGCGATGCGCACGGCCAGGGCGTTGAAGAGGTCGGAGACCCCGGAGTTGAGGAGGAAGACCCCTAAGAGGATGAAGATCAGGATGTACGTGGACGCGACCCCCACCGGTAGGCTCCACAGGCCGTCTGGGGTAGTGTACAGGTAGCCCAGGATGTCTGGGAGGCTGAACCCAGCGTGGCCCCATCCACCTGGGATGTACCTCCCCAGGGAGGCGTAAGCGATGAATACCAGGACGAGGATGGGGAGGGCAAGCCCTAAGAGCCTGCGCGATGCCTCCAGGACCAGAAGGACTGCGATGGCGGCGAGGAGGAGTTGCCCTCCCCTTACGATCCCCGCCTGATAAGCGACCTGCTCGTAGAAAAGGGCGATATACCCGATGGAGACCACTGTGAGGACTGTGAGGAAGAGGTCTCCAGGGCGCACCGGGTTGCCCTGGGCGAGCGGCCTCAGGAAGATCAGGGTGAGGCTGAACAGGACGAAGAGGCTCCGCTGGAGGAACAGGTCGAGCCCCCCCTGCCACGCTGCATACAGGAACGTGAGGGCAAACAGGACGGCTACGGTCTCGTAGGCCGTTTGGAGGAGTTGTGGTTTCGTCCTCGGCCTCAGCACCTGGAACTCGTCACGTTCCCCCCAGAATCCTGTTTCTCCCTCTAGGTTTCGTCCTCGGCCTCAGCACCTGGAACCTTCCCAACCCGCCAACCTGCAGCCTGCCAACCTGCAACCTATCTCTTCTTGAACAACCACTCCGGGGGCTGCATCGCCTGTGGTAAGCGGATGCCCTTCTCCCGGTAGTAGCGTGCCGCTCCCGGGTGCACGGGATAAGCCGTCTGCAGGACCATCCTGGGCGTCAGCCCGCTCGAGGGCTTGTAGATCTTCTCCACCACGTCGTAGTGCTCGAACACCGCCCTGGTGATCTGGTAGACGAGGTTCGGGTCCAGGGTATGGCGGGCCGCCATAACTGCCCACGGAGCTAGAACTTTGGCCTTCTCAGCACCTTTGTAGAACTCGCTGAAGTCCACCTCCTGGATAGGGATGAGGGGAATGCGCTCCCGGACGAGGGCGGCCTCCTCGTCGGTGAGGGAGAGGACCCGAAGCGGTTCCCTCAGGGAAACCTCCGCGTAGTTCGGCGCAACACCTCCGGCTACGACGGCGTCCACGGTGCCGCTGGACAGGGCGCTAGCGGCCTCCCCGTGGGGATAGTTATAGATCTTGGCGGGCTTGATGCGCAGGGCCACGAGGAGCTGGCGCCCGACCTTCTCCGCCAGGGAACCCCTGGTCAACAGGTTGATGCGTTTCCCGTCGAGGTCCTTGAATCCTTGGATCGGGGAGTCCTTGCGGACGATGAAGTGGACGTACAGCGGCGGAAGGGTGGGGTACATCTGGAGGGGAGCATGCTTCACCTCCTGGAACTCCCCCTGCCTGTTCAGGATCTCGAACCCATCGACGGTGACCACCACCCCGATGTCCCCGAGTCCTTCGTACAGCCTTTTCGCATTGGCCACGTACCCGGGCGTCCCCTGGACCGTGGGGATGACGATCCCTTTGAGGTAGTCCAGGAGTACCTGGTTGAGGCCGAGCGCCTGCATGTACCCCGCACCTCCCACGACACCCCCGAGGATGGTGAGCCGTGTCTGAGCGAGCACGGCCCCCGATCCCACAACGACCATGGCGAGAATGCAAATCCACACCCATCGGTGTCGCATGGCCTGCCTCCCCCCTTTATCCTTGCGACTTGAAGAACTGAACCAGCCAAGCGACTTTGGCGGTCTCCTCCACGAGGTCCGCGATGTTCACACCCGCTGTGAGATCCGGACCCATCGCCACAATCCCGTGGTCTGTCAAGAGCAGGGCCTTGGCACGTGGGTGTTCTTCCACGCATCGTCCGACGAGTTCTCCCAACTCCCGCGTACCTGAGGGGGCCCGAGGGACTACAGGGACCTCCCCTAGGATGACCTCGGCGGTGATGGTCACCATGGGCAAAGGGCGCCCGAGGACGGCGAACGCTGTGGCGAAAGGAGGGTGGAGGTGGAGCACGGCGTTGACGTCGGGACGTCGGCGGTAGATCTCCGTGTGGAAAGGAACCTCTTTGGAGGGCCGCCCCTCTCCTTCTCGGAGCGAGCCATCCAGGCCGATGGCCACGATGTCTTCAGGGCGGACATCGCGCAGGGAGACGCCCGTCGCGGTGATGAGGATCACGTCGTCCCCCGGGATGCGGGCGCTCACGTTCCCTCCTGCTCCGGAGACGAGCCCTCGGCCATAGCAGATGTGGCAGACACGAGCGATCTCCTCTCGAAGGGCCTTCGATCGATCCCCAGAGGTCTTTGCCATGGCCACCTCCTAGGGTTCCACAACGACCTTAATGGCCCGGTCCCGATCCTCGGCGAAGGTGCGCAGGGCATCACCGATGGCCTCGAGGGGGAACCGGTGGGTGATGAAGGGAGCGGCCTGGATCAGCCCGCGGCTCATCATGGAAAGGGCCCGGGCGCAGGCCCGCCGCCCCTCTCCCCGGATGGTGTACATCTGAACGTTGTTCCGCACGGGCACATTCAGGTCGAGGGTCACGGGGCCCTTGTAGTACGCAACGAAGACCACCCTCCCTCCGCGTTTGGCCATGCGGACCGCCTGATCCGGGGACTCAGGCCCTCCGGCGCACTCTAGCACCAGGTCGACCCCGCGGCCGCGCGTGTGGTCCATGATCACTTCCACAGGATCGGTTTCCCGGACGTTGATGGTGACATCGGCTCCCATCTGCTTGCCCAGTTCCAGCCGGCTGGGGCGGGTCCCTGTGAGGAAGATCGTGTCGGCGCCCATGGCCCGGCACACCTGGACCGCCATCAGGCCGATCGGGCCTGGGCCAAGGACGGCCACAGTCTCGCCTGCGACGAGGCCTCCACTCTGGTCGATGGCGTAGATGGGCGTCCCCGCCGTGGTCACGAGGGTCGCCTCGGCGAAGGAGATGTTGTCAGGGACCTTGTACAGGGTGTTCACGTGATTGATCACGTACTCGGCGAACCCCCCGTCCACAGTCATGCCAACGGTTCGGTGCCCTTTCGCCACATTGCCGTAGTTGAGGCACGCAGTGTACAGGCCCATGATGCAGTTCTCGCACCGCCCGCACCCTTTGTGCGCCTCCACCGCCACCCGGTCGCCTACCTTGACCTCATCGACGGTTTCCCCCACGGCCACGACCGTCCCCGAGTACTCATGCCCGGGGGTAAACTCCCCCAGCCGGGGCCCTTCACCCCGCGCAGGGTGGAGGAAGTCGGGGTGGGCCAGGATCTTCAAGTCCGTGCCGCAGATGGCGCAGGCAGCCACCTTCACAAGGACCTCCCCAGGACCGGGCCTGGGGACAGGTTTCTCCACGACGCGGATGTCCTGGGGGCCGAACAGCACCGCTGCCCGCATCGTCTTGGGGATCTCCTGGATGTCGACCGCCATGGCTCCACCTCCTCAGGGTTGCATCAGATCCTCCAGAAGGGCCACCGCAAGCGCTGCGCACTTGGGGTCGTTGAGCTCTGCGTCCACCTCCACGAGGCGGACTTCCGGCGCAAGGTGCGCACGGAGGGCCTGGGCGAAGGCCTTGTTCCCTTCCGGGTCATAGAGAGGGCCTCCGGGGCCGGCGACGACTGTCCACCCGCGTAAGGGGAGAAGGAAGGCGGCGCGGCCTCCACTCGCGTTGAGACGCCTGGCCACCTCCTCCCCGAGGATGGCCATCTCCTCCCTCGTCGCCCGCACGTTGGCGTTGAAGGGGTTGTGCATGTGCGTGGGGCGGTCCCGGAAGCGTGCGGGGATCGATTCCTGCGGCCCGAATACGAAGAACTCCAGCCCTCCCGGGGCCACTACCCTGGGAACGCGGCCTGCCCCGCCCAGGAGGCGGCCCGCTCGGGTGGGGGAGTAGATGTCCTCTCCGAAGACCTCCCCGAGGAGCTCGTGGGGGGTGAGGTCCAGGACTCCGGCGAACATCCCTGCCTCCACGAGCTCCTCCATGGCCGCCCCGCACGCCCCCGAAGCATGGAACACCACTGGTTCCATCCCGCGCTCCTTCAGGAGGCGGATGGTTTCGGAGACGACTGGGTGGGTGTTCCCTAGCGCCGTGATGGCAACTGCGGGAGAGTCTCCCCTTGGGACCGGGGAAGCGCTCTCGACCATAGCGCAGATGGCTGCCGCGGCGCGCCGCAGGATGGGCAGGGTTACGCGGTTGGGACCTCCGGTGAGGTCGGCGAGAGGGAACAGCACGGCGATGTCGTGGTGCTGGAGGTATGGCCGGAGGTTCCCGGAGGCCACCGTGGAGACGATGAGGCGTGGGGTTCCAAGGGAGAGGTGGCGCATCGCCAGAGAGGCCAGGGCCGTTCCCTGGTTGCCGCCGATGCCGAGCACGCCGCTGATCCGTTCCGCGTTCCACAGCTCCAAGAGGATGGACCCAGCTCCCCTTCCCATCGCCTCAATGGCCTCAGCTCTGGGCATTCGTGGGAGCGCGTCTGGGTCGACCCCGGCGCGACGGGCGACCTCTTCCCGCGACAACAGACCGTTGGATGCTGCGGGGATCCTTTCGTGATGCGGTTGCAGGCTCACATCGACCACGACAGGAGGGTGGCCGCGGGAGTGGATCTCGGCGGCGAGAAACCGAACCTCCGGCCCCTTCGTATCCAGAGTCGCTACGATGGCAATGCCTCTGGCCACGCCCGTTCGCTCCTCTGCCCGCCCCTCTGCGATGGGGGAGCGCTACGCCCTCGCGGGGAAGTCCCTCTTCTCCGAGCTCACCCTCACCTCAATGCGCTTGATCTCCTCCACGAAGGCAGAGAGGTGCTCGGCCATGCGCTCGATGATGCGGTGCCCCTTCTCTGCCGAGGCACGGAAGGGGTTTCCGATGACGGCGATGTCGCTGTACTCGTGATGCTCCATGGGGATCCAGATGTTCTCGCTGCCCTGGAAGATCACCGTCCCCGTGCCGTCCTTCTTGGAGAACGCAGGACCCAGCCACCTCGGGGCATGCGCCCGGTCCTCCTTGGCCCGCTCCATGACTACGGTATCAGGACGGAGCGCTAGGGTCGTAGAGGTCTCTAGCTCCCCGGAGTGCCATCCCGGGGTTTCTTCCGGAGGGCCTTCGAGGATATCCGCCAGCACGTTGAGCTCGCGCTCCGTGGGGGTCTTGTACCAGGCGATGAACGCACCGGTCTCATACCGAAGGCGGCGCGTCACCTCGTCGATGGGTTTCGTGTTGGAGCCGTGGTGGGAGACGTAGATGAGCTTGTTGAATCCATGGTAGATCAGGCTGCGGGCGATGTCGTAGAGGACGGCCCTGTACGTCGCGGCGGAGAGGGTCACGGTGCCTGTCCCTTGGTCAGGTTCCCCCATATGGTGGGGGGAGTAGCCGAAGGGCATGAGCGGGGTGTGGAGCACGTTGCTCAGGCGGGCCGCGCGCTCCACAACCGCGATGGTAATGTAGCTATCGACCCCCAGCGGGAGGTGCGGTCCGTGCTTCTCGCAAGAGCCGATGGGGATGAGAATGAGGTCTGCTCCCTCCTCCTTGACCTTCCGTCTGATGTCCACGAACGAAAGGTCGAGGATGTTGAGGTGTCCCTGTGCTGTGTCCATGGGGTTCCTCCCTTCCTTGATATGCCCCTGTGCTCACTCTGCGGAATGCGGCGTCCCGACGCGGCGCGCGGGGTATGCGCTTACCGCCCCCTCGCTGCCCGTTGCGGTGGTCCCGTGGACTCCCGGATCCGCAGCTCCGTTGACAGCACTGTCACCATCGGCGTTCTTCTCCCCTCTAAACGAGTAAAGAGGACGGAGGCGGCCTTCCTCCCGAGGTCGTACATGGGGATCGCCACCGTGGTAAGGGCGGGGACTGTATACTGCGCCACCAAGGTGTCGTCGAACCCCACGATAGAGACATCCTGCGGGACCCGGAGGCCCATCTCGTGGAGCGCGCGGATGGCTCCGAAAGCCATGTGGTCGTTGCCAGCCAGGATCGCCGTGGGGGGTGCGGAAAGGGTGAGGAGCCTTTTCGCCCCTGCATAGCCCCCTTCCACACGGAATCCCCCCTCCACCACATATTCCCGCCTGAGGGGGATCGCAGCCTCTGTCAGGGCCCTCTGGTACCCCTCCAGCCGGTCTGAGGCAGTGAGCGATCCTGTCGGTCCCGTGATGATCGCGATCCGTCGATGCCCGAGGGAGAGGAGGTACCGCGTGGCCTCGAGGGCGGCAGCGACGTTGTCCACCCGGACCGAGGGGACGGGAACGAGGTGCCTGCCGATGGCCGCCACCGCCATATCTGTTCCCTTGAGGAGGTCGACGGCAGCCTTGTCCAGTTGCCCTCCGGCAACGATGACGCCGTCGGCCCTCCGCTCCCGGAGCGTCCGCAGGGACTGCACCTGGCGGGAGGGATCCCGGTCCGTGTTGCATACCAGTACGGAGTACCCCCGGAGGCGAGCTTCGTCCTCGATGCCTCGGAGGATCACCGAGTAGTACGGGTTGGAGACGTCAGGGACGAGGACACCGAGGATCGCAGTCCGGCGCTTGAGGAGGCTGCGGGCGAGAGCGTTCGGGTGGTAGTGGAGGGATGTCACTGCCTGGAGGACCCGCTCACGGGTCCGGGGGCTCACCGGGTGGCTGTTGTTTAGGACGCGGGAGACGGTGGCTGGGGAAACCCCCGCCGCACGGGCAACGTCCACGATGGTGGGAGTGGAAAAGGATTTCCGGAAAACCTTTTCCTCCATCTTGGTGTAGAGTCTACCATCCCTCCCTCCTGCTGTCAACCAACGGTCAGACGGGAGAACCTGGGAGCCCTTTCCATGGGATCGTACGTCAGGGATCGGCTCGGATGCGTTAGGGCTCCTCGATGATCTCCGCAGAGTGCGCGATGGCGATGCATCCCTTCACGCTCTGCGCCGCCGGACAGCCGCGCTCGAACACGGCCAGGGCACGCTCCGCCTCCGCCCGCTTGCCTGCAGGGATCCGGAGGTGATAGCGCATGCGGATGCGGGTGATCTTCATCACGCCTTCGGGCGCCTCGATGTCCCCCTCTGCCTCGCTCCACAGCTTCTCTGGATAGCTTGGAATCCCGCGCGCCTCCAGCGCGCCGGCAAGGGTCCCCGTCAGTCAGCCAGCGATGGCGGCGACCATGTAGTCCAAGGTTGCGGGTAGCTCCACCTCGGGCTCGATCTTGTAGAAATCCTTGATCCCTCCGTGGACGCCGAAGTGCACAGGTTCGGAGAAGTCTGCGATGTAGGCCCGACGCTGGGGACGCTTGTCCTGGTAGACCCTGATCCGCGCGGTGTGCACAACTTGCCCCATCCTCTCACCTCCGCTTTGGGCCACGCTCTTCGCCCTTCTCTGGGAAACGCTCTTACGCACTCCCCTATTCCACCGTCCCCTTGAACTCCCATTGGTCGAGGTTTTCGGAGATGTCCCGTAGGAGGTCGGAGGCGAGTTCGAGGGGGAGGGAGAGGAAGAGCTTCCCCATGTGCTTGCAGAACTGGCGGGTCTCCCGCCGTTTGCGCCAATCGTCGCAATCGTGGGCGATCACCGAGTTCTCCCGGTCGATGAGGAGGTGGTACTCCTTGATCCTGGCAGCGACGCGGTCCTCCGAGGCTTCCGCAATGGACAACTCCCCATCCGGGATCTCCAGGGCCCGCTGGAGGCGCTTGGGGTCCAGGAAGATCCCCAGGAGCTCCCGCAGGCCAGCCTCCCGGGCGAGGGCGGCCTTGGCCTGATGCTGGCGTTCCTCCAGGGCGCCTGTGGTGAAGTAGGCATCGACCTGCGCCAGCTTCTCCTGCTGGGTCTTCGTGGCCATCCCCAAAAGGTTGAGCATCTGGAGCGCGTTGCGCGGCGCATAGCCCCGGAAGTGATTGTTGAAGTAGGCGAACAAGGCTACGCAACGGCTGGCTACCTCCTGAACCTTGGGGACCCATTCCCGGAGCTCCTCCTCCGTGTAGAGGTAGTAGTACCAAGGGCGCTGGCCGCGGCCATGCCACCGGATGTACCCGACCTCTGAGGTCACTTCGAGGCGGGCAGGGAGGAGGGGTTCATCCACGATGCAGTAGCCTACGCGGGAGCGGCGCAACAGGTCGAAGGTCTCCTCCCGCATCCAGGATTCGTCCCGGAACTCTGCGACGAAGTGGTACCGCTCGGAGGGGAGGTGGGCCAGGAAATCTTCGAGGTGCTTGAGCTCTTCCGTCGAGGCCGGCGGGAGTTGCAAGAGCAGGGGGCCGAGCTTGCCCTCCACCTCGAGGGGCTCCAGGGTGCGCAGGAATCGGTGGAGGTCTTCGAGCGCCCCCTTGCTCCGATCCAGGCGCTTCTTGTGGGTGATCTCCTTGGGGATTTTCGCGGCAACGATGAATCCATCCGGAGACGCCCGCGCAAGCCCCTCGATGAAATCCCGGGTGGGGGGCCGGTAGAACGTGGAGTTGATCTCCGTAGTGTGGAAGACCCGGCAATACTGGGAGAAGAGATTCTTACCACTGGTGTAGAACGGGCCGACCCATTCCTTGTAACTCCATCCAGAGGTTCCCAGGTACACCTTCATCTTGTAGCCACGCGCGTTCTCCTCCATCGAGGTCCCTACCTCTCCTTCTGTCTCAGGATGAGCAGGAGGAGGCCGCCGATGATGAGGACCAGGGCGATGGCGCGGTCGCTGGAGAACGGCGGAAAGAGTGAGAGGTTGCGGAGGAGGACGTAGAGGCCTCCTAGGATCAGGAGGAGCCCCAGGACATGGAGCCGACGCTCGCGCTCTTCCGGGGACGGAGTGGGGGGTGGGAGGCCGGGTTCGGAGACGACTTCCGGGAGCGGTTCTTCTGGGACGATCAGGGCCATGAGGATGTACAGGAGGATGCCGAACCCGTTCCAGAAGGCGAGGAGGACGAACCCGATGCGCACGAGGGTGGAATCGACGCCGAGGTACTTCCCCAGTCCCCCGCAGACCCCGGCGATCCACCGGTCGTCCCTGGCGCGGTACAGGCGTTTCTCCACTGGGCCACCTCCTGATCCCCCTACACAATTCCCTTACTCCGAAGCAATCTCCTTGTCCGCGTTTCCCACCCGTGCCTTCAGCGCGATGAGCCGTTTCCGGTGGCGGGTCAAGCCCGCGATCCCCCGGATCAGCCGCTTCTGGTCCGCAGTCGCTCCTGGACACTCCTCGAGAGGGACGTAGGAGTCTACGATCCGCTTAGGAACGTGGACCTGGGAAATCCCGAGGTCGTGGAGGCGCCTGGCAAACTGGGGGTAGGCTTCCTCAACATTCCGCCACTCCCGGTAGCGCTGGCACGTCCCGTGGGTGATGTCCGGTTCGCCCCACCCCTTCGCGGGAGCGAAGAACTGGCAGAACCGGCAGCTATCCAGGCGGAAGTCGCAGCTCGGACACTGGAGGGGATGGGAAGGGAACGCGAACTCACCGGAGGGCTCGACTCTGAGCGCATGGGGGATCTCCGTCCCGCACAGGGGACATCGGATGTTGGAGACGTCCTGCAAACCCAGGCGCTGTGCTTCCTCACGGAGGAGGGCGCGTCGCTCCACCGGGGTCAGGAGGTCGAACCCCGGCCCCCACCGGAAGTGGGAGGGAACCAGGGCATACCAAAGGGCATAGGCCAGCGCTCGGCCCGTGCGGGTACCCCTGCGGCGTGCATCGGTGAAGATGCGCCAGGCGCTCCAGCCCCACCTCCATAGGGCGAGTGCAGCAAGAGCCAGCAAGGCGATGAGGGCAACAGACAGACGAGGAGCTTCCTTCATAGCGACTTAGGATTTTGATGGGGGGCGCAAGGGGAAGAGCCTCAGGAGCCACTGCCATAGCTTTGCGCGGAGGCCAGGGCGGGAGACATCCTCTCGCGCCACGAGGGGAGTTCGGGCAACAACCCTACCCCCTGCGAGATAGGCGACCTCCCCGACGGGCGTGCCGGCTCGGATGGGGAGGGAGAGGTCCTCCCGAAAGGAGAGACGGACGGTCGCTTGCTCTCCCCTGGGCAGGACTGCGTAGACATCCTCCGGGGTGATCGCCTCCAGACGTTGTCCCTCAATGAACCTGCGCCCGAGGATCTGGCCTTTTGCTGCCACCTTGACCAGCGTGAAGTGCTGGAAGCCATAGTCGAGGAGGCGAGAAGCGTCAGCATAGATGTCAGAGGAATTGAGGACGGCGGCGATGAGCTGCCAGTTACCCCTCGTCGCCGAGGCCACGAGGCATTGGCCAGACTGGGTGATCCAGCCCGTCTTCACGCCATCAGCGCCTGGGTAGATCCGGAGGAGCCTGTTCCGGTTCTCCAGGACCCGCACCCCGCCTCCCGGGCGGTTCAGGGTCCACCTCTGCGTCCGGAAGATCTCTGCCAGGATCGGATCGCGAAGGGCGTACCGCGCGATCAGGGCAAGATCGTATGCCGTAGAATAGTGGTCGGGATGGTAGAGGCCGTGGGGGACGACGAAGTGGGAGTCCCTTGCCCCGAGGGCGCGTGCCTTTGCATTCATGAGGCGGGCGAAGGCCTCCACGGAACCACTCGCTGCCTCGGCGAGGGCCACCGCGGCGTCGTTTGCGGAGTTCAGGAGGAGGGCATAGAGGAGATCTCGCACCCTCCACCGTTCTCCGGCCTCGAGCCCGATGGCCGAACCCGAACGCTGGGCGCTCGCCCTGGTGCTAATGGGAACTTCCCGGTCGAGGGGGAGGTGCTCCCGGACGAGGATCGCGGTGAGGATCTTTGTGGTGCTCGCTGGCGGCCATCGGAGGCGTGGGGCGCGTTCATACAGAACCTGGCCGGTCCTTGCATCCATGAGGACAGCGGCGGTGGCGGTGATGGCGGGAGGTCCTGGGAGGGCCGACGCCGGCGTCGGCCCAGGAGGCACCATTCCCCCCGCGAAGGCGACGAACCAAAGGATGAGAGCCCACCAGGAGGACTTCCGCATCGCGCCAGCTCAGGAAGTCTTCAGCATCTCCCCGGAGATCCGTCCCTGTTCTGGGAGGGGAGGGAGGTCGCTCAGGTCGCGGAGCCCGAAGGTGCGGAGGAATCGCTCCGTCGTGACGTACAGGAGCGGGCGTCCTGGAGCCTCCTTCCTTCCCGACACCTTGATCAACTGGGCCTCGAGGAGCTTTTCCAGGACGTGATCGGAGCGCACCCCTCGGATCGCCTCGATCTCCGCACGGGTGATGGGCTGCCGGTAGGCGATGATCGCCAGGGTTTCCAGGGCGGCCTGGGAAAGGGGTTCTCGCATATCCATGCGGAGGAGGCGCTTGATCACATCCGCGTGCTCTGGCCGCGTGCACATCTGGTATCCCCCAGCGACCGCCTTCACCTGGATCCCTCGGTCCGCGTACTCCTCCTGGAGCTCGGCGAGCAGTTCCTCCACGAGGCCCTCCTCCAGTTCCAGGACCTTAGAGAGCTGCGCGACTGTGACCGGGTCGTTGCTCACAAAGAGAAGGGCCTCCACTGCGCTTTTGAGACTCTTGCGCGTGGCAGGGTCAGCCCACAGCCGCATCCGGGGTCTCCTCCACAGCGAACAGCAGGATCGGGGCGAAGGGGCGCGCCTGGCTGATCCGGACGAGGCGTTGCCGGACTAGCTCCAGGAGGGCGAGAAAGGTGACGATGATCTCCAGCCGACTGGCCTCGGGGGGGAAGAGCGTCCCAAAAGAAGTTCCCTCGGGATTCGCGCGCAGGGCATGGAGGATCACCTCCATCCGCTCGGCCACCGTGATCCCTTCCCCAGGGATCTCCCGACTGATCTCCCGGGCGCGCTCCAGGACCTGGCGGAACGCCCCGAACAGGTCATCCAGGGTGAGCCCCTCGAGGGGAAGGGGGTCCTCTTCCTCCTGGGTGCGCACGAAGATCTGGCGCTGGTACTCCTCCAGCGCACGGAGGGCCTCAGCGGCCTCCTTGAACGCCCGGTACTCCTCCATCCGCTCCTGAAGGCTCTCCTGTAAGCCCTCGTGCTCCACCCCTTCCTCTTCCTCGGGCGGAGGGGGAGGCTTGGGGAGGAGGAGCCTGGACTTCAAATCCAGCAACACGGCCATCGTCCAGAGGACGTGCGTGGCCTCCTCCAGGTCGAGGGAGCGCCGGCTCCTCTGAAGGTATTCCCGGGAGATCTCTGCCAAGGGGATCTCCAGGAGGTCGATCCGCCCCTCCCTGGCCAGGGCAAGGAGTTGCTCCAGCGAGCCCTCGAACTGCGGGAGCTTGACGTGATACGCCTCCTTCGGATCCATGGTTCTGTCCCCTCTCCGGAGATGGGCGGATTCCGTCACCCCGCCAGAGTCCTGAAGGGGAGGCTCCAGTTGCTCCGGTGAGACCTGAGGTCTATCTTTTCCCTCAGGATCTCAGCGGGGTGTGTTCATATGTCATCTTCATGGCTTGGCGGACCTCGTCGAGCGTCGTCGATGCCACCTTCCTGGCCTTCTCCCTCCCGTATTCCAGGATCTCCCACACCCGGCCTGGGTTCCCCTCCAGCTTCCTGCGCGCCTCCCGAATCGGTTCCAGCGCGGTATTGATGTGCTGCGCGAGGTTCGCCTTACAGTCCACGCACCCGAGGGTTCCCGACCGGCAATCCGCGGCGATCTGGTCTACCTCCTCCTTGCTGAAGTGACGGTGGAGGTGGAAGACCGGGCAGATCTCCGGCCGTCCTGGATCCCCCTTATAGATCTTCTGCGGGTCTGTGATGAACATCCGCACCTTCTGCGTGACCACCTCGGGGGGGTCGCTGAGGGCGATGTAGTTATTCAGGCTCTTGCTCATCTTCTTCCCGTCACTTCCCAGGATCAGGGGAACCTCTGTGAGGAGGGCCTGAGGCTCCGGGAAGACTGGACCGTAAAAATTGTTAAACCTCCGCACGATCTCCCTCGTCAGCTCGAGGTGGGGGAGCTGGTCCTCCCCTACGGGCACGGTATCTGCTTTGTAGATGAGGATGTCCGCTGCCTGGAGGACAGGGTATCCCAGCAGGCCGTATCCCACAGATTCCTTGAGGCCAAGGTCGCGGACCATCTCCTTGAGTGTGGGGTTTCGCTCCAGCCAGGAGGTGGGGGTCACCATGGAAAGGAGCAGGTGCAGAACGGCGTGCTCGGGGATGTTGGACTGCACGAAGATCGTACTCCTCAGGGGGTCGAGGCCCACCGAGAGCCAGTCTATGACCATCTCCTGGATATCCTCGCGGAGCTGCTCCGTCCGGTCGTACGCCGTGGTCAGGGCGTGCCAGTCGGCGACCTCGTAGAAACACTCATATTCATCCTGCATGCGCACCCAGTTCACAAGGGCGCCGAGGTAATTCCCAAGGTGCATCCTGCCTGTAGGCCGCATCCCGCTCAGGATCCTTCCCTTCATCTCCACATCCCATCCCCTCTGGAGTTTGACGCAACAGACCCTACGACCCAGTTGCCCCTGTGGCGAGGGCCACGAGCATACGGACCAGGGGGCGAAGGAAAGCCCCCACGAACCCGGTATACACGAGCACGATCAATACAAGGATACCATAGGGCTGCAACCGGGAGATCCAGGAGGCGTACCGCCCTGGGAGCAGTCCTTCGAGGATCCGGGATCCATCCAGCGGAGGCACGGGGATCAGGTTGAACACCGCAAGGATCCCGTTCACCCAGATGGCCTGGGCGATGAGCCTGAAGAGCAGGGGCGGGAGTGCCTCGACAAGGTGCGCCTTGAACAGCGAACCCAGCAGGAACATGACGGTCACGTTGGCCAGGGGCCCGGCGGCGGCCACCAGGAGCTGCCCCCTGCGCCAGTCCGGGAAGTTGTGGGGGTTGATGGGGACGGGCTTCGCCCAACCGAACCCTACCAGGAGGAGCATGAGCGTTCCGAGGAGGTCGAGGTGCGCAAGCGGGTTGAGGGTCAGGCGGCCGTGCAGACGTGGGGTAGGGTCACCCAGCCGGTCGGCGATGAGGGCATGGGCGTACTCATGAACAGTGGCCGCGAGGAGGAGCGCGGCGAAGGTCACCACCACTGCCAGTGGGTCCAGCCCCAGCATACGCCTCAGGGATTCTCCCTGGAGAGGGGGAGATCCTTGCGGATGAGGTCCTCGTAGGTCTCCCGCTCCACAATGAGCCGTGCCCTCCCCCCACCTGCCAGAACCACGGCTGGGCGCGGGAACCTGTTGTAGTTGCTGGCCATGGAGTACGTATACGCGCCTGTGGCGAACACTGCCAGGAGGTCTCCAGGTTTCACTGGGGGAAGGGGGGCCTCCCAGATGAGCACATCCCCGGACTCGCAGCAACGACCTGCAATGGTGAGGTTGTCCGTGGGGATGTCGAGGAGACGGTTCGCCAGGACGGCCTCGTACCGAGCCCCGTACAGGGCCGGGCGCGGGTTCTCATACATCCCCCCATCCACCGAGATGTAGGTCCTGACCCCTGGAATCCGCTTGATCGCTCCTACGGTGTAGAGGGTAACGCCGGCGGGGCCGACGATGGAGCGCCCGGGCTCGACCATCAGGATGGGCAGGGGCAGGCCATGCTCGCTGGCCTTTGCTCTCACGCGCTCCGACAGGACCTGAACGTAGGAGGCGATGGAGGGAGGTTCGTCCGCTTGAATGTAGCGAATACCCAGCCCTCCTCCTAGGTTCAGCTCCTCGGCCAGGAACCCGAGGTCTCGTTTCACCTGTGCGATGAAGTCCATCATGACCCCGGCCGCCTGCTCGAAGGGCTCCAGCTCCAGGATCTGCGAGCCGATATGGCAGTGGAACCCACGGAGGTCGAGCCGGGGGGAATCCAGGGCTCTCCGGGTCGCCTCCAGGGCGCTCCCGTCGTTCAGGTCGAACCCGAACTTGGAGTCCACACCCCCGGTCTGGATCGCCCGATGGGTATGGGGTTCGATCCCTGGGGTGATGCGCAGGAGGATCCGCGCGGACTTCCCTGTCTCAGCGGTGAGCTCTGCGAGGAGGGAGAGCTCGGTGAAGTTGTCCACGACGATGTGGCCCACGCCCTGGTCCAGGGCATAGCGCAGCTCTTCTGGGGTCTTGTTGTTCCCGTGCAGGAAGAGGCGTCCGGCGGGGACGCCGGCGCGGAGCGCGGTGAACATCTCCCCCCCTGAGGCGACGTCGACTGCGAGCCCCTCCTCGTGCGCCATCTGACAGGTCGCCAGCACGCACAGCGCTTTCGAGGCATAAACGACCTCGGAATGGGGGTAGGACCGGGCGAACGCCTCCCGGTAGGCCCGGCAGTTCTCTCGAAAGCGATCCTCGTCGAGGACCAAAAGGGGGGTCCCGAATTCCTCGGCAAGGGAAGCCGCGGGGCACCCGCCAATGAGGAGGTTCCCGCGACCATCATGGGAGAACCCGTGAGCCGCGATGATCTGCACCATGACCCTCTCGCGCATGTACCGTGAAATAGCTGTTGACACTCTACCACGGCCTTCTTCAGCCTGTCAACGGACCTCCTTGAGGAGGAAATCTCTCCAAGAGGGGGAAGTCAACTAACAAGACAACGGTGCAGGTGGTGGGAGCGAGGATGAATGCGGGATACATGGGGAAGGTTCTGTTCGTAGACCTCACGCAGAGGAAGACGTGGACCGAGCCTCTCCCGGAGGAGTGGGCGCGTCGGTTCATCGGGGGGAGCGGCCTGGGGGCGAGGTACCTCGTGGAGCTCTCGGACCCCGGGGTGGATCCGCTGGGGCCGGAGAACCCCCTGATCTTCATGAACGGGCCTTGGACCGCGACGCCCATTCCCCTTTCCGGGCGCCATGAGGTCGTCGCGAAATCCCCGCTTACGGGCATCTACGGCGAAGCCGATGCGGGTGGTCACTGGGGGACGGCGCTCAAGAAAGCGGGGTACGACGGCGTGGTCGTCCTGGGGGCGAGCGAGGAGCCGGTATACTTGTGGATCCACGAGGAAGGTGTGGAGATCCGGGACGCTTCCCACCTCTGGGGCCTGGACACCTATGTGGCCGACGAGCAGCTGCGCGCGGAGACTGCGAAGAACGCAGTAACTTGTGCCATCGGTCCTGCGGGGGAGAACCTCGTGAAGATTGCAGCGGTGATGCACGATGGGAGGGACGCAAGGCCGGCGGCACGTTGTGGTCTCGGTGCCGTCATGGGGGCGAAGAAGCTCAAGGCCCTTGTCGCCGTAGGGAACCGGCGGCCGCCCATCCGCGACCGGGAGGGTCTGATGGCCTCGATCAAGGCGGCAGTGCCGGAGATCAAGCGCCTGGCCGAGAGCCTGTCGAAGTATGGGACCTCCGGGCGCATGACCACCATCGAGGCGCTAGGGGACCTGCCCATCCGCAACTGGGTGCAGGGGGCATGGAAGGAGGGAGCGGAGCGCATCAGCGGCCAGCGCATGGCGGAGACCATCCTCAAAAAGCAGTACTTCTGCGGTGCCTGCGTCATCGGGTGCGGGCGGGATGTGGAGATCACCCAGGGGCCCTACGCGGGGGTCCACGGGGCTGGGCCGGAATACGAAGCCCTGGCGTGTCTGGGTGCGCTCACCGTCGTCGACGACCTTGAGGCGCTGGCCTACGCCACCGAGCTGTGCAACCGGATGGGCATGGACGTGATCAGCACTGGGGGCGTCATCGCCTTTGCCATTGAGTGCGCCGAGCGTGGGCTCCTCCCCTCCAAAGTGGACGGGGTGGAGCTGCGCTGGGGGTCGCCGGAGGTCGTGCTGACCCTGATCAAACAGATTGCCCGCCGCCAGGGCCTGGGTGCGCTCCTCGCCGAGGGGGTGCGCAAGGCGAGCGAGGACATCGGCGGTCTCGCCCTTGAGTTCGCCATCCACGCCAAGGGCCTCGAGCTCCCCGCCCACGACCCGCGTGCCTACAACAGCCTCGCCGTGGGATACGCCACGAGCAACCGGGGAGCCTGCCACCTGCAGGGATTCTCCTACATCTTCGAACGTTCCGTCACTCTCCCAGAGCTGGGATATCCAGAAGTCCAGGACCGGTTCGGGGTGGAAGGGAAAGGACGATTCGTGGCGGTCACCCAGGACCTCATGTGCCTGTTCGACTCATTGAAGACGTGCAAGTTCATCCTGTTCGGGGGCATCAAGCCGACCCACCTCCTGGAGTGGTTCAATCTGGTAAATGGATGGGGTTGGGATCTGAACCGGTTCATGGAGGCAGGGGAGCGGATCTTCAACCTCAAGCGCCTCTACAACGTGGCCTGCGGGATCAGTCGCAAGGACGACACCATCGCCCCGCGCATCCTCACCCAGCGCCGCGGCGAGGGAGGAGCCGCGACCAACCTCCCGCCTTTCGGGGAGATCCTGAGCCAGTACTACGAACACCGGGGCTGGAGCCCTGAGGGGATCCCTACGGAGGAGACGGTCCGGCGCCTGGGCCTGGAGGAGGAGGCCAGGAAGCTCCGGGCTAAGGCTATGGTGAAGGTCTAAGGGATCCCGAAGCGGGCGATGCGGGTTGAGGTGCGTTTCCATCCCCCTTTCGACCGGGTCGTGGGGACCCGGACCCTCCCGTTGGAGGTTCCGGGCGACGCCTCCCTGGCTGACCTCATCGAGCGGTTGCGCCGGGACTACCCGGGCCTGTTCCCTCACCTCCGGTTCCCAGGGCGTGAAGAGGAAGTGCGTTCTTTTGCCATCTTTGTGGGAGGTGGGGAGATCCTCCCCCTCACGTACAAACTCGCAGACGGGGAGGTGGTGGAGATCTACCCTCCCCTCAGTGGAGGGGGTTGTTCCAAAATTGGTACAGATCCCAGCGCTTTTGTTGCACAGAGACTTGAGCGGTGCTATAATCGGGGTGTGTTCCAAAATGGAAACAATCGTCCCCCGACAACATGAGCAGTCCCCGAGAGCGGGCGCGAAGGCGTTCGGAACCTACCTCCGGATGCTCCGGGAGAACTGCTACGGAAAAGGGAAAGGCAAGAGCCTCCGCCAACTCGCCCGGGAGTCGGGGATTTCCCCGAGCGTGCTTTCTCGCGGGGAACGGGGGATCCAGGATCTCCGCAAGCCGGAGTACATCGAGCGCCTTGCCCCTCACCTTGGCGTCAACCCTTCTGTGATGAAACGCGTCGCCAGCTTGATCACGAGCGAGGACATCGAGTACTTCAGGGCCATCAACCGGAACTTCGGCGCAGGAGCGATTGACATGAAAGGGAACGGTGCCAGCATTGTCCTCTGGACGAAGCTCAACCGGGAGATCCAGAAGCTGCGTGCGGCATCCCCGGAGACCCTGGAGACGCTGTTGACGTTCGTGGAGTTCCTCATCGCCCGGGAGGGCCTGGGCAAGGACGCGAGGAGCGAGCGGTGAGGAGGTCCACCATCACGAAAGAAGGGAGGTTAGGCGGATGACCTACGTCATTGCAGAGCCATGCATCAACGTGAAGGACCGATCGTGTGTGGAAGTTTGCCCCGTTGACTGCATCCACCCCCGGGCGGAGGAGGACAAGGGGGAAGTGATGCTCTACATCAACCCGGAGGAGTGCATCGACTGCGGAGCGTGCGAGGCGGTCTGTCCCGTGCAGGCCATCTTCGCCGAGGATGCCGTGCCGGACCAGTGGAAGCACTTTACGGAGATGAACGCGGACTACTACCGGATGAGCCCAGAGGAGTTTGAAGGGAAGTGGGGACGCAAGCCATAAGCACTTCCCGGCTCCTCCCTACAAGTTTCTTCCCCGTTGTGGTATAGTAAAGGCGATTCATCCTCAGGTGAGGATTCACAGGGGGGATTGCCGTTGGCCCGCGTCGAAGCATCGACGGTCATCCATGCTCCCATCGATGAGGTGTACAGCCGCGCCAAGGACGTGGAGAAGTTCCCGGAGTTCATGCCGGATCTCATCAGCGTGCGCATCCTGGAGCGTCGCGGCGTCAACACCGTCAGCGAGTGGGTGGGAAATGTGGAGGGGCGTCGCATCCGCTGGGTAGAGGAGGATGAATGGGATGACGCCCAGAGGATCTGCCGGTTTCGCCAGCGCGAAGGAGACTTCGATCGATACGAAGGGGTGTGGACCTTCGAGGAGGCGCCAGAGGGGACGAAGACGACCATCTCGGTGGACTTCGAGCTGGACATCCCGATCATTGGCGCCCTGTTGAGCACGCTCCTCCGGACGAAGATGCGGGAGAACGTGGAACGGATGCTCCAGGCATTGAAGGGGGAGCTGGAAGGTGGGAGTGCCGGAAGGGCGAATCCCACTGGAGGAGCGTTGGATCAGGCTGCGAGGAGGTGATGACATGTTGGCATGGCTGGAGTCTTCCCTCCAGATGCTCCGACGAAGATTCCGTCTTACGGACCGGTCTGTAGTCCTTAGGCAGGACCCTCTCGTTCTCGCGTTGATCCTCTTCCTCCTATGGCTCTTGCTGACTGGCCGGAGGATCGTGATCCAGTAGCCTCGGGGTGTGCTGTGAGCCCTGCGGAGGGGCGAGGCAGAACTCGCCCCTCCGCCGTTTTCAGGAAACGGACAGAACTCGTGCTACACCGTACCATCTGGAGCTTCCCCGTGCTGGGTGACTTCCGGAGAGTTCCAAGGGTCCCGCCGAATGTCAAGTTTGCCGGGGGCTTCGATGAGAATGCCCCACGTACGGGGAGGAGATTATATGTTGGGAGCTTTGAGGTTGCGAAGATGATCCCCATTGCACGGCCGATCATCACCGAGGAGGAGAAGGCGCGGATCCTGGCAGTCCTTGACTCGGGTCAGCTTGCCGAGGGGGAGGAGGTCCGGGAGTTCGAGAGGCGGTTTGCCGAATACGTGGGGGTCGCTTTCGCAGTTGCTACCTCCTCTGGAAGCACGGCCCTCCAGGTCGCCTTAGAAGCGCTTGGAATCGGCCCCGGGGACCAGGTCATTACGACGCCCTTCACGTTCGTGGCGACGAGCAACGCCATTCTCCACTGCCGCGCCGAACCCGTCTTCGTGGACGTGGATCCGGCCACGTTCAATATCGACCCTAATGCCATTGAGGATGCTCTGCGCTCTCACCCGCGCGTGCGCGCCTTGCTCATCGTCCACCTCTTTGGCCTCCCCTGTGATATGGAACGCATTGAGGACCTGGCCTCCCGACACAATCTCCTCCTCGTCGAGGACTGCGCTCAGGCTCACGGCGCGGAGTTTCGCGGGAGAAAGGTTGGGAGCTTCGGCCACGCGGCCATCTTCAGCTTCTATCCCACAAAGAACCTGACCACGGGCGAGGGGGGAATGGTGGTCACCAACGATCCCCAGGTAGCCAGGAGGGCGCGCCTCCTGGTGAACGTGGGGAGGGACGGGGAACATTACCATTACGAGACCGTGGGGTATAATTTTCGGATGAGCAACCTGGCTGCGGCGATGGGGCTTGCCCAGCTCAGCCAGCTGGAGGCGAGGAACGAGGCCCGCCGTCGAAACGCCAGGGTCCTGTCGGAAGGGCTCGCGGATCTCCCCTGGCTGAAGCTTCCGAAGGAGCCTCCCGGGTATCGCCATGTATATAACCAGTATACCCTGAGGGTTCCGGGGAGGCGCGACGACCTCCTGCGGTACCTCAGGGGGGAAGGGATTGGGTGCCGGGTGTACTACCCTGAGGTGATCCCCAAGACGCCTGCGTACCAGAAGCTGGGATTCGGAGGGACGTTCCCGCATGCGGAGCGCCTGACGCAGGAGGTGCTTTCGATCCCTGTGCATCCTGCGCTCTCCGAGGGGGAGCTCCAGACGGTGATCGCGGCGATCCGAGCGTTCCCCTTTGGGGAAGAACCCCGGGGGTGAGTGGGACGAGCAACAGGCTTCACGCGAACATGCTCAGAGGGACGGAGGAATGGCGAGGACAGTGAAGGTTGGCGTTATCGGGCTAGGGCAATGGGGACGGCAGCACCTGCGCGTGTACCACCAGATCGAGGGGGTGGAGCTGGCAGGGGTTGTGGACCCCGATCTCCAGGAGGCGGCGGATCTGGCGAAACGATACGGGACCAGGGCGTACGCTCACCACCGGGAGCTCTTAGGGAGGGTCGAGGCCGTCAGCATTGTAGTCCCCACAGTCCTCCACTACGCCATCGCTCGGGAGTTCCTGGAAGCGGGGGTCCACGTCCTCCTGGAGAAGCCCATGACCACGACAGTGGAGGAGGCCTCTCACCTTGTGGAACTCGCCCGCCGCCACGAGGTCGTCCTCCTCATCGGGCATGTGGAGCGCTTCAAGCCTTCTGTAGAGAAGTTCCTCGAGCTCTCCAGGGAGCCCCTGTTTGTGCACGGCCGTCGGATCCGACCCTATGACCCGGCCAGGAGCATGGATGTGGGGGTTGTGCTTGATTTGATGATCCACGACCTCGACATCCTCCTCACCCTCGTGCGGAGCCCCGTCGAACAGGTGAGTGCGATAGGGGTGAGGATCTACAATTCCCATGAGGACCTGGCCGCTTGCCATCTTGCCTTCCGGAACGGGTGCGTCGCCCAGCTAGTGGCCAGCAGGGTCTCGGCGGCCAAGGCGGCAGAGATTGAGGTGACCATGGAGGACAGGGTCGTAAGCCTCGATTACCTTCAGCAGACGATCACGATCCGCCACAGGAATGGCGAGATCCAGCGGCACGTAGTCCGAGGGGAGGAGCCGCTCCGCGCAGAGCTTGCCCACTTCGTCCGCTGTGTCCGAGGGGAGGCAGCGCCCCGCGTCCCCGGAGAGGAAGGTATGGCAGCGCTAGAGCTCGCTGAGCACATCCGGGCACAGATGAAGGTCATCGCCCCGGGCGTCGCCGTCGGGTAGCGAGGAAAGAGCGCCCTCTCGGGATCTGCGAGCAGGTGAGGGAAGAGCCATGTGGCATAGGCTCACGGTGAGATCACGTCGCCGCGTTGACCTCATCGATGTCACCGAGGACATCTCCGGCCTGGTACGGGAGAGCAGAGCGCAGGACGGCGTCGTCGTCGTGTACACAGAGCACACGACCGCGGGGCTGTTCATCAACGAGAATGAGCCAAACCTCCTTCAGGATGTCCAAAAATGGCTGGAGACAATTGTGCCCCAGGACCACCCCTATGCGCATAACCGTGTCGACAACAACGCCGACAGTCACCTGCGTGCGATCCTTCTGGGGTCCAGCCTCTCCGTCCCTGTGGTCGAAGGCCGGCTTGGGTTAGGACAGTGGCAGCGCATCTTCCTGGCTGAGCTAGATGGGCCCCGTACCAGGAGGATTCTTGTGCGGGTGATCACAGGATAGCAAGCTCCCTTAGGGGTAGACAACCACGCACGTGACCACCCGGTCCACGCCGGCGATGGCTTTGATCCGGGAGGCGAGGGGGCTGAATCCCTTGGTGCCCTCCATCTCGGCCACGGCGATCACGTCGAACTCCCCCATGGTCACGTCTGCCCGCACGATCCCTGGGATCTTCCGGACCTCCTGGGCGACCTCTGCCGGCGTCCCACGATCCAAGGTGATGAGGATGTACGCGGTCTCGATCATCCGGAGCCTCCCTGGATTGTATTCGTGCCACGAACCGCTCCTTCCTCGGGCTCATTGGCCCTCCCCATCCTCCGGGGGCCATGGCATGGTATAGTATGGTGGACCGACACCTCCAGAGGAGGGGGAAGGAGATGCGCATCCAGACACGGGAACTGACCCTCACGGCGTTGCTCGTGGCGCTCGTGGCCGTCGCTACCATGGCCATCCGCATTCCCATCCCAGCCACTCAGGGTTACTTCAACTTGGGGGAGACGATGGTTTACTTGAGCGCCCTGTTGTTCGGGCCGTGGATCGGCGGGTTGGCCGGCGGCATCGGTTCGGGGCTCGCAGACGTCCTCAGCGGGTACACGCAGTTCGCTCCCTTTACCCTGCTCATCAAGGGTTTGGAGGGGTTCGTTGCAGGAGTACTGACCCAGAGGGGGGGCCTCGGGGCGACCTACCTTGGGGCGGCCTTTGGCTTGGTGGGGGGGATCGGCCTCGTCCTCCCGGAGAACCTCCTGTCCAAGGTTGGAGGGATCTTGCTGTTGCTCGCCGTCGTGATCGGGGGAGCCCTTCACCTGGGGACGAGGGTGCGCCCGGTGGCAGGAAGGGTTTTCGCCCTTATCGTAGCGGGGGCTGTCATGGTGGGAGGGTACTTCCTCTCTGAGGCTTTCCTCCTGGGATTGGGGGTTCCCGCGGCGCTTGGGGAGGTCCCTGCCAACGTCATGCAAGTTGTGAGCGGGCTGGTCATCGCCATTCCCCTGTCGGAGGGGCTCAGACCTGTGGTCCTAGGGAGGGCGCGGTGAAGGCTGGGAAGGTGCCCGTCGAGCTGCTCACCACCCTGGTTTACCCCTACCTCGGCCGCAGGCCCGATGTCCTCGTGCACGCCAAGGTTGGTGAGGACTGCGCCGTCATCGACTTCGGGGAATACGTCTGCGTCGTCACCACCGATCCCATCACCGGAGCCACCAAGCGCCTCGGCCGTCTCGCTGTGCACGTGGCGTGCAATGATCTCGCTGCGACGGGGGCGGAGCCTGTAGCCCTTCTCCTGACCCTCTTGCTCCGGGAGGGGACTACGGAGGAGGAGCTCCAGGGGATCATGCGCGAGGCGGGGGAGACGGCGGAGGAAGTTGGGGTGGAGATCGCCGGTGGCCACACGGAGGTCACCCCAGGCATCGACCGCCATCTCGCCATCATGACGGCACTGGGCCGCGCCAGGAAGGGAGAGTACGTGACGACCTCAGGGGCAAACCCCGGCGATGTCCTCATCCTCACCAAGGGTGCAGGCATTGAAGGGACAGCGATCCTGGCATCCGACTTCGCCGACCACCTCCGCAGGAGCTTGCCAGCAGAGGTGCTCGCCCGCGCCCAGAGGTTCTATGACCTCATCAGCGTGATCCCCGAAGGGCGCATTGCCGTTAGAGCAGGGGCGTCGGCCATGCACGATGTGGTGGAAGGTGGCGTGCTCTCAGCCGTCTGGGAGATGGCCGAGGCATCGGGGACGGGGGTCGAGCTGTGGGCTGACGCCGTTCCCGTCTATCCGGAAACCCAGGCGATCTGCCAGGCACTAGGGGTCGACCCCCTTGGCTTGATTAGCAGCGGTGCCCTCCTCATCGCCTCTCGGTCCCCGGAAAAGACCCTCCAGGCGTTACACAAAGCAGGCATCCCCGCGCAGATCATCGGGAGGGTCACCGCCTCCTCCCGGGTGATCGTGAAAGGGGACCGACGGGAGGAGCTCCGTCCTTACCCCCGGGACGAGCTCTGGCGCATCTTGGAGGAGCTCTCCTCTGGGTGAACGTCCCCGATGCCACCGCCCCCATCCTCGCTTCACTTAAGTTCTGTCCGTCAATTTGGACAAGGGAACCGGGAGAGTATGGCGAAATGACTGGGAGACCACCGTTGTGGAGGGATGGAGATGCTCCGGCTGTTGCCTCGGGAGGAGACCTTCTTCGACCTGTTCAACCAGTCTGCTGCCAACATCCTGGAGGCGGCCCGGATGCTCCGGGCACTCCTCGAGGACTACCGAGATGTGGAACGCCAGGCCGAGGCGATCAAGGCACTGGAGAACAAAGGGGATGACATCACCCACGCTATCATTGACCGGCTGAACCGAACCTTCGTCACTCCCTTTGACCGGGAAGATATCTTCGCCCTGGCCAAGCAGCTGGACGACGTCCTTGACTGGATCGAAGCGTCATCCGCGAGGATGGCCATGTACAGGGTTCCCTACCCCACGGGAGAGGCCCGCGAGCTGGCCCAGGTCATCGTCGACGAGTGTGAGAAGATCGTGGAGGCGATCGCAAATCTCCGACACCCTCACCGGATGATGGATGCCCTGCAAGAGATCAACCGGTTGGAGAACCTGGCAGATCATCTCCAGCGGGATGCGATTGCCAAGCTATTCGCCGCCAATGGGAATCCCATCGAGGTCATCAAGTGGAAGGAGATCTACGATACCCTTGAGGAGGCCACGGACCGGGGGAGGATGTCGCGCACGTCCTAGAGGGGATCTACACCAAGAATCTATGAACCGATAAACCGTACCGAGTCCGCCCGGAGGATCCTGTGCCGTCGCTTGCGTTCGTCATCGCAGTCGTTGTGCTGGCTTGGACCTACGACTTCTTCAACGGGATGAACGATGCGGCCAACGCTATTGCCACCTCCATCTCCACCCGTGCCCTCACACCCCGTCAGGCCATCCTCCTGGCCAGGACGCTGAACTTCCTGGGAGCTTTCCTGACCACGGAGGTCGCGAAGACCATCGGGAAGGGCGTCGTGCGTTCGGAGTTCCTCACCGAGCCGATGGTGCTTGCAGCTCTCATCGGAGCCGTTGTCTGGGCATGGCTCTGCACCCACTATGGGATCCCCATCAGCATCACGCATTCCCTCATCGCCGGGTTGATTGGTGCAGGCTGGGCCGGAGGGGGTCTCCAGGCGTTGCTGCTCGGGGGCCTCGTGAAGATCGGCTATGCCATGGTCATCTCCCCGATCAGTGGGTTCATTGGAGGGTTCGCGCTGATGCTGATGGCGTACTGGCTGTTCCAGCGCATGCTCCCCACGGCGGTGTCCCGCCTCTTCCGCTACGGCCAGATCCTCTCCGCGTCGTACATGGCCTTCGCCCACGGTGCCAATGACACCCAGAACGCGATGGGGGTCATCACTGCAGCCCTCCTCGCTGGGGGGTTCATCAAGGAGTTCAGAGTCCCGTGGTGGGTGATCCTGGGGTCAGCTTTCTTCATGGGCCTTGGGACATCCTTCGGGGGATGGCGGGTGATCCGGACTATGGGGATGCGGATGGTGAAGCTCCAGCCAATCCAGGGGTTCAGCGCAGAGGCTTCCGCTGCCACAGTGATGATCTTGGCGACCCTCCTGGGCCTGCCCATCAGCACGACCCATGTCATCTCCACGGCCATCATGGGTGTAGGCGCGACGCGGCGCCTCTCGGCGGTGCGCTGGGGGATCGCCGGACACATTGTCGCTGCGTGGATCTTCACCTTCCCTGGGGCCGCAGGCATTGGAGCCATCGCCTACTACCTGATCACCTTCGGACTCCGGCTCCTGGGCACATGACCCCTCAGAATCAATACGACAATACGATAGGTTGACGAAGACCTAAATCCGTGACCTCCAAGCAAGAAAATGGGCTGCAGGTGGCGAATTACCAAGGGCGAGCGGTTGCATCACACCTTCACCCGTGAGGTGATCCCGTGCGGCTCGTCATTGAGGAATCCAAAGAGATCCTGACCACCCATGCCGGATTGTACGCCGTGGGCGAGCTTCTGCGTAAGACCAAGCTGCGTTCCCGGCTCAACGCCATCCGCTTGGCCGGGCGCCCGGAGCCGGAGATCAGCCACGGTGACGTGGCCGTCTCATATATCGGCCTTTTATGCCAGGGCAAGAACGACTTCGACCACATCGAGGCCCACCGCGAAGACGACTTTTTCCGGAGGGCGATGGGGGTGCGGGTCGTACCGTCCTCGCCGACGCTGCGCCAACAGCTGGATGAGGCGGCCGGACAGGCCGGCTGGGAAGCGATCCTGCGGGAGGAGAGCGCGCATCTGTTGGCCCGCAAGGCACGCCCGACGGCGGTGACCGTGGGTGGACGCGATTTGGTCCCGCTGGACATCGACGTCTCGCCCTGGGACAACTCCGGCACGAAGAAGGAGGGCGTGTCCCGCACCTACCACGGTTATGACGGCTACGCGCCGATCTTCGCCTTCCTGGGGGTGGAGGGGTTCGTCGTCCACAGCGAACTCCGCCCTGGCAAGGACCACAGCCAGAAGGGCACCACGAAGTTCCTGCGGGAAAGCATCATCTACGCCCGCAGCGTCACCGGTCGGCTCCTGCTGCTGCGTCTGGATGCCGGGTTCGACAGCCGGGACAACATCCTGATCTGCCGAGATGCGAGGGTGGAGTTCATCATCAAGCGCAACCTGCGGGGGGAATCGGAAAGCGTCTGGTTGGAGTGGGCGAAACGACACGGTTCGATGAGGGAACCGCGGCCGGGCAAGCGGGTCTGGCGCGGCGCCTTGGTCTGCGACGTCGAAGGCAAGCCGGTGCGCATGATCGTGGAAGCGGTTGAGCGCACCACGCGCGCTAACGGCCAGGTGCTGCTGTTGCCGGAGGTGGAGGTGCAGGCCTGGTGGACATCGCTGCCGGACGACCCGGACACGGTGATCCGGCTCTACCAGGAGCACGGGACGATGGAGCAGTTTCACAGCGAGATCAAGACCGACCTGGACTTGGAGCGGCTGCCGTCGGGGAAGCTGGCGACCAACAACCTGGTGCTTCAGTTTGCCCTCTTGGCCTACAACATCCTGCGGCTGATGGGCCAGGCCATGTTCGGGGATCCCACGGTGCCATTGCGCAAGGCGCGGCAGCGGCGGCGCATCCGGACGGTGATCAAGGACCTGATCTACCTGGCGGCGCGGCTGGTGGTCCATGCGCGGCAGGTGCGGCTGCGCTACGGACAGGGCAACCGTTGGGGACCACCCCTGCGGCGGATCTGCGAAGCCTTGGCCTGACGGCGGGTATACCGCAAAACAGACAGATCACCGAACCTGTTGGAGGAAACCGGCGGGGCGGCCAGGTTATTCCCCCGGTTGGGCCGGTCGTGACAGCCGGCGCCTGAACCGGGGTCGCAGGGGGGCAGTGGTGCCATCCCGAAGCCCGGACGGAGCCGTAAATACCAGCATCAGGAAGTCCATGGCCTGCCGGATGGGGTTGCCACCAAGGTGGTCACGGATTCAGGGAAGAGAGACGGGATCGAATACAATATTTTACAACCAATTCCGATAAATTTGAGGGGGGTACTGTCAAACGTGTTCCGTCGGTGGTCTGCAGTCCTCGCTCTGTGCCTCCTTGTGGCCATTCCCGCCGCGGCCCCCGGTGCTACCTATCCTGAGCGTCCTATCAAGATGATCGTCCCGTGGGCAGCGGGTGGGGATACGGATGCCATCATGCGCGTGGTCGCGAGCCTTCTCGAGAAGGATCTCGGAGTTCCCGTTGTCGTGGTGAACATCCCTGGGGCCTCCGGGACTGCAGGCGCCCGGGAGGCCAAGAAGGCCCCGCCCGACGGGTACACGATCTTCTCGATCCACGACTACATCCACACCACCTTCTACACCGGAGTCGCGGAGATCAACTATTGGGACTTCACCCCTATTTGCCTGTTGACCTCTACGCCGTCCATCGTGGCCGTCTACGGCAGGTCGAAGTGGCGCACGTTCAGAGAGCTTATAGAGGACGCGAAGCGGCGCCCAGACGAGATCAAGGCTGGGGCTACCCTCGGCTCCACAAGCCACTTTTTCCTCGTCCTCATCGAGCGGAAGGTCGGATCCCGCCTGTGGCGGTACGTGAGCTACGAAGGGACCGCTCCCCGTATGACCGCCCTCATGGGGGGCCACATCGACGTGGCGGAGTCCAACCTGACCCAGTTAGACAAGGCTCGGGCGGGTCAGATTCGGTTCCTGGCCATCGCCACGGAGAAGCGCCATCCCTCCGCACCGGACATTCCCACCCTCAGGGAGTTCGGGGTGGACGTGGTATACGCGGTGAACCGGGGTTTGGTGGCGCCCAAGGGGACGCCTGCACCTATTCTGGACCGGCTGGAGAAGGCCTGTGAACGCGTCGCCCGGGACCCTGTGTTTGCCGACGCCATGACCAAGCAGGGGACCGATGTGCGGTTCCTGAACCGGAAGCAGTATACCATCTTCCTCCGGGAGAATGATGCGCTGAATAAGGCCCTGGCAGAGTACGTGGGGTTCAAGCGGCGGTGAGCACTCGAACCTCTTGAGCCATGGGGTGCGTAGAGAATGGGCCGGGATGGGATCGTCGGACTTTTGCTCCTCGCCCTGAGCCTCTTGCTTTACCGCCATACGGGAGAGATCCTTCACCCTCCCTTCGTCCCGCTAGGCCCGGAGTTCTACCCGCGAGTCCTCCTCGGCCTCCTAGGAGGACTGGGCGCCACGCTGATGGGCGCTGACCTTCTGGATCGGGGGAGGCGGCGGACATCTCTTGAGGGGAAGCCGGGAAGCATCCGCCTACCTCTGGGTCAGTACCGCAATGTCCTCCTCACGTACCTGCTCTTCGGAGGGTACGTGACCTTGCTACCTCTCGTGGGGTTCCGGGTGGCGACCGCGCTGTTCGTGGCGGCCCTCTCTTTGGGGCTTGGCCCGAAGACCCTCCGCCATGCGGCCCTCTCTCTGCTAATCGCCGTGGGGTTTACTGCGGCCGTCCACTTCGTCTTCGAAGTGTACCTGAAACTCCTGCTCCCTCGGGGGATCTTCCTCTAGGTGGTCCTATGCCGGACCTCTGGATCAATGCTACCGCGCGGGTCCTACAGCCCGACGTGTTCCTCTCCCTAGCGGCGGGAGTGGTGGCCGGTCTCATCGGGGGTGCCATCCCCGGGATCACCATCACCACGACTGTCATCCTGGTCCTCCCCTTCACCTTTGGGATGGATCCCCTGCAGGGGCTGGCGACTCTGATCGGGGTGTACGTAGGGGGCGAATCCGGAGGACTCATCAGCGCTACCCTTCTCGGGATCCCCGGAACGGCTTCCTCCATCGCCACCACCTTCGATGGCTACCCCATGGCCAAGAAGGGCGAGCCCGGCCGGGCAGTGTGGCTCGGCATCTGGGCCGGGTTCTTCGGAGGTCTCATCGCAGGGATCCCCCTCGTGATCGGTGCCCTCACCCTCGCCACCCTGGCCCTCCATTTCGGCCCCTGGGAGTACTTCAGCCTGTTCATCCTCACCCTGAGTATTGTCTCGAGCCTCTCCGAGCACTCGCTCCTCAAGGGCCTTATCGCCGCGGCGGTCGGCCTCTTATTAACCGTGGTGGGATCTGATCCCATCATGGGTGTCCCCCGGTTCACCTTCGGACTGGAGTACTTGCGCACCGGGTTTCCCTTTCTGCCTGTGCTCGTGGGGGTGTATGCCTTCGCCCAGCTCATGCGGGATGTCGAGCAGAGACCTACAGGCCGGGCCGCGACACTCGTGGGGGGCTCCGCGAACCTCTCGGTCTCGCACGGGCGGGTGATCCGGGAGGTCTTCCACCAGTGGGCCAATCTCCTCCGCTCCACCCTGGTCGGCCTGTGGATCGGCATCCTCCCTGCGGTAGGGGGTTCTGCGGCGAACATCCTGGCCTACGACCAAGCGAAGAAGTTCTCCCGTCACCCCGAGAAGTTTGGCACCGGAATCCCGGACGGGATCATCGCTACGGAATCCTCCAATAACGCCAACGTGGCAGGCTCCCTGATCACCATGATGGCCTTCGGGATCCCGGGGGATGCGGTGAGCGCGGTGATGATCGGTGCCCTCATCATCCACGGAATACAGCCTGGGCCCCTCTTTATCAGCAACAAACCTGACTTGGCCTACGGCATGTTCGCCGCCTATTTCCTGGCCACGGTCATCACGGTCTTCATTGAGGCGGTTCTTCTTCGGCTGCTCGTCCGTGTCGTCTCCGTTCCTCTTCACTTCCTCGTGCCCGTGATCCTGGTCCTGGGGGCCATCGGTGCCTACGCCATCAACAATCTCGTAGCCAACGTGTGGACCTTCTTCCTCTTCGGGATCCTGGGGTACCTCATGGTGAAACTCGAGTTCCCCCTCGCCCCTCTCATCCTCGGGCTGATACTGGGGGATCAGATCGAAACGAACCTCGTCCGAGCCATAATGACGGAGCCCAACCTCCTCCTGTTCCTCACCCGACCCATTTCGGGCCTGTTCTTGGTCCTCTCGGTGGCCTCCTTCGCGTGGGGGATCGTCCAGACGCGGCGACAGGCCCGGGCTGGGCGGTTGGCCGATGCCATCCCTTCTGGAGGGTAGACTTTGCAGGACTCCGGTCCAAGACCGTTGCTCACCGTAGGCCTTGCGGGGTTCGGTGCCATCGGGCAACGGGTGGCCGTAGCGTTGGACCGTCCGTTGCCTGGCCTGCGTCTGGGGGCCATCACGAGCCGTGACCTCGAGCTGGCCAGGGAACGGGCAGAGGCCCTGCTCAAGGCACCACCTCCCGTGGTCCCCTTAGCCGAGATGGTCTTCATGGTGGACGTGGTCGTGGAGGCCGCGCCTGCGCAGGCCTTCCACGAGATCGCCACCGCCACTCTCTGCGCCGGCAAGACCCTCATTGTCCTCAGCGCCGGCGCGCTCCTAGACTCCTACGAGGCGTATGTCAACCTTGCCCAGCAGGGAGGCGGCCGGATCCACGTCGTCTCCGGGGCCATTGGGGGTCTGGATGCTCTCGCGGCCGCTGCGGTGGGGGAGGTGGAGTCCGTCACCGTGGTGAGCCGAAAGCCGCCCCGCGCGCTGGCCGGTGCACCGTACCTAGAGGCGCACGGGCTTAACGTACTAGAGCTACAGGCACCTCAGGTGGTGTTCGAGGGGACCGCCCGGGAGGCCTGCCGCGGGTTCCCGGCGAACGTCAACGTCGCGGCCGCCATCAGCTTAGCCGGGATCGGCCCGGATCGTACCCGCGTGCGGATCGTGGCAGATCCCACGATCTTGCGCAACACGCATGACCTGGAGGTCATTGGCTCCTTCGGCCGGTTCTGCCTCCACATTGAGAACGTGCCGACGGAGAATCCCCGCACGGGGGTCTTAGCGGTCCAGTCTGTGATCGCCACCCTGATGAACCTCGCATCCCCCATCCGAGTTGGAACATAGGAGGTCGGGCGATGATCCCTCAGGGACGGAGCGTGGTGATGGCAAGACGGGGAATGGTGGCTTCCGGCCACCCACCTCGCCTCCGCCGCTAGGCTTCAGGTCCTCATGTCGGGGCGGAACACCACGGATGCCGCCATCGCCACGGCCGCGGTCTTGGGCGTGGTGCAGCCATGATGAGCGGCGTGGGCGGCGATACGATCCTCCTGCTACGATGCTCAGGAGGCTCAGACCTGCGCCCTCACCGGGAGGGGCAAGGCACCGTATGTAGCCACCCGGGAGTTTATCGTCGAGTGGGGATACGCGAAGATGCCGCTTCAGGGCATGCTCCCCCATGACCGTGCCCAGGGCCGCGGGTGCATGGTCACCGCTCTGGAGCGCTGGGGCAGTAAGAAGTTTCCGCTTTCGCAGTTGCTGGAGCGCGCGATCTTCTATTCCGAGGAGGGGTTCCCAGTCGCGGAGAGGGGCGCCTGGATCACGGAGGCCGCTTTGTCTGTGCCGCGTGTACACTCGTGGGGATGAAGATCCTCGGGAGATTGTGTCGGTAGGATGGAAGTCAAGGGGCTGCCGGGCGGGAGGAGGGGTGGATTGGGCGTCTCTACCGACTGCGTTACCTACATCGCAACAGGCTGTGCGCTCAAGTGCCGATTTTGTACGTCACCTGTGGTTGGGCTTGGCGTGGGCTATAGTCTTTGACACCAGCTGAGTCTTGCGGTGACTGCTCCATCCAACCGCGTCTTGCCTGCGTGGCCGGGGGAGTACGGCAGGAGTGAGCCGCGAATCCCTACTGGTCTCCCGAGTCCCCCTTCTGGAGTCTTTGAGGAAGCGACTCCGCACGGCTAACCCCATGGGAAAATAGGCCTGGGGCCGAATTGGACTCCACACTTAGCCCAGAACTTGCTATCCCTGGGGCTTAGAGCTCTCGTAACTCCTCCACTACTCCCAAATTCCGAAACTGCTGGTCAGGGAGGAGGGCACTTGACAATAATATCGGATATTGTATAATATTTCCGATCGAAGTAGCGGTCACAACGAAGGTAGGAAGCCACAATGATCCGTATTCAACCCCTTCCGGAGACGGCCGCCAGTCCAGATGTCAAGGAAACGTTTGAGGACGCAGCTACGCATGGAGCACCAAACCCGACTCTCCTGAGGATTCTTGCACGACACCCCGCTGCGTTGCGTGCGTTTTACTCTGCGTGGCAACAGATGTTCTACGGTGGGATCGTGGAGCACACGCTGAAGGAGCTTATGCGGGTACGAATGGCAAGGCTCCGGAATTGTGGGTATTGAAGCAGCGTTCGCTCCGCCGTGGCGGAGCAAATGGGCCTTGATCGTGCCAAGATCGATGCCACATGGGATCCCAGTGATCCGATTTTCACCCCACGTGAAAGGGTTGCGCTTGAGATGGCAACTCTTTTCACAGAGGATTACCGAGCGATTTCTGCCCAGCACATCGAACGCTGGAGACACTTCTTCAGCGACGAAGAACTCATCGAACTAGGGTGCTTCATGGCGCTTGCGGACGGGTTCGGAAAGCTCGTGGACATGCTCGGCCTCGGTGAAGCTGACCAGGCATGTGTAGCAGAGATCTAGGCCGCACTCGCTGGATATCCTGCTGTGCGGGAAAGATTTTTAGCTCATGGTATGAGCCAGATTTTTTGTGGGTGACAACATGGGGGATCGTTGGCAAACAGTGAAGGTTGCTTGTGTCCAGGCGGCGCCTGCATTTTTGGACCGAGAAGGCTCACTTGAGAAGGCGGTCAGACTCGTTGATGAAGCTGCGAGTAAGGGGGCACGGCTGATCGTGTTTCCAGAAGGGTTTATCCCCGCGCATCCCGTGTGGTACCACTTCCATGCTGCCACCAGCCGGATAGCTCTCGAGATGGCCAAGGAGCTCGCTGAGAACTCTGTGGTGGTACCGGGACCCGTCACCGAAATCCTCGGTCAAGCTGCGGCGAGGCATGGCGTGTACATTGTCGTAGGCATTTGCGAGCGAGATCATGTAAACCCCGGCCTCCTGTATAACTCACAACTCTTTTTCGGTCCAGAGGGCAACTTACTCGGAAAACACGTGAAGATCATGCCCACTGTAGGGGAGCGTTTGGTGCATGCACCTGGTTTCGGGGACACCATGAGAGTTATTCCTACAGAATATGGCCCAATTGGAGGGCTGATTTGCGGCGAAGCGAGCAACCCTCTGGCCATCTTCGCCTTAGCTTCACAAGGAGCGCGGATTATTGCCGTCAGCTGGCCGAACCACTTTTCGAAGAACGAGCATACCATGCGCGACGTCATCCTCATGGCCAGCAGGGCGTTGGGGTATCGGGCTAACTGCTTTGTGCTCAGTGCGGCCGGTCTGATCAGCGATGCGATGCGGAGACGACTCCCGCTTACGGGAGAGGATGAGGTGTTCTTGAGCAAGCCTGGAATTTGTGGAGGTTCGGTCATTGTCGATCCGCACGGTAACATTGTGGCCGGGCCACTTGGTGAGGAGGAAGACATTCTTTTAGCTCAGATCGATCTCGGCGAGATCATATCGGCAAAATTAGTCCATGACTATGCGGGACATTATAACCGGCCTGAGGTCTTTACTCTTGTGATGAACACGAACCGGCCGCGTCTTTTCGAGGAAAGAGCAAGCCGCCCTTCGGGGGCGGTGAGAGAAGTAGTTGAGCCATGGCCAGCGGAGGCTACTGCATTTCATGAAGGCGAAGACCTATCTGTGCAGGACCGGACAAACATAGAAAAGGGAGGACATTGCTCACCTTAACGTTCGAGGCGCTGTACAGGTTAAAACATAGGGAGGGGATCGTATAAAGATCAAAGCGCACTTGATTGTATGGGCTGGCTTGATTCCAGTTATTTTTCTTGGGATGCCTTTAGTGACGGCGGCCCAGCAAGGACCTATCAGGATTGGTGGGGCTTGGCCCCTGACCGGGACGGTTGCTGCAAGCGGAAAGGACATGCTAAACGGCTTCGAGCTCTACCTGGACGAAATCAAACGCACGATGTCAGGTCGGAGGGTCGATTTCATCATAGAAGACACGGGCGGTATCCCTGCCAATACGATCACCAAGGCAAGAAAGCTTGTTGAGCGTGACAGAGTGCACATCCTCATCGCTGGACTTCTCGCTTCCGAAGGGTATGCAGTCCGGGACTACGTCCACCGTTTCCGCGTTCCCACGGTCATGTCGATACCGGCTGCCATGGACCTGACTCAACGCCTGCGCAGTCCGTACATTGTCAGGACTGGGTGGTCATCCAGTCAGAACTCTCATGCGCTTGCTGACTATGCGTATAGCAAGCTCGGTTACCGAAAGGTGGCAGTCATCGCCGATGACTACGCTCATGGACATGAAGAGGTAGGTGGTTTCGTGAGGGTTTTCCAGGACCTTGGAGGGTGTGTTGTCCAGAAAGTGTGGAATCCCCTCGGCACAGCGGATTTCGGCCCGTATCTTGCCCAACTCCGGAAAGATGTGGACGCTATCTATGCTGTTGAAGTAGGTGCTGACGCGATCCGATTTATGAAGCAGTACCAGGAATTCGGATTAAAAGGGCGGTTCCCTCTGATCGGTACGGGGATCCTCACTGATGAGAGCCTCCTCCGTAGCATGGGAGATGAGGCTATTGGCACGATCACAGCTCTTCAGTGGAGCGCTGCCCTGAACACTCCTGCGGCGAGGCGATTCGTTGAAGCCTCCGAGAAGCGTTATGGGACCGATCCATCGTATTACGCGGAAACTCTTTATACCACAGGGCGATGATTAGACATCGCCATCCGACGCATTGGCGGGAGGGTGGAAGACAAGCAGGCGCTCTTAGAGGCCCTCCGCAAGGTGGAGATCTTCGATGCCCCTCGTGGACCCGTCAAATTGGATAAGTACCAGAACCCCGTTCAAAATAGCTACGTCAGGCAAGTCCAGAAGGTTGGGGGGAAGCTACAGAATATTGTGATCTTCACCTATCCGAATGTCTCGCAGTTCTGGAAGTACAACCCTGAGGAATTCCTCAAGCAACCGGTGTACTCTAGGGAGTTCCTACCTCTCAGGGCCTGCCCGTAGGAGGTTTTTCAGACCATGTTTGCACAGGTGTTACACGAGTGGGGTGGAGAGGTTGTCTACGAGCAAGTTCAGACCCCAGCTCCTGGTCCCGGAGAGGCTCTGGTGCAAGTCGAGGCTTGTGGGGTAGGACTCACCGTGCTTAACTACATGCGGGGGGATCTCGGCAGCCGCCCCGAAGATCTTCCAAGGATCCCGGGCCATGAGGTTGTCGGAAAGGTTGTCGAGGTGGGGGCAGGTGTGGGGGAGCTCCGCGTTGGGGATCGGGTGATGGCCTACTTCTATCTTACCTGTGGACGCTGTGACTTCTGCCGCCTCGCCCATGAACCCCTCTGCCGCAATTTCCAAGGCTATGTGGGCGTAACTAGGGATGGTGGATATGCAGAGTACATGGCACTCCCTGCTGCGAATCTCCTCCCTGTGCCGGATGGGATCCCCCCCTGTGGAAGCCACGGCCATCCCCGATGCCATCTCGACCCCATTCCACGTGAGCCGTCGTGCTGAGATCAGGCCAGGAGACCTCGCTCTGGTGGTAGGTGCCGGGGGAGGGGTCGGAATTCACATGGTTCAGATGGCGCGCGTGTTTGGTGCGGACGTCATCGGCGTCGACCTCGGGGAAGAGAAGCTCGCGCTGATACGGGAGATGGGGGCATCGCGGCATTTGACTTCCGCTCCCCCGACATCCTAGGTTCCGTACGTGCTATAGCACCCTCGGGAGTCTCTGTAGCCATCGATTTTGTAGGTAAGCCCGAGACTCTCTCGTTCTGCACCGAGGCTCTCGGTCGGAGGGGACGTCTGGTGTTACTTACGACGTTTCCCGGGATTGTGACCCAGATCTCGCCACGGCAGATGGTCATCGATGAGCTCACGCTCCTGGGATCGCGCTATGCCTCGCGCTGGGAAGTCCTGCAGGCCGCCCAACTGGTGGCGGAGAAACGGGTCAGGCCTATTGTCTCCTCCGTTGTTCCTCTTCATCGAGTTATAGAACTCCATACACGGTTGCGCTCTGGAACTCTCCTTGGCCGTGGAGCGGTGGTGTTCTGAAAAACTACAGAGAAAAACGGAGGTGAGTTCATGATTCCCTTTGCCCGTACGCCTGAGCAGCAGCGAGTGCTTGAGCTTGTCCGCGAGTTTGTAAGGAGGGTTATCCAACCCGTCGCCAACGAGCTAGACCGACGGGCGAATCCAGAAGAATGCTTCTCCTGGGAGATCGTGGAAGAGGCAAACAGGGTGGGTCTCAGGACCCTTACCTTGGCGAAGGAGTACGGCGGCCTGGGCGCAGACTCCCTGACCACAGCCATGGTTATCGAGGAACTTGCCAAGGGAGACCTAGGTGTTGCGGTCATCTTTGCCCAGACACTGAAGATCGCCCAGACCCTTCAGCGGGCTTGCACAAAGGAGCAGAGAGATCGATTCCTTCCCAAGTTCCGGGATGATCCCCATTTCCTCCTTGCCATCGGCATCACTGAGCCAGATACCTCTTCCAACTACATCATCCCCTATAACGATCCAAAGGCTCCCTACAGGACGACTGCGGTTAGGAAGGACGGAGGATGGGTTCTAAACGGACGGAAGATTTTCATTTCCAATGGAAACCGGGCGAAACTTTATCTGGTTTTCGCGCAGACCGCACGGGGGAAGAGTCTCGTGGAGGGAAGTACCTGTTTCCTAGTGGAGCGGGATACTCCGGGGTTTTCCATCGGGACGGTGCACGACAAGATGGGCGAGCGCCTCGTCAACAATGCAGAGCTGATTTTCCAGGACTGCTTCGTGCCTGATTCAAACGTGCTCGGGGAGGTTGACAAGGGCTTCGACATACTGGTCCAGTTCTTCCCGGCGAGCAACGCCTATGCTGCCGCAAGTGTCCTTGGTGTCGCAGAGGCCGCCTACGAACGCGCAGTCCAATGGACACGGGAGCGCGTTCAGGGAGGCCGGCTCCTCATCGAGCATGACCTCGTCGCTGCAGACCTCGCCAGGATGCGCATGTGGATAGATGCGGCCAGAGCGTACATCTATCAAGCAGCCTGGGCAGCTGACCATCGGGAGGAAGGATGGGATCCCACAATGGGCGCGCTCCCTAAGGTCTTCGCTTCCGAGGTGGCCTGGCGCGTTGTGACTATGGCCATGGAGCTCCACGGAGGTTACGGGTACATGCGTGAGACAGGTCTCGAGAAGCTCGTTCGGGACGCAGCTGCCTTTCTACACTCCGATGGTGCCAATCGGTCCTTACTCCTCAAAGCGGCTCGCTTCATTCGGCAGGGGGTGTGAAATGTGGAGATCCTTGTCGCTATCAAGCAGGTTGTGGATCCCGAGCTTCCGCCGCGCCTCTTCGCCATCGATCCGGTGGCGAAGCGTCAGGTGCGGGAAGGACGTCCGCTGGTCCCCAGCGTCTATGATCTACACGCTCTGGAGGTTGCGCTCCAGCTGAAGGAACATCACGGCGGCAGGATCGTGGTCGTATCCGTGGGCGAGCCATCGGCTGAGAAAGTTCTTCGCAGGGCCTTAGCAATGGGTGCGGACAGAGCAGTCTTCGTGGATGCAAGAGGGATTGATGACGTGGATCCTCTGGGTATTGCTCACGCCATCTCTACTGTGGCAAGGGAGGAAAATGCCTCCCTAATTCTCTGTGGTTGCCAATCCGGCGATTGGGGGTGGGAGCAGACCGGCCCTTTCATCGCGGAAATCCTTGGTTTTCCCTGCGTCACCTTTGTCGCTGCTGTTTCATTGGAAGGCACCGCCCTGCGCGTCGTGCGGCGGATCGAAGGTGGCACAGAAGAGCTTGAGGTTATCCTTCCAGCCGTGGTGACAGTCATGAGCGCCCCTGAGAACATTCCCCGCTTACCCACCATTCGCGCCGTGCTTGAGGCGGAACGCCAGGAAATCCGTGTTGTAGATCAAAGCGTGTTGATGGGAGGAGCGCCATTATCTAGTTTCATCCTTGAAGATGTTCTCCTACCCGAACGTCACACGAAGTGCGAGTTCGTTCAGGGGGAAACTCCTGAGGAGCTTGCTCGGAACTTGGTGGAGCGTCTTCAGGCGCTCGGTGTAGTCTGAGGGGGGATGAAGGAATGTCCGTGCTGGCGCTCTGCGTTGCTGGTCCGGACGAGCCCTCAAGGGGGACCCTTGAGCTCATTAGGGCTGCAAAGGTGACCGCAGGTGGCAAGACGCCCGCGTTCGCTGGTGTAGTAGGGAAGGATTCCTTATCCATTGCCAAGAGGCTTGCGGAATTCGATCTAGATGAAGTGCTCGTTGCGGATCATCCTTTGCTTGATGGGAGCGTACCAGAGGCCTACCTAGAGGCCTTCCTCGCCCTCTCCATGCATACGAAGGCGGATGTTATCCTCCTCTACAGCTGCACCCTAGCAAGGGATCTTGCTCCTCGCCTTGCTCTTCGCTTGGCGGTGTCCTGCATTACCCAATGCAACAGGATCGAGCTCGGAGAAGACGGTCGGATCCACTTCTTCCGCGCAGTCTACGGGGGGAAAGCCATCGCCCGGCTCAGTGCACAGCGTGCTGTAGTCACTATTGCTCCGCACAGTTTTCAGCCAGCAGTGGGGACCGGACGACAAGCAAGGGTACAGATAGTCCATCCGGACATCTCTATGCCTTCCAGAGTGGCTGTGGTGAGACGATCGCAGGAGCAGACCTCTGGCCCCTCCCTCGAGGAGGCCAAGATCGTCGTGGGAGGTGGTCGAGGCGTCGGAGGTCCTGATGGGTTTGCGTTGCTGAAGGAGCTGGCTGAGATCCTTGGGGGTGCCGTTGGCGCTTCCCGTGCCGCCACTGATGCCGGGTGGGTTCCGCAAACCCTGCAGATCGGGATGACAGGCAAGCGCATCGCCCCAGAAGTCTATATTGCCGTGGGGATTTCGGGGGCTAGCCAACACTTGACCGGAGTCGCTGGAGCAGGTACCATCGTCGCAATCAACACCGATCCCGACGCGCCAATTTTTGAGGTAGCTGGGATAGGTGTTGTCTCCGACTTCCGGGCGGTGATTCCTGCGCTGATCCGGGAGATCCATCGTCTCAGGAAGGCGAGGTAGGGATCCACCATGCCCTATCGTGAGCTGTACTGGAACATTATCCTACCGCGCCTGGTTGAGGTGCTCTTCCTTCCCTTCCTCTTCATCTTCCTCTTTGGGATCTGGCGGCGCTGGCAAGGTTGGCGCCTAGGAGGCCCGTCGACCTCTCCAGGCCATATTTCGTTGCGTTTGAAGCGCCTCTTCCGTGATGGCTTCCTTCAGATAAGACTCGCCCGGGACTCCTTTGCCGGTATGATTCACCTCTCCCTCTTCTGGGGGATGGTCATTCTCTTCGTGGCCACGATACTTGTTGCTGCCCAGGCCTACCTAGGGATCCCGGTTCTATACGGGCGCTTTTACCTGTACTTCATGTCACTCGTCGTAGATCTTTTCGGTGTCTTAGCCATCGTCGGCTGTGTTCTTGCCCTGATCCGGCGCTATGGAATGCGGACCAAGAGGGTTTTAGCAGTTACACCTGAGGCGCGATACGGATTTATGGTAGGCCTCCTTCTTACAGTGCTCATAACCGGGTACCTCTTGGAAGGGCTACGCATTGCGGCTACACGTGACCCTTGGGGACTCTGGTCCTTTGGAGGATGGCTTGTAAGCCGTATCCTTACGCCCTGGCCTTCAGAAAGCCTGTTGCTTATTCATAGGTGGCTCTGGTGGGGACATGCCCTCTTGGCGTTCACCTGGATCGCCCTTCTTCCTTTCACCGGTCTTCTTCACTCCCTGACCGCGCCGCTGAATTATCTTCCTCCGCCCCTCCGACCCACCGGGGAGTCTGGCTGCGTTGGAACTTCGGAAGGTACAGAAATTTGGGGTAGGGAAGATCGAGCATTTTCCAATGACCCGCCTGCTAGAGCTCGACGCGTGTACCGAATGCGGGCGGTGTGAGGAAGACTGTCCTGCCTGGGCCACAGGAAAACCATTGTCGCCAAGGAGGATCGTCCTGTCCCTCCGCGCCTTGGTCCGTGATGGGCGCAGAAGAGCAGGGGAGCTCCTGGTGGGTCCCGTCGTCTCTGAGGATGCGATCTGGTCCTGTACAACCTGTGGTGCCTGCGCCGAGGCGTGCCCTGTATGGATCGATCCCCTGGAAAAGATCCTAGAGATGCGTCGGTATGCCACTATGGAATTGATGCGTGTCCCTCAGACTATTCAGGAAGCCCTCCTCAGTCTGGAAGACCGAGGACATCCATTTCGTGGGACTGCCGCATCACGGACCGAATGGGCTGAGAGGCTCAACGTTCAATTCCTGAATGGAAGCGGGCATTATCATTATGATGTGCTTTACTGGCCTGGCTGTGCGGGGTCCCTAGATCCCCGGGGCCAATCCATCTCCCGGGCTGTGGTCCGAGTTCTTAGAGCGGCGGGAGTCGCGTTTGCAATCATGGGGGAGGACGCGCAATGTTGCGGGCATTTTGCACGGCGCATGGGACATGAGTATTTGTTCGAGATACTGGCAAGGCGAAATATTGAGATCTTTCGACGGTCTGGCTTCCCGACTATTGTCACCTCATGCCCACATTGCTACTACACATTCGCTCATGAATACCCGCAGCTTGGAGTCCAGTTCACAGCTAAGCACCATACACAGTTCATCTCCGATCTTCTCAGTAGTGACAAGCTGCGTCTCGCGCGCCCCCTGGAAGAAGTTGTTGTGTTCCACGACCCTTGTTATTTGGGCCGTATCGGTGGTGACTACTCGAGCCCACGGGAGGTTCTCGGCGCTGTACCCGGGATTAGGTTGGAGGAGCTTGCCAAGAGTCGATCACAGAGCATGTGTTGTGGGGCCGGTGGAGGGCGCTACTGGGGGGAGGAGTTGGGGGAGAAGATTGGACGGGCGAGAATGCGTCAGGTTCAGCGATCCGGCGCGAGTATAGTTGTAACGGCATGCCCGTTCTGCACCTTCATGTTCGACGAGGCGAGAAGTGCAATGGGCCTGCATATAAGGCCTCTGGACATAGCGGAAGTTGTAGAGCAGGCAATAATAGATGGGAGGCGGACGGATGCGCGGGGTAAGGACTCCGTTGGGTAGATATGACCTATTTATCAACGGTGAGTTTGTTGCACCTGCCTCTGAGAAGTACTTTACGGTACACTATCCGGCAGATAATCGTGTGGTCGCTGAGGTAGCAGAAGCGAATAAGGATGATGTGAATAGAGCCGTCTCGGCGGCTATGGGTGCGTTTCGTGGTAGTTGGGGTCGCCTCTCCCCCGAAGAACGAGGGAAGATCCTTTATCGTCTTGCCGATCTGATCGAGCGTGAGGCCGACCGATTAGCTGAACTGGAGACCCTCTGTAATGGGCGTCCCATCCGAGAGATGCGTGCGCAACTACGAATTATTCCTTCTTGGTATCGGTATTTCGGAGGAATGACGGACAAGCTTGAGGGGAAAGTGGTTCCCGTGGGCGATGGTTGGTTAAACTATGTATTGAGGGTACCCCTAGGAGTGGTTGCACAGATAACACCTTGGAATCACCCCTTGCTCATTGCCACGAAGAAGATTGCGCCTGCGCTAGCGTCAGGGAATTCGGTTGTTCATAAACCGTCAGAGCTTGCACCCATTTCTGCACTTGAGTTTGCACGGCTTACAGTTGAAGCCGGCCTTCCTCCTGGAGCCTATAACGTTGTGACGGGGTTCGGGGAGACAGGAGCCGCTCTGGTTGCGCATCCGGATGTGGCGAAGGTCGATCTGACCGGTGGGAGTGAAACTGGAAGAGTTGTCGCTCGGGTGGCCGCAGATCATTTGGCCAGGACAGCATTCGAACTCGGCGGAAAGACGCCAGTTATCATTTTTGAGGATGTGGAACTGCGCCAGGCTGTTAATGGCGCGGTGTTCGCTTCGTTCATTGCGCAAGGGCAGACATGTGTTGCAGGTTCCAGGATCCTAGTGCATAAGTCCATTTATCAGGAATTCGTCGAAGCTTTCGTAAAGAAGGTAAGTAGCCTTAGAATCGGGGATCCGCTTGATCCTGGGGTACATCTTGGTCCTGTCGTATCCGAGCGGCAGCTGAAGCGTATCCAGGAGTATATAAAGATTGGGGTTGAAGAGGGTGCCAAACTCATCTATGGCGGCAGGGTACTCCAGGGTGAAGGCTTCTCGACGGGTTGGTATCACGAACCCACTGTGTTTACTGAAGTACGTCCTTGGATGCGGATTGCCCAAGAGGAGATTTTTGGACCAGTGGCTTGCATTCTCGATTTCATAGATGAGGAAGATGCCATCCGAATTGCAAATGGAGTTCCTTACGCCTTGGGGGCCAGTGTTTGGACGAATGACATCGCCCGTGCACATCGTATCGCCGCGAAACTTGAAGCTGGGATCGTATGGGTTAACGGCCATCACCGCATTGCTCCCTCATCCCCTTGGGGTGGATTTAAGATGTCCGGCTACGGACGTGAGAATGGGTTTGAGGCGATGCTTCAGTACACTGATACAAAGAGTATTTGGGTCCGGATCAAGGGGGAGTCCCCTGACTGGTTCTCGGAAAAAGTGCCTGGACGTCTCAATTGATGAAGGTCCTGCCTGATCGTGAATATGGTATAATATATATCAGCGTATGAGCTTAAGGGAGCTTGCAACGCTAGCGGTACAGCGATACCGGACAACCCCCGCGCTGATCGCGGAGGTGCTCCGGGAAGCCATCCTGAGAGGGATCCTGGAGGGGGGAATGCAGCTCCGGCAGGATGAGATTGCCAGAACTCTCGGGGTGAGCCGCATCCCCGTCCGGGAAGCCCTGCGCCAGCTAGAGGCCGAAGGGCTCGTGGTCTTCAAGCCTCACCGGGGGGCTGTTGTCTCAGCGCTTTCTACGGAGGAGATCCGGGAGATCTACGAGATCCGCATAGCCCTTGAGACGATGGCGATTCGGTTGAGTATCCCCCACCTCACGGAAGCGGACCTTGAGAGGGCAAGGAGGATCCTTGAGGAGATCGACCGGGAGACAGACACAGGGAGGTGGAGTGAGCTCAACCAGGAATTCCACGCTACCCTCTACGCACCGGCGAATCGCCCCCACCTCTTCGCTCTCATCAACACCCACCGAACCAACGTGGACAGGTACTTGCGGATCTACATCTCCGTGATGAAGCGGAAGCGGAGGTCCCAGTTGGAGCACCGGAGGATCCTGGAGGCTTGCCAACAGAGGGACGTCGAGGGGGCGGTGAAGGCACTGGAGGAACACCTACGGGGTGCATCCGACCAGCTCGTTGCTTACCTCACGAAAGGACAGGACGGGGTAAGGGAAGCAGGGCCCAGAACCGGAGGGTAGGATGGGCGAGTACAAAGTCGTGGTCACCGACTATGTGTTCCCCTCCCTACACATTGAGCAGGAGGTCCTTGGCGCCATTGGGGCTGATCTCGTCGCCCTCCAGGCTACCTCGGAGGAAGAGATCCTCGAGGTTGCGGAAGACGCCGATGCCCTCCTGGTCTGCTACGCCCCCGTCACGCGAAGGGTCGTCGAAGGGCTCCGGCGTTGCCGCATCATCGCGCGCTACGGGATCGGTGTCGACAACGTCGCCGTCGATGCTGCAGCCGAAAGGGGAATCGTCGTGACCAACGTCCCTGACTACTGCATCGAGGAGGTGAGCGACCACGCCCTGGCCCTGCTCTTAGCCTGCGCCCGCCGGATTGTCTACCTTGATCGGAAGGTCCGGGGAGGCCGCTGGGAAGCGAAAGACGCCGTCCCTATCTTTCGGTTGCGCGGGCAGGTCCTCGGCCTCGTGGGATTTGGGAAGATCCCCAGGAACCTCGCGGGGAAGGCAAAAGCCCTTGGCCTAGAGGTGATCGCCTACGATCCCTACGTCGATGCTGCGGACATGGAGGCAAAGGGCGTCGAGAAGGTCGATCTGGAGACATTGCTTCGCAGAGCTGACTTTGTCTCCATCCATACGCCGCTCACCGCGGAGACGAGGGGATTGATCGGGGAGGTTCAGCTCCGGATGATGAAGCCAACGGCCTACCTGATCAACACGGCCCGGGGGCCGATCGTCGTGGAGTCCGCCCTTGTCCGGGCTCTCCAGGAGAGGTGGATCGCTGGGGCAGCGCTCGACGTCCTGGAGGTCGAGCCCCCCTCTCGAGACCATCCTCTCTTTGCCCTCGACAATGTCGTCCTGACCCCACATGTGGGCTTTTACTCTGAGGAGTCCCTCCGGGAACTCCAGCGGAAGGCAGCGGAAGAGGTTGCGCGGGTCCTCACGGGCCAGCCTCCCCGCTACCCCGTCACCCCGCCAAGAGCGCAAACGAAGACGGAAGGAGGTTCACGATGAACACACCCTGGTTCACCGAACGCTGGTTCACCAGCCCTCACAACTTTGCCGAAGAGGTCCGCTCCGGCCTGCAATTCCCCGAGAAGATCCAGTTCCACGACATCACCCTCCGCGACGGGGAACAGCAAGCAGGGGTCGTGTTCACCAAGGAAGAGAAGGTCCGGATCGCCGAGAAGCTCGCCGAGGTCGGGGTGCACCGCATCGAGGCCGGGATGCCCACAGTATCTAGGGCCGATGAGGAGGCGATCAAGGAGATCGTCAAGCGGAACCTCGGTCCGAAGATCTTCGCCTTCTCCCGCTGTATGGTCTCGGACATCCAGCGGGCAGTGGACTGCGGTGTGGAGGGCGTTGTGGTGGAGATCCCCAGCAGCGAGCACATCATCGAGCTGGGGTACCAGTGGCCGCTGCAGAAGGCCATCGACCTTTCGGTGGAGGCCACACGCTACGCGAAAGAACAGGGACTGTACGTGGTCTTCTTCCCCATCGACGCCACCCGGGCGGACCCTGCCTGGTTCCTTAACCTCATCGAACAGGTGGCGACGCACGGGCACATGGACGCCTTGGTCCTCGTGGACACGTTTGGCGGATCGTCTCCGCACGCCATCTCCTACTTCACCAAGAAGGTCCGGGAGCGCATCAAGAAACCCCTGGAGGCCCACTTCCACGACGACTTCGGTATGGCCGTCGCCAACACCATCATGGCCCTTTCCTTGGGCGTCGAAGTCGCTCATGTGACCGTATCTTCTCTTGGGGAGCGGGCGGGGAACTGCGCCTTGGAGGATCTGGCCATGGCCCTCCTGACGCTCTACGGGATCGACACGGGGCTACGCTATGAAAAGCTCTATGAGCTTTCCAAACTTGTCCGGGAACTTGCCGGGATCCCCCTCCCTCCGAACCGGCCCATCGTGGGAGATATGTTGTTCAAGGTGGAGTCGGGGATCATCGCGACGTGGCTGGCGCGACTGAAGGACAAGCGTCCGGTGGAGCTCTTCCCCTTCCACTGGAACCTCGTCGGACAGGAGCCAGCGGAGATCGTCCTGGGGAAGGGAAGCGGCCGCGACTCGATCCTCTACTATTTGGCCGCGCTTGGGTATGACGTTCCCTCCGAGGATTCGCGGGTGGACGAGATCCTCGCGCGAGTGAAGGAGCGCTCCCTGGCGAAGAAGGGGTTGCTGACCTTAGAGGAGTTCAAGGAGACCGTCGAGCAGGTCCTATGAAGAACCCGGACAACATGACCATCGATGTCCACAGCCACTTTTTCCCTTATCCGTTCCTTCAACTCTTGAAGGAGGAGGGACCGCCGTATGGTGCGCGTGTGGAGGAGGACGGTGTGCCCGTCCTTGCCCTGCCGGGGCATCCTCCAGTGCGCCTCAGCCCTCAGTTTGTGGACGTGGAGGCGCGCCTGAAGGCCATGGATGCCATGGGCATCGAGGTGCAGGCGCTCTCCCTTTCGCCTCCTATGGTGTACTGGGCACCGCCAGGACTTGGGAGGGAGCTCGCGCGGGCCTTTAACGATGGGGTCGCGGAGGTGTGCCGGCGTGTCCCAGGGAGGTTCGTCTTGCTGGCGACCCTTCCCCTCCAGGACGTGGATGCCTCCTTGGAGGAGATGGAGCGTTCCATCCGGGACCTGGGTGCGGGGGGAATCCATCTCGGCGCAAGTGTCAACGGGACCTATTTGGACGATCCTCGGTTCACGCCGGTATGGGAGATGGCCCACGAGCTTGACGTCACCGTGTTCACCCACCCGCAGATCAACGTAGGGAAGGATGTCCTGAGTCGGCATCACCTGTTCAACACTCTGGGCTTCCCCATGGACACCACGGTTATGGCAGCGCGGCTGATCTACTCCGGGCTCCTGGATCGTCTGCCCAGGCTCCGCATCGTCCTGGCGCACGGGGGAGGGGTCCTTCCCTACCTATTGGGGCGCCTGGACCACAGCTACAGCCAGAGGAGGGAGTGCCAAGAGGCCATTCCCGAGCCTCCCTCCCGGTACATCCGGAACTTCTATTTTGATACCCTGACGCACGGCGATGCAGGGCTTTCGTTTCTGGTGCGGATGGTCGGTCCGGACCGTGTCGTCCTTGGGACGGACGCTCCTTACGACATGGCCGATCAGGACTCCGTCGCTCGTGTGAAGCGTCTGGGGCTCGAAAGGGAGGTGGAGTCTTCCATCCTGGGAGATACTGCCCGCATGCTCCTGAAGATGGCGTCTTGAGTCCAGATAGATCAGCAAGGGAGGGGTGCGCATGGCATACCACGAGTTCTTGCAAGGGTACCACGAGTACCAGCCCCGTCGTGTGTACAGCACGACGGCCACCGACTGGCAGGCACGGGTGGACTTCGCCCGCATGCGACGCGATCGGCTCCAGCGCGCCCGGGAGCAGATGGAGCGCTTCGACCTGGGCGGCCTCATCCTGTTCGTGGGGGAGAACATCCGGTACGTCACCGGCGTCTGGCAGGGCAACTGGAAGAACAACATCTTCATCCGGTACTGCGTCCTGCCAAGGGGCAAGCCCCCCGTCCTGTTCGAGACGGTAGGGTCGGACATGATCTGCGCCCAAATCGATGCGCCGTGGCTGGAAGCGGAGATCCGTCCCGCCATCACCTGGAAGTGGGCGGAGGACGCGGAGGAGGAGATGGCCAAGCGCATGGCCCAGAGCGTCTATGACGTCCTCAAGGAGGCAGGGGTCGAGAAGGAAAGGATCGGCATCGACGTCATGGACATGCGGGCTTACGAGGCCCTGACTGGGCTGGGGCTGAAGATCGTCAACGGCTGGCCGGCCATGTCGGCCGCCCGCGTAGTGAAGACCCCCGACGAGCTGGAGTGCCTGAAGATCGCTGCAGCCCATGGGGATGCCGCCATGTGGATGGCCATGCACGAGTGGGCGAAGCCGGGGGTGCGCGAGTCCGAGGTCTGCGCCAAGATCAACGAGTACCTCTACCGCAGCGGGTTCGACTTCGTCTACGACATCATCGTGGCGAGCGGCGGGAACACCAGCCCCTACCGGCGCTGGCATACCGACAAGATCATCCGGCAGGGCGACCTGATGATCGTGGACATCAACGCCATCGGGCCCGGAGGGTACTTCGTGGACTTCGTCCGCTGCTGGAAGGTTGCTGCCAAGCCTACCCAGAAGGAGAAGGATCTCTACAAGTATTGCTATGATTCCCTCTACGCCGGGATCGAAGCCCTCCGGCCAGGGGCGACCACGGCGGACGTAGCGGCGAAGTTCCCCGAATATGACGACGACAAGTACGGGAGCGTAAGCCTCCAGCAGTTCGCCCACAGCATCGGGCTTTCGCTCTATGAGGGGATGTGGATCTCCCGGGCCTACTCCCTCAAGTACCCGGCGGAGATCAAGCAGAACATGTACTTCGCCATCGAGACCTTCTCAGGGTTCCCGGGCCTCGAGCAGACGGTGCGCCTGGAGGAGAACGTTTGCGTGACCGACAAGGGCCCCGTCCGCTTCACCCTCTGCGAGCACCCGGAGTACTGGTGGGAGTGAAACGGGTTCGAGGGGAGGAGGGTCCAATGGAATTCTGGCTGACACAGGTGCTGAACGGGCTTTCTTTTGGCGCGCTGCTCTTCCTCCTGGCAAGCGGCCTCTCCCTGATCTTCGGGCTGATGCGCATCGTGAACATCAGCCATGGCTCCTACTATCTGCTCGGCGCATACGTGGGGCTCTCCGTGATGAGGGTCACGAACAACTTCCTCCTGGCCATCCTCGGGGCTGTGGCCGCTGTAGGGGCGATCGGCGTGGTGATGCAGCGTTTCTTCCTCGCCCGCCTGTACCGCCAGGAGCTCGCCCAGGTGCTCCTGACCATGGGGTTCGCCTTCATGTTTGCGGACATTGCCCTGTGGGTCTGGGGTGGGGATCCGCAGCGCATCCCTACCCCCGGGTTCGCAGCAAAATCCTTGGCCATCGGCCCCGTTGTCTTCCCTGCCTACAGGCTCCTGGTCATCGTAGTGGGCCTCGCCGTTGCCCTGCTCCTCTGGCTCTTCCAGGAGAAGACGCGCTTTGGGGCCGTTGTGCGCGCAGCGGTGGATGATCAAGAGATGGCCCAAGGGCTAGGTATCAACGTGCACCGGATCATGACCGCCATGTTCCTAGCAGGGACAGCCCTCGCCGCTTTCGGAGGAGTGATGGGAGGACCCTTCCTGGGCGTTTATCCGGGTCTCGATTTCGAGGTGATCCCTCTCGCATTTGCGGTGGTGATTATCGGTGGGCTAGGGAGCCTCCAGGGGGCGCTCGTGGGAAGCCTCCTCGTGGGCCTCGTGGATAACTTTGGAAAAGCCCTGTTTCCGGAGGTCTCTTACTTCACTCTGTTCGTCCCTATGGCCTTGGTCCTGGCCATTTGGCCAACGGGGCTGTTCGGCAGGAGGTAACGTCATGAGGGGAAGAGGCATCCCCTGGATCTGGAATATCCTGGTCGGGGTGTCCATTGTGGTGCTTTCCCTTCTGCCCAGAGTCATTCCTGTGTATTATACGCACCTGCTGATCCTGACATTCATCTATGGTCTCCTGGCGATGAGCCTAGATCTCCTCATGGGGTATACGGGGCTCACTTCCTTTGGCCATGCGGCCTTCTTCGGTGGGGCCGCCTATACGGTGGGGATCCTCACGACACGATACCATGCGCACTTCTCCCTGGCCATGCTTGGTGGATTGGCAGTTGCCTTCCTCATGGCGGTGGTTTTTGGGCTGCTTGCCATGCGCGCCACGCAGGTCTACTTCCTCATCATCACCCTTGCCCTCGGCATGGGCGTGTGGGGGTTGGCCTACCGTTGGGTCTCCCTGACAGGTGGCGACAACGGCCTTCCAGGGATTCCCCCACCTGATCTTGGACTTCCATGGTCCCTGAGCGATCCTGCGAATATGTACTATTTTGTCCTCGCCATTTTCCTGCTAGCAAGCCTCCTCCTCCACCGGTTCGTGAGCTCACCCTTTGGCCTCACCTTGAGAGGAATCCGGGAGAGCGAGTCCAGGATGCGGATCCTGGGATACCATACGTGGCTGCACAAGTACACGACGTTCGTGATCGCCGGCACTTTTGCTGGACTGGGAGGTACTCTCTATGCATTTTATAACGGGTTCGTGAGCCCTGCGGATGTGCACATCACTGCCTCTGCAGAGGCGGTGCTCATGGTGATCCTTGGGGGTGCGGGGACACTGTTCGGTCCTGTGATCGGCGCAGGGCTGGTTGTCTTTCTGCGCAACCTCGTAAGCGCCTATACACAGCGTTGGTTGCTCATCCTAGGGGCCACCTATGTGTTTGTGGTGATGTATGCCCCGGGAGGTGTGATAGGGGCGGTGCGAACTGCACTGGAACGGCTCATGGGGATCGCCATCCCCAAGCCAGTTGGGGAAGTTTCCTCTCCTGGGAAGGTGGCAGTCCCCGGAGAGAACCCGGATGACGAGCATGCGATCCATTAAACGGGGGAGGATTCTGCTCTCAGTCCTTCCTGACGGCTGAAGACATCACAAGGGGGGTGGAGCTTATGAAGAGAACACTAGCGGTCATTGCCTGGACGGTCCTGGCATCGCTTCTCCTAGGATTCCCTGAGGGGTCAACTGCCCAGCAGGGGCCGATCAAGATCGGCGGGGCTTGGCCGCTCACGGGAGTGGTGGCCGCGAGCGGAAAGGATATGTTGAACGGATTCGAGCTCTATCTTGAACAGGTCAACAGGACAATGTCCGATCGCAGAGTTGAGTTCGTCATGGAGGACACCGCAGGGATCCCTGCGAACACATTGACCAAGGTTCGGAAGCTCGTAGAGCGTGACCGCGTACATGTCCTGATCGTAGGTCTCCTCGCCACAGAGGGTTATGCGGTCCGGGACTATGTTACGCGGTTCCGTGCAATCACTTTGTTGCCCGTCGTTGCGGCGGACGACCTCACCCAACGCCTCCGAACTCCGTATATGATCCGCACCGGATGGGCGAGCAGCCAGCCCTCTCATCCGTTCGCGCATTATGTCTATCACAAACTTGGGTACCGGAAGATTGCCGCGATCGCCGATGATTATGCCTTTGGGTATGAGGTCGTAGGAGGCTTTCAGAAGGCCTTCGAGGACTTGGGGGGGTGCATTGTCCAAAAGGTGTGGAACCCTCTTGGGACGCCCGACTTCGGCCCCTACCTATCCCAGCTTCGCCGTGACGTGGATGCGATCTTCGCACTCGAAGTCGGCGCTGACGCCATTCGTTTTATGAAGCAGTATCAAGAGTTCGGACTCAAAGAACGGCTTCCTCTTGTTGGAGGGGGGGTGCTGACCGATGAGAGCCTCCTGCGAAGCATGGGTGATGAGGCGATCGGGGTAATCACTGCGCTTCAGTGGAGCGCGGCCTTGAACACCACGGCAGCAAGACGGTTCGTGGAGGCGTACAAGCAACGTTTCGGTACAGACCCCTCCTACTACGCAGAGACCTTGTATACTACCGGGAGATGGTTAGACATTGCCATTCGACGCATTGGCGGGAGGGTGGAGGATAAGCAAGCCTTCCTGAACGCTCTGCGAAAAGTCGAGATCTTCGACGCTCCGCGGGGTCCCGTACGCTTGGATGCATACCAGAATCCGATCCATAATATCTATGTTCGGCAGGTCCAGAAGGTGGGAGGAAAGCTGCAGAATACGGTGATCTTCACCTATCCCAACGTCTCACAGTTCTGGACTTATAACCCGGAGGAATTCCTGAAGCAGCCGGTGTACTCGAGGGACTTCCCGGCTTTGAAGCGGTGTCCATAACCTAAAGGTGTGGGGTTGCCGGCCTATAGTGGCCCGGCAACCTGGAGGAGTTGGGTCTAATGCACAAGGGGTCGGAGGGACTTTGTCTTGTTCTCGAGGAGGTAACCAAGCATTTCGGAGGCCTCCGGGCGGTGGATGGTATCGACCTGGAGGTGAGGAGAGGGGAGCGTCGGGCGATCATTGGCCCCAACGGCGCCGGGAAGACCACCCTTTTCAACTTGATCACCGGGGAATTGGCCGTGACCAGGGGAAAGATCCGTCTGTTCGGGCAGGACATCACCCACCTTCCCCCTCATCGGCGTGCGGCCCTAGGGATCGGACGGACCTTTCAGATCATGAACCTCTTTCCCAAGCTCACTGTGCTGGAGAACGTGCTGCTCGCTGTCCAGGGCCTCAAGCCCACGAAGTACGTGATGTTCAAGTCTCTCCAGGCATTTCCAGAGCTTCTGGATCGTGCCCGTCGACTCCTTGAGCAGGTCGGTCTCTGGGAGAGACGGGATCTCCCTATCACGAGCCTCTCCTATGGAGAGCAGCGCCAGGTAGAGGTCCTGCTGGCTCTCGCAGGGAGTCCGAAACTCCTGCTCCTGGACGAGCCCACGGCAGGGCTCTCCCCCGCGGAGACCCGCGTGATCGTTGGGATCATCCGCTCCCTTGATCCCGCGATCACTGTGCTGTTGATCGAACACGACATGGACGTAGCTTTCGAGGTGGCGGAAAGGATCACAGTGCTGCACTTCGGGAAGGTGTTAGCAGAGGGGACGAGGGAGGAGATCAGGGCCAACCCAGAAGTCCAGAGTATCTACTTGGGAGTTGGCACAGGGTAAACGGAGGGGAACGATGGAAGAGCCTACGATCCTCCACGTTGAGGAAATTCATACCTACTACGGGGAGAGTTATGTTCTCCAGGGCATCTCCCTCCGCGTGAACAGGGGCCAGGTGGCTGCAGTCCTGGGCCGCAACGGGATGGGGAAGACAACTCTTATCCGCTCCATCATCGGTTTCACGCCTCCCCGTCGCGGGCGCATCCTGTTCAAAGGCGTGGAGATCACCCGCCTTCCATCCCATGAGATCGCCCGGCTCGGCATCGGCCTCGTCCCCCAGGGGCGCCGCATCTTCCCTTCCCTTACTGTCCTAGAGAACCTCACCATTGGAGCTCGGTCCAGGGCTGGGAATGGTCAGGGGTGGAATCTGGAACGCGTCTTTAACCTCTTCCCTAGGCTCCAGGAGCGGGCGGGCCACAGGGGGAACAAGCTCAGCGGCGGGGAGCAACAGATGCTGGCCATCGCCCGAGCGCTCATGACGAACCCCGAATTCCTGCTCATGGATGAGCCCTCGGAGGGACTCGCACCTCTCTTGGTCCTTGAACTGGGGAACGTGATCGCCCAGCTGAAGCAACAGGGCCTGTCCATCCTCTTGGTGGAGCAGAATCTTCCGCTGGCGTTGAGGCTTGCCGACTACGTGTACGTGCTCAGCAAGGGGAAGGTCGTTTTCGAGGGCTTGCCCGAAGCCCTCGAGGCTTCTGAAGAGGTGAAGCACAACTACCTGGGAGTGTAAAGGGTGGAGGAGTGATGGATCGCGATCAGGTGAGGATCCTGGCAGGGAGGATAGGTCTGAGCATGCCGGAAGGAGATCTGGAGGCTGTGGCCGCCCAGCTCTTCACGTTTCTCCAGCGGTTCGCTGCCGTTGCATCCCTCCTCGAAGATGAGGAACCTGCCTTCCTCCCTGAGGGGGAGGGGATCCCCCGATGACCGATCTCTGCTGGCGTTCCCTGAGGGAAGTGGCGGAGCTCATCCGCAAACGGGAGGTCTCCCCGGTGGAGGTTGTGCAGACCGCCCTTGAGCGCATCGAGCGCTTGGATGGCCGTCTGAACAGCTTCCTCACCGTGCTGGCTGACGAGGCGCTGGAGGCTGCGCGGCAGGCGGAGGAAGCGCTCTCGAAGGGGGAGAGCCTCAGGTTGCTCCACGGCGTCCCGGTGGCTGTGAAGGACCTTATCCACGTGCGCGGGGCGCGGACGACGTGCGGGTCGAAGATCATGGCGGATTTCACCGCCCAGGAGGACGCCACTGCGGTAGAAAGGCTGCGGAGCAACGGGGCGATCATCCTGGGCAAGACCAACCTCCACGAGTTCGCCTACGGGGTCACGAACGTCAATCCCCATTATGGGCCGGCCCGGAATCCGTGGGATCCCGACCGGATCTCCGGGGGGAGCAGCGGAGGTTCGGCTGTGACGGTGGCCGCGGGGCTCTGCTACGGTGCCCTCGGGACGGACACGGGAGGTTCCATCCGGATTCCCGCCGCGCTCTGCGGGATTGTCGGGTTGAAGCCAACGTATGGCCGGGTGAGCCGTTCTGGGGTGATTCCGCTCGCCTGGTCCCTCGACCACGTCGGTCCGATCACGCGGACAGTACAGGATGCTGCCTTGCTGCTCCAAGTTCTCTCAGGCCATGATCCAAGGGACCCTACGAGTAGCCGGGAACCAGTTCCTGACTACCTAGGCGCTCTCGATGGGAACATCCGTGGTGTACGAGTTGGGGTCATCCGGACGATGATGGAGGATGCGAACTCTGAGGTGAGAACGCTCGTTCAGGACGCTGTGGAGGTTCTCGCAAGGGAGGGGGCGGAGGTGGATGAGGTGGAGATCCCACACCTCCAAGAGATGCGCGCGGCCGCCGCGGCCATTGCCATGCCCGAGGCGAGCGCCTACCACCTCCGCTGGCTTACCCAGCGCCCCTTGGAGTACGGGGAGGACGTGCGCCAGAGGCTTTTCGTGGGGGCACTCCTGCCGGCGCACGTGTACCTCACCGGCCTTCGAGCGAGACGACGTCTGAACCGAGAGTTTCATTCCATCTTTTCCCGCGTGGACGTCCTCGTTGCCCCGACTGTTTCCGCCCCCGCCTGCCCCATTGGCGCCACGGCGGTACGTGTGGGAGGCGAAGAGAGAGATCTCAGGACGGCCTACCTTTGGTTCAACCAGGTCTTCAACATGGCTGGTCTCCCCTCGGTCTCCGTCCCCTGCGGCTTCATCGGACACCTCCCCGTGGGGATGCAGATCATCGGGCGGTGGTTCGCAGAAAGGGAGGTCCTCAGGGTGGCAAGGGTGTATGAGCGGAACACGAGCTGGACGAGCTCCCCGCCTCCAGTTCTATGAGCTGTACCTGTGAGGAGGATGGTATCATGGACGCCAAGAGATGGTTCCCGTACTCCCCAATTGTGGACAGGAAGCCTCTGGCACTCCCGTTGGGGGCGCGCTTGGCGGTATGGGTGGTCGTCAACGTGGAGGAGTGGGACTTGAGCCGTCCTCTTCCCCGGACACTTCTCCCTCCCCCAGGTGGTGGAACAGTGACGCCGGACATCACCAACTACGGGTGGTACGATTATGGAATGCGCGTAGGATTCTGGAGAATCAAGGAAGTCCTGGATCGTTACGGGGTACCTGCTACCCTCTCCCTGAACGGCTCTATTTGTAGATCCTATCCTCGCATCATAGAGGCCGCGCTGGAAAGCAAGTGGGAGTTCCTTGCCCACGGCTACATCCAAAGACCTTTACACTTGGAGGAAGATGAGCGCCAGGTGATTCGCATGACCGTGGAGGCTATCCGAGAGGCTACAGGACACGCTCCCCGTGGCTGGCTCAGCCCGGGATTGGCGGAGACGTGGGAGACCCTCAACTTGCTCGCAGAGGCCGGACTCGAGTATGTCGCGGACTGGACCAATGACGACCAGCCTTACGAGATCCGGACCAAGCATGGAACCCTCATCTCCGTCCCATACTCGTTGGAAATCAATGACATCCCCATGTTCCTGGCCCAGTGCCATCCTGCTGAAGAGCTTCTCCGCAGGATAAAGGACCAGTTCGTTACCCTCTACGAAGAGGGGAAGTCTAGCGGCCGCATTATGGCCATTGCCGTTCACCCCTACATCACTGGTGTCCCGCACCGCATCGGCTACTTCCGTCAGGCCCTGGAATACCTGCGCCAGCATGAAGGGGTTCTGTTTTGGACGGGTTCGGAGATCGTTGACTGGTTCAAGGGATCTTCCCATGGATGATTGAGCGAACTAGGAGGGAAAGGTCTACAATTCTTTCGAGCTATGGGAGGCCGCAGCCTTAATCATGAGGATCTCAGGGAGGGTGAAGAGTGGAGACTGTGGTAGCCGATGGGATGCGCATCGACTATGATGTGCCCATTCCCATGGACGATGGCATAGTCCTCCGTGCCGACGTCTTCCGGCCTGTTCCCGAAGGCAAGTACCCTGTGATCCTGAGCTATGGCCCCTACGGGAAGGGCCTTCCGTTCCAGATGGGCTACCCAGACCAGTGGAGGAAGCTCGTCCAGGACTTCCCGCAGGTCGCTCAAGGGTCCACTTGCAAGTACCAGAACTGGGAGGTCGTGGATCCGGAGAAGTGGGTTCCTGAAGGCTATGTCTGCGTCCGCGTGGATTCGCGCGGGGCTGGGCGCTCCCCAGGGATCTTGGACATTTTCTCACCGCGTGAGTCCGAGGACCTGTACCAGTGCATTGAGTGGGCGGCTTCCCAGTCCTGGAGCAACGGGAAGGTCGGGCTCAACGGCATCTCCTATTACGCCATCAACCAGTGGCTCGTCGCGGGCCTTCAGCCGCCGCACCTCGCCGCCATGTGTGCATGGGAGGGAGCTGCCGACTTCTACCGGGACTGGCACCGTCACGGAGGGATCCTCTGCACCTTCACCTTCCCCTGGTTCAGGGCCCAAGTGGAGACAGTCCAGCATGGGGTTGGCGCTCGGGGTCCTGTGAACCCCCTCACAGGTGAGCTCGTAGCTGGGCCGGAAACGCTCCCGGAGGATGTGCTCGCTGGGAACCGCGTGGATCCCGGGCACCAGGCCCTTCTCCGCGAACTCAACGACGAGTGGTACCGGGAGCGCTCAGCAAACTGGTCCAGGGTGAAGGTCCCCTTCCTCTCCGCCGGGAACTGGGGGGGCCACGGCCTGCACCTGCGCGGGAACGTGGAAGCGTTCGTGCGGGCGGCCTCCACGCAGAAGTGGCTGGAGATCCACGGCCTCGAGCACTGGACCCACTTCTACACGGACTACGGCTTGGGTCTCCAGAAGCGCTTCTTCGACCACTTCCTCAAGGGGATCGACAATGGCTGGGACAGGGAGCCTCCCGTCCTCCTAAACATCCGGCACATCGACAGGTTCGTCCTTCGCAAAGAGCGCGAGTGGCCCCTCGCCCGCACCCGCTGGACTAGGCTCTATCTCAACCCTGCAGAGCGCCGCCTGAGCTGGGAAGCTCTACCCCGGGAGAGCGCCGTCACCTATGAGGCGCTTGGGAACGGGGCGACCTTCCGGACGCCCCCGTTCCGCGAGGAGACGGAGATCACGGGACCGGTGGCGGCCAAGCTGTTCATCTCCTCGACCACCACCGATGCGGACCTCTTCCTGATCCTCCAGCTCTTCGATCCCGAGGGTCGCGAGGTTACTTTCCAAGGGGCCCTGGAGCCGCGGGCACCGATCGCCCAGGGATGGCTTCGTGCCTCCCATCGCAAGCTCAACCCGGAGCTCACCACCGCGTATCGCCCCTACCACTCTCACGACGAGATCCAGCCACTCACTCCGGGAGAGGTATACGAGGTCGATGTGGAGATCTGGCCCACCTCCATCGTAGTTCCGCCGGGATATTCCCTGGCCCTGACCGTCCAGGGGAAGGACTTCGAGAGGGTGACGCCAAGCGGTGAGCTGGGCTTCTGGGGGGCATTCCGGGGATCGGGGCCGTTCCTCCACAACCACCCGTGGGACCGGAGGCCGGAGATTTACGGTGGGCGGGTGACGGTGTATGGGGGAGGATCGAGAAATTCCTCTCTACTACTGCCTGTCATCCCGGGCTGATGAGTAGGAGGTTATGGACCTTGTAAATTGGCATCTGCGAGTGGTGCGGCATGCACCTAGGAGGTGAGCGGAGATGGCAAGGATCATCGACTTAAGCGTACCCATCGGGGAAGGGACAAAGGGTCCTCCTTCTACGAATCTCACCTTGGTCATGAAGCGTTTTACTCGTGAACCGGGCTTCTGGCTGTCCACATCTGTCGATGCGAACCTGCATATGGGCGCCCATATTGACTCCGCGCTTCACGTCCTCGAGGGCGGAATTACGACCGGGGAGATCTCTTTAGATCAGGTCATCGGACCCGCCGTAGTTCTCGATCTGTCTTGGATAGGCTCCAATTCCCTGATCACAACAGGAGATCTGGAGAGAGCATGGGAGGAACTACGGAGGGCTGGTGAGGATGTGCAAGAGGGCGATATCGTCCTCATCCGGACAGATTGGTCTGACCGCACCTGGGGGACAGAGCGTTATTTCCTGGATTCGCCATCTCTGAGCCTTGAGGCTGCCCGGTGGCTTGTGGCCAGAAAGCCCAAGGCCGTGGGGTTCGATTTCTTCGAGGAACCAGCCGCGAAAAATCCCGATTTTACTCCCGACATGTTCGTCGTCCATCGGACATTCCTGAGCGCTAACATTGTTATGCTGGAAGGACTGACCAACTTAGGGTCCCTCCCTCGAGCTCGCGTTCAGTTCTTCGCTGCGTTTCACAAGATCCTTGGTACTGAGGGGGCGTGGGCGCGGTTTTTCGCGATAGTGGACTAAGGGAGATCGAGAAGGTCATGGGAGGTCCAGTACACGGGAAAGTCCGAGAAGCTGGGGAAAGAGCTGAGACGTTTCGCCACGAGGGATTCCATTGTTCCGAGGCAGTTCTCCGGGGTGTTGCAGCAGCTTTGAACATCGATCTCCACCCTGATCTCCTTCGCGCATCCACAGGTTTTAGAGGAGGTGGCGGGGGCTACGGGGACAGGTGCGGTGCTTTGGAGGCAGGTGCCCTGTTGATCGGCCTTTTATTTGGGAGGGTGGCTCCAGAAGAGGATAACTCCTGCGCGAGTCGGCTCGTCTGGCATCTCCACGATCGGTTCCAGCGAGAGTTGGGGAGTACGCTTTGTCGCGTCCTGAAACCTATAGCCCATCTCCAGTGGAGTCATGATTTCTCGTGCGGTCCAGTGTATCGGAGAGGCGCCGAGATGGTCGCGGAAACGATCCTCACTGCGCACAGGCTTTACCAGACCTGTCCGCGTTTCGACGTTTCGAACGGACGGATTACCTGGCGTGCGAACATCGAGAGGGATAAGCTAGCTGAAGCCCTCTTCTGCATTCACACGCTCGCCGGGGAAGGTCGGTTGATTCTTACCGACGTTGCCCGTGCCTCCCAGGAGCGTCTGAAGGTTGAGGACGAGGATATTCGAGTGTGCCTTGCCACGGCGAGGCTCGTGCACCCTGCATTGGGCGGCAGGTTCGTCGTGGAAGGTCGCAAGCGGGATCGGTGGTACCTGACCGTAGTCCTCCGGCTCCATCCTGGAGAAATGTTGGAGGTCCTTGATTTGTACTAGCGCCTCGGTGGGATGATCCCCCGCGATTCTATGGGAGTAGTAGTTTATGCAGGTAAGGGAGGAAGGCCATGGCGAGGGTGTTCGTGACACAGTCCATTCCAGAAGCTGCTCTGGAGCGCCTCCGGAGTGTCGCTGAGGTCAGGGTACATGGGGACGCCAGCAGGATCCTCCCTAAAGACCGTCTCCTCGAGGAGGTCGCTTCCTGCGAGGTCCTCTACTGCCTCCTCCATGACCGCGTCGACCGGGAGGTCATCGAGGCAGGGAAGAACTTGCAGCTCATCGCCACCTCCGCCGTCGTCCCTGCCAACGTGGACGTCGCCGCAGCCACAGAGAGGGGGATCCCCGTCACCGTCATCCCCAACGTCGTGGTGGAGGCGACAGCAGACCTCCAGTGGGGGCTCCTCATCGCCGTGGCGCGCAGGATCGTGGAAGCCGACAGGGCGTTGAGGGCCGGCCTCTTCCCTGGATCCCAGTCCATGTACTTCGTGGGAGGGGAGGTCAACGGGAAGACGCTTGGGACCATTGGCCTGGGCGCTATCGGGCGTGCCATCGTGGAGCGGGCGCGTGGATTCCGCATGCGCATCCTGTACACGAAGCGGAACCGCTTGCCCCCTGAGGAGGAGCACGCCCTAGGGGTGGAGTACCGTGCTCTGGACGATCTCCTCCGGGAGAGCGACTTCGTGGTCATCAACGCCAGCTACCATCCCGGGACGTATCACCTCGTGGGTGCCCGGGAGCTCGGGCTCATGAAGCCTACGGCTTACCTCATCAACACGGCCCGGGGGCCCATCGTGGACGAGGCTGCCCTGGTGGAGGCCCTGAAGGCGAGGCGGATCGCAGGCGCCGCGCTGGACGTCTACGAGCAGGAGCCCCAGGTCCATCCAGAGTTGCTCGCTCTGGACAACGTCGTGCTGACGCCCCATATTGGCAGCGCGGCGCGGGAGACCCGGGAGCGCATCGCCTCCATTGTCGTGGACAACATCCTTGCCTTCCTGAGAGGGGAACGGCCGCCAAATCTCTATAACCCAGAGGTCTGGGCCTGAGCCGGGGAGAGGGGAGGAGCGCATGTACGCACAGGTTCTGCATGAGTGGGGAGGGGAGGTCGTCTACGAAGAGGTTCCAACCCCTGTCCCGGGTCCAGGAGAGGCTCTGGTGAAGGTCGAGGCCTGCGGGGTCGGGCTCACAGTACTCAACTACATGCAGGGGAATATGGGGCGCCGCCCCGAGGATCTCCCCAGGATCCCCGGCCATGAGATCGTTGGGAAGGTCGTAGCGCTTGGCGCGGGGACAGGGGGGCTTCAGGTGGGGGACCGCGTGATGGCTTACTTCTATCTGACGTGCGGTCGCTGTGACTTCTGCCGCCTCGCCCACGAGCCCCTCTGCCGGAACTTCCAAGGGTACGTGGGCGTGGCCAGGGACGGTGGATATGCGGAATACGTGACGCTTCCGGCTGCGAACCTCCTCCCCGTACCCGAGGGGATCCCTCCCGTCGAGGCGACGGCTATCCCTGATGCCATTGCGACCCCGTTCCATGTGAGCAGGCGCGCGGGGATCGGTCCTGGCGACTTGGTCATGGTTGTAGGTGCGGGAGGTGGCGTGGGGATCCACATGGTCCAAATGGCCCGGGTCTTCGGGGCCGATGTCATCGCCATTGACCTGGGCGAGGAGAAGCTCAAGGCAACGCGCGAACTCGGGGCGCTCGCGACGTTGGACTTCCGGTCGCCCGGCCTCGTGGAGTCCGTGCGCTCCGTGGCTCCCCTAGGCGTCTCTGTGGCGGTGGATTTCGTGGGGAAGCCGGAGACCCTCTCGTTCTGTCAGGACGTCCTAGGTCGCCGAGGTCGGTTGGTCTTCCTCACCACGTTCCCGGGTGTGACGACGGAGGTCAGCCCGCGCCGGATGGTCCTCGACGAACTCACCTTGATGGGGTCTCGGTACACCTCGCGGTGGGAACTCCTGCAGGCTGCCCGGCTGGTGGCGGAGGGGCGGATCAAACCGGTGGTCTCGTCGGTGGTGCCACTCTCCCGGGTCAGGGAGCTCCACGACAGGCTCCGCGCAGGGACCCTCCTGGGTCGTGGGGCGGTCGCTTTGGAGGACGATTCTTGAGAGGGGTGTTTTCCGCGATGCGGGCGATGGTGGTCGAGCGATACGGAGAACCGTTGCGCCTCGTCGAGGTACCGGTTCCCGAACCGGGGCCTGGGGAGGTCCTGGTGAAGGTCATTGCATGTGGCGTCTGCCGTTCCGACCTCAAGATCGTGGAGGGACGCATGCCCTTCTCCTCCACGCTGTCCCTCCCACACGTGCCTGGCCATGAGATCTCCGGGGAGGTTGTAGCCCGCGGGCCAGGGGCGGCCATCCCCTTGGGGGAGAGGGTTGTCGTCCACAACTACTGGTCCTGCGGGCGCTGTCGTTTCTGCCTGATGGGGGAGGAGACGCTGTGCGATCACCTGCGAGGGTGGGTGGGGTTCACCTCGCCAGGCGGGTTCCAGGAATACCTTGCGGTCCCTGAAGCGCATGCCCTCCGGCTCCCTCCCTCCATCGACGCGACGGGGGCTGGGGTGCTCTCCTGTGCCGTTGGGACGAGCTACCATGCGCTTGTTTCCCGGGCCAGGGTCCGGCCGGGGGAGACCGTAGTGATCCTTGGAGTTGGCGGGGTCGGCCTGCACGCGGTTCAGGTTGCCAGGGCCGCAGGGGCTCGCGTCCTGGCGGTGGATGTGGAGGAGACCAGGCTCGCTGCCGCCAGGGACCTGGGGGCCGCTGAAGCACTCCACGCCGGGAGGGAGGCCGAGATGGCCGTGCGCGACGCCACCTCGGGCTATGGTGCGGATGTCGTCCTGGATTGTGTCGGCACTGCGGCGACGTGTGCTTCCACGATTGCGATGGTGAGGAAGGGAGGACGCATTGTCGTGGTAGGGTATACTACCGATCCCCAAGGCTACCCCGTGCTTCCCACGGATCACGTCGCGCTCAGGCAGCTCTCGATCCTTGGGTCCAGGTATGTTACCCGCATCGAGCTTGAGCGTGTCATCGACCTCGCTGCCCGCGGACTCATCCGCCCCGTCGTCTCGGAAGTTCTGGATCTCAGCCGCGCCAACGACGCCCTCGACCACGTGCGCAATGATAGGGTCGTGGGCCGTGTGGTGCTTCGCGTATAACCACTCTGGCGGGTGGATCGATGGACCTGTACGCGCGAGGACCCTTTCACGTCGACTACCAAGCAAGGGTAGATTTCCAGGCCCTAAGAGCATTCCGCCTTCACCGCGCCTGGCAGTCCATGGAGGCAGCCGGCCTCGACGCATTGCTTGTCTGGAAGGACGAGAACGTTCGTTACCTGACGAGCCTCCGCCCCCAGCTCATCGCTGGAAAGAGCGGCCTACTGAATGGGGCCCTCCTGGTCGTGGGACGGGAACCGATCCTCCTCGTCTCCGGGGGCGACTACGACCGGGTCCTGACGACGATGCCCTGGATCCCGGAGGTCCGTCCCATCCCGATCCTTGAGGAAAGGGGGTTGATTGAATACACAGTGCGCGAGGTCATTGGGGACCTGTTCGCGCGCTACGGTCTCCAATCGGCACGCGTCGGCTACGACCTCGCCAGTGCAGCTCTCTCGGCAGCCCTCCGCGACCTCCTTCCCGAGGTCCGGTGGGAGGACGGCGATGCGGTGATGCAGCAAGCGCGTCAGATCAAAGGCCCAGAGGAACTTGTCCTTCTCGAGGAGGCAACGGCCCTGGCGGAGGCGGTGACCCAGGCAGCCATCGATGCGGTTCGAGCCGGGCGCAGGGAGTGCGAGGTGGCCGCCGTGGCCATGGAGACCCTCTTCCGCCTCGGGGGGGAGTACGCCCACGTGACCACCCCGTTCGTCAGCTCTGGGGAGAACATGTCCCCTCCGACGCGCCTGGCCACGGACAAGCTCATCCGCCATGGCGACCTCGTTTTCATTGACATTGGGGCCATGTGGAACGGATACTTTGCCGACCTCGGGCGCACCGTGATCTGTGGGGAACCTTCGGCCAAGCAGCGGCATGTCTACCGGGCTGTCTACGAGGCGCACCTCGCCGGGATGGAAGCCATGCGGCCGGGGGTTACCAACACGGAGGTGGCCAGGGTAATCCGGCAGAAGGCCGCAGACCATGGGCTTAGTGACAGATTCCTCAGCCTGTTCATCGGACACGGCATCGGTGTGGGGAGCAACGAGCCCCCCTATATCGGGGAGATCTTCCCAGGGAGTGCGGAGGTGGAGCTTCGGCCAGGGATGGTCTTTGCCATGGAACCGTTGATTTGGGTACCGGGTGTGGAAGGAGGCGGAGGGGTCCGGCTTGAGGATATGGTCGTCATCACAGAGAGCGGGCCGAAGAGGGTGAGTCGCCTTCCCTATGATACCTGCCTCCTTGGGGGAGGGAGCTGAGGTGGTGGACCTTGTCATCAGAGGGGCGAAGCTCGTGACTCCGGCGGGGCTCCTGGAAGGGGAGATCTATGTCCGGGAAGGAAGGATCACCGCCCTGGGGGAGCTCGGGCACCCCGCTCGGGAAGTCGTGGACGCAGGGGGATTGCTCGCCATGCCTGGGATGGTGGATGCACACGTCCACTTCATGGACCCAGGGGCTACGGAGCGGGAGGACTTCATCACCGGCTCGAGCGCCGCAGCCGTGGGCGGGGTGACCACGGTCATCGAGCACACCCACGCGATGCCGGTACGGACGGCGGCATTCCTCCAGGAGAAGGCTCGGTATTTGGAGTCCCGGTCCCTCGTGGACTATGGGCTCGCCGCCCATGTTTGGCCCGAGGACATCGAACATATCCACGAGGTGTGGGAGGCCGGTGCCCTGTTCCTCAAGGCCTTCACCTGTACCACCCACGGCGTCCCCGGCCTGACCCCAGGAGACCTGCTACGTCTTTTCCGGAAGGTCTCCGGGTTCCAGGGAGTCTGCCTCGTGCACTGCGAGGACGAGTGGATCACCATGGAGGCAGAGCGCCGCCTGAGGGGGCTTGGCCGTATGGACGGGATGGTGATCCCGGAGTGGAGGAGCCGCGAGGCCGAGCTTGTGGCCGTGAACACCGTTGCCCTTCTCGCCCGCCTGACCGGGGCGAGAGTGGTCATCGCCCACGTGAGTCAGCCCGCTGCCCTCGACCTGATCCGGAGGGAGCAAGCCCTGGGAGCAGACCTTTGGGCGGAGAGCTGTCCTCAGTACTTTCACCTCCTCGAGGAGGAGGTCAGAGAAAGAGGGGCATATCGGAAATTCACGCCTCCTGCCCGGAACCGGTCCCAGGAGGACATGGAGGAGATGTGGCGGCGCCTTGCCAGGGGAGACATCACCTACATCGCCACCGACCACGCGCCTTCTACGAAAGCGCAGAAAGAGGAGGGGGATATCTGGACCGCCCACTTCGGTCTCCCCGGTGTGGAGACGACGCTGAGCCTGATGCTGAACGGAGCGCTCGAGGGTCGGATCTCCCTCCCGCGGCTGGTGGAGGTGCTCTGTGAGGTGCCTGCCAAGATCTATGGTCTGTACCCGCGCAAAGGGGCTCTTCGGATCGGGGCCGATGCCGATATCGTTCTGATAGACCCAACCGCAGACCGCATCCTCACTGATGATCAGATCGTTTCCAAGGCGGGGTGGACGCCTTATGGAGGCCGTCGCATCAAGGGGAAGCCCGTGATGACCTTCCTCCGCGGGAAGCTCATCGCCCGGGACGGAAAGGTCGTTGCTGAGCCCGGCGTCGGGGCGTTCGTGACGAGGTACGCACTGTCGTAACACTTTTAAGTAAACGGACAGAAATCGTGCTTCACAGGAGCATGTGGAGCTTTCCCCGTGTCGGGGTGACTTAGAGAATTCCTGGTGCTGAGAGGGGTCCCCACAAAAACGCGAAGCGTTTTGTGGGGTGCTCTCGGACATATGCCCACCGTGATTCCTTGACACCCCCCTGCGGCCGTATCTATAATGGACTTAGCCCTCCCCAGGGGGGAGGGGGTTCACGGAGGTGAGAGCGCATGGCGAAGGATCCTGTCTGCGGGATGGAAGTAGAGGAGGCAAAAGCGGCGGCCAAGACGGAGTACATGGGAGTTACCTATTACTTCTGCGCGCCGGGCTGTAAAGCCGCATTTGACAGGGACCCGGAAAAGTACGTAGGGAAAGAACACGGTACACACGGGGGGCACGGGCACCACGGGGAACGCGTGTGAACTTTGGGAATCCCCGCAGGGGCGACGCTTGCGTCGCCCCTGCGGCTCCGAAAGCGATGGGACGGATTCTTGCCTACCTTACTGACCTCACGTATGTCCTCTCCACCCTCGCCGAAGGGAGCCTCGCCCTCAGGCCGGCGGGTGTATGGGTGCAGCGCCGCTACAGGAGCCTGGCGAATCGCTACGACGCTCTCATCGAACAATGGGAACCCTCCTATGGGCTTGCCCTAGAACAGGCCCTCGGCTACCTGTTCGAGGGGAAGACGAGGATCCTGGACACAGGCACCGGAACGGGCTATGCTGCAAGGCGCCTAGCTCAGCGGTTCCCGGAAGCGAGCATCGTCGGGGTGGATCTCTCCGCGGAGATGCTCCGTGAGGCCCGGAAAAAGGGCGACGTTCTCCACCATCCACGGGTCATCTGGATACAGGCCAACAGCGCCAAGTTGCCGTTCCGGGATCAAGCTTTCGACCTCGCCGTCGTCCACAACGCCCCCCTCGACCTCGAAGAACTCAGGCGGGTCGTCCGCAGAGGAGGGGAGATCCTCCTGTGCCTTTCCTCTGGCGCGGCGATCCCCCAGCTCTTGCAGAGGATCCTCCGCCGTCGCCTCCACTCCCTCGGGTGTCCCGTCGTCCACCTCGGGCACGCAGGGGAGGGACTCTACCTCATCGCCCGGCGGGCCTGATCTCAGAAGGAAACCACAGCTGCCTTCACCGCGTCCACCACGGAGATGCCGACGAGGAGGATGGCGCTGAGCCCAACGATCAGCACGGTGGCGCCGGCAATCACGTTGAATGCCAGCGAGTTCGTGTACTCCCCGAGAAGGCGCTTGTTGTTGGTGAGTTTGAGCATGTAAAAGAGGATGACGGGCAGGAGGACCCCGTTGAGGAACTGGGAGAGGATCATCACAGGGATCAACGGAAGGCCAGGGATCAGGATGACCAGTGCGCCGGTGGCGACCATCCCTGTGTACAGCCCATAGAAGACGGGCGCTTCGCGGAAGGTTCGGTCCAAGCCGGCCTCCCATCCAAACGCCTCACACAACGCATAGGCGGTGGAGAGCGGGATGATCGCCACAGAAAAGAGGGCTGCGTTCAGCAGTCCCACAGCGAACAGCAAGCTGGCATAACGCCCCGCAAGGGGAGAAAGGGCAATGGCAGCGTCCTCCGCACTGCGAATCGTGACACCGTGCGCGTAAAGCGTTGAGGCACAGGCAACGACAATGAAGAAAGCGACGATGTCCGTTGTGAGGCAGCCGAGAATCGTGTCCAGGCGCGAATAGGGATAGTCACGGACCGTCAATCCCTTATCCACCGTGGAGGCCTGTTGGTAGAACTGCATCCAGGGAGCAATCGTAGTCCCCACCACGCCTATGAGCATGTACAGGTAGGTAGGATCCGCTTCGAAGTGTACCGTAAAGGTTTCCCGGAGGACCTGGCCCCATGGCGGCTTCGCAAGGATCGCGGAGATGACGTAGGTGATGTACATCAAGGAAGCGAACAAGAAAGCGCGCTCTACCTGCTTGTAGTGACCCCGCAGGACGAGGAGCCAGATCAATACCGCAGCGAGGGGGATGGAAATATACCGACTCACTCCGAAGATCTCCAGGCTCCCGGCCACTCCCGCGAAATCGCCCACCGTGTTGGCCCAGTTGGCCAGGAGGAGCGTACTCATCACGAAGACCGTAGCCCGCACGCCGAACTGTTCCCGGATCAGGTCGGAGAGCCCCTTGCCGGTCACCGTTCCCATGCGAGCGGACATCTCCTGGACCACGATGAGGGCGATGGTGATGAGGAAGAGGACCCAGAGGAGCTTGTACCCGAAGGCGGCCCCGGCCATGGAGTAAGTCGCGATCCCGTTGGCGTCGTTGTCTACGTTCGCCGTGATGATTCCGGGACCCATCACCGCGAGGAACGCTAGGATTTTGCGTCTGGACCAGATCCTTCGCAGCATCGCCCCTTGATCGTGTTCGTTCACGTCCCATGCCCCTCAACGTCTGCGGATTCGGTGGAACCTGGCAGGCAGCCTCGGCAGGTACTTCTCCAGGAGGATCTCCATGACATCGTCGATGGTGACGATACCCAGGAGCTTCCCCTCCGTGTCCACGACTGGGATCGCCAGGAGGTCGTACTTCGCCAAGGCCCCTGCCGCCGCATCTGCCGAGTCGGTATCTCGGAGGTAGATCACCTCGGTGTCCATGAGGTTCCGCAGCGGAGTCTCAGGATTGGCCGTGATGAGCGTGCGCAGGGAGAGGACTCCCACGAGGCGACCCTCTGCGTCTGTGACGTAAAGGTAGTAGAGGTACTCTGCCGGAGGGGCATGCTCGCGGAGGTAGCGAATCGTGTCCTCCGCCGTGAACCACTCGGGAAGGGCGATGTACTCGGGCGTCATCTTCCCCGCAGCGGTGTCCTCGGGATACTGGAGGAGCTTTCGGACTGTCGCGGCCTTCTCCTGGTCCATCTGGGCGATAAGGTTTGCTGCCGTCTCCTCGGGCAGCGTGGCGATGAGATCCGCTGCCTCATCTGGAGCCATCTCCTCGAGGATGTCTGCAGCGCGCTCTGGGGAAAGGCTCTTGAGGATACTCGTCCGCACCTCCGGCTCGGTCTCCTCCAGGACGTCGGCGGCGACAGCATCGTCCAGGTTGGCCATGACCTCAAGCTGGGCCTCCCGCCCCAGATCCTCCACGATCTCGGCGAGGTCGGCGGGGTGGATCTTCCGCAAGTTCTCCCTGGAGACCCTGAGCTTGAGGGCCGTGGGCGGGCCGCTCAAGGCGGCGACCATCTGCCAGGGGATGAGCCACTCGCGCAGGGGCCTGCCGAGGCGTTCCAAGAGCGTTGCGACTGGCGCTTCCAGCCCCAGCCTGCGCAGGAGCCCCCGCACGCCTACATCCACAGCCACCAACTGCCATGTCCCGTTGGACCGGTCCAGCTGGAGATCGTTGACCTTGACGACCTTGAGGCCGTCGATGTCGACGACCTGCTTGTCCAGGAGCTCTTCTACGAGGAGAACCTCGTCAGGTTGGAGGGGGCGTGTGGTGAGGGAGGCGCGGGATACACTGAGGGTGATGCCGGTGGGAGAAATTTCTCCCACGGCTTCGACAGGGATAATGCCGACGCGGAGCTGGTCCCCTCGCAGGAGGATTCCGGAGATCCGGAGGGATTTGTCCTCCTGCCTGGCTGCAAGGTCGGCCACAGGGGCGATGATGGCTCCCGCAGCATCGGAAACAGGCTTTCCCACAATCTGGCTAATGAAGACCATGTTCCTTCTATCATAAAGGCCGGTTCACCCTCTCACATTGTGCAGGCCGGAGCGCCAGCTGTCAATGCCCCAGTTGAACGCCAAAAAGTTAGGGGCGTGCCGTTGCACGCCCCTGTGGCGCCGTGTGGTGCGCCCGACCTTCTACATCTCCATATCCTCCGGGGATGTGCCGGGCACCTTCTCCTTCTTCTTCTCTCGCTTCTCCACCACCAGAGCCTCGGTGGTGAGCAGGAGGCCGGCCACGCTCGCTGCGTTCTGGAGGGCCAGACGGGCGACCTTGGTCGGATCCACGATCCCCGCCTTCACCATGTCCTTGAACTCCCCGTCCAGGACGTCGAAGCCGATCCTCCCCGTCTCCCGCTTGAGGCGCTCCACGATGAGGCTTCCCTCCATCCCAGCGTTCACCGCCAGCTGCCGTGTTGGCTCCTCAAGGGCCCGCCGGACGATGTTGACCCCGATCAGTTCATCCCCCTCGGCCTGCACCTTCTCCAGAGCCGGTAGGACACGGATATACGCGGTGCCCCCGCCGGGAAGGATGCCTTCCTCCACAGCTGCCTTGGTGGCGTTGAGGGCATCCTCAAAGCGGTGCTTCTTCTCCTTCATCTCCGTCTCCGTGGCGGCACCGACCTTGATCTGGGCAACGCCGCCGGCGAGCTTCGCAAGTCGCTCTTGGAGCTTCTCCCGGTCGTAATCGGAGGTCGTGGTCTCGATCTCCTTCTTGATCTGGGCGATGCGGCCCTGGATGTCCTTCTTGTCGCCCTTGCCCCCGATGATCGTGGTCTCCTCCTTGGTGACCCGCACCTTCTCGGCGCGCCCAAGCATGTCCACCTCTACGCCCTCCAGCTTGATCCCGATGTCCTCGGAGATCACCCGGCCGCCGGTCAAGATGGCCATGTCCTGGAGCATGGCCTTGCGGCGGTCTCCATAGCCGGGGGCCTTCACCGCGACACTCTGGAGTACACCGCGGAGCTTGTTGACCACGAGGGTCGCCAGGGCCTCGCCCTCCACGTCCTCCGCAATGACGACCAGAGGCTTCCCGAAGCGGATGACCTTCTCCATTACTGGGACGATGTCCCGCACCGAGGAGATCTTCTTATCGGTGAGCAGGATGTAGGGCTCCTCGAGGACGCACTCCATCTTGTCAGGATCGGTGATGAAATAGGGGGAGATGTACCCACGGTCGAACTGCATCCCCTCGACGACCTCTACGGTCGTCTCGATGCCCTTGCCCTCCTCGATTGTGATCACGCCATCCTTCCCCACCTTCTCCATGGCATCCGCGATGATCTCCCCGATCTCCCGGTCGTTGGCGGCGATCCCTGCCACATGGGCGATGTCGGTTCGGCCCTCCACGGGGATGCTGAGCTTCTTCAGTTCCTCCACCGCTACCTCGACGGCTTTGTCGATCCCGCGCTTGAGGAGCATCGGGTTCGCGCCCGCAGCGACATTCTTGAGGCCCTCCCGCACCATCGCCCAGGCCAGGACCGTAGCCGTGGTCGTCCCGTCGCCAGCGGTATCGTTGGTCTTGCTGGCCACCTCCTTGACGAGCTGGGCCCCGAGGTTCTCATAGGGGTCCTCAAGCTCGATCTCTTTGGCCACGGTGACGCCATCCTTCGTGATAGTGGGCGAACCCCACTTCTTCTCCAGGACGACATTCCTTCCCTTGGGCCCGAGGGTGACGCGGACGGCGCTTGCAACCTTCTCCACTCCTCTCTCCAGGGCCCTCCGGGCGTCCTCATCGTACAGCAGGAGCTTTGCCGGCATCTTCCTCCCTCCTTTCGGACCAGGGTCGTGTATACTTGAGGTAGCTGGGCTTGAACGTCCTGGTAGGCAGCCTCCCCAGGTTTTGGAGGCGTAGCCCCACCGGATGCCGGTGGCAATGGTTAGCACTCTCAGGTGGAGAGTGCTAACCATCCTCTATTGTTCACAGGAGCAGGAGGGCAAGCAAGGCCAAGAATAAACAGAAACCGCCATTTTTTAGGAGTTATCCTAAATTTGCGGGGGAAATTGCTCGAAATCTTGTCTTTTGGCTTGAAATCTCTCTAATATATTGGCTGGAGGAGAAGGGTGTCCCGTTACAGTCTCGGAGTTGCGCTTGTGCTGGCGATCGTGGGGTTCTTGTTGGCCAGTCAAATCCGCTCCGCACAGAGGGCGGCACCGCGGGTCGAGCTCCCCTCCCTCCGGGTACGGGAGCTGGCCGTCCTGATCCAGCAACAGAAGGAGGCCCAGGAAGCCCTGGAGGCCGAGATCCGCAGGCTCCAGCAACGTCTCAATGCGTACCGGGAAGCCCTTGCCCAAGGAAAGACTCTCGCCGGTGAGCTCTCTGAAGAGATCCAGCGCTACCGCACGATCCTGGGGTTCACGCCAGTCCGTGGCCCTGGTGTGGTGGTCATCCTGGAGGAGGGGAAGGCCTTCCCCGCGATTGTCAAGACCCAGGTCCAAGCTCCGGATCTCAGCGGGCTCGTCAACGAGCTCTGGTCGGCGGGGGCCGAGGCGATCGCCATCAACGGGTTCCGGATCCTGGCTACGACCGGATTCTCCCAAGAGGGGACGACGATCATCGCGGGACCCTATCGCTTGAACCCCCCCTTTGTCATCGAGGCGATTGGGGATCCGGATACACTGAAGAACCAACTCGGTCTGCCAGGTGGGTTCGTTGATGGACTTCGGTCGGTGGGATTCTCCGTGACCATCAGAGAAAAAGAGGAGATCCACCTCCCACCCTACCGTGGTCCCCGAGGGAAAAGAACGTGAGGTGGTCTCCTGTCCCACTCTGGCAGGACTCCTGACCTTTGGTAAGGAACCAAAAAGAGCGACTGCCGCCAAGTGGTAAGGGAGCAGGACTTTTCCTCCTCCACTTATCTCTTGGCAGGCGCAGCCGCTCTTCTCCGGGACCTGCCGCCCTTGGGCGATGCCGCTCTCCAGCGCTTGCCTCGCAGCACCGCCTTGCGGCTCTGTCCCGCAGGGTGTTATTATATCGAGCTTCCCCTCATTTGTCAAGCGAAATTCAGCCTGAGAACCGCTCCCTCCGAAGCTGAGCTGACCAAGGCGGCGTAGCGGGCGAAGAGCCCGGAAGTGTACTTAGGTGCTGGGGGCTTCCACCTGCTCCGGCGGCGTTCCAGTTCATCTTCAGAAACCTCGAGGTTTACCAGGCGGGATTCCACATCGATGGTGATCACGTCGCCTTCCTCGACGAGAGCAATTGGCCCGCCGACTTGGGCTTCTGGGGCCACGTGCCCGATCATCAACCCCCGAGTCCCCCCGCTGAAACGGCCGTCTGTGACGAGCGCCACCTCCGGTCCCAAGCCTTCTCCGACGATTGCGCTGGTCACGGAGAGCATCTCCGGCATCCCCGGTGCGCCCTTGGGGCCTTCGTAGCGGATCACGACGACGTCGCCAGGTCTGATCTTTTTCCCCAGCACGGCCTTCATGGCCGCCTCCTCGCCATTGAAAACCCGGGCAGGGCCGCGGAATCGGGTCACCTCGGTCCCGGCAAGCTTCAGAACGGCGCCTTCAGGGGCTAGGCTTCCCCGCAGCACGACGAGGCCCCCCTGGGGCTTGAAGGGGTTAGAGGCGCTCCCCACAACCCTCTGCCCCGGTCGCTCCACCGCCCCCGCAACCTCCTCCTCTAGCGTCCGCCCCGTGATGGTGCGCTGACTGCCATCCATGAGGCCCGCCTCGAGAAGCCTCCGGAAGACCAACCGGGTTCCTCCTGCTTCCCACAGCTCCCAGGCAGTATAGCTCCCCCAAGGGAGGAGGTCGGCGATCACAGGGGTCTTCCTGCTCACCGCATCGAAGTCCTCGAGGGAGAGGGGGACCCCGGCTTCCCGGGCGATGGCCAGCAGGTGCAGGACAGCGTTGGTGGAACCCCCCGTGGCCGCTACTGCGGCGATGGCGTTGAGGAAGGATTGGCGGGTCAGGAAATCGCGGGGGGTCCTCCCCGCCTGAATGGCCTCGGCAAGGATAAAGGCGGCGCTGCGGGTGGCCTGTTTCTTTTCCGGGACCACGGCGGGGATCGCGTTGTACCCTACAGGACTGAGGCCGAGCGCCTCCAGGACCATGGCCATGGTGTTCGCCGTGTACTGCCCACCACAGGCGCCGGGTCCTGGTATGGCACTCCTCTCAATAGCTTCGAGCTCCTCCTGGGAGATCTTCCCCGCAGCGAACTGGCCTACAGCCTCGAATACGCTCACGATGGTGAGGTTGCGCTCCCCCAGGCGGCCAGGGGCAATGGTTCCCCCGTAGAGGACCATGCCAGGAACGCCTGACCGGATCACCCCAATGGCGCCACCGGGGATGGTCTTGTCGCACCCTGCAATGGCTACCATGGCATCGTAGAGGTAGCCATGGGCCACCACCTCCACGCTATCCGCGATCACCTCGCGGGAGATCAGGCTCGCTCGCATGCCGGGTGTGCCCATGCTGATCCCGTCAGAGATAGCGGGGGCGCCGAACTCGAAGGGAACGAGGCCCGCCTCTCGCAACCCAGCCTTGAGTTCCTCTGCAAGGTCGCGAAGGTGGAGGTTGCAGGGCATCCCGTCGGTGAAGGTATTGACCACCCCGACGAAGGGCCTGCGGAACCCCTCGTCGTCCACACCCACTGCGCGCAACATACTGCGCGCTGGGGCCTGCTGCACGCCTGCCTTCACGCGGTCGCTTCGCATCATGCTCCTCCCCAGGTCCTGTAAGGAATCTTGGCTCTCATGGTACGCCATGCGCCCCAGAAATCCTGCCGCAGCCAAGGGATGCTTGGGACAAGATGTGCTACAATAGTCCGGGATCTCGATCGCTGGATGCTGCCGGAAAGGAACCATCATCATGCGTGCCCTTGCGGTGAGGCTAGCCATCATTGCCCCGGTGGTCCTGCTGATTGGCCTCTTTGGTTACATCCTCACTCAGCGGGAGATGCCCAAGTCCATTGAGGTGGCACTGGCGAGGGGGGAGAAACCGGCTGCCCCGGGGTTCACCCTACCACGGTACGAAGGGGGGAAGCTCTCCCTCACTGACCTACGGGGGAAGGCAGTGGTGTTGAACTTCTGGGCATCCTGGTGTGGTCCCTGTCGTGACGAGGCCCCGCTCCTCGAAAAGGTCTGGCGAGGATACCGAGATCGGGGCGTAGTGGTGGTGGGGGTGAACATCCAGGACCTTGAGCCCGCCGCGAGGAAGTTCCTCCAGGAGTTCCAGATCACCTACCCGAACGTCCGGGACGGGGACGGGCGCATTGCGAAGAAGTACGGGGTGACAGGCGTTCCCGAGACCTTCTTCATCGACCGTTCCGGGCGCATCGTTCAAAAGTTCCCGGGAGCAGTTGTCGAGTTCCGGCTGTGGCAGCAAGCGGTGGAAGGCCTCCTGGGAGCCGGAGGCGAGATCTAGGCGCTCTCACGGCGTCCTCGTGGGCGGTTCAGGATGGCAGTTGACAGGCCTCCGGGCTGGGGATACCATCGAGGTGGCGCGCCCGTAGCTCAGGTGGAGAGAGCGGCAGGCTTCGAACCTGTAGGTCGGGGGTTCGAGTCCCTCCGGGCGCGCCAGGTGGAATTCGCCTCCTACGGCCGGACCAGCTCAAACCACAAAGCTCTCCCCTTCCCATGACCTGGCGGATTGCACTGTCCAGAGTGCCAGGCGCGATCTCATCCAGAAGGAGCAGGACCCAGCCACCCTGAGCCTCTCCTGTTTGCTAACAAATGTTGTCTCTGATATACTAAGCAGGGAGGTGGAGGGGAGTGACACGAGGGACAACGCTTTATCTGCGGGCCCTCCCGGAGGACCTCGTACGTGAGGTGAAGGCCATCGCCGCCCGGCGTGGCATGACGCTCACGGCGCTTGTGACCGAGGCATTGCGGCACCTGGTCGAACGGGAGCACAGCCCGGGGGATCATCCTATCGACGACGTGTCCACAGGGGATCTGCAGGAGGCTACCCGGGAGCTTGAGGAGAGCATGCGCTGGTTTGCGGCAAATCGTTCTCGCTTGTTGCGCCGCTACCGTAACCAGTACATCGCCATCTATCGCAAGCGCGTCATCGACCATGATCATGACTTCGACGCCCTGGCACGGCGCGTCTTTGCCAGACTTGGGGCGGTCCCTGTGTGCATGCCCAAGGTCACGTCTCAGGAGCGGATCGTTCACATCCCGTCCCCACGGCTCGCTGAGGCATAGGATATGGCTGCGCGCGCGCACCCTCCAGACCGGAGGAAGACAAGCCCTCACGAGTTCCCTTATAATCGCCAGCACGATCCCCCCGCACCCGTCCTCCCCTTGCGCGTGGGGGCCCCGGGCGCAGACCCGGTTGTGGCTGCTCCCGCCCTAGTGGACAGTGGGGCAGACCTCACCGTTCTCCCCGAGGAACTGGTGAGGATGCTTCGCCTGCCGCAGATCGGGGAAGTCACGGTAAGAGGTGTCGAGGGCGTGGCCCGGCGCGTTCCAGTATACGCGGCGGAGGTCGAGGTGGTGGGCGGCATCAGGCGGATTGTTGAGGTGGTGGGGATCCGGGCGAACGCCCTGCTCGGGCGCGACGTATTGAACGGAATGGTGATTACGCTCGATGGCCCCCAGCAGGTACTGCGGGTTGAAGGTGGCTGACGGGGAGGCTTTTACCGGCTGCTAGATTCTGGACTATAGAGAACGTCAGTCTTGGCAGCCATGATGAAGTCGTTCCGGTGCAGCCCTTTGATCTTATGAGTCCACCACGTCACCGTGACCCTCCCCCATTCCGTCAGGATCGCCGGGTGGTGACCCTCCTGTTCCGCGAGTTCCCCGACCTTGTTGGTGAAGGCCAGGGCCCCGGCGAAGTCCTTGAACCGGAAGGCCCGCCGCAGCCTCTTGATCCCTTCCTCCTCGATTACCTGCCACCCAGGTACCTCAGGGTGGAGGGCAGCGATCTCCTCATCGGTGAGGGGAGGCTCCCCCTCCCGGCATGCGGTGCATCGGAGTTCCGTCAGCTTCTCCATCGGACTCCCCCCAGTCATCGGCCGTGGTCTCCATGATCCATTTCCATTATAGGAGGGTCGCCAAGTGGCCCCCGCCACCGCCATGTTCCGGGGACTCCGGGGCCCTGGATAGCTCTTTCCCTTGACGCGGGGATGCGGGGAAGATACAATACGGGGTAGAGTTTCTACTGGGAGGGGATGGCATGGGACTTCTGAAACCCAGGGACGCCGAAGCCGTTCAGAAGCGTCTTGCGAGCGATCTGGAAGGACCGGTCACGATCCGGTTCTTCACCAACTCCACAGGAGGGTTGCAGATCCCGGGTACGGAATGTGAGTACTGCCCGACAACGTATCAGCTGTTGAGCGAAGTCGCGAGCTTGGGCTCGCGGATCTCCCTGGAGGTGTACAACATCCTCACCGATCCAGAGAGTGCTAGGAAGTATGGGGTGGAGCGCATCCCCGCGATCATCCTGAGTCGGGATAACGGGTCCGGTGTGCGGTTCTACGGGATCCCTGCGGGATTCGAGTTCGCCGTCCTCCTTGACGACCTCATCGACGTTTCCCGAGGGCGAACGAGCCTGAGCGAGAGGACAAAGGCAGCGCTGGCGTCCTTAGAGAAGGATGTCCACATCCAGGTGTTCGTGACCCCTACGTGCCCCTACTGCCCGAAAGCCAGCCGGATCGCCCATGCCATGGCCATCGAATCGCCACGCGTGCGCGCTGACGTGGTCGAGGCCATGGAGTTCCCCATGCTGGCGGAGCGCTATAACGTTTACGGCGTCCCGAAAGTGGTCATCAACGAGACGACGAGCTTTGAGGGAGCCGTCCCTGAGGATGTTTTCCTGGACTATGTCCTCGCTGCGGCATCCATGGAGCTCCTCGACGAAGGGAAGAGGGAGTGAGGCCAATGGACGTGAAGGTGCAGTGGACGCCACCCATGCGGTTCGATGGGTTCGCCGCAGGCGGGGCACCGATCACCCTCGATGCCCATCCCGACCACGGTGGAAGCGGGGCGGGGCCCACGCCCATGGAGTCCGTACTGATCGCCCTTGCTGGGTGCACAGGGATGGATGTGGTCTCCATCCTCCGGAAGATGCGGGCTCCCCTCGCGGGTCTGCGGATCGAGGTGAGCGCACAGCGGGCACCTGATCACCCGAAGGTGTTCACCCAGATCCACGTGCGTTATGTGGCCTGGGGAGAAGGCCTGCAGCGGGACCAAGTCGAGCGAGCAGCAGCCCTCTCCCAGGAGAAGTATTGCTCAGTCTCTGCCATGCTTCGGAAGAGCGCGGACCTTTCCTATGAAGTCGTGGTTTTAAGTGAGGAGGACAAAAATTATGCTCTTCCATAGCGAAAGGAGCGTTCCCCGCGTCGGGGTCCCCACAAAACGCGAAGCGTTTTGTGGGGTGCTCTTAGACAGCGATCCCGGATAGTGAACGCCAAAAGAGGGGGGTGGATCATGCACAACGTCAATGTCCGGCGGCTACAACAGACGGCACAGGAGTTTCGTGAGGATCCCCAGAAGGCCAAGCGCCCTGCTTCCTTGCACGGGGTTTGGAACGTCCAGGAGGGCGAACCCCAGTTCACGGCGGTGGTAAAGTACGAAGGTGGGGAGAGCGTCCTGGAGATGGACCAGCCCACCTTCCTGGGAGGAGGAGGGACGCGCCCTGGCCCGATCCAGTACTGCCTGTACGGCTTCGCCGCGTGTTTCGCAGGGACCCTCGCTTCTGTGGCTGCAGAGCAAGGTGTCCCCCTGAAGCGCCTCGAGGTGACCGTTGAGACGACCATGGATTTCAGCAGGGTCTTCGGCCTCTCCGAGAACCCGATCACCGAGGGGATCACCATTCTCCCGACGATCGAAACTGACGCGGATCCCGCTACGGTCCAGCGGGTCAAAGAGTTGGCAGCGCAGCGCTGCCCCGCAGTCTACTGCCTGACCAACCCGATCGCTGTTGCGGTGAAGTAGCCTAGTCCACCTGGAGGGAGGCAGATGACAGTGAAATTGGAGCTCCCTGAAGAACTCCAGGACAACCTCCTGGCTCGGCTCCGTCGCATCGAGGGGCAGGTGAAGGGCCTCCAGCGAATGCTCACGGAGGGTCGCGATTGCACGGAGATTGCCCAGCAGGTCGCGGCGGTGCGTGTGGCCCTTGACCGTGTGGCGATGCAGCTCATCGCGGCCGGGCTAGAGCAGTGCGTCCGCCGGGACCTGGAGGGGGATCCGAAAGCGAAGGATGCCCTCCGCAAGGTCACCAGGACGTTCCTGATGCTTTCCTGAACCCGAGCGCATCGCCTTGAGGATCTTCCGAATGGGGATCTAGACAGGATAGAGGAATTTCCTATAATAAATCCATGGACGGGCCGCTAGCTCAACCGGTAGAGCAGGGGCCTCTTAAGCCCAAGGTTCAGGGTTCGAGTCCCTGGCGGCCCTCCATTTTCTGTTTGTCCTGACGCGCCAGGAAGGCTCTGCGGGGTGACTTAGGCGGGCGTAGCCGAATTGGCACAGGCGCCAGACTTAGGATCTGGTGGGACGAAAGTCCCGTGGGAGTTCGAGTCTCCCCGCCCGCACCAAACCCCCGAAGGGATTTTTTGGAGGCCCCTACGCGCTTGCCGGCTTGTGTTCCCTTCAAGTGATCGAATGGGAAGCCTGTCGGAGCCCCCAGCAAATTCCCCCGCGCCCATGGAAGGAGGCTTCGTTGTCCGGGGTGGTGCAGGAGCAGTCGCGTTGGACTTGCGGAGGTGAGGGAGGAAGTTATAATAGAGAGGCAGCGGAGGGTGCCTCGTCCCAGGAGGCCACATGCACGCTGTCCACTACGGAGTCCGGGGGCAGATCCAGGTGGAAGTGAACGTCCAGGAGTTCAAGATGGAGGTCCAGCGGGGGGAGCATAGCAAGGTCGTCGTGAAGATCGAGGTCCCCGCGGAGGAGGTCAATCGCGCCCTAGAGCGCGCCTACAGGCGTCTGGTCCAGCGAACGGAGATTCCGGGATTCCGGAAGGGAAGAGCTCCCCGTCCTATCCTCGAACGCTACCTCGGGAAAGAGACCCTCTACGACGAGGCGGTCAACATCCTCGCTCCTGAGGCTTTCCGAAGGGCCGTTCGTCAAGCCGGCATCGACCCCATTGGCGTTCCCAAGGTCGACGTCGATCGCCTCGAGGAGGGGAAACCCGTCCTTGTCACCGTGGAAGTGGAGGTGATGCCTGAGGTTCACCTTGGGGAGTACAGGTCGATCCGGATCCCTTGGCAGCCCCCTCAGGTCTCTGAAGAGGACGTTACCCAGGCTCTCGAGGATCTGCGCAACCAGCATGGCGTTCTGGTCTCCGCCCCCGATGCGCAGGCTCGGGAGGGGGACTACGTCCTCGCCCGGGTTGATTCCGTTGAGGGGACGGATCGATTCCGCCAGGGACAGGAGCTCCTCATCGAGATCGGCAGCGGGACCTTCCCTCGAGAACTCGAGGAGGCGCTCCTCGGCGCGCGTGTGGGGGAACAGCGGGAGGCCTCCTTCTCCTGGGACCAGGGCATGGGCCGCGTCTTCCTGACCGTCGCCGATCTCAAGCGGAGGGAGCTCCCGCCCTTCGACGATGCCTTCGCCAAGGCGGCCGCCGGCGTGGAGACGCTAGAGGAGCTGAAGGCCCAGTTCCGGATGCGCCTCATGGCTCGTGCGGAGGAGGAGGCCCGCGACAGGTACGAGAGGGAGATCCTGGACACGCTCATTGCGCGGAGCTCTATTGACCTGCCCGAGTCCCTGGTCAATCGCGAGGTCGACAACTTGGTCGAAGACATGCGGGAAACCCTGCAACGCCAAGGTTTGAGCCTTGAATATTCCCTGATCCGGCAAGGGAAGACCCTCGAGGAGGTCCGCAGGGATCTCCACCCTGTCGCTGAGCGGCGCCTGAAGACCGCGCTGATCCTGGAGGAAGTCGCGAGGCGGGAGGGGATCTCTGTGGCCGAGGAGGAGATCACGAGGGAGGTGGAGAAGATTGCCGCTACCCTCGGACAGGATCCCTCCCAGGTACGAGGCAGGTTGGAGGAGGAGGGGAAGCTTTCGAATCTCGCCCACCGGATTCGCTTGCGGAAGGCCATGGAACGACTGGTGGCCATCGCCCGAGGCGATGTCTCAGAGGAGGAATAGCTATGACGCTTGTCCCCATTGTCGTCGAGCAGACCCCTCGTGGGGAGCGGGCATACGACATTTACTCGCGGCTCCTCAAGGAACGCATCATTTTCATTGGAGGCCCCATCAATGACGACGTCGCCAACCTGGTGATCGCTCAGCTCCTCTTCCTGGAAGGGGAGGACCCGGACAAGCCCATCAACCTGTACATCAACAGTCCCGGTGGATCTTCCACCGCCGGGTTGGCGATCTACGACACGATGCAGTACATCCGTCCTGAGGTCTCGACCATTTGCGTAGGACTCGCTGCCAGTGCAGCTGCTGTGATCCTCGCCGGGGGAACGAAGGGCAAGCGGTTTGCTCTCCCGTACTCCCGGATCATGATCCACCAGCCCTGGGGCGGCGCCCAGGGGTCGGCGGCGGACATCGACATCCAGGCCAAGGAGTTCCTGACGGTACGTCGAATCCTCACGGAAATCCTAGCTCGGCACACAGGCCAGCCGCTGGATCGCATTGAGCGGGATACCGATAGGAACTTCTGGATGAGTGCAACGCAGGCAAAGGAGTACGGGCTCATTGACGACGTGATCCAGCCTCGGCGGTGAAGGAGGATCTGCATGGGAAGACAGGGGATGTTCCGGTTCGGGGATGAGCGGGATCGTGTGAAGTGCTCCTTCTGTGGGAAGACCCAGGACCAGGTCCGCAAGCTCGTGGCAGGACCTGGGGTGTACATCTGCAACGAGTGCATCGAGCTGTGCAATGAGATCCTTGAGGAGGATCTCTACGAAGTCCAACCTGAGGTTGCCGTTCCCCGCATTCCTAAGCCCAAGGAAATCTACGAGGTTCTCTGCCAGTACGTCGTCGGGCAAGAGAGGGCAAAGAAGGCCCTTTCCGTAGCCGTCTATAACCACTACAAGAGGATCGGCACGCGCAGGGCGAGCGACGTCGAGGTCCAGAAGAGCAACATCCTGCTCATCGGCCCGACAGGGTGCGGGAAGACCCTCCTGGCCCAGACCCTGGCGAAGATCCTGGACGTCCCCTTCGCCATCGCCGACGCCACCTCCCTCACCGAGGCCGGCTACGTGGGGGAGGACGTGGAGAACATCCTCCTGCGCCTCATCCAGGCTGCAGACAACGACATCAAGCGCGCGGAGAGAGGGATCATCTACATCGACGAGGTGGACAAGATCGCCCGAAAGTCCGAGAACCCCTCGATTACGAGGGATGTCTCCGGGGAAGGGGTCCAGCAGGCCCTCCTGAAGATCCTCGAAGGGACCATCGCCAACGTTCCCCCGCAGGGCGGGCGCAAGCACCCTCACCAGGAGTTCATCCAGATCGACACCACCAACATCCTGTTCATCTGCGGGGGTGCCTTCGAGGGGTTAGACAGGATCATCGAGTCGCGCATGCGGCAGACCAACATCGGGTTCGGCGCGCACATCGAGAAGAGGACCAAGCGAGACGTGGGAGAGCTCCTGGCCCAGGTGATGCCCCAGGACCTGCTCCGCTACGGCCTGATCCCGGAGTTCATCGGTCGGCTGCCCGTGGTGGTCCCCCTCGATCCCCTCACCGAGGACGATCTCGTGTCGATCTTAGTGGAACCCAAGAACGCCTTGGTCAAGCAGTATCAGAGAATTCTGGAAATGGATGGAGTCCAGCTGACGTTCACCGAGAGCGCCCTCCGGGCGATTGCACGAGAGGCCATGGCCAGGGGTACGGGGGCGAGGGGGCTCCGGACCATCATCGAGGAGATCATGCTCAACATCATGTACGAGATCCCCTCAAGGCCAGACGTGAAGCAGTGCATCGTCACGGAGGAGGCTGTCCTCCACCGAAAGGATCCTGTCCTCATCACCACCGCCGACCTCCAGAACGAGATCCCCCAGGAGAAGCCCGCCTCCTGAGGCCAGCCCTGGGAATATCCTGTGAGGTTGATATGTTAAAATATGTAGAGGGTCCGCCCTGCGAGGAAACTGGGGGCACAGAACTTGCCCTACTCCCTCCCAGGGCGGGGGTTAAGTCACCCCCGACACAGGGGAAGTTCCCGTTGCTCCGATGGGACATGACCCCCATACTGAGGATCCTGCCCAGTCTCTGGGTTGGAAAGATGAGCGAAACAGATAGGAGGCACTCTCCCTATGGCAGAGGAGAAAGCACCTGAGGAAAGGTACCCTGACCGTCTTCCCCTGCTTCCCCTGAAGGGAACAGTTGTTCTCCCCCACATGATGGTTCCGCTCGGTGTCGGGCGACCGCGCTCCCTCCAGGCTCTGGAGGCAGCGATGCAGGGGGAGAAGCTCATCGTCCTGGCCAGCCAGAAGCAGGAAGATCTGGAGGAGCCCACCCCTGCAGACATCTACTCTGTGGGGACCATCTGCCGCATCCTCCAGGTTGGGAAGACGGCCGAGGGAACTGTCCAGGTCATCGTGGAGGGCCTGGTCCGGGCGAACATCCTTTCCTATGAGCAGACCCACCCCTATTTCGCGGTGCGGATCGAGGCGGTTCCCGACCCCGTGGAAAAGAGCCTGGAGATCGAGGCCCTCATGCGCAGCGTGACCTCCCAGTTCGAGCGGTACGCCCGGCTCACCCGGGGTGTCCCGCCCGAGGCTTTCATGGCCATCATGTCCACGGAGGAGCCTGGGAAGCTCGCCGACCTCGTGGCCCAACACCTCCCCATGAAACTCGAGGAGCGCCAGAAGGTCTTGGAGCTTCCCCCCAGGGATCGCCTGGACTTCCTCAGCCAGGTCCTGATGAAGGAGATCAACATCCTTGAGCTGGAGCGGAAGATCCAGAACCGCGTCCGCAAGCAAATGGAGAAGACCCAGCGGGAATACTTCCTCAAGGAGCAGATGAAGGCGATCCAGGAAGAGCTGGGAGAAAAGGACGAGCGGACGGCAGAGGTAGAGGAGTACCGCCGGAAGATCGAGGAGGCTAACCTCCCGGACTACGTGAAGGAGAAGGCTTTAGAGGAGCTCAACAGGCTGGAGAAGATGCCTCCCATGGTGGCCGAGGCCGTGGTCGTGCGGACCTACTTGGACTGGATCCTCGCCCTCCCCTGGAACAAGCGCACAGAGGATCGTCTGGATATCGAGGAGGCCAGGAAGATCCTGGACGAGGACCACTACGGCCTGGAGAAGGCCAAAGAGCGCGTCATCGAGTACCTGGCTGTCCGTAAGCTAGCTCCAGAGTCCAAGGGACCGATCCTGTGCTTCGTGGGACCCCCAGGAGTCGGGAAGACCTCCATGGGCCGGTCCATCGCCCGGGCCCTGGGCCGGAAGTTCGTGCGTATCTCCTTGGGTGGCGTCCGCGACGAGGCAGAGATCCGGGGACACAGGAGGACCTATGTGGGTGCCCTGCCCGGAAGGATCATCCAAGGGATGAAGACGGCGGGGAGCAAGAACCCTGTGTTCATGCTCGATGAAATCGACAAGCTTGGGGTGGACTGGCGGGGGGATCCGTCCGCAGCCCTCCTGGAGGCTCTCGATCCGGAGCAGAACCACAGCTTCAGCGATCACTATCTCGAGCTGCCCTTCGACCTCTCCGAGGTGATGTTCATCACCACGGCCAACATCCTGGACACGATCCCTCCGGCCCTGCGGGATCGTATGGAAGTGATCCGGTTCCCTGGGTACATCGAGGAGGAGAAGGTGAGGATCGCCCAGCAGTTCCTCATTCCCAAGCAGCTAAAAGCCAACGGCCTCACCTCCGAGCACCTCACGTTCACCGACGAGGCCTTGCGGCGGATCGCCCGTGAGTACACCCGGGAGGCCGGTGTCCGAAACCTTGAGCGCGAAATCGGCACCATCTGCCGCAAAGTGGCTACGGAGGTGGCCGAGGGGAAGAACATCCATACCCGCATCACCGTGCAGAATCTGCACAAGTTCCTGGGCCCGCCGAAGTTCCGCTATGGCGTGGCCGAGCGCGAGGATGAGGTGGGTGCGGCTACCGGTCTCTCCTGGACGGAGGCAGGTGGGGACATCATCACCGTCGAGGTCACTTTGATGCGGGGAGAGGGGAAGCTGATCCTCACCGGGCAGCTCGGGGACGTGATGAAGGAGTCTGCCCAGGCGGCCCTGAGCTACGTCCGATCGCGTGCCCGCTGGCTTGGCGTGGACGAGGAGTTCTACGCCAAGACAGATGTCCACATCCACGTTCCTGCAGGCGCTGTACCGAAGGATGGTCCCTCTGCGGGGATCACCATGGCCGTTGCCCTGGCTTCGGCCGTTACCGGAAGGAAGGTGAAGAAGGACGTGGCCATGACCGGGGAGATCACCCTTCGCGGGAAGGTGCTCCCTGTGGGAGGGATCAAGGAGAAAGTGCTCGCAGCCCACCGGGCGGGGATCCATACGGTCATCCTCCCCAAGGAGAACGAGAAGGACCTCGTGGAGATCCCCTCGAATGTCCGGCGCAAGCTGCGGTTCGTGCTGGTGGACCACATGGACCAGGTGCTGGCAGAGGCTTTGCTCCCGGCCGTGGCTCCGGCCCCTGTGCAGGCCCCGACCCCCGCGCCAGCCATGGGTGTGCCCACACAACCATACCCCCATCCTCAGCCACAACCTCAACCGGAGAGCAGCGTCATGTAGCTCTCAGCCGCACGAAGCGATGGAGGGGCACGGCGAGCCGTGCCCCTCCTTGACATGACGGTCCACAGGGCTATAATCTAACCAAGCAGGGCGATGAAGGGGAGGAGTAGGCTGTCCGGACCCCCTCCAGAGAAGGGAGCCTGAAGCTGGGAGGTTCCTTAGGGGGCGCGGCTGAACGTCGCCCCGGAGCCGCGGGATGAAGGGAAGTAGTCCTGGCCGGGTACGCCCGTTACCGCGGAGGGCCACTGGGAAGCCTACAGAGGCTCCCTGGGGCTATGGAGGGCCAGGGATTCTTGACACCCTGGAAGAAAGGTGGTACCGCGGAGCGCTGCTCCGTCCTTTCGAGGGCGGGCGGCGCTTTCGACTTTCCTCCCCTGTCCACACGGGGCGGAGGATCACGCAAGTGTCCCCTAAAGGGGGGTGAGGTTCCATCTATGCAATCCCAGACGTTGTCGCCGGTATACGACCCCAAGCAGGTGGAGGGGAAGTGGTACCAGTTCTGGCTGGAGAAAGGGTACTTCCGCGCCATCCCGGACGCGGCGAGGAAGCCTTACGCCATTATGATGCCCCTTCCCAACATCACCGGCTCCCTCCACATGGGGCATGCCCTGAACAACACCCTCCAGGATCTCCTCACGCGCTTCCGGCGCATGCAGGGCTATAACGCCCTCTGGCAACCTGGGACCGACCACGCCGGGATCGCCACCCAGAACGTCGTCGAGCGGGAGCTCGCTAAAGAGGGGCTTACCAGGGAGATGCTGGGGAGGGAGAAGTTCCTGGAGCGTGTGTGGCAGTGGAAGGCAAAGTACGGGGACGTCATCTACACCCAGCTCAAGCGGTTGGGGTGCTCCTGTGACTGGGACCGGGCAACGTTCACCCTCGACCCCGATTACTACGATGCCGTCCTGGAGGCCTTCATCCGCCTCTCCCAGAAGGGCTACATCTACCGGGGGAAGTACATGGTCAACTGGTGCCCCCGGTGTCTGACGAGCATCTCCGACTTGGAGGTGGAGTTCCGGGAGGTGGACAGCACGCTCTACTACGTCCGCTACCCGGGCGCGGATGGTGGGGAGGGAATCGTCATCGCCACCCAGCGGCCCGAGACCATCCCGGCGGATGTGGCCGTGGCTGTGCACCCCGAGGACGACCGCTACAGCCACCTCGTTGGCACGTATGTGATCGTTCCCGTGGGAGGGCGGCGCGTCCCTGTGATCGCCGACAGGCGCGTGGACAGGGACTTCGGGTCGGGAGCCCTCAAGATCACACCTGGGCACGACCCCTTAGACTATGAGATCGGCCAGGACCATGGGCTAGAGATCCTGGTGACGCTCGATGAGAGGGGCCGCTTGAACGAGGTTGCAGGGAAGTACGCAGGGATGGATCGGTTCCAGGCCCGAGAGGTGATCGCCAAGGACCTTAAGGCGGAAGGCTTCATCATCCGGGAGGAGCCCTACCGCACCTCCGTGGGCCACTGCGATCGCTGCCATACCGTCATCGAGCCCTACCTCTCCGAGCAGTGGTTCTGCCGCATGAAGGAGCTCGCCGCTCCGGCCATCCGCGTCGTGCGGGAGGGCAGGGTCCGGTTTATCCCGGAGCGGTGGACCAAGGTCTACCTCGACTGGATGGAGAAGATCCGTGACTGGTGCATCTCCCGGCAATTGTGGTGGGGGCACCGGATCCCCGTGTGGTACTGTTCCTGTGGGGAGACCGTCGTCTCCAAGACGGAACCTGAGAGCTGCCCGAAGTGCGGCGGCAGGGATCTCCGCCAGGAGGAAGACGTGCTGGATACTTGGTTTAGCTCGGCGCTCTGGCCCTTCGCGACGCTAGGGTGGCCCAAGGAGACCCCAGATCTTCGGTACTTCTACCCCACCAACGTCCTCATCACGGGGAGGGAAATCATCTTCCTGTGGGTTGCCCGGATGATCATGATGGGGTTAGAGTTCATTGGAGATGTCCCATTCTCCCACGTCTACATCAACCCTACGGTCCTCAACCTTGAGGGGAAGCGCATGAGCAAGTCTCTCGGGACGGGCCTCGATCCCCTCGACTACATCGAGATCTATGGGACCGATGCTCTCCGGTTCGCCCTCGTCCTGCGCTGCTCCCAGGCCCAGCAGGACCTCCGTTTCGGGGAGAAGATGATCGAGGACACGCGCAACTTCGCCAACAAGATCTGGAACGCCGCCCGCTTCGTCCACATGAACCTGGACGGGTTCGATCCTTCCGCCATCGACCCCGGTAGGCTCTCCCTCTCCCTCGCCGACCGCTGGATCCTCAGCCGTTACGCCAGGACGGTTGACGCGGTCACCACAGCGCTCGAAGAGTACGAGTTCAACGAAGCGGCAAGGGCTCTCTATGACTTCATCTGGGGAGAGTACTGCGACTGGTACGTGGAGATGGCCAAGGCGGATCTCCCCGGGGAGCGGAGGCCCACGGTCCAGTACGTCCTTTGGTACGTCCTCTCCAATACGATGAAGCTCCTCCACCCCATCATGCCCTTCCTCACCGAGGAGGTGTGGCAAAACCTCCCTCACGAAGGGGAGAGCATTATGGTCTCCCCCTGGCCGCAGAGGGAACCCTGGCATATCGACGAGCAAGTTGAGGCCGACATGGCCCTCCTCATGGACCTCGTCCGCGAGGTGCGCAGCATCCGCGCGGACACCCACGTCCCCCCAACCACTCAGGTGGAGGTCATCGTTCACACCCCAAACGCGCTCCGTCCCGTGGTCGCCGAAGGGGAACGGTACATCGCTCTCCTAACGAGGGCTAGCCGGGTGATCGTGGAACCTCCTGAGAGCGAAAAACCCCCCAAAGCAGCCTCAGCGGTGGTGGGTCCCCTTGAGGTTTACGTCCCTCTCGGGGATGTGGTTGATCTGGAGGCGGTCGTCAGGCGGATCCGGGAGGACCTCGGGGAGGTGGAACGGGACCTTGTGGCCGTGGAGGCGAAGCTGGCCAACCCAGAGTTCCTGGAGAAGGCGCCCGCTGAGGTGGTGGAAAAGGAGCGGGCACGCCAGGCGGAGTTGCAGGCGCGCCGGAGCGCCCTCCAGTCCCGCCTTCGCTCTCTAAGTCAGGGGTAGCGGAGGATTCTCCACTCGGATCCGCCAAGATCCTCTTCGGGATTTTGGCGGGGTGACTATGGAAGGGGGAGGTGGATGAGACGATGCCCATCTATGAGTACCGGTGCCGGAATTGCGGCCGACGTTCAAGCTTCCTCTTCCTTGATCCAGAGCACCCTCCGGAGCTGCGCTGTCGGCACTGCAAGGGGACGGACCTCGTGCGCATCATGTCCCGGTTTGGGTGGATGCGCGGGGAGGAGGCGATCCTCGAATCCATGGCCGATCCATCGAAGCTCGGCGATATCGATGAGAACGATCCTGCGAGTGTTGCTCGGTGGATGAAGCGCTTCGGGAAGGAGTTCGGGGAGGAACTTGGAGAGGACTTCGAGGAGGCTATGGATGAGGCCATGGCGGAGGCGGAGAGTGAGCGAGGAGGAGGTGAGAGTACCGGAGAGCAATTGTAAGTTTTCCTCTGCCCTTTGTAAGTTTTGTAGAAATTACCGGATTCATTCAAAAGAATGAAGGAATTCCCCATCTTTTGGCTAAATTCCCTCCTCAAAACGCGCAGGTCATACTCACGGAATTAGCTCTTCATCCCCCGGTTTAGGAATTCGTTGAGCACCTTCAAAAGAAGGAGGTCAGGATGGGACCTGTTCCCCTGGACGCAACGAGTTCATTCGAACGATTCCATCTCCTCCTGGTGGGGAATGTCACATTGGTGCGTCTCGCCGTGAAACAGCTCCTGAACAGCGTTTCCGGAATCGTCATCCTCGGGGAGGCGGGCTCGGAGAACGAGGCCGTCGCCCTGGCGAGGCGATCTGAACCCGATATGGCCATCGTGGCGATCCAACGGTTCGACGATACATGGGCCAGCTGTGTCAGGGAGATTCAGGCCATCTCACCGCGGACGCGCTCCATCATCCTGGTGGATGAGGACGATGGTGATGGACTCTTTCGCGCTGCAGAGAGCGGTGTGTGGGGGTACCTCCCCCAGAACATCTCTCAGGAGGAGCTCGTGCGGGCGATCCAGCTGGTCTCACGGGGGCAGGTCGTCATCGCCTGCGCCCTCGCCCCTGAGCAGTTTGCCCGCCTCAGTTCCCTCAACGCGCGAGGCACCGACACCCTCGTGCCGTTCAGCAACCGGGAGTTCGCGGTCATCAAGGCGATGGCAGAGGGCTACACGGATCGCCAGATTGCCCGTCATCTGGGGCTGTCCGTCCCGACCGTGAAGACCCATGTGCGGTCGATCCTCCGGAAGACACGCTCGAGGAACCGTGCTGCAGCCATTGCCGTAGCATTTCGCCACGGCGTGATCTCGTGACGGCGACGGGAGGAGCGAAAGCGATGGGCCAGGGAAACGGTCAGAACGGGCATCAACAGGGGGTTGAACACATGGCCATGTGGGAGGACCGGCTTCATGAAGCGACGGTTCCCGTGTTGATCGCACCTGACTCGGCTTTCCCCTTCTCTCCCTCTGATGGGAAGAAGTGGTACGTGGTGCAGACCAAACCTCACAACGAGTCCCGCTTCATCGCGCACCTCAGGCTCCGCACGAGGGAGGTGGACGTGTTCCTCCCGAAGATCGAGGTCGTGCGGAAGCGGAGGGGCCGGCGTATTACAACGCTGGAGCCGCTGTTCCCAAGTTACCTGTTCCTGCACATGCACATCGACCCGATCACGTGGGAGGCGGTGCGGTGGGCACCGGGCGTCCGGAGGATCCTGGGCGACGGGGAGCGTCCCCTGGAAGTCCCAGAGGACCTCATCCAGACGATCTGGGAGCGGGTGTCCCCCCTCGGGTTCGTCCGCGTCGGGCTGAACTTCACCCGAGGGATGCGGGTCCGCGTGAAGAACGGCCCGTTTGCAGGGCTCGAGGGGATCTTCGAACGTCCCACATCCCGCAAGGAGCGGGTGCGCGTCCTGCTGGAGATCCTGGGAACCCTTGCGCCTGTGGAGATCGACCCTCTGGACCTGGAGCGCGCTTAACTCACCCCGCCAAAATCCTGAAACGGATTCGGGCCCCCACCAAAACCCGCAGGCGGGTTTTGGTGGGACCCCTTGGCGGTTACCCCGACATGGGGGAAGCTCCAGATGCTACGGCGTAGCACGATACCTGTCCGTTTCTTTAGACAGCGGGTACACAAGTTGCTCCCGAGAACGGATTGAGGGGCTCTTTGAAGGGGGAGAGGGGCTATGAACGCGATCCGGGTCCTCATCGCGGATCACCAGGTCCTCACGCGGAGGGGCCTCAAGGCCGTTCTGGACGGGGAAGGAGGGATCGAAGTGGTCGGCGAGGCGGCTTCCTCCCACGAGGTCTTTACCCTGGTGAAGGAACGGAGGCCCGATATCGTCCTCATGAACATGGAACTGCCCCCGCTAGGTGGCATCGGGACGACCATGACCCTCAAGCTGGAGGCGCCGGAGATAGAGGTCGTCCTGATCAGCGGCCGAGATCCCGACGAGCGGGTCATGCAGGCGATGGAGGTCGGGGCGAGTGGGTTCGTGCTTACGGATATCAGCCCGGAGAACCTCGTGCGGGTGATTCGCTCAGTGGCAGATGGGGGGACGGTCATCCACCCAAAGATCATCCGTCGCCTCGTGCGCCGCCTGAGCACCGGTCGGGATGGCGCTCCCCGCACGGAGGGCCTGAGCGAGAGGGAGTGGGAGATCCTCCTGCACATCGCCCAGGGGGCCACGGACAAGGAGATCGCCACGAGGCTCCACATCAGCGAGACGACCGTGAAGACACACGTGCGCTCGATCCTGAAGAAGACCCAGACCCGCAACCGCACGGAGGCCGTAGCGAAAGTCCTTTACCGGCGCAGCGGGACCGTGTGATCACCGTCCCACAGAGCGATCCAGCTCCTGGAAGTATGCGCGGATCGCTGGCGTGATGGTCAGGGGGACGAAGGGCGGGGATTTCGCACCGATCCCGCCGTAGAGGTGCCGGTAGGCCTCGGCGAACGCCTCCTCCCGATTCATCTGCCAGACTTGATAGGACCTGACCCCCCTCGGGCCGTTGGAGAAGGTAGGGGTGAGGGCTTCAAACCGTTGCCAAGCGGGAGAACCGAAAGGAGCGGCGAGGTGCTGGAACCTGTGCCCGAACTCGTGACTCAACACCTCTGCGACGCGGGTGACGTCCCACTTCCCTCCCCGCTGGAGGTAAGGGCTCGCGCGGAGGTAGATGGTACGGGTGTAGGGATAGTAGAACGCCACAATGCCGTCGTTGCTGTCTGGAAGAACCTCGATGGGGGTCTCCGCTTGGAGCCACAGGGGGATCGCGGTACCTGCAAGCGCCTGCTGGAGTACTTCTTGGGGGATCGTACCCTCCGCGGAGACACCTGCGGCCTGAAGGGCAAGCATCGCAACAGCGATGCCCACCGCACAAGCTGTTGGAAGACGCACCTCCTCCACCTCTCTTCGGCAGCTCAGCCGACCCGGCACCTGCTTGGTGCGGGATCCTGGAGCTTTGCGTCCCCAGGTCGCCCCGGGTTTGCCTTTGTCGGAGAGGCGAGGCCTCGTTTCTCCTCACATGGTGGAATCGTCCCGTTTCACCGGAACTTGAGCGATCCGACCGAGTTCAGTGAGAAGCCCGCACATCGAGGGAAAGGAGTCCCTTGAAAAATCCTCCTTTCGAAGGAGAGGAATAGAAACGGAAAGACGAGAACCTCTTGTTCAGAAGAAATGGACCGATGTATGGAGGGGAACCCATCTCGATCTTGTTCAGGAACGAAGGTGTCGCGATTCCCGGGAGGTGTTCCGTGATGGGTGGTCGCTTGAGGGGTGGCGCACTTCTCGTTGTGGTGGCCCTCCTGAGTTCCCTTATCTTCGCGCCGGCTGCCCTGGCCCAGGTAGAAACGGTGGGGAGTTTCCTGGTGAAGTTGGCCCGTGCCGCTGGTTTCGACATTCCCGTCCCTGCAGATGCCCTCCGGACGCTCGTCGAGCGTGGGATCATCTCCCGGCCGCTCGGCAATGTGCTCTCGCGCTACCTGGAGAGCGAGCTTACCAGAGGGCTGATGGCGCGCACCCTGGTTGACGTCATGCGCCTCGATGCACAGCTGGTGAGGGCATCTACCCAGGAGATGGTGAACTTCCTGGCCCAGCGGGGGATCATGACAGCAGGACCTGCCGGTTCCCTGGTGACGGCAGAGGAGGTCGCCGCGATCCTGGCGAACCCGACGGTGGCGGCAGCGATCTCGGCAGCACTGGTTCCCGTCGTTGTCGCGCCGGTCGTTCTTGCACCAGTGGCCCCTCTGGTCATTGCGGTGGCCGCAGCGGCAGCCGCAGCAGGCGCGGCGTTTGCACCTGCGAGCCCGTAGTGCCAGCCCGCCGCGCATGCGGCAAGGGGACTCTCTCATCCTCCCATTGCCCCGCCCGTATTCGCTTTTCGCCCTGCTCGTACCGGTGGGGCTCTTCCTCTTCTTCGGCCGTCTCTTCGTGGGAGACCTGTACTACCAGCGGGCGATGTCCCTGAAGCAACAGGTCTATCTCGATGCCGCTGCGGCTTCCCTCAGGCGGGCGATCTCCTGGCAGCCGGGGAACGCCCTCTACCACAGGGAGCTCGGGAGGGTTTACATGGCGATGAGCTCGTGGCGGCGGGACCGAAAGCGGTGGATCGAACAAGGCATTTTCGCCTACCGTCGGGCCCTTGCACTGAACCCTCACGATAGCGAGACCGCGTTCGACCTTGGCTGGGCCTACATCGCCGCGGGGAGAGTGGGGGACGCAGGAGGGGCTTTCCGGTCCGGCCTCCAGGTGGATCCGCACAACCCTGCCCTGCTCATCTCCCTCGGGGCAGCTTACCAGGCCCAGGGGAAACTCCAGGAAGCTAGGAAATTCCTGGTATACGCTCTCGAGCTCTCCCCCCTCCAGCGTGACGCGATCCGCAGGCAGATCCAGGCCATCGACCTCGCCCTGGCCAGATCGCGCTAAGTCACCCCCCAAAACCCCGACACCGGAGAAGCTCCACTTGCTCCAGTGGAGCATGATTTCTGTCTGTGAAAGGACTGCCAGCGCTTGCCTGAGGGACCCCGGGATCCCCCGCGCCGCTCTCCCGAAGGAGGGGAGAAAGGGTGGTTATGCCGACAAGAGAGGAGTCCCAGATCTGGGGGCGAAAGAACTCCTTCGGAGGAGATCCCGATGCGACTGCCGACGGTCTTGACCGTCGTGGCTCTTCTGGGGCTGTTCGGTGCTTCTGTGTATGTTGGGTACATTATCGGGGGAGGCTTCATGGTACCGAAGCGGACTGCTTCGCCGCCCGCCGTGTCCCCTCCGAAGGTGCGCAGCCTCGAGCCTGCACGGCCATCCCTGGCGCCGTCTCCTCCTCCGATCGAACGCCCACCCGCGCAAGACCAGATCGGGCCTCCTGCTCCTCCGAAGCAGGAGGCCCGGCTCTACCGTGTCCAGGTTGGCGCGTTCCTTCGGCGGGAGAATGCCGAGGCGATGGCTGCGCGCCTCCGGAAGGACGGCTATCAGCCCTATATCTCCCCCACATCCCCCTACAAAGTCCAGGTGGGGGCCTTCAGGGAGAGGGTGAACGCGGAGCGCCTTGCGGAGGAGCTCCGCGCCAAGGGGTACGAGGTCTACATCGCGCAGTAATCCCCTCGGAGGACCTCCTGCGTTGACAGGGCGCAGGGTGGCCGATATAATGGGACGGGCTTGGTGGTCGCGGGATCAGATCCCGTCGTTGATCCCCCAGGGGAAGAATACCTGAGGAGGAGTGGAGTTTGGCTTCACGCTTGTGGTTGCGCCTAACCTTCGTCGTTGCGATCGTCCTCCTGGCCTTCCAGGTGGCGCTGCGTCCCATCCGCTTCGAAGGGCTCATCCCCACCTTCCAACCCCCTAGGATGTACCTAAACCTCGGCTTGGACCTGAAAGGGGGGAGCCGCCTGGTCTTCCGGGCCCTGCGGGAGGACGCCTCCGTGGAGGATCTGCAGGGCGTGAAGCGCATCATCGAGCAGCGCATCGACCAGCTCGGGGTGGTGGAGCCCACAATTGAGATCCTGAGCCGCCAGAAGCGGATCGTGGTGGAGCTCCCTGGGATCCAAGACCCCCAGCGCGCTATCAGCCTCATCGGGAAAACGGCCCTCCTGGAGTTCGTGGACACGGGCACGACGCAGCTCCCTCCGGGAGCGAAGTGGAGCGCGGATGGGAAGAAGGTCACGCTACCAGGCGGGCAGTCCATCGCCCTCCCCAAGAACGTCAAGTTCACCGGGGCCGATCTCCAGAGCGCCCAGGCCGCCATCAGCGACATCGAAGGGCCTGTGGTGAACTTCCAGATGAAGGGGGAGGCAGCCAAGCGGTTCGAGGACTACACCCGCGAGAACATCGGGCGCTACCTCACCATTGTCCTCGACAACGAGGTGATCTCCTCCCCGGTGATCCGTTCGACGATCACAGGGGGGCGTGGACAGATCAGTGGAGGCTTCAAGAACCTCCAGGAGGCACGCGACCTGGCCGTCCTCCTCCGCAGCGGCGCTCTGCCCGTGCCCGTGGAGGTGGAGGAGAACCGGACCATCGGCCCGCTCTTGGGGCGGGACTCCATTGAACGGAGCCTTAAAGCCGGGTACATCGCCACCATCCTGGTGATCCTGTTCATGCTCCTCTACTACCAGCTCCCTGGGTTCCTCGCCAGCCTCGCCCTCGGGGTCTACATCGTCCTGATCCTTGCGGCCCTCACAGGTCTGAACGCAACCCTGACGCTCCCGGGAATTGCTGGGATCATTCTCTCTGTGGGCATGGCTGTGGATGCCAACGTCATCATCTTCGAGAAGATCAAGGAGGAGCTCCGCCTGGGCAAGACGCTGTACACAGCGATCGAGACAGGGTGGCGCCGGGCTCTCGTGACCATCGTGGACTCCAATGCGACGACGTTGATCGCTGCAGCGGTGCTCCTCTGGCTCGGGAGCGGACCCATCAGGGGATTTGCGGTGACCCTGACCATCGGGGTTGTCGCCAGTATGTTCACCGCCATCATGGTGACGAGGGTGTTCGTGGATCTCGTGGCAGGAACTCGTCTCGCACCCAGGCTCGAGGCGATCGCGGCGACAGGAGGAAGAGCCCGTGCAGCAGCCTAGCTGGGACATCATCGGGAACCGCAAATGGGGGTATCTCTTCTCCCTCCTGGTGATCATCCCAGGGATCATCGCCCTGGCCGTGAACGGCCTTAACCTGGGGGTTGACTTCACAGGGGGGACCTTCCTGGACCTGCGACTGGAGAAGGATTTCACCACCGGGCAGGTGCGCCAGGTCCTCGATGCGTTCGGCTTGGGCCGGAGCATCATCCAGAAAGGGGCGGGACACGATCTCTCCATCCGGACGAGGTTCCTCTCCGAGGAGGAGCGGGGAAAGGTCCTGCAGGCTTTGCGCGGGAAGTTCGGGGAAGTCACCGTCCTGCGGGCGGACGAGGTTGGCCCCCGGATCGGGAGGGAGCTGAGGACCATCGCGATCCTCGGGGTTGTCATCGGCTTGCTCCTCCAGGTGGTGTACATCAGCTACCGGTTCAAGTCCGTGCGCTTCGCCGTCGCCGCAGACCTTGCCCTGCTCCACGACATCCTCGTCGTCCTGGCGGCCTTCTCCATCTCCCGGAAGGAGGTGAACAGCTCCTTCGTGGCTGTCCTCCTCACTGTGGTGGGGTACTCCATCAACGACACCATCGTCCTGTTTGATCGTATTCGGGAGAATCTCTCCCTGCGCGCGCGGGAGCCATTTGATCGGCTGGTGAACCGGAGTATCCTGGAAGCCCTGGTGCGCTCGCTGAATACCTCCATCACAACGATCCTCGCCATCGGGGCTGTGTACTTCTTCGGTGGACCCACCATCCGGGATTTCGCCTTTGGGCTCATGGTAGGTATCGCGACGGGAGCTTACTCCTCCATCTTCACTGCGAGCCCCATCCTCGTGGACTGGCACTTGTGGTCGCAGAGGCAGAGGGCCCAGCCTGCGGCGGAGGCACGCCTCCCTCTCGAGGAACCCTCCCCAGTCCCCGCTGCCAGCCCCTCTGGTGGTGCGGGAACGACGCGCCCTCAGAGGAAGCACAAAAAGCGCAGGAAATAGGGATCCCTCGAGAACTTCCGCACTTCCCCTCTCGCACACACTTCTGCTGTGGTATAATGGAGGAAAGCAAACACCTGTGCGATAGATCATGGGAACCACCGCACGCCTGTGGGTGAGCGCTCCACCGCATCCTGATGCGGCAGAGATGGCATTGGCCCTTGGCGTGCATCCTCTCATCGCGAAGATCCTGCTCAACCGGGGGATCGCGGATCCGGAAGAGGCCCGCAAGTTCCTCAACCCTTCCCTCGACGATCTCCTAGACCCTTCGGCGTTGCCGGATCTGGAGGAGGCCGTTACTCGCATCTTGAGGGCAATCCACGGGGAGGAGCCGATCACCGTGTACGGGGACTACGACGCCGATGGGGTGACGAGCACGGCGATCCTCGTGCGAACCTTGCGAGAGCTGGGAGCAAGAGCGTGGGAGTTCGCATACTACATCCCCAAGCGCCTGGAGGAAGGGTACGGGCTCTCCCGGGAGGCGGTCGAGAAGCTCCACCGGGCCGGGACCAGAGTGCTCATTGCGGTGGACTGCGGCGTGACGGCGGTAGAGGAGGTCGCCCTGGCCAGGCAGCTCGGGATGGAAGTGATCGTCCTGGACCACCACGAGCCCCCTTCAGTTCTTCCCAAGGCCCACGCCATGGTGAATCCCAAGCTCGCAGAAGGGAGGGATCGTCTCCCGCCTTACTGCGCCGCAGGGTTGGCGTTCCAGCTCTCCCGCGCCCTGCGCCGGGCGGCAGGGGTGGAAGGGGATCCCTACCACCTCGTCGACCTCGCCGCCGTTGGGACCATCGCAGACGTGGTCCCTCTCACCGGGGATAACCGGGTCCTCGCTCATGCAGGGCTCCTCCGCCTGTCCACCTCCCCTGTGGTGGGACTGGAGGCGCTCAAGGAGACCGCGGGTCTCAGCGGGAGTGTCACGTCCAGGGAGGTCAGCCACATCCTCGCCCCGCGCCTGAACGCAAGCGGCAGGATGGGGGACGCGAACCTGGCCTGTGCTCTCCTCCTCACCGATGACGAGGAGGAGGCCAAGTCCCTGGCCCGCCGGCTGGAGGAGCAGAACAGGTTCCGCCAGGAGGTGACCGACCGCGTCCTGGAAGAGGCCATGGAGCAGGTGGAATCGCAGGGCCTCCTTGCGGAGCGGGCGATCGTCCTCGCCTCCGAGGGGTGGCATCCTGGAGTCATCGGGATCGTAGCCTCCCGCCTCGTAGAGAGATTCCACCGGCCCACGATCCTCATCGCCCTGGAGGGCGGAGTAGGAAGGGGATCCGCTCGAAGCATCCCCGGCCTTCACCTCGTAGAGGCGCTCTCGGCATGCCGCGATCTCCTCCTCAGGTTCGGTGGCCATGCCCTCGCCGCCGGGTTGCTGGTGGAGGAGGGGGCGATCCCTGCTTTCAAGGAACGGTTCCTCCAGGCTGCCCGCCTTTCCCTCCGGGAGGAGGACCTCATTCCCAGACTCCCTGTAGATGCAGAGGTCAGCCTCCGGGAGCTCACCCCGGAACTGGCCCGCCAGATCCTCTTCCTCCGGCCGTTTGGGGAGGGGAACCCTGAGCCCAGCTTCGCCGCCAGGGGGGTTGAGGTGCTCGTCTCCCGCCCTGTGGGGGAGGAGAGCTTGAAGCTGGCCTTAACCGATGGCTCGGCCTATGTGGAGGCCATTGGGTTTGGGCTCGCCGACCTCTCAGAGGTCCTCGCTTTTACCGGGACCCCCGTCGACGTGGCGTTCACCCTCGACCTGGCGCGCGCAGGGGAAGGTGGCGTACGGCTGATGATACGGGATCTCCAGACCCCTGGGGTGGACCTCGACCAGGTCCTCTCGGACTCCGGCCTGCTCCTTGAGCGGCTGTTCGCGCGTGCCGAGGATTACCTCCGTCCCTCGTACGCCTACGGGATCGAGGAAGCGGAGATGTTCTACACGCGAGTCGCTGGGGTCACCTTCGACGGCCGCCAGGAGCTGATCTCCCGGATCTCCCCGGGGACTCCCGTGCGCCTCGTGCGGGAGCCCCAAAACCCGCACGACCCGCATGCGGTGAAGGTGGTGACGGGGGATGGGTGGCACCTAGGGTATCTCCCTGCAAAGCTTGCCGGACGCTTGGCCCCTGCCATGGATGGGGGGGCCCGTTACGAGGCGGTGGTTTCCCAGGTCACCGGAGGGGGCGAGGGCCGATCCCTCGGCCTCATTGTCGCTGTCCGCCGCACCCCCCCGGACGGAGAGGGCGGGCAAGCTCGGGGACGACTCGCGGCGCTGGAGGCGGTTCCCGTGCACGAGCTCCTCGAGCGCCTATCCATCCGCTTCCTGGCGGGCCGTCCCTTACCGTCTGAGGGAGCCAGTCTGGTAGAGAGGGCACTCTCCGGCGAGGGGGTGGTCGCGGTGATCAGCCCGCGGTCGGGAGGGGAACGGTTGACCGAAATCGCCGCTGTGGCCTGCGCCATCCACCACAAGAGGCCCGTGATCCTAGCCCTCCCCCTCTCCTCTCAGGTAGACGACCGAATGGAGGTCCTCGCCCTAAGGGCCGGGGAGCTTGGCCTGCGGGTGATCGGCCTTCACGGCGCTCTCCCGCGCCGGAGGCGGGAAAGGACACTTGCGAACCTCCTGTCGGGGTCTGTGGATCTTCTCATCGCGAGCTGGGATGCCCTCCACAGGCACGCGGCATCCATCGCTGCCCTCCAGCCGAACAGGGCGCTCTTCGAGGTCGCCGACCTCTCCTCCCTTGGAGAGGTTCGTCGTCTCCTGGAAGCTTCCGGGAGCCCGGTTCCCATCCTCGTTGCAGCGAGGGCCACAGAGGAGGAAACCCGCAGGGCCATGGAGCTCCTGGCGGTACCAGGTTTCATCGCGGACAGCTCCTTTTCCACGGGCTTACGCATCGTGGACAGGCGAGGGGACCCGGACAAGGGAGCCTACCTCTCTTCCCTCCTCTCCCGGGGGGAGTCTGCGGTCATCTTCACCAGCCGCAGGGAGCAGGCGGTGGAATTGGCCAGAGGACTGCGCGAGCTACACCCGGAGCTTCGTGACCGCATCGCCTACTTCCATGGGGGACTCCCTGTGCGCGTGCGCGAGGTCCTGGCTAGGCTTTTCCGCGACGCCCACCTTCTCGCCCTCGTGGCGACAGGCTCCTTGACGGGAGCGATCCCTCCCGTGGAGGCGCGCCACGTGGTGTTGGCCTCTGTGCCGTTCACGCGAAGGCAAATGCTTGCGCAGGTTGCCATGGGCTCCCCACGGGGCTGCACCGTTCACCTCCTCTACTCGCCTGAGGACGTGGAAGTCAACAGGGCTGCGATGGGGGGGCGCTTCCCCACCCGGGAGACCCTCGCTGGGGTGTATCGGACCCTCAGGATGATGTATAATGACCTCGGGAGCCTCCTGTGGCCTGACGAGACACTCGCCCGAGCCGTGGCAGAGGCCGTCCCCGGGATCTCCAGAGCCAGCATTGAGATCTGCCTGGACATCCTCCATGAGGTTGGCGTCATCGCTTCGGAGGTCGAGGAGGGGCGATGGCGTTTGTCTATCGTGGAGCCGGAGGAGCGCCGAGATCTCGGGAATGTCCCGCGGTTCGCCGAGGGGATGCGGGAGCGCGAGGAGATGGAGCGGACAGCGCGGTGGGCGCTGGAGAGCCCGGTGCAGGAGCTTCTGGAAGCTCTCGCGGGGCCCGCGTTGAAGAAGTAGGGGCTGGAGGAGCGGCCGAAACGGTGAGGAGCAGGATGGGAGCGCGAGGAGGATAGGGGGTCCCGACGAGGGGAATGGCAAGGACCGAGACGCCTGTACAACCTGGGACAAACGACCTCCCTCAAGAGGTCCAGGCGCTCCTGGCGAAGGTCAGGGAGCACTTCCCCCAGGAGAACCTGGAGGTCATTGAGAAAGCCTACTGGTTCGCCAGGCGGGCCCACGAAGGGCAGGTGCGCGCGTCCGGGGAGCCCTACGTCAATCACTCCCTCGCGGTGGCCACCATCCTCGCCGGCCTACGCCTCGACCCCGTCACCATTGCTGCTGCCCTCCTCCATGACGTTCCGGAGGACACCGGCACGCCTTTGGAGCAGCTCAAGGAGCAGTTCGGGCCGGAGCTTGCCACCCTCGTGGACGGGGTGACCAAGCTGGGCAAGATCCAGTGGCGGAACCGGGAGGAGCGCCAGGCAGAGAACCTGCGCAAGATGTTCTTAGCCATGGCCTCGGACATCCGCATCGTCCTCATCAAGCTCGCCGACCGGCTGCACAATATGCGGACCATCCAGTACCTCCCCCCAGAGAAACAGCAGCGCATTGCCCAGGAAACCCTGGAGATCTACGCCCCCCTCAGCGAGCGGTTGGGGATTGGCCAGATCCAGCGGGAGTTAGAAGATCTGGCGTTCAAGGTGTTGGAGCCGGAGACCTACCAGGAGATTGCGAACCAGCTTGCTCAAGCGAGCAGCGAGCACGAAGCCTTGCTCAATGAGGTGGCCGAGACCCTGTACAGGGAGCTCAACCGCGCGGGCATCAGAGTGAACCGCCAGCAGATTACCGGGCGTCCCAAACACATCTACAGCATCTGGAAGAAGATGCAGCGGCCGAAGTACGCAGGTCAGGGGGTGGCCCGCATCTACGACCGCCTGGGGGTGCGCATCATCGTCGACGACGTGAAGGATTGCTACGCTGCGCTGGGCGTCATCCACTCCCTATGGCGCCCGATCCCTGGGGAGTTCGACGACTACATCGCCAACCCCAAGACGAGCGGCTACCGGTCCCTGCACACTGCGGTGATCTACAAGGGGGACCCCCTGGAGATCCAGATCCGGACCCATGAGATGCACTACGAGGCAGAGTACGGGATCGCAGCGCACTGGCGGTACAAAGGGGGGAAGGTAGCAGATAAGGCGTTCGAGGAGAAACTCTCCTGGCTCCGTCAGCTCCTGGAATGGCACAAGGAGATGCAGGATGCCCGGGAGTTCATGCAGTCTGTCAAGCTGGACCTCTTCCAGAACGAGGTGTTCGTCTTCACGCCGAAGGGGGATGTCATCGACCTCCCCGCTGGGGCAACCCCCGTGGACTTCGCCTACCGGATCCACACCGACATCGGCCACCGCTGCGTTGGGGCAAAGGTGAACGGTCGACTCGTCCCCCTGAGCTACAAGCTCCGCAGCGGGGATATCGTGGAGATCCTCACGAGCAAGACCGGGGGAGGACCGAGCCGGGACTGGTTGACGTTCGTCGTCACCAGCAATGCCAAGAGCAAGATCAAGCAGTGGTTCAAGAAGGAGCGTAGGGAGGAGAACATCCAGCGGGGGCGGGAACTCTTGGAGAAAGAGATCCGCCGCCTGGGAGGGGGGATTGCCAAGGCCTTGCGGACGGAGCGCCTGGCGGAGGTCGCGAAGGCATTCTCCTTTGCAAGTGAGGAGGACCTTCTGGCGGCCATTGGGAACGGGGACGTCTCCCTCCTCCAGGTAGTCCAAGCGCTACGCGGGGAGCTCCAGGAGGAAAAGGCTGCCGCGCAGGAGGTGTCGGTCCCCCAACCGGAGGCCGCCCGGGGGGTCCGCATGCGCGGGGCAGACAACATCCTCATGAACTTCGCCCGCTGCTGTAACCCTCTCCCGGGGGACCGCGTGATCGGCTACATCACGCGCGGCCGGGGGGTGACCATCCACCGTCTCGACTGTCCCAACATGACCTACCTCCGCCAGCATCCCGAGCGCCTCACCGAGGTGGAGTGGGAGCAGGTCGCCGACGGGAGCTACCCCGTTGCCATCGAGGTCGAAGCCATGGATCGCGTGGGTCTCCTGAAGGACATCCTGGCGGCTATCGCCGAGTCCAAGATCAACGTCCTCTCGGTGAACGCCCGGGTTCGCAAGGACAAGGTAGGGGTCATCAACCTCGTCCTGGACGTGCGCAACGTCCACCAGCTCAACACAGTGATCCAGCGGGTACGCCAGCTCCCCGAGGTCTACTCTGTGTCTCGAGCGGTCCCCTCCTACTCGCTGAAGGGTCAAGGGAAAGAGGGGTGACGGAAGTCACCCCACCAAAACCCGCAGGCAGGTTTTGGTGGGGACCCCGACACGGGAAGTTCCCAGCTACTCCGTTTGGAACATGAATCCTGTCCGTTCCCTTACGAGAGGAAAGGGAGCCCTTCTGGCGAATCGAGATTGCCGAGGACGTGAGGAGGAGGTGGAAGGTGCTTCCTCGTGCCGCTGAACGCGTCGGGCTGTTCACTGAGTCGGTCATCCGGGAGATGACGCGGCTCGCCTCATTGTATGGGGCCATCAACCTCGCCCAAGGGTTCCCTAACTTCGACCCACCCAGAGTCCTCATCGAGGCTGCCGTGGAGGCCCTCCGCTCTGGATACAACCAGTATTCCATCACTTGGGGGGCACCCAACCTCCGCCGTGCCCTGGCCGAAAAACTCTCCTGGTACAACGGCGTCGAGGTGGATCCCGAGAAGCACATCACCGTGACGTGCGGGGCCACGGAGGCGATGATGGCCACGCTCCTCTCCGTGGTGAACCCGGGGGACGAGGTGATCGTCTTTGAGCCTTTCTATGAGAACTACGGGCCCGATGCCCTCCTCTCCGGGGCCACCCTCCGGCACGTCCCCCTCCACCTGGAGGAGCCGGAGTGTCCATTTGACCCCGACGAACTCCGCGCCGCCTTCAACAAGCGCACGAGGGCCATCATCATCAACACCCCTCACAACCCTTCGGGCAAGGTCTTCTCCCGCGAGGAACTGGAGTTCATCGCCTCCTTGTGCCAAGAGCACAATGTGATCGCCATCACTGATGAGGTCTACGAGCACATCCTGTACAATGGCCGGAAGCACGTGAGCCTCGCCTCCCTCCCTGGCATGGCTGAGCGCACAGTCATCGTGAACTCCGTGAGCAAGACCTACAGCGTCACAGGTTGGCGGGTGGGATGGGCTGTTACGAGGAATGAGGGGATCGCTGACGGCATCCGCCGTGCCCACGACTTCCTCACCGTCGGGGCCCCGGCACCTCTCCAGGAGGCTGCTGCCATGGCCTTGCGGATGCCGCGGAGTTACTACGACGAGCTTGCCAGGATGTACCAGAGGAAGCGGGACCTCATGTTGGAGATCCTGCAAAGAGCAGGATTCCGGAGCATCCTCCCCTACGGAGCCTATTACATCATGGCGGACTTCACGGAGATCTCCTCCGAGGACGATGTGGCCTTCTCCCACTTCTTGACCAAGGAGTACGGGGTGGCGACGGTTCCAGGGAGCAGCTTCTACAGAGATCCATCCATGGGCCGCCGGTACGTCCGGTTCGCCTTTCCGAAGAAGGAGGAGACGCTCGAAGAGGTCCGGCAGAGGCTGGATAGGCTGGCTGGTTGACATGCAGACGGGGATCGCTGCGCTACCCTTGCACAGCGGGCATACGCCCAAGTGGTTGTTCGAGCGCATGGCCCGCCTCGGGCGGGCGATTGTGCTCGTCCTGGTGGAGGAGTTCGGTCCCCACCAAGTGCTTCGCCGCCTCGCCGACCCGTTCTGGTTCCAGGCGCTGGGATGTGTCCTCGGATTTGACTGGCACTCCAGCGGGGTCACCACGACTGTGTGCGGTGCCCTGAAGGAGGGGCTGCGGGACATCTCCTACGAGATCGGCCTGTTCGTGGCCGGGGGAAAGGGCCGGGTCTCGCGCCGGACCCCTCAGGAGATCCTCGAGGTCGCTGACCGGATCGGGGTCCCTGGGGATCCCCTCGTGTACGCCAGCCGGATGGCAGCGAAGGTGGACAGCGCGGCGGTCCAGGACGGCTACCAGCTCTACCACCATACCTTCCTGTTCACGAGGGACGGGGCATGGGCCGTGATCCAGCAAGGGATGAACACGGAAACCCGGTACGCCAGGCGGTACCACTGGCTCAGCGACGAGGTTGAGAGCTTCGTGTGCGAACCTCACCTGGCTGTCTGTTGCGACTGGCGGGGGAAGGCTCTGAACCTCGTTGCCGAGGAGAGCGGCAGGGCAAGGGAGGTCATCGCGGGTCTCAGCAGGGAGCCACCGGAGCGGGTCGAAAGGGAGTGGGAAAAGGTACTCTCCCTCAGCCTTCCCCCGCACCACGAGGTGCGCGTAGAGGAGATCCACCCGCGGAGGCTTACTTCGATCCTCCTCCAGACTTACGAGGCCCAGCCTCGGACATTCGAGAACCTGCTGAGCCTACAGGGGGTGGGTCCCAGGACGCTGAGGGCCTTGGCGTTGATCGCCGAGCTCGTCTATGGTGCTCCGCCGAGCTTCCGTGACCCGGCGCGGTTCAGCTTTGCCCACGGCGGGAAGGACGGGCATCCTTACCCTGTGGACCGTAGCACCTACGACCAGAGCATCGCCGTTCTCGAGAGGGCGCTGATGCGATCGAGGATCTCTCCGGCGGAGAAGGATGGCGCGCTGCGCCGCCTGTTTACCTTCTTCCGGGGCGCCCAGTGAGGGGGAGGGTACGGTAAGGGTTGTCAGCGATGCGGGCGGTTGTGCAGAGGGTGACCAATGCTGCGGTGTATGTGGATGGGGAGGTGGTTGGGCGCATTGGGAGAGGTGTCGTGGTCCTCCTCGCTGTCCACCGCGAGGACACCGACGCCCAGGCCCGGCAGATGGCGGAGAAAGTCGCTCACCTGCGCATCTTCGATGATGCCGAGGGGAAGCTCAATCTCTCTCTCCTGGACGTGGGCGGGGAGGTCCTGAGCGTCTCTCAGTTTACCCTCTATGGGGACACCAGTAGGGGGCGCCGTCCTAGCTTCATCTCTGCGGCCCCCCCTGAGAGGGCCGAGGCGTTGTACAAGTCCTTCAACGACCACCTCCGGAGGCAAGGGATCTCCGTCGCCGAGGGACAGTTCCGGGCGAGGATGCTCGTAGAGATCCACAACGATGGCCCCGTCACCCTCATCCTGGAGACATGAAATGGAGGCTGTTGTCTACCTCGCTCGCCATGGTATGACGGAATGGCAGGAGAGGGGCTTAAACCGCCTTGCTGGGCGACTCCAAGGGATCGGCCTCAGTACAGAGGGGAGACGTCAGGCCGAGGGCCTTGCCAGGGCCCTCCGGAACGTTCCCCTAGACCGGGTGCTCAGCAGCCCCTTGTTGCGGACCATGCAGACCGCAGAAGCCGTCGCCAGCCTCCATGGCCTCCCCGTGGAGGCCGACGAGCGGCTGACGGAGTGGGGGTTCGGGGTCTGGGAGGGGATGGAAGTCGAGGAGATCTCCCGGGCATTCCCCCACGAGTACCGACTGTGGCGGGAGGAGCCGGATGCCCTCCGCGTGCCGGGAGGGGAGAGGGCGGAGGACGTCGCGCACCGCATGCTCGCCTGCTTCGAAGAGGTGGCGCAGGGAGAGGGGACGTTCCTCCTCGTCTCGCATCAGGACCCCTTGTTGGCGCTCCTGTGTAGCCTGCTTGGCCTGCCCCTCCGGGCGATGCGGTCGCTGGACATCGCCCTCGGGTCCCTGAGCAAGGTTCGCGTCTCCGATGGGCGGGTGGTCGTGGAATTCGTGAACTGCAGGAGTTTCCTAGAGGGAGGCGCATGATGCGGTCCCTTGTGATCCTGGCGATGTTGGCAGCGGTGGCCTTCCTGCTGATGGCCACCATCCAGTTCCCCATCCTGCCCGCTGCCCCCTACCTGAAATACGATCCCAGCGATGCGGTCGCCCTGTTCACCGCCATCTCCCTCGGGCCGGCACAGGGAGTCGCCGTCGTTGCCCTTAAAGACCTTCTCTTCCTGATCCTCCGGGCGGGGAACATCTTTGGCCCCACGGCCGACTTCCTGGCTGCTGCCACTTTCGCGGGGGTGACCGGCTGGGTATATGGGAGGCTTCCCCGGAGGGATTTTGCGGCCCTCGGCCTAGCCTGTGTTGCCGGGGTGCTGGCGCGTATCCTTGTGATGATCCCGGCGAACTTCCTCATCCTGTTCCTGGAGTTTGGGATGCCTCCAGCGAAAGTGAGCTCCCTCCTGGTGCCGGTGATCATCCCCTTCAACGGCGTGAAGGGGGTGATCAACGGAGCCCTGACCGTGGCCCTCGCAGGTGCCCTGACGAGGCGCGGACTGTTCCCAGCGATGCGAGAGGCGAGGAGTAAGCAGTGAGGAATGCTCCAGAGAGCGTAGAGCTGTTAGAGCTCCTCGCCCACCGCAGGACGGTGCGTCTCTACACGCCTGAGCCCGTCCCTGAGGAATCGGTGCGGCGCCTCCTGGAAGCGGCGGTGATGGCACCCTCAGCCCACAACGCCCAGCCCTGGCGGTTCGTGGTGATCGAGACCCCCGAGGTGAAGCGGCGGCTCGCCGAGGCCATGGCGCGTCGGTGGGAGCGCGATCTCCGGCGCGACGGGGCGGACGAGCGGACCATCGCAGTGGAGATCAGGTTCTCCCTGCGCCGGTTCACCGAGGCGCCGGTCCTCATCCTCGCCTGCCTGGATATGCGCGATATGGACGTCTATCCCGATCGCCCACGGCGGAAAGCGGAGTGGACAATGGGAGTGCAGAGCGTGGCTGCCGCTATCCAGAACCTCCTCCTAGCCGCAACGGCCCTGGGTCTTGGGGCCTGCTGGTGTTGTGCTCCCCTGTTCTGCCAGGGCATCGTGCGGCGCATCCTTAGGATCCCTGGGAGCTGGGAGCCCCAGGCATTGATCACGGTGGGCTATCCGGCCCACCACCCCCCTGTCCCTCCCCGCTCCCCCCTTGAGGAGGTCGTGGTACGGCGATGATCGTTGCGCTCGCCGGCGGTGTTGGTGGGAGCAAGCTCGTGGAGGGGCTTGCCCGTGTCGTCTCCCCACCGGAGGACCTCGTGGTCATCGTCAATACGGCGGACGATCAGGAATTCTATGGGCTCTCGATATCCCCCGACCTGGACACGGTGATGTACACCGTGGCCGGCATTGTCAACAAGAGCACAGGATGGGGGATTGAGGACGATACCTTTTACGCCCTTTCCATGCTGGGGAGGTACGGGGAGGAGACCTGGTTCCGCCTAGGCGACAGGGATCTGGCGACGCACATCCTCAGGACAAGGGAGCTCCGGAAGGGGAGGTCCCTGACCGAGGTGACGGCAGATCTCGCAGGGAGGCTGGGGGTACGCCCGAGGATCCTCCCCATGTCCGATGATCCCGTTCGCACCATTGTCCTGACGCCAGAGGGGGAGCTGCAGTTCCAGGAGTACTTCGTCAAACGCCGAGCCAGCGACCCTGTGGTGGGTGTGCGTTTCGAGGGGATAGATCGTGCCCGGCCCACCCCCCAGGTCCTTTCCGCCCTGCGCGAGGCCGAAGCCGTCGTCATCTGCCCGAGCAACCCCATTGTGAGCATTGGCCCGATCCTTTCTCTCCCGGGATTCCGGGAAACGCTCCAGGAGACCCGGGCGGTGAAGGTCGCCGTGAGCCCGCTTGCAGCGGGGCGGGCGTTCAAGGGGCCGACTGTGGAAATGATGCGGGGCCTTGGCTACGAGGCGTCAGCCTTCGGGGTGGCCTCCCTCTACCGGGACTTCCTCCACGTGGTCATCATCGACGAGAGGGATGTGGAACTCGTCCCCCGCATCGAGGAGCTGGGGATCCGTATCGTGGTCCGGCCCGTGGCCATGTACACCCTCGAGGAGAAGGTAGCCCTCGCCAAAGCAGTGCTGGAGGTCGCCTCCCAAGGGGGAGGCTGAGGTTGCCTTGGTAGCTCACGTTTTCGTCCCCATGAAGCCACCCACTGCGAGCAAGTCCCGTCTGGCCTCCCTGCTGGATCCTCAGGAGAGGGAGGCCTTCTCCGAGCGGATGCTCGTGCACGTCCTGGATGCGATCCGGGACGCAGGGATCGGTTCTTGCTGGGTCGTGGGCGGGGGCCCGAGGGTCGAGAGGATCGCGCGCGACTTCGACTGCTTCGCCCTCCCTGAGCTCGGGGAGGACCTCAACAGCACCCTTGAGAAGGCAGCTCGCCAAGTGGCCAAGACCGGGGAGGTCTTGATCCTCCCCGCGGACCTTCCCCTCCTCACGGCAGAGGAGGTGCGGGCGCTCGTGTCAGCGCTCGGGCCTGGGCGCGGGGTGATCGCACCGGACCGTGTGGGCGAAGGGACGAACGCCATCGGGTTTCCTGTGGGGACGGAGGTTCCCCTCTCCTTCGGACTGGGCAGCTTCTCCCGCCACCTGGCAGGTCTCCAGGGATCGGGGCTGGCCGTGCGCAGGTTCGATCTCCCGGGAATCGCGTTCGATGTGGACACTCCGGAAGACCTCCTCCTCCTGACGACCCTGGCCTCCCGCTACCCGCACCTCACGGAGCTGGTCCCGGAGCGGCTCCTGAGAAGCCGCCCCTGAACGGTCTCACTGGGATGTCTCCAGGAATGCTGCGAAGAGCCGCCTCTCTAGCTCCCTGGAGACCTCCGAGAGATCCTTCACCGTGTCCACTGCCCGCCAGTAGGCCCTGGACTTGAACGCCCCGAGGAGGCGCTCCCGGGCAAGCTGGGGGAATGTTGTGTCCTCATGGTCCCCCCGGTCGGGGAGGTAGGGATAGATCTCCCGAGAGAGGACATAGATCCCCGCGTTGAACCAGTACGGCAGCTCTGGTTTCTCGACGAAGGCGATAATGCGGTCCTGGTCGTCCACCTCGACGATCCCGTAGGGGCTGACGAAGGGGGCCAGGACGACTGTGGCGAGTGCACCAGAGGAACGGTGGGCGTCGAGGAGAGGCTGGAGGCGCAGGTTGGTGACGACATCGCCGTTGGTGGCGAGGCAGAGGTCCTCCCCGTCGTCGAGGAGCTGGAACGCCTGCTTCAGCGCACCCCCTCTGCCGAGGGGCTCGGTCTCAACGGAGTAGCGGATGCGCACCCCCCACTTCTTCCCGTCGTCGAAGAACTCCTGGATCACCTCGTGGCGGTACCCGCAGGCGATGACGATGTCCGTGATCCCCTGGGCCTGGAGCCACTGGATCTGGTAGCCCAGGATCGGGATTCCCAGGATCTCCACCATGGGTTTCGGGCGGTCCTGAGTGTAGGGACGAAGCCGCTCGCCTTTTCCACCTGCCAGGATGATCGCCTGCATCTCCCACACCTCCGGTGGAAGGATGGCTCCCTCCCATTCTACCAAAAGGAGTCCCAAGTGAGGAGCTGGAATTGAACACCAAATCTCGGCCGGAGGAGGGTGAAAATGGGCGGATGGCAAGGGTCTGGAACACCGACAGGGATTCGACTCAGGAGGATCCTAGCACCGACCGATTTCTCCGAGGCCGCCGAACCGGCCCTGCAGTGGGCGGTGGCGCTCGGGGAGGTGTTTCGTGCAGAGGTGGTCATCCTACACGTCCTTGACCTGACCATCGCAGCACTTGCCGGGCTTCCTTCGCAGGTCGCGGCTTTTCCCGCGGTCGGCGAGCTTTTGGAGCAAGTGCGCCGCGAGACGGAGCAGGAGATGGCGAGAGTGTCCGCCCGGTTCCCAGGGGCGCGCACCTTGCTTCGGGAAGGGTCACCACGTTCGGTGATCCTCGAGGTCGCCGCGGAGATCGGTGCAGATCTCATTGTCATGGGGACGCACGGCAGGACGGGCCTGGCGCATGTCTTCTTCGGGAGCGTCGCTGAACATGTCGTGCGGCACAGCAAAGTTCCCGTCCTGACAGTCCGTCGGGGGGAAGGGGCGTGATACTTAGAACTGGAGGCGTGGGATCGTTATGCGCGAACAGGGCGTTCCTCCAAAACTCCTGGACGTGCTCCGGTTAGACGGCTACGCTCGGCTGCTGGGGATCGAACTGGAGGAGGTGCGTCCCGGCTACGCCCGGGCGTCCATGGAAGCCAGAGGGGAGCACCGGAACTTCCTTGGCGTGACGCATGGTGGCGTGGTGTTCTCGCTCGCCGACACGGCGTTCGCCGCAGCCAGTAACTCCCACAACCAGCAAGCGGTGGCCATCTCCGCGACGATCCATTTCCTCCGCGCTCCTTCCCCCGGCCGGATCAGTGCGGAGTGTTTTGAGGAGCACCGGGGGAGCCGACTTGGCTTCTACCGCGTGGAGGTTCGCGACGGATCCGGGGAGGTGGTCGCAGCCATGCAGGCTCTGGTGTACCGGCGCGATGCCCCAGTGGTCTCAGGAGGGTGAGAGATCGAGAGGACTCGCCCGCCAGGCTACCCGTCCTGGTCAAGAAAGAGACCCAGGAGTTTCCCGTCACGCAGCTGGACGTAGCCTCGCTGGGTGAGGCGCAGATGGGGAATGGCGGCAGTCGTCAGCACCTCCGCCCCCAGCAGAGGATCCTCCAGGCTGCTCCCCATGTGACGGAGCGCGCTTTCCACCTTCTCCAGGGCTTCTACGATCTGTGGGAGGGGAGCGGAGCTCATGACCCCGGCAATGGGCGCGAGGAACTCGGCCACCACCTGCCCGCCATCCACCACAACAGCGCCGCCCTGGATCTCCACCAGCCGGTTGGCCGCCGCTGCCATATCATGCTCGTCCGCGCCTACCACAACCATACACGGGGAGTCCCATGCCATGGTGGAGGCCAGAGCTCCCCTGCGGAGCCCAAACCCCCTCACGAAGCCCACAAATCGCTCTCCGGAGCCACTACAGCGTTCCCAGGCCGCTGCCTTGATCACGTCCTTCTCTGGGACCGCGCAGATCTTCCCCCTGGATACGGGGAGGATCGCCTCGCCTTCCCGGGTAACCAGGTGGGTCACCATCTCAATCACCCGCACCCGCACCCTCCCTTCCTCCCGGGGAGCGACGACTTGGAAGTCCTGAGGTGCTGCGGGCCGGGGGAACCGCACAGTCCGGTATGCTTCCTCTGGGAATGTCACAGAGCGTGGTTCAACCACGAGCCTCCCCTCTCGGGCGATAAGGCGGCCGCGGCAGTAGACCCGCCATGGCCGGAAGGCCCGGAGGTCGTCCACGAGCACCATATCTGCGCGTCGGCCAGGCGCAATCCCGCCAATCAAGTGGTCGAGTCGGAAGTGTTCCGCCACGTTCAGGGTAGTGGACTGGATGGCTTTCACCGGATCGAGGCCCAGGGCGATGGCGCGGCGCAGGGTGTGGTCGAGGTAGCCGTCCTGGTAAAGCCGGCGCGGTCCTACGGAGTCGGTGGCGAGGATCACCCGGCGCCAATCCAAGTTCTCCCGACGCCATAACGGGGCAAAGGCTTCTAAGTCGCGGCGGATCTCCCCCTCCCGCGCCATCCAGTGGAGCCCGAGCCGCAAGCGTTCTAGAGCCTCCTCTGCGGTGATGGGCTCGTGGCAGCTGGAAACGCCGGAAGCCACATATGCGACCAGACGCTGATCTCTGGCGCCCGCACTATGGCCCTCCACGGTCTTTCCGGCGCGCTGCGCTTCCCTTGTCAGCTGGAGGAGCCTGGCGTTGTTGCGCAGGACGAGGTTTCCCCAATAGATCTCACCCAGCCCCACGATATCCTCCCGTTCCAAAAGCTCTCGGTAACGTTCCACGGGCGGGGCCGACTCCTCTAAAAACGTCGCAGCTCCAGCGAGGGGCGGGAGCGTGGCGAAAAACGAGATGGGCTGACCTGCCAGAGCATCCAGCATGGTCACGACCCCCTGGAGGCCAAGGATCGATGCGACCTCAGTGAGCTCCGTCACTACAGTTGTGGTCCCTCCTGGGGCGGCGTACCGGATGAACTCCTCGGGACCATAGCGGAAGATGATGTGGGTGTGGCCTTCCACCAAACCCGGGGTGAGCAGGCGTCCCTCTGCGTCCACGACTTCTGTGTGATCTCCGATGGCGAACCCGGCGTCCGGTCCCACATAGGCGATCCACGGGCCTTTGACCGCCACGTCGATGCCCGGCAGGATCTCTGAGGTGTAGACGCTGACGAGCCTTGCCTTCCGCACCACCAAGTCTGCGGGCTCCTTGCCAAGGGCCACATGCATGATGGCGCGCCGTTCTTCGGGAGAAGGAAGGGAGAGCATGATCCCTGTGCCTCCTGTCTCGTGATTTCCCTCTTGACAACCCCCCATAATGGTATAAAATAGTACCAAAAAAAGGAGCCGCAGTGGGGGGCACGGTACCACGGCAAGATCTTTTGATCTCCGGCGAACATATCCCTGCTGAATCCGGCCAGACGCTCACGCTTCTTGACCCCGCAACACAAGAGCCGCTTGTAGAAGTCTCCGTCGCCGGACCTTCCGATGTGGAACGAGCGGTGGAGAGCGCCCACCGAGCTTTTACAACAGGCCCCTGGCGTCGCCTGAACTCCCGGGAACGAGGGCGCCTCCTCCTCAACCTCGCCCACCTCATCCGGGAGCACGCCCAGGAGCTCGCCCGCACCGAAAGCCAAAACGTGGGGAAGCCGATCCGGGAAGCTCGCGAGGAGGTCCTCCTCGCCGCCGATTGCTTTGAGTATTACGGCGGCGTCGTCAACAAGATCGGAGGCCACACCATCCCCGTGGCCGCCCCAGGCTTGAGCCTTACCTTCCGGGAGCCACTCGGTGTTTGCGCCCTCATCGTGCCCTGGAACTTCCCCATCGCCATCACCTCTTGGAAAGTTGCACCCGCGCTGGCCATGGGCAACACCGTGGTGGTGAAACCCGCGACTCAAACGCCCCTCACGGCTCTCCGTCTCGGCGAGCTAGCCCTGGAAGCTGGGATCCCTCCAGGGGTCATAAACGTGATCCCCGGCCCCGGAGGGATCGTAGGGGAGGCCCTCGTTCGCCATCCGCTCGTACGCAAGGTTTCCTTCACTGGCTCCACAGAGGTCGGCAGGGAGATCATGCGGCTTGCCGCTCAAGGGATCAAACGCGTCACCCTTGAGCTCGGTGGGAAATCGGCGAACATCGTCTTCGCTGATGCGGATCTCGACAGAGCCCTGCCCTCTGCAGCTTGGAGTGCCCTGGGGAACGCCGGCCAGGACTGTTGTGCCCGGAGCCGGTTGCTGATCGAGCGGAAGATCTATCCCATGTTCGTGGAGCGCTTAGCCGAGCTGATCCAGAGGATCCGCTTAGGGAACCCGCTGGACGAACAGACGGAGATGGGTCCGCTCGTTACGCTCGCCCACAGGGAGAAGGTCCTGAGCTACGTACACATGGGAAAGGAGGAAGGCGCACACCTTCTCTACGGAGGTGAGGTCCCGCAGGAGGAACCCCTAGCTCGGGGTGCCTACCTGCGGCCGGCGGTCTTTGTGGACGTGAACCCCAAGATGCGCATCATGCAGGAAGAGATCTTTGGACCCGTGATCTGCGCCATGCCTTTCGACACCGAAGAGGAGGCCATTGCCATTGCCAACGATAGTCGGTACGGCCTTTCAGGGTCGATCTGGACACAGGACATCGGCAGGGCCTTGAGGGTAGCGCGCGCCGTGGAAACAGGTGTCCTCTCCATCAACTCTGGCCACAGCGTGCACCTGGAGGCGCCTTTCGGAGGGGTCAAGGAGAGCGGGGTTGGCAGGGAGCTTGGCCTGGCAGTACTCGACCACTACAGCGAGTGGAAGAGTGTATTCATCGATATGCGGCACTGATTGGAGTTATTCGCTTCCCTTGCGAACGGGACTCAACTAAAGGGGGGATCCATATGCAGAGGGGTATGGAAGTGAGCCGGAGACAGTTCCTGAAAGGTGGCGCATCTTCCCTCGCTGTAACAATCGCTACTGCTGCCCTTTCGCGTCTCGGCGTCGATCCGAGGGAAGCACTCGCCCAAGAGCAGAAGAAGCCCAAGATCAAGTGGCGCATGCAAACCTATGCTGGAACCGCTTTGGGGCAGCACGTGATCAAACCCTCGATTGATGCTTTCAACCTCGCAGCCAACGGCGAAATGGTCATCGAACTGTACTACGCCGATCAACTTGTCCCGCAGGGCGAGCTCATTAAGGCGCTCCAAAGAGGTATCCTAGATGCAGTGCAGACTGATGAGGACTCCGCGCAATCCCCTGTAGACATCTCTATTTTTGGTGCTTATTTCCCCTTCGCTACCCAATACTCTTTGGACGTGCCGACTTTGTTCTACTGGTATGGCCTCGATAAGATCTGGCAGGAGGCTTACGCCAAGGTACAGAATGTTACGTGGTTAAGTGCTGGATCGTGGGATCCGTGCAATTTTGCAACAACCAAGCCAATCCGATCGCTGAAGGACCTGAAGGGACTACGCGTGTACATGTTCCCCACAGGAGGCCGTTTCATGCGCCGCTTCGGCGTAGTTCCAGTTTCCCTTCCCTATCATGACGTCCAGATGGCAATCCAAACGGGGGAGTTAGATGGTGTTGCTTGGTCTGGTATCACCGAGGTGTATACAGTGGGCTGGGCAGACGTGACGAAGTATTACTTGACAAATCCTATCTGCGGTGCTTGGATAGGGTCCTATCTCGTCAATACAAAGAGCTGGGAAGCCCTTCCGAATCATCTCAAGATGTTGTTCAAGCTATGTATCGACTACTCTCACTACTACCGCCTTCACTGGTACTGGTGGGGCGAAGCCCACTACCGTGTAAAGGGAGGTAAGCTTAAGCTCACCTCCATTCCAGAGTCAGAGTGGGAAATTGTCCGAAAAGAAGCCTACAAGTTCTGGGATGAAGTAGCTAAGAAAAGTCCGCGAACGGCGAAAGTGGTAAAGATCCTTAAGGAATACAACGAGCTTATGATCAAGGCTGGTCCACCGTACCGGTATGCTTGAGCCTCAGCGGAGCCATAATTTGGTAAAACCAGGTGGGATGCGATAATGAGGTGAGAACCCCATGGAATATCCAGGAGAGGATCCCATCAGCGGAGAGGCTCATACACAGAGTGCTGAATATCCACTTCCCTTCCCTGAAAGAGGCGACCCTTCTATGACTCTTGAGAGCATGTTAGGGAGACCGTCTGAGGCTCGAATGCCGTGGTTTATTGTCTCTTATGTACGGTACGTGGATAGGCTCGGAAGGGGCTTTGGCGTCATTGCCATGATCCTCACATACGTTCTCGCGGGAATTCTACTGGAGTCATCCTTAGCACGTGTCCTGTTTGGCGTCTCTCATATCTGGAGTGTTGAGATGGCCCAATTTGCCATGTCCGCATATTACTTGCTGGGCGGAGCCCTCTCCGAACAGGACGACTATCACGTCAGAATGGATCTTTTTTATAGTCGTCTCTCTCCAAGATGGAGGGTGATCCTAGATTGCATCACTGCCCCGATCGTTATTTTCTACCTCTTTTTCCTGTTCGCTGGGGGGATCAGCAGTAGTCACTGGGCTATCGTAAACGACCAAGTGAACTATACCGCTTGGGCACCTCCGATGGCCCCGATAAAGATTATCATGACAGTCGGGATTGGATTGATGCTCCTCCAAATCGTGGCGATTTTCTTTAAAGATCTTGCAAGGCTCCTCGGGAGACCGATCGAATGAGCCATACCGCCATTGCGTTGCTCATGTTCTTTTCAATGATGGCATTGCTGGCCACGGGCCAGCGGATGTACGGTGTGATCGGATTCGTGGGCATCGCTTCCGCCCTTGCGTTATGGGGACCATCAACGGCCTCCCTGCCCTTCGATGCTGCGATCACGACGCTGAATTGGTATCCTCTCTTGACTCTCCCCATGTTCGTCTTCATGGGGTATATGTTCGCTGAGACCGGAATTGCTAATGACCTGTACTATATGTTTCATGTCTGGTCAGGACCCATCCGAGGTGGTCTCGCCGTAGGAACGATCCTCATGATGATCCTCATCGCAGCAATCAATGGATTAAGCGTTGCTGGACTAGCAATCGGCGCCACTGTGGCTCTCCCGGAGATGCTCCGTCGGGGATACGACAAAGTGCTGGTGACAGGTGTGATTCAAGCAGGAAGCACGCTAGGGATCATGATCCCCCCAAGCGTCGTCCTCGTGCTTTATGGGATGATTGCCCGCGTACCAGTAGGGAAGCTTTGGTTCGCGGGAATTTTGCCAGGTCTGCTACTCGGTTCCCTGTTCGTCTTGTACATTTTGATTCGTTGCTGGGTTCAACCCCAAATCGGCCCGGCACTTCCGAAAGAGGAACTTGAGCGAGTGACATGGTCGGAAAAGATCAGGCTCCTACGAGCTGGGATCATCCCACTGGTCATTTTTGTGTCCATGACAGGCCTTTTCCTTGCGGGTGTCACGAGCCTTGTTGAGTCATCGGCAATCGGCATGCTTGCGACGACGTTAGCAGCTTTGATACGCCGCAAGCTCACATGGAAGGCTTTGGTGGATGCAACGCGGAAGACCCTAGGAGTGAGCTGTGTTTTTATGTGGATCATCCAAGCGGCTCTCCTGTTCTCAGCAGTTTTTGACGGCCTAGGTGCAGGGCGGGCTCTGGAAGATCTCTTCATCAGGAGATGGAACCTCCCTCCATGGGCAATTGTGGCGATGATGCAAGCGTCCTTTTTGTTCATGGGGACATTCCTCGATGATACCGCGATGCTCGTCATCGTTGCCCCTCTCTACGTTCCCCTCATCATCAAGTTGGGATTCGACCCTGTCTGGTACGGCGTCCTGTATACAATCACTTGCCAGATCGCTTATATGACGCCCCCTTTCGGTTACAACCTTTTCCTCATGCGAGCCATGGCACCACCAGAAATTACCCTCTCGGACATCTACCGTTCGATTACACCATTCGTCCTCGTAATGCTAGTTGGCCTGATGATTGTAATGGCGTTCCCCCAGATTACCACGTATCTTCCGGAATTGTATTTCAGGCGAGGGATGTAGCATGGTCTAAAGGATGAATCCAGATTCAGGAAGGAGGAGGGGATTCCTTTTGAGGATTGGGACAAGGAGGGGGACTCAAGCTTGCCGGGGGATGCTGGAGCTACAGACCTTACAGGAAATGATCGAGGATGGCCGTGTTGAAACGGTTCTCACCGTCTTCCCCGATCTGTACGGCCGGTTGCTGGGAAAGCGGGTAACTGGAAAGTTCTTCCTCGATAATGTCTTGGGGGAGGGGATCCATGCCTGCGACTACCTCCTGGCTTGTGACATGGAGATGGACCCCGTCCCGGGGTACGCCTTCACCAGCTGGGCCTCAGGCTATGGCGATATCCGCCTCGTCCCGGATCTTTCCACGCTCCGCGTTGCCTCTTGGCTAGAGAAGACGGCCATCGTCCTCTGCGACGTCTATGAGGAAGAGAGGGAAGCCTTGGTGGAGATCGCTCCCCGCACGATCCTCCGGCGTCAAGTCGAGCAAGCGGCTGCGATGGGATACACCATGATGGGCGGTTCGGAGCTGGAGTTCTACGTGTTCAGGGACTCCTACGAGGATGCAGCCCGCAAGCACTACATCGGCCTAGAGCCCATCGGGAGGTACATCGAGGACTACCACATCCTCCAGGGGACGAAGGAGGAGTTCCTCATCGGCCTCATCCGCCATCACCTCGAGCACTCTGGGATCCCTGTGGAGTTCTCCAAAGGGGAGTGGGGTCCGGGCCAGCAGGAGATCAATCTCCGCTATGCCGACTTCCTGGAGACCGCAGATAGGCACACCCTGTTCAAGCACGCTGCCAAGGAGATCGCCTGGCAGAACAACGTAGCCGTAACCTTCATGTCCAAGTGGGATGAGCGTTACGCAGGTTCGAGCATGCACCTCCACGCAAGCGTGTGGGACGGTAGCGGGACGACACCTCTCTTCCCGGGCGATGAAGCCTTTGGGCCCCTCCACGTCTCCCCTGTGTTCCGCTGGTTCCTCGGTGGGTGGATGGCGCACATTGGGGAGATCACCGCTTTCTACGCCCCTTACCCGACTTCTTACAAGCGCTATGTGGCAGGGTCCTTTGCGCCCACGAGGGTCGTATGGAGCTATGACAACCGGACGGCGGGATTCCGCGTCGTCGGCCATGGATCCTCCCTGCGCATCGAGTGCCGTGTGCCCGGTGCAGATGCCAATCCATACCTCGCCTTCGCGGCAACGCTGGCGGCTGGGCTGGATGGCATTAGGAATCAGATTGAGCCCCCTGCCATGTTTGAGGGGGATGCGTATTCCGCCCGGGAGCTCCCCCAGGTGCCTCGTTCCCTTATGGAGGCCGTCCGCCTACTGGAGCTGAGCTCCTGGGCAAGGGAAACCTTTGGGGATGCTGTCATCGAACACTACCTCCACTTCTTCCGCACCGAGCAGCGCAAGTTCGACGAAGTGGTGACCAACTGGGAACGCGCCAGATACTTCGAGCGGGCATAGTGCCGAGGGACTATGGATGCACCTCTGATCGGGATCACAACGTACAGCCGCAACGAGGAGGGCAGGTTCTGCCTTCCTGCAGCCTATGTGGACGCCGTCCGAGGTGCAGGCGGGGTGCCTGTCCTCTTGCCACCTGGGGAGTCGCAGTTTGAGCTCCTACTGGAATTCCTGGACGGTGTCATCTTCGCTGGCGGAGGGGACATCGACCCCGCCCACTACGGTGGAGAGGTTCATCCCAAGATGTACATGGTGGACGCAGAGCGAGATCGCTTCGAATTAGAGCTTGCCCGACGCGTCTTGCGCACGGACAGACCGGTCCTGGGGATCTGCCGGGGATCGCAGGTCCTCAATGTGGCCTGCGGGGGCGATCTGCACCCGCACCTCCCTGAAGAAGGGGAGGTTACGGTGAAGCACCGGGAGGCCCAGCGCGTCCCGGCGGAGCACGCGGTGCGGATCGACCCAAGGAGTCGGCTGGCTGAGGTCGTAGGGGGTTCCGAGATCACGGTAACATCCTGGCACCACCAAGCAGTCCGGAGGGTCGCGCCGGGGTGGCGGGTCGTGGCCTGGGCGCCGGACGGGACAGTGGAGGCGCTTGAGTATGAGCGCCACCCCTGGGCCTTCGCGGTCCAATGGCATCCTGAGCTCTCCCTGGAGAGCCCGCCCCACCAGCGGATTTTTCAGGCGCTCGTGCGCGCGGCGCGAGAGCAAAAGCAGAAGGCTTCCCGGGAGACCCCTCTCGGGAAGGTCCAATCGAGAGGCGAGGGGGAGACGTAGGATGCGGCTGGCGAATAAGGTGGTCCTGATTACGGGGGCGGGGAGCGGGATCGGTCGGGAATCCGCATCGCTCTTTGCCAGGGAAGGGGCGAAGGTCGTTGTGGTCGACATCAACCCGAAGGCCGGGGAGGAGACCGTGGCTTCCATCCGGGAGGCAGGGGGGGAGGCTGTCTTCTTTCGGGCGGACGTCTCCCAGGCACCGGACGCCCGGGCAATGATCGCGTATGCAGAGGAGACGTATGGGCGGCTCGACGTGCTGTTCAACAACGCCGGGATCTTCCACTCAGAAGACGGATCGGTTCTGGACACCGATGAGCGCATATGGGATCTGGTGATCAATGTGAACCTCAAAGGGGTGTTCCTTGGGTGCAAGTACGGGATCCCGGCCCTCCTGCGCGCGGGCGGAGGATCGATCATCAACACCGCCTCATTCGTGGCGTTAATGGGCTCTGCGGTCTCCCAGATCGCGTACACTGCGAGCAAGGGAGGGGTCCTCGCGTTGACCCGGGAGATCGCTGTGGAGTTTGCCCGCAGGAACATCCGGGCAAATGCGTTGTGCCCCGGTCCTGTGGAGACACCCTTGCTCGCAGAGTTGCTTTCAGATCCGGCCCGCCGCCAGAGGCGCCTGGTCCACATCCCGGCAGGGCGCTTCGCGCGCGTGGAGGAAATTGCTCGAGCGGCACTCTTCCTGGCGAGTGAGGAGTCCTCCTACATCACCGGAGCGGTGTTCGTGGTCGATGGCGGCATCACCGCGGCGTACCTCACGCCTGAGTAAACGATCTCCTACAGTTCCAAGGATCGGTCAGACTCCAGCAGGGGTTTCCCCGTTTGGAAGGGAACCGCAATCCCCCGAGGAGAAGCGCCAGAAAAGATCGAACTTGTGTAGTGTATAGAGGGGTGCCATGGAAGATTACCTCCTCACTTTATTCACCCCGGTGCGGTCCAAGAATGCGCTCGAGGAGACCGTTGACCGGATCGCCAGGGTCATCAAAGCCCGCTTAGTGAAAGTCGGTGACCAACTCCCTCCGGAGCGGGAACTCGCCCGGCAAGTGGGGGTCAGTCGGTCCACCCTGCGGGGAGCCCTGCGCATCCTTGCTGAGGCGGGTTACCTCGAAGTACGACGAGGAAGGCGGGGAGGGACGTTCGTGGCACGCTGGCCGGAGATCCCACGGGCGCGGGAGCGCCGGGCCATCCTGAACCGGATCCGGCACGAGATCCCAGCGATCCTGGACTTCCGGCGCGCTGTTGAACCTGCCGCTGCGGAGCTCGCAGCAGAGCGCGCGTCGCCTGCGGAAATCCGGGAGCTTGCCCAGCTCCTTACAGCGATGCGCGGGGCCGAGCGGAACTTCACCGTGTACCGGGCGTACGATGCCAGGTTTCACGTGGGGATCGCAAGCGCTGCCAAGAGCCCGCTCATTCTGGATAGCGTGATCCGCCTCCAGACCTCTCTCACCGAGGTCCTGGATCTCATCATCCACCACTCCGAGGAGGTCCTCCGCCATTCCACCGAATACCACTGGCGGATCCTGGAGGCGATCCGCCAGCACCGGCCGGACCGAGCGCGTCAGCTCATGCTCGACCATATCCTGGCGACTGAGAGCATTATCCACGGGCTGGTCCCGGAGGTGGAGGCGTCGGCGGTCCGGTGAAGCTTCGGCCTGCGGCGATTTGACGGGGTAATCTAACTTCTGCACGAAATGTCCCACACCCCCCCTTGCTGTCAGACAGCCCCTCCTCCTCCCAAACGCAAGCGCCATCTGCCTTTTGGCCACATCAACGCCAGCCCCCCACCAGGGGGGTCCAGTTCATTTTCGCCACTCGCCACAACCCGCGCCAGTACTGGGGAAAATGCTCTCCGCACTTGACATTAATTTTTTGGGGTCTAGAAATCAGGTATGGAGGGCTTTTCGGACGCCACCCCCCTCACGAACGGAGACCTTGAGTCTGAGTTGCGCTCCGCATCATCTAGATTTCCTCCGTCGCCTCTACCGCGGAATTCGCGCGGCTTTCCGCCGTTCCTTCACGCAAACCGAAAACGCGCACAGGACCTGCATCCCGCGGGCGGTGTGGCTTTTCATTTTTCACCTCCCATCCGCAATACAGAGCTTGTCAACGTAGTGCCAGTTCTTTATCGATCTAAATCTGATTATATATGTTTATATCGGTTTGTCAAGGATTGAATCAAAGCAGATCCTGTGGTAATTTTTAAGCAAGGGTGAACATGGTATGAGAAGGAAGCATGAGGTTCTGACGGTAGAGGAAGTGGCTGAGCTCCTACGTCTGAAGCCGTTCACAGTACGCGAACTAGCCAAGAAGGGGAAAATCCCTGCTTGGAAGGTAGGAAGGCAATGGCGGTTCAGCCGAGAGGTACTTCTAGAATATCTCCGGGGGGATCGTCAGAAGGGGAAGTAAATGCAAGACCGTCGGAATCTTCCAATTCCATGGGTTGCTGCCGTGTTGTCCCTCTTCGTACCAGGCCTTGGCCAACTCTACAATAGGCAGCATGGGAAGGCCGTTTTGTTCTTTATCGGGCATTACGTTCCCTTAGGGATCTCCTCACGACTCAGCGGGATGCTGTGGAAAGCGATCTACCAAGGGGAGGAATTGTCTCCAGGGTCCCCGCCGTTCTGGGCTCTCTTCTGGTTCAGGGGCTCCATGATCCTCATCGCCTTGATCGTTTTGGTTACCGCAGTGGTTGACGCATGGCGCACAGCTAAAGTTCTATCCAAAGACCACGGAGCGATATAGCTATCAGGAGGCTCAATGCATCTGAGCTGCTTGCGAAAGTTTACGCAGGGATCGACTACAAGGATACTATCTAGTTTTTTAAGACAAAGGGTTTGAGCACGGAATGGCTTTTGGGCATCCAGTATTAACATCCTCGTGTTGCCTGCAAGGGGACTTGGAGGAGTTAGAATAATGGTGCTACAATCCCAGAAAACCCGTCAGCTTCTTGCTTTTCTTAAGGATTTCGCGACGCTTCGGCGAAAGCGCATCCCAGCCTACGGGACCGGCGACAAGGTTCTGTGGCTGGCTGACCTTCCCCGCGATCTGCCTCAGATCAGGTCGGCGTTCATCGTGGATAACGCAGCCGAGATGGCCGACCTGTGGCTGGAGGTTCGCAAGAAACGCATGCCCATCCGACCGCCCGTTCCAGAAGTCGTCAAGGATTGGGTTCGTCCGCAGGACTTTGACCAAACAGACCGGGAACCGGACCTTCTGCCCGAGATAACCGTCATCGTGGAAAAGCAAGTCCCAGATCCGGATACACCAGAAGACCAAGGCCGTACAGTGATCGAAAAGGTTCCCGAGGTGCGGCGCCTCGTAGATCATCCAGAGATCGAGGATGCCTGGCTCGAGTATCTCATAAATCAGTGGGAGCCTTGGGCGCAAGAGATGCGCCGCTGGCGGGAGGTACAGCGCTTCTACGAAGACGTCGACTTCATGCGCCGACGCCTCGAGGAAGCCGAGGAGCGCTATGAACTGGTGCTAGCAGTGGGACTGCTCCAGTGGCGCGATCCGAACGGTGTCGCCGTGAAACGCCACCTTCTTACTGCTCCCGCTGAGATCAGTCTGGATGCTGCTCGGGGCGTGCTTACGGTAGGTCCCGCTGCCTCCTTCCAAGGGTTTCGGATTGAGCTGGACATGTTAGAACTCCAACACCAACCGCATTTGGAGCCTGTGAAAGAAAAATTACACGAGCTCTTGGAGGAGCTGGATGTTCAAGCTTGGGATAGAACGAAGGTGGCTGAAATCCTGCGCGTCATCGCCAACCGGGCAAGCCCGGATGCTCAGGTGGACGAGGACGAGTGGAAACCAGCCGATTGGGTGGACGACACACTGCGAATCGTCTACGCTCCGGCACTCGTTCTGCGCGAGCGGCGCCCGACGGCATACGATGAGTTGATGCGGCGCTTCTTGGAAGCAGCAGAAAGCGAATCATCACTTGCCACGACGGAGCCATGGGAGCGATTCATCTCCGAAGGCGAATCTCTAGGTGATCCGGTTGACGCGGTGCCTGCAGACCTTTCCGGATCGAGTAATGTGGACGAGCGTCTCTATTTTCCTCTTCCCACAAATGAGGAGCAAAGGAAGATCGCCGAACACCTCAGGAGACGGCCCAACGTGCTGGTCAAGGGACCTCCGGGGACCGGGAAAAGCCATACTATTGCCAATCTCATTTGCCATCTTCTGGCTTTAGGAGAGCGGGTTCTGGTGACCGCTCATGCACCAAAGGCCTTGGTTGTGTTGCGAGAACTCCTGCCGGGTGACATTCGGAACCTCTGCGTTACGGCGTTTGGATCCACACGCGATGACCAAAGGCTTCTGGAGGATAGCGTTCGCGGTATTCTTTTCCGAAGGAGTAAATGGAATGGCAGTCACTGGGCGCAGCAAGAGATTCTGAGACTTGAACGGGAGTTGTTGAAGCTGGAAGGGGAATGCGCCGAAATTGATCGTCGACTGCGCGAATGTCGTGAAGCCGAAACACACTCCCACACGTTATTCAGGGGCTACCAAGGCACAGCGGCACAGATCGCTAGGCAGCTAGAGCGCGATCGAGACGCCTACGAGTGGTTCCCAGATGTTGCCGATCCTGATAGCCGGTGTCCGTTAGAGACTACCGACTTAGTATTCCTGGCCGAGGTTCATGCCTCGCTCACCGAGGAGCAGTTGAACGAGCTTAGTTTGAACGTGGGTGACTTCCAGCTTCCTGATCCTCAAACATTCAGGGAGGCCATCACGGCCTTAGCCAGTGCCGAGCAGAAGGCTCGGGTTTATTGCAAATCGGCAGACCAGGAAGAGCTTGACAGGCTCCAGCATTTCCCGGACTCTGCCCTGGAGAGCTGCAGAGCGTTCTTGAGCGATCTCGAAGCCCAAGCTGTCCGGGCCAGCCGCGTGCTAAAGAACCTTACAAGCGAAATCCTGAAGGACTTGCTTGCAGGTCAGGACACACGATGGCAGAAACTCGCTCAGAGCATCGCCTCCCTGCTGCAATCGATCCAAGCAGCTCGTGAACGCTTAGCGGCTGCACGAGTAGAGCTGCCTAAGGAGGTTGAGAACTTAAAGCTTCTGGAAGATGCTAGGCGACGTCTGGAGTACTTCAGAAAGGGCGGGCACCGAGGTTTCTGGATCTTTACTCCTCGGGTAGTGCGCGAGACGCGCTATGTGGATGAACTCTGCCGGGTGGATGGCCAGATGCCTAGAGAGCCGAGATCGCTTGAAGCACTTGTGACATTTCTCGAGTTAAAGATGCTTCTTGAGCAGTTCTCCGAGGCTTGGCCTGAAGCAACCGACTTGATCAATCAGCCTGATCCACGGCGGGCGGCTCAAACCGCTACAGAACTGGCTCACGAGCTGGTCCGTTTACTTAAGTTGTTCGGAGACTACGGACCGGATGCTCTTGTTGTTGTTCCCGTCGGCAAGAGGGTCATGCTCGCCGAGCCCGATGAGAGGCACAAGTGGTTGGCCCTGCTCGAAGCCGAGCTGGCTCGGCGTGAAGCAGAGCAGGCCAAAGAGCCACTGGATACTTGGCTGAGTAACATTCGAAGCGTCCCTAAGGACAGTTCCCATCCATGCATGCACGAGTTGGCTAGGGCAATCGAGGAGCGTGACGTGACCAAGTGGAAGACTGCTTGGGAGTCAAGGGAGTCCCTCAAGGAACAGAAGGCGCGCCTTGGGCGCTACCAGGAATTGATCGACCAACTGGAAAAGGCATGCTCCGGCTTGAAGAGCCTGCTGAATTCTACCCGTGGGGTTCCTGAGTGGAAGGACCGTCTTGTACAGCTTGATCGAGCCTGGGCTTGGTCGGCCGCTCAAGCGTGGCTCCATCAAGTGACCAATAGCAACGACTACAAGACGCTGATAGAACAGAGACACCGACTGCAGAGCAAAGTCGAAGAAACAACCTTAAAGCTTGTGGAACTCAAGGCCTGGAAGGCCTTCTTTGACCGACTGGACGACGCAACGGAACAAAACCTTATAGCCTGGACAAAGGCCGTTGCACGAATCGGGAAGGGAACTGGGAAGTACGCCTACCGGCATCGGCGAACGGCTCGCCAATACTTGATGGCTTGCATCCCGAAAATTCCAGCATGGATTATGCCTCTTCACAAACTCTGGGATACGGTAACCCCTGAGCCTGGACTGTTCGACACAGTCATTATCGACGAGGCCTCCCAGGCCGGAATTGACTCCCTCATCTTGCTTCTACTTGCGAAGCGCATCGTCGTCGTTGGCGACGACAAGCAGAACAGCCCAGAGGCAGTCGGGGTCCTCGAAGATGACATTGCCCGATTGGCCCGTAGCCATTTGCGCGACTTCCGCTTCCTGGAAGAGTTTCGGCCTGATACAAGCCTCTATGACCATGCAGAACGAGCTTTCGGAAACGTGATCTCCCTCCGTGAGCACTTCCGTTGCGTACCCGAAATAATTCGGTTCAGTAATGACCTCTGCTATACGGACGCGCCGCTAATTCCTTTGCGCCAGCCTCCGCCCAACCCGCTTCCACCGTTGGTAACCACTTTCGTGCCCGATGGATATTGCGAAGGAGATGGGCAGCGGCTCATCAACCGTGCCGAGGCGGATAAGATCGTCCAGACGATCCAGGAGTGTCTCGAGAATGAAACCTACGAAGGTAAGACGATGGGTGTTATTGTCCTTCAAGGACACGCCCAAGCAGAGCTGATCGAAAAGAAATTAGCAGAAGTGCTTGAACCGAAGGTCCGCGAAGAACGGAAGCTCCGTTGTGGAGTGCCGGCTACTTTCCAGGGCGATCAGAGGGACGTGGTCTTCCTGTCCTTAGTTGTTGCACCAAATCATCGCTACAGAGCGTTGACAACGCTTGATGATCAACGTCGCTTCAATGTAGCGATGAGCCGGGCCCGGGATCAGGTTTGGCTGTTGCATAGCGTTCAGCAGCAGGATCTCAGCCGCGAAGATTTGCGGTGGCGGCTTCTCAGCTTTTTCAACGGCTCTCGCCAGTCGCCTGAAATCTATGAGGATCTGGATCGCTTAGAGCGCGACGTGAAGCACACTCCTCGGCGGCCTGGGGAACAGCCAGATCCATACGAAAGTTGGTTTGAGGTCGACGTTGCCTTAGAACTCGTCCGACGGAAGTATAAGGTTCGACCGCAGTATGAGGTAGCCGGCTATCGCATTGATCTGGTGGTCGAAGGTACGACCCCAGAGAAGAACCGCACTACTGGAGAAGGCTGAGCGCAGGGTAAAGGCCTTGAGGAAGCATGGGATGCTTCGACCGTCTCCGCGCCCTCGGGGAAGCACACGGTGTGGAGTGATGCCGGGCAGGACGCCTGCGAGGAGCTCCCTTCCCTCACCCTGGCCGCGCAGCCCGCATGGGGTGCGGGTCCAGGCGGGCTAGTTCTGAAATCCACGCAGGAGGCTGACCCCCGGCGTCCGTCCGGGAGGCGGAAAACTCTTCCGACGCGTGTTGTGCGGATCCAGATCCTTGTGGTCTGTAGCTGAAACAGACACAAGACGTGGTCCGTAGGCGCCATTCCAAGAGGCGGAAACGTGATCGGGCGGCCGTTTCGTGATTCGCAGGATGCAGGTCCTGAGCGCGTTTTCGGTTCGCGTGAAGGAATGGCGGAAAGCCCCGTGAATTCCCCGCGAGAGGCGATTGAGGAAATCCAGACGTGGCGCGCAACTCAGACTCTAGGTCTCCGTTCGTGACGGGGGTGGCGTCCGAAAAGCCCTCCGTACCTGATTTCTAGACCCCAAAAGTTAATGTCAAGTGAGGAGAGCATTTTTCCCCAGTACTGGCGCGGGTTGTGGCGAGTGGCGAAAATGAACTGGACTCCCCGTTGGGGGGTCGGCGTTGATGTGGCCAAAAGGCGGATGGCGCAAGCGTTTGGGAGGAGGGAGGTGATGTCTGATGGGTGGGGGGTTACGTTGCATTTTGCGCAGAAGTTAGATTACCCCTGCGGCGATTTGACAGCAGGAAAGAAAGGGCAGTACAATAAGATCCAAGCAAGAGGCGATGAGGAAGAGGAGTAGGCCTGCCTCCTGACCAGAGAGGGAGGAGGCGGTGGGAGCCTCCCGAGGAGCTTGGCTGAACGACGCTTCTGAGCCGCGGCCCGAAGGGGTGGAGAGGAAGCATACCTGTGTAGGGCCGGCCGGGTCCGCCCGTTAGCGCGGCCAAAGTGCCATGGCTCTCCATGGGGGCTGTGGAATCAGGGTGGCACCGCGGGTTGCATGCTCCCGTCCCTGCCGAGAACACTTGCAGACAGGGCGGGAGTTTTGTTTAAGTCACCCCGCCCAGGGGGAAGCTCCAGTAGCTATGGTCCCCACCAAAACCCGGACACGGGTTTTTGGTGGGGTGCCCGAATCCGTTTCAGGATTTTGGCGGGGTGACTCAGTTAGGGTCGTGACGAAGGCGATTGACTCCTGCGTGTGGAGGGAACCATGAAGTATCGAGCGGTCCGGGGGATGCACGATATCCTCCCAGAGGAGTCCTGGAAGTGGCAGTACCTGGAAGAGAAGATCCGGACCTTCGCCCACCGGTACGGGTACAGGGAGATCCGCACCCCCATCCTCGAGTACACCGAAGTATTCCAGCGGGGCGTCGGGGAGGGAACGGACATTGTAGAGAAGGAGATGTACACCTTCCTCGACCGGGGGGGGCGGAGCTTGAGCCTGCGCCCGGAAGGGACGGCTGCAGTTGTGCGGGCATACCTTGAGCACAACCTTGGCACCGCCGGAACGCCCGTGAAGCTCTACTACATCGCCCCCCTGTTCCGCTACGACCGCCCCCAGCGGGGCCGCTACCGGCAGCACCACCAATTCGGTGCGGAGATCCTGGGAACGCCTGACCCTGCAGCCGATGCAGAGGTGCTGAGCCTCCCCATCCGCCTCATGCAAGACCTCGGTCTCCGCGAGGTGGAGGTCCACCTGAACAGCGTGGGGGACGCAGCCTGCAGGCCGAGGTACATCGAGGCCCTCCGGAACTACTTCGGGCGATACTTGGATGAGTTGTGTCCGGACTGCCAGAGGCGCTACGAGGTGAACCCGCTGCGCATCCTGGATTGTAAGGAGGAACGTTGTCACCGCCTGGCCCGGGAGGCGCCCTCGATCTTCCCCTACCTCTGCCAGGAGTGCCGCAGCCACTTCGAGGGTGTCCAGGAGCACCTGGATTGGTTGGGAATCCGCTACATCATTGACCCGTTCATCGTCCGGGGGCTCGACTACTATACCAGGACGGCTGCGGAGGTATATTCCGGGAGGCTCGGCGCCCAGAATGCTATGTTTGGAGGCGGGCGGTACGACGGCCTGGCCAGTCAGCTGGGGGGCCCCCCGGTCCCGGGCGTTGGCTTTGGGATGGGGATCGAGAGGTTGCTCCTCGTGCTGGAGGAGGAGGGCATCACGTTGCCACGGGAGGAGGGCCTAGACGTCTTCGTGGCTACCACGGGGGAGACCGGCCACCGGGAGGCCTTCCAACTCCTGGACCGGATACGTCAGGCTGGCCTGCGTGCCGACGGGGATCCCTCTCACCGGGAGTTGCGCGCCCAGATGAAGCTGGCGAACCGCCTGGGGGCAAGGTACACGGTGATCCTCGGGGAGGAGGAGCTACGCCTCGGGATGGCTACAGTGCGGGACATGTCCAGTGGGGAGCAGGAGCGCCTCCCCTTACAGGGTCTGATCGAAGCCCTCCGCAAGAGAATCCAGAGGACTTGAAGGAGAGGGGAACCATGGAGAAGGGTTGGAAGAGGACGCACTACTGCGGGCAGGTTTCCCCAGCAGACGAGGGGCAGGAGGTCACCTTGATGGGATGGGTGCAGCGGAGGCGCGACCACGGGGGCCTCATCTTTGTGGACCTCCGCGACCGTGAGGGGATCGTCCAGGTGGTGTTCAACCCCCAGCATTCCCGGGAGGCGTTCGCGGTGGCCGAAGGGGTGCGCGGCGAATACGTCCTGGCCGTGCGTGGCGTCGTCTCCCGGCGCCCTCCTGGGACCGAGAACCCAAAGATCAGAACCGGCCAGGTGGAAGTTCTGGCCAGGGAGGCGGAGGTCCTGAACCCTGCCCTGAACCCGCCGTTCCCCATCGACGACGTGGAGGTGGATGAGGCGGTCCGACTCCGTTACCGTTACCTTGACCTCCGCCGTAGCCGGATGTACCGGAATCTGTTGCTCAGGCACCGGTTGGCCAAGGCGACTCGGGACTTTTTGGACAGCAAGGGGTTCATCGAGGTAGAGACCCCGTTCCTGATCAAGACGACCCCAGAGGGAGCAAGAGACTTCCTTGTCCCGAGCCGCCTCCACCCCGGGAAGTTCTACGTGCTACCCCAGTCGCCGCAACTGTTCAAGCAGATCCTCATGGTCGCCGGGTTCGATCGGTATTTCCAGATCGTCCGCTGCTTCCGCGACGAGGACCTCCGGGCGGACCGCCAGCCTGAGTTCACCCAGATCGACATCGAGATGAGCTTCGTGGACCAGGAAGGTGTCCTCCAGCTCGTAGAAGAGCTCATGGCGTACTTGATGGAGAAGGTCATAGGAGTGTCCGTGAGGACGCCTTTCCCGAGGCTCACGTATGCCGAGGCGATGGCGCGGTATGGTTCAGACAAGCCAGACCTCCGGTTTGGCTTGGAGATCGCGGACCTCACCGAAGCGTTCCGTCATTCGCAGGCCAGGGTCATCTCTGAGGCTGTGGCCTCTGGCGGCGTGGTCCGGGCCATTCATGCGAAGCAGGCTGCGCACCTGAGCCGCAGGGAGGTGGAAGAGCTCGCCTCGGTAGCCCAGTCCGCGGGGGGTAAGGGGCTCATCCCCCTGTACATCACCGCCAACGGGGCAAGGTCCCCCCTCGGCCGGGCCTTCGCCGCCGAGGAGATCGACAAGGTCCGGGGGCTGCTGGGCGCACAAGAGGGGGATCTCGTCCTCATGGTGGCAGATGAGCCGGGGAAGGCCTCGGAGCTCTTGGGCCTTGTGCGGTTGGAACTGGCGCGGAGGATGGGGATGATCCCTAGGGATACCTATGCATTCGCTTGGGTCGTGGAGTTCCCCATGTTCGAGTGGAGCGAGGAGGAGAAGAGGCTCGTGGCCAAGCACCATCCGTTCACCTCGCCCATGGAGGAGGATCTTCCGTATCTGGAAACGGATCCCATGCGGGTGCGGGCGAAGGCCTATGACCTGATTCTGAACGGGGTGGAGCTCGGTGGAGGGAGTATCCGGATCCACCGCGCCGAGATGCAGAATCGCGTATTCAGGGCCCTGGGGATCTCCGAGGAACAGGCCCAGAGGCAGTTCGGCTTCCTCCTGGAAGCCTTCCAGTACGGGGCCCCTCCCCACGGGGGGATCGCATTGGGGTTCGACCGCCTCGTCATGCTCCTGTGTGGGGAGGAGACGATCCGCGACGTGATCGCCTTCCCAAAGACCCAAAGCGGTATGGACCTCATGATCGGAGCCCCCTCCGAGGTGGAGGAACGCCAGCTCCGCGAGGTGCACATCCGGATCGACAGGAGGGCAGGGTAGGGGCAATCGCTCCCATTGCCCACGTGGCGGGGGTGTGGTATGATACTTTCCGGTAGGGCTAGGTCCCTGCCATACGCGTGAGGAGCCGGAAGTTCCGAGCCAACACCAAGAACGAGGGAGCCCGGCTCTGGACGCGGACAGCAGGCCCTCGATGACACCGGGCGGTGAGAGGGAAGCTGGAAACGTCCAGGAGGGCACCCACCTGCGAGAGCAGGTTCGGGGACTGCGGCGAACACGGTATGGCGGGGACCTTTTGTAGGTGCCGGGGGAAGCGATGGAACTCTTCGCCCAGGGGATGCGGGGACGCATGGAGGCGGAAGCTCCGCTCGCTGCGCGCATGCGCCCGCAGACCCTTGAGGAGTTCGTCGGACAGGACCACCTCGTCGGACCCGGTCGAGTCCTCCGCCGCGCCATCGAAGCAGACGAGCTGACTTCGGTGATCCTCTGGGGGCCGCCTGGAACGGGGAAGACCTCCCTCGCCCATATCATTGCCAACGTCACGCACTCCCACTTCGTCCAGGTCAACGCAGTGACGAGCGGCGTAGCCGAGCTGAAGCGGATCATCGAAGAGGCCAGGGAGCGGCGCCTCCTCTACGGCACCCGCACGATCCTGTTCATCGACGAGATCCACCGGTTCAACAAGGCCCAGCAGGACGTCCTCCTGCCGTACGTGGAGGATGGGACGCTCATCCTCATTGGGGCGACGACGGAGAACCCCTTCTTCGAGGTGAACGCGACCCTGGTCTCGCGCTCCCGTGTCTTCCAGCTCGAGCCCCTGCGACCGGAGCACCTGCGGGTGATCGTCGAGCGGGCGCTCCGGGATCCAGAGCGTGGCCTGGGGAAGTATCGCATCCACCTGGACGAGCAGGCGATGGCGCACATCTGCAACATCAGCAACGGTGACGCCCGGGTTGCCCTGAACATCCTGGAGCTCGCCTGCATGACTACGCCCCCAGACGCCCAGGGGGTCCGCCACGTGGGCCTTCCAGAAGTAGAGGAGGCGAGCCAGCGGAGGGCTGTCCTCTACGATCGAGAAGGAGACCAGCATTACGACAGCATCTCTGCCTTCATCAAGAGCATGCGCGGCTCCGATCCCGACGCGGCGGTCTATTGGCTCGCCCGGATGCTCTACGCGGGGGAGGACCCGCGGTATATCGCCCGCCGCATGATCGTCCACGCGGCAGAGGACGTCGGCCTCGCCGATCCTATGGCTCTCGTCGTGGCCACAGCCGCAGCCCACGCCGTGGAGTACGTGGGCCTTCCCGAAGCCCGCATCCCCCTTACGGAGGCAGCCATCTACATTGCTACGGCGCCCAAGAGCAACTCCGTTGTCCAGGCAATCTCCCGGGCCATGGAAGACGTGGAGAGAAAGCGCGCAGAGCCAGTACCCATCCATCTCCGCGACAGCAGCCACCCTCAGGTACAGGCGCGCATGGGACACGGGAAGGGGTACAAGTACGTCCACGACTACCCGGGCCGGTTCGTCGTCCAGCAGTACTTGCCCGACAACCTCCAGGGGACCATCTACTACGAGCCGTCCGATTCCGGGTTCGAGGAGGAGATCCGCAAGCGCCTGGAGCAGTGGTGGCAGGGACTGAAGCGCTACCGGAGGAAGTCGGGTTAACTCCCCCTCACCCTGCACCCCCTCCCGCCGGGTGAGAGGGGGAGAAGGAACTTGACCGTCGCAGGGGACGGTCCCCGTACCGCAAGGTCCCACACAAGAGGCGACGGGTGGTTGGGACGAACTGGTTCCCTAGCTACGGACTTCCCCTGCCGAGAACCGGGATGGACCAGGTTTTGACTCCCCTCTCCCATCCTGGTATCATGGAACAGGCTAAGGGGAGATCGCACGATGGAGGCTTCCTCCCGGAGGACACAAGTTCGCAGGGTGGTCGTCGCCATGAGCGGCGGCGTGGACAGCTCTGTCGCTGCAGCCCTCCTTGTAGAGCAGGGCTACGAGGTCGTCGGGATGACCATGAACCTCTGGCCATCCTGGCTCCCCCAGGAGATGGGGGGCACGCGTACTTGCTGTGGCCTCAGTGCCATCGAGGACGCCCGCGCTGTCTGCAGGAGGCTTGGGATCCGCCATTACGTCCTGAACATGCGAGAGGCGTTCCAGGAAGGGGTCATTGAGCCGTTCTCCCAGGAGTACATCCGGGGGCGGACCCCCAACCCCTGCATCCTCTGCAACCGGGTGATCAAGTTCGAGGTGTTGCTGCGCAAGGTTCGGAGCCTAGGGATGGACTTCCTGGCGACGGGACACTATGCCCGCGTCGCCTTCAACGGGGAACGTGGGAGGTACCTCCTCCTTCGGGGGAGAGACCGGCGGAAGGACCAGTCTTATGTCCTCTTCGGTCTGACCCAGGACCAGCTCCGCCATCTCCTGTTCCCGGTGGGGGAGTGGACAAAGGAGGAGATCAGAGCCCATGCGCGGCGCCTCGGCCTCCCCGTAGCAGACAAGCCCGACAGCCAGGAGATCTGCTTCGTCCCCAGGGGGGACTACACGGAGATCATCCGAGTCCTCCACCCCGAAGGGATACAACCAGGTCCCATCCTGGACCTTGAGGGCAGGGAGATCGGCCAGCACCAGGGGATCGCCCGGTACACCTTGGGACAGCGGCGCGGCCTTGGTCTGGCGACCGGGAGACCCATGTACGTCGTGCAGGTGGATCCTGCCCGCAACGCCGTGATCGTTGGTCCGGAGGAGGCCCTGTACAGGGACACGATCCTTGCAGAGGGCGTCAACTGGATCGCGATCGATGCCCTGACAGAGGAGATGGAGGTGACGGCGCGGATCCGCCACGCGGGCCAGGAAGTCCCCGCGCGCCTTGTCCCCCTACCAGGGGAGGTAGAGCGGGTCCTCGTGCGTTTCTCCGTTCCTGTACGGGCTCCAACTCCAGGACAGGCTGTGGTGTTCTACGATGGGGAGGTCGTCGTGGGAGGGGGGACGATTGCCGATTCCCTCGACCCCATGGATACGGTCGTTCGAGAGGAGACGAGCGGGCGGGTAGGGCACTTGCCCGTCCCAGCGCTCGCAACCTGAGGAGGGAGGAGGGGATCGAGATGGCGGAACGGCGCGATTTCCTTACCGGGTTGGTCGTTGGCGGGCTCCTTGGCGTGGCCCTGGGGTTGATCCTCGCCCCTGCCTCCGGGAGGGCCCTTCGGGAGAAGGTGAAGGAGAAGGGAGGCGCGCTGCGGGACGAGGTCAAGACGCTCACCGACGAGGTGGTGGAGCGGTTCCGTACTGCCACCGAGGAGATCGTGGAGCGTGCCAGGACCCTCCTGGAACAAAGGTTGGGAAAGGCGGGGGACCGCGAGGAGCCGGGAGCGGAAGAGAGACTCGGGGAGCCCCAAGGCTAGGTGAGGTGGAACACACTGCCCTGGCAACTGAGGTTGTCCGTCGGTTGAGAGGTGCGGGTTTCGCGGCGTATTTCGTGGGGGGGTGTGTCCGGGACCATCTCCTAGGCCGCCCTCCCCACGATGTGGATATCGTGACCAGCGCCTCTCCCGAGGAGGTCCTCCGCTTGTTCCCCGAGAGCGTACCAGTCGGGGCCAAGTTCGGCGTGGTCCGTGTCCGGATCGACTCCAGGGAGTTCGAGGTGGCTACGTTCCGGGAGGAGGGCCCCTATGCCGATGGGCGTCACCCCAGCTTCGTGCGGTTTGCCGATGTACAGGCAGATGTCCAGCGCCGCGACTTCACCATTAACGGCCTCCTCTACGATCCCATTGAGGGGCGAGTCCTCGACCTTGTAGGTGGTCTGGAGGATCTCCAGGCGCGCCTGATCCGGACCATCGGGGATCCACGGCAACGGTTCAGCGAGGACAAGCTCCGCATGCTCAGGGCCGTTCGCCTCGCGGTGGAGCTGGACTTTCAGATCGCCCCCGAGGTCGCGGAGGCCATCAGGGCGATGGCGGACCAGATCACCGTGGTAAGCGCGGAGCGCATCCGAGAGGAGCTGGTCCGTATCCTCACCGGACCCGCTCCTGGAAAGGGCCTCCGGCTCCTCCACGAGGTGGGCCTCCTGGGCGCCATCCTACCAGAGGTTGAGGCGATGGTGGGAGTCCCCCAGCCGGACGTGTTCCATCCCGAAGGGGACGTCTTCACCCACACGGCCCTCGCCTTGGACCATCTCCGTAGTCCCTCCGCCGTTCTGGCGATGGGGGTGCTCCTCCACGATGTGGGCAAGCCGCCCACGTATACCGTCGAAGACCGGGTCCGGTTCCCCCGCCACGATGAGGTGGGCGCGGAGATCGCCCTGAAGGTCTGCCGCCGGTTGCGGTTCAGTAACGAGGAGACTGAGCGCATTGTCGCCCTCGTCCGGGAGCATATGCGGTTCAAGGATCTCCCCAGGATGCGTCCGGCGAAGGCTCGCCGCTTCCTTGCCCGTCCGGATTTCCCGGACCACCTGGAGCTCCACAGGGTGGACTGCCTGGCCAGCCATGGGGACCTCTCGACCTACGAGTGGGCCAAGGAGGCTCATGCCCGCTTGTCTGAAGAGGAGCCCATGCCCCGGCGGTTGATCACAGGGGACGATCTCATTGAGCTGGGGTTAAAGCCTGGCCCGGCTTTCCGGGAGATCCTCTCGGCGGTGGAGGATGAGCAACTCGAGGGGCGTATCTCCACGCGAGAAGAGGCGCTCGCATTCCTCAAACGCCTCCTTCAGGAGAGGTGAGGTCCGGCGGCAGGGAAGAATCTCCCACAGGAGGTGAGGGACCGATGACCGAGCGAGACGCTGCATTCCTCTTTCTGGGATTCCTCCTCACGATGCTGGTGATTGGGGCCCTCCTCCCGGCGATCTGGCCTTCCCTGATCCGCTTCATTGACGCCCACGTGCTGAATCCCAGGGCCAACCGGGAAAAGCACGGATGAACTTCTCCCCAGCGACACCTTCAGAGAGGTGCTGCTGGGGGTCTTGGTTCACTCCCCGCCGACGGGTGCCCCCGCCCGGACGGTGAACTCCCTTTCCAGTCGCTCCAGGCGAACCACGATACCGCCGTACTCCAACTCGGAGTAAGGTAACATGGCCGGTTCAAAGAACCCTTGCCGGCGCATCTCCATGGCCTTCTCGGCGATGCGGTCGCGGACCTGGTTCCAGAAGGGGTCGGCGAAGAGATCGACGGGCCCCGTGAGGACCCCCTCGTGCATGGAGTAGCCAGCCGCCGAGACCATGGGGCAACAGAAGAAGGTGGAGGCTGGGGTGTTGAGGGGAACAGGCATCAAGGGGAGGTTGTGGCTCCCGCGGGTGTCCCCGGCGACGAAAGCTCCGAGGGCGAAGGGAGGCCCGAACTCCTCCGTGGCGGGGAAGATCTTCTGGACGCGCACAATAGCCACGGGGTCGTCCTTTCCCACGTAGCGCCCGGCGATGTTCCGCAGGCGCGTCGTGCTTACGCTCGCAGCCTGCTCGTGGGGATAGCGTCGCGACCAGATGGACTCGATGACATAGCGGTGGGTGTCCCGGAGGAGCGCGGCGATATCATAGAGGCGCTCCGGGGCGTCCAGGGTGATGACGCGATCTCCCTCCGTATAATCCACGTCCATGATGACGAACCGGAACCCGTCGTGCAGGTCCTGGGAGAGGAGAAGGCCCGAGGAGTACATGGGGTCAGCGAAGGCCAGGTAGAGGGGGAGGTTGAAGGCTCCTGGTTCGGTCTTGTCCGCCTGGAACACGATGAATGCCTCGTTGGGCCGCTCCTCGAACTCCATCTCTGCGCAGGCGGGCCCTAACCCCCGGATGTTTCCAGAAAAGGCGTCCTTGAGGAGGTCCTGCCCAGCCCCGTAAAGCCCCTGCGCCTTGGCCTTCTCTGTCGCCAGCTTGAAGGCATCCCAGGCAAGGGCATGGATGGAGGGATCGGTTGTCCCGCGGGTGTGGGTCATGAGGATGGCGATGTCGTCCCCTGTGTGGGAGACCTGGCAGTCGATGAGAAGTTTCCCCCTCTCCCTTTCCACCCGCTCCCGGACAATGGCCAGGAGCTCTGGACTTGGGATCGTGTGCCCTCCCACGCTTCCAATGTCCGCCTTGATGACAGTGACAGTGATCTTCATGGGATGAACCTCCTTAAACCCAAATCTAACAACCTTATTCTCCCCTCTGCAGAGGAAAACCTGCCGTGTTGGTAGAAATACCGAACGGACCTGGAGGGGTTAGGGGAAATGCAGGGTCGGATCCAGCTCCAAGGCGTTCGCTTGAGGCGGGAACGCGAGGAGAGAAAGGTCGTCGCCGAGCTAGCCTGGGAGAACCAAATGGTTTCAGGGGAAGCCAGGGAAGGGGGCGCGAGTACGTTCCGGCTGGCCGCCTTGGCCACTGTGGAGGCGATGAACCGTCTCCTTCCAGAGGGGTACCGGCTCTCCCTAGAGGGGATTGAGGTCATCCACCTGCGGCAGAACGACGCAATCCTTGTCCACGTGGCCCTCCTGCATCAGGGAAGGCGGGAGGACCTTACAGGGAGCACCTTCCTCGCGGGCCGGCATCCCTTAGAGGTCGGCGCAGAGGCTGTCCTGGATGCAGTCCAGAGGCGCGTGGAAGGCGTTCTTGGAGGGCAGGAGCCAGTTCGCGGGGGAGATGCAAAGGACCGGCTGGGCCTGTGAGGTGGGAGGGGCTCTTGAAGCCTTTAGGGCCTGGCCGTGGGAGGATCTGATGGAAACTGGGAGAAAGGGCCAGGCGCTGGTGATCGCCCTGGTCAACCAGAAGGGGGGATGCGGCAAGACGACCACAGCCGTGAACCTGGGGGCATCCCTCGCCATCCGAGGCCAGCGGTCCCTCCTCGTAGACATGGACCCCCAGGCGAACGCAACGGTGAGCTTCGGGATCGACCCCGCGATGCTCTCCCATACCGTCTACCACGTCCTCGTCGATCACGGGGAGGAGGGACCGATTCCCCTGGAGGCGATCATCACCCCCACGAACGTCCAAAACCTCGATCTGGTGCCCTCCTCGATTGACCTTGCTAGTGCAGAGCTGGAGCTTGTCACCAGGATCGGCCGGGAGAACATGTTGCGTAAGAAGCTGATGCTCGTAAAGGAGCGGTACACTTATGTCCTGATCGACACACCCCCCTCCCTCGGGTTGCTGACTTTGAACGCCCTCGTCGCCGCAGACGCGGTGATCATCCCGATCCAGACCCACTACTACGCTCTCCTGGGGATGCGCCAGCTCCTACGTACCCTGAAGATGGTCAGGGAGGAGATCGGCCACCATGTCGAGATCCTCGGCGTCCTCCCCACGATGTACGATGCGCGGACGATGGTGAGCCGGGAGATCCTAGAGGGGATCCGGGAGTACTTCGGGGAGAAGGTGTTCCACACGGCGATCCACTTCAACATCAAGCTCGTGGAGTCGTCCATGGCCGGGGTTCCTCTGTTCCTGCACAACCCGAACTCCCGAGGCGCCCAGGACTACCTCCAGCTCGCCGACGAGGTGATCGCTCTTGCGCAAGGAACGAGCAGAACTCCGGCGCGGCCTTAGAGCCCTCATCCAGCGCACCTCCGAGGAACTCAAGGACCTGACTAGGCCAGGGATCGTGGTGCCCGGTGGAGGGATCCATCCGGTAGAGCGCGCCGAAGGAGAGGGGTGGAAGAGCACAGAGGCAGGGGTGGACGAGCGCGCAGGAGGAGAGGAGCAGAGGGGCGGGGGGCTACGGTTCGTAACGCAGAGCCGTCACGGCGTGTGCTGGGCCTACTACGTGAACCCGCAGTGCTGGGAGATCCCAGAGGCTTACTGCAACCAAGCCTTGCACATTTGCATGTTGCGCAACTGCCCGGTCTACCGGCTGCACCGGGAGGAGATGGAGCGCAGGTTCGCAGAGAAGTTCCGCTATCTGTGGTGACTCCGTGGGGTGGTTGAGAAGAGCTGGAGGAGCTCACGCAGGTCCCGGATCACCGCCCACGGAACGACCCCCCGAGAGCGAAGGTCTTCTTCGCGAGGACGGAATGCGATGAAGCGTATGCCCGCGCGCTGAGCGGCAAGTCCATCGATCCAAGCATCGCCGATCATGTAGGCCCTTGCAGGCTCACATCCCAGGCGATGGAGGATGAACGTGATCCCCTCCGGGCTCGGCTTGGGGGAGGGAACGTCCTCGCGGCTTACCACGACCTCGAACGTTCCTGCCAGTCCGAATGTGTTCAGGATCTCTTCCACAGCCGCCCTTCCGTTGTTGGTGAGCAGCGCAAGGGAGTAGCCTGCGTCTTTCAGGGCATGGAGGACCTCCCCTGCGTGTTCGGTTAGGGTCGCCCCTTCGAGGCCGACCCTCTCGTGCCGCAGCACGACCTCCCACATGGCCCCTCCTACCTCTGGCCCGATGTGCTCCCCCATCGCGACGAGCTCAGGGATCGCGTGGCGGGCGAGCACCTCCGCAGGGAGTTGGGATCCATGTCTGTGGAGGATCTCGATGAGGGCCAGGCGGAGGGCCCGGAAGTCGATGTGGGAATGGATCAGGGTGTTGTCGAGGTCGAAGATCAGGACTGTCCTGGGTTTGTTCTCCTGGTCCATAGGGCACTTCCCATTATCCCACGTCCTGCTCCCAGAGGGAAGAGGAGAAGGGCGAGGGAAAGGGAATCACTATCTCTATGATGATCAAGCGCATCGCGGTGGTCACAAGCGGAGGGGACGCTCCTGGGATGAACGCGGCGATCCGCGCAGTCGTCCGCGTCGGCCTCTCCAAGGGGATGGAGGTCTACGGCATCCGCCGGGGCTACCTTGGCTTGATCCGGGCCGATTTCATCCCCCTCGAATCCGCCTCCGTAGGAGGGGTCATCGAGGAGGGGGGCACGATCCTACGGACCGCTCGTAGCCCAGAGTTCATGACCCCTGAGGGACAACAGGCGGCCATCGAGAACCTTCGCCGGATTGGCATCGAGGGGGTCGTGGTGATCGGAGGGGATGGTTCGATGCGGGGGGCCCTCGTCTTGGCACGTTCAGGCATCCCCGTTGTGGGGATCCCCGCCACCATCGACAATGACATCTACGGGACCGATATGTCCATTGGTGCAGACACAGCCTTGAACACTGTGGTGGAGGCCATCGACCGGATCCGCGACACCGCCTCTGCCCACGAGCGGACTTTCGTCGTCGAGACGATGGGTCGGAACTGCGGGTGGCTCGCCCTGGAGTCTGCCCTCGCCACTGGGGCGGACGTTGTGATCATCCCCGAGGTCCCTTTCCACCTCGAGGAGGTATGCGCGGTCGTCCAGCGCCGGCAGCGTGAGCGGAAAGCGCACACCATCATCGTTGTTGCCGAAGGAGCAGGCAGTGCCCTGGAGATCGGCAGACAGATCCAGGAATGCACCGGTGTGGAGACCCGGATCACGGTTTTGGGCCACATCCAGCGGGGAGGAGCGCCTACTGCCTTTGACCGGATCCTCGCGAGCCGCCTTGGCGCAGGTGCGGTAGAGGTCCTCGCGCAGGCCGCGGAGCCTTCCATGGTTGGCCTGCACTGCGGGGAGGTTGTGACCTGCCCCCTTGAGGAGGTTGTCTCCAAGCAGCGCCGGGTCGATCTCAGGCTCTATCAGCTCGAGGGGATCTTCTCCATCTGAGGGAACGGACAGGAATCGTGCTTCACGGTAGCATGTGGAGCTTTCCCCGTGTCGGGGCTCCGCAAGGGGTTCCCACCAAAACCCGGACACGGGTTTTGGTGGGGAGCCCGAATCCATTTCAGGATTTTGGCGGGGTGACTTAAGTCGCTGTGGAGAAGGCCCCCGCGTGTCCTCCAACAAGCCATCAGGAGGGAGATGAGCACGAGAATGAGGTCCCAGTGGCGCGGCCTAGCCCTGTTCCTACTCCTGTTCCCCCTCGCGATCCCCTTTGCACGCGGCCAAGCTGTCGCACCGTCTGCGTCCCACGTCATCTTCTTCGTGGCGGACGGGATGCGGCCGGATCTCATGGAACGGTATGCACGGGAGGGCGCGATGCCAACGTTCGCGGAGATGCTGGAGAATGGGGCCAGCGGGGAAAATGGCCTCCTGCCGGCATTCCCTCCCAACACTGGCGTTGGTTGGACGACCCTAGCCACGGGCGCATGGCCCAGCGTACATGGGTCTACCAATAACACCTTCCACATCGCTGGGACGGATTTCACGAGGCGGACGTCGGCGTTTGGTCCGGGGGTGATCCAGGCCGAGACGATCGTGGAAGCCGCAGAGCGGGCGGGCAAGAAGGTCCTCGTCTTCGAGTGGCCCGCCGGGAGGTATTACGAGATGAAAGGACCGGCAGTGGACTTCCGGTCCTTCTTCTCCCGCAGGGGAGTGCTGGTGAACTACGACCTCCCGGGGCAACCTGAAGGTGCAAAGGCTTTCGGGCTTGAGTACCAGCGGATCACCCTAACCGGAGCGACGGGGTGGAGGAACGTTCCCAGAAGTTTCAGCCCTCCCAAGGAGGCTCTCCTGATTATCCCGACGACCTTAGAGCGGATCAACCCCACGCGGACCTATTCCCTCTACATCTACGACAGCACCGATGATGGAACGGTGAACTATGACCATGTCCTGGTTGCCCCGGGGAAAGATGGGGATGCCGCGGTGGTCGTCCTGAAGAGGGGGAACCTCTACGAAGTCAAGGTCCGTCTCCTCGACGGGCGCACTGCGGGTTTCTACCTAAAGGTCATCGATCTCTCGCCGGACCTGACACGGTTCCGCCTGTACTTCACCTCCATCTCCCGGGTGAACGCGAACAACCCGGAGCTGGAAGAGTTCCTGGCCGAGCGGTTCCCCACCTCTACGGGCGCGGACTACGCACCTTTGGAGGCGGGGATCATCGATGAGGAGACCTACGTGCAGCAAGGGTTGCAGTGGGAGGCGGCCCACTGGCCTATGCTCCGGTACCTCATCGCCACGACCATGCCCGACCTCGTCTTGGTGGGATATCCCGTGACCGATGAGTTCTCCCACCAGTTCCTGGCCCTGGTCACGCCAGGGGCGCCAGTCTATGATGATGCGGACCGCGACCGCCGCCCTGACGGGAGGGTCGCCGCACGCGAGGGATACCTCCGCAGGGCCTACGCCGGAGCTGATCGGACCCTTGCCCTCGTTCGGAGCTTGATGCCTCGTGATGCGGCGGTCTTCGTCTCCTCCGATCATGGGTTCGCTCCAACCTGGAAGGCGATCAACGCGAGCACGGTCCTGCGCGACCTCGGGCTCCAGGAAGAGGAGCAGGGGAGCAACTGCCTCCCCCGAAAGGCCAGCGACGCAGCCAAGGCATGCTGGGCCGGTGGAACGGTCCAGATCTACCTGAACGTCAAGGGGAGGGATCCCCAAGGGGTGATCTCTCCAGGACAGTACGGCGCAGTGAGAAGCCGTGTGGTCTCTGCCTTCCGCTCCCTCGAGGATCCCGAGACGGGACAACCTGTCATCGCCCAGGTCCTCGTAAAGGAGGAGACCGAGCGGATCGCCCTCGGCCCTGATGGGGTCGTCGCCTTCCTCCATCCCTGGAGGACAGGGGACGTTGTCGCGGTCGCGAGGCCCCCCTACCAGTTTGATGCCGCCACGCCCGGGAAGAAGGTGGCCGATGCCCCCTTCTTCGGCCAGCATGGCTTCCTGCCAAACCTCGTGGATCTCCGAAGGAACATCAACCTTCGCTCGGTCTTCCTCGCGAGCGGGCCGGGGATTCCTGTCGGGAAGAAGATCAAGGGGATCCGGATGATTGACGTCGCCCCGACGATCGCGGAAGTATTAGGGATCCCACGTCCGGCACAAGCCCAGGGGAGGGTGCTCGCCGAGCTGTTCTCCAAGCGGCCTTAGGATTCTTCCAGGCGGAAGAGGCGGCGGGCGTTGCCCTCCAGGATGAGCTGGCGGTCCTCTTCGCTGAGGTCCAGGCGACGGAGGATTTCTACCTGTTCCGCTAGGATGTGCTGACGGTAGCCTCCGAAAAAGGTGGAGTCGGTCCCGAACAGGATGCGGGAAGACCCGAAGGCCCTCAGGGTGTCTCGGAAGACTTCCTCCAAGCTGGGGTTCCCAGGGTGGTACTCCCTCCAGTTGTTGGTCCCCGAAGTGTCCACGTAAACGTTCTCGGTATGGTAGGCGAGAAAGAGGGTCTCCCGTAAGAAGCCGGCCCCGAAGTGGGCGATGATGAAGGGGACTTCGGGGAACTCCTTCACAGGCGCGGAGAGGGGGAGGGGGTTGGCGTAGGTCAGGTCGTAGAACGCCGCCACGGTGATGCCGAAGTGAAACAGAATGGGAAGCCCCAGTTCAGCGGCCTTCTCGTAGACGGGGTACAGCGCCCGGTCATTGGGGAAGAAGCGCTGGATGGGAGGGTAGAGCTTGAGGCCGATGAGCCCCATGGCGGGGAACTCCCCGAGGATCCTGGGAGCATCGGGATGGCGCGGGTCGGAGAGGGAGCCCCAGCCCAGGAGTCGCCTGGGATTGATGGCGACGAAACGCGCCAGCTCCTCGTTCGCTTCGCCCACGGCGATGAAGGCGCCGGCTTCCACCCCCGCCTGGTCAAAAGCGGTGAGCCACATCCGCGCATGGTCCTCTAAAGTGAGGCCCTCGAGCTGGCGGAGCCGCTCACTTGCCCGAGTGCGCACATCTTTCAGGGCCGCGCGGCGGATGCCCGGGAACCGCTCCTCCATGCGCCGGTACATGGTCGCGGTGATAAGGTGGAGATGGCTGTCAATGATCCCCATAGCTGATCCAGCTACCCTGTTGATCCATAGTATAGCGTGAACCGATCCCAAAGGAAAGGCTGAGGTTTCCCATCAAGCAGGAGGGGCGCCTGGCTCGCGAAGAAATCAGGGGAGGGGACCCGTTGAGGGGGGAGGGGAAGGAGATGAGAGAGCGCACGAGGACCTGGAGGAGGGTTTCCAGACTCTGGATCGCCTGCGGGATCCTGCCGGTTCTCCTCTCCGCAACGGTCCTTGCCGCCACACCTCCAGGGGACCTAGAGAGTCAGGCGAATGCCATCGCCAGGGAACTCATGTGCCCTGTCTGTGAAGGACAGACCGTCGCCGACTCCAACAGCACCTTGGCAGCGCAGATGCGCCAGATCATTCGGGACCAGCTCCGCCAGGGGAAGACCCGCCAGGAGATCCTGGATTACTTCGTCTCCCAGTTTGGGGAGTCCGTCCTGGCCGCTCCCCCCAAGAAGGGGATGACGCTCGTGCTGTGGGTCGCTCCCTACGGGATCCTGATCCTGGGCCTTGTGCTCGCGGGACTCGTGATGTGGCGCTGGACCAGGCGTCGGCCTGCCGCTGCCCCGTCCACCCTCCCGACCTCCTTGGATCCCGAGCAGATCCAGCGCCTGCGGGACGAGCTTGAGAGAGAGGAGTGAGCTCCGTAGGCACCTCATAGCGTCCTGCGCGTTCCTTCCGCAGATCCGCGAGGCTTGCCATGGCAAGAGCCCTTGTGCTATACTAACCGTGGTCCTCACAGGGAGATAGCGTGGGGAAGCAAAGCAAGGAGTGGGTCGCAGCAAACCCACTCTTTTTTATGGAGATGGGAGACATGGAGCGTGGGCAGATCGCCAAGGTCGTCGAGGAGATCCTCGAGCCCATCGCGGTGCGCATGGGGGTTGAGGTTGTGGATGTCGAGCTCACGGGTACAGGGGGGAAGACGATCCTGCGGGTCCTGGTAGACCGTCCGGGAGGGATCACCGTGGAAGAGTGTGCGCAGGTCAGTGAGGCTCTGGGCCGCCAGCTGGACATCCTGGACCTGATCCCGCACGCTTATACCCTCGAGGTCTCCTCGCCTGGACTAGACCGGCCCCTCAAGAAGGACCGGGACTTCGCCCAGTTCGCAGGGCGGAAGGTGGAGATCACCACCTATGCGCCAGTCAAGGGGAGGCGGAAGTTCAAGGGAATCCTCCGAGGACTCGTGCAGGGGGAGGTCATCCTGGATCTCGAGGGAGCCCAGGTCACGATCCCCCGGAAGGCCATTGCACAGGCCAAGCTCGTTGTAGAGCTCGAAGACCTTTGGCCGGATCTCAAGGTCTGAAAGACGTAAGGACGGTGAGGAGTCGTGAACGTCGAGTTGATGCGGGCTCTGGAACAACTGGAGGAAGAGAAGGGGATCTCCCGCGAGGTCATCATCGAGGCCCTGGAGGCAGCGCTGCTCTCCGCCTACAAGAAGAACTTCGGCCAGGGCGCACAGAACGTGCGCATCGAGGTGGACCGGGAGACGGGGGAGATCCGCGCCTACCAAATTCGGACGGTCGTCGAGGAAGTGACAGATCCGAATACCCAGATCGCCCTGGAAGAGGCTCGGGTGTGGGACCCCACCGCGAGGGTAGGGGACGTGGTGGAAGTTGAGGTGACCCCCCAGGGGTTCGGCCGGATCGCGGCGCAAACAGCCAAGCAGGTCGTGGTCCAGCGCCTGCGGGAGGCAGAGCGCGAGCTCGTCTATAAGGAGTTCCGGGATCGCGAGGGGGATATCGTCACGGGGATCGTCCAGCGGATCGAGAAGAAGAACGTCTACATTGACCTCGGGCGGATCGAGGCGGTGCTACCGCCTACGGAGCAGATCCCGCGGGAGAGCTACCGCCAGGGGCAGCGCATCAAGGCGTATGTGGTAGAGGTCCGATCCGTCTCGCGGGGCGGGACGCAGATCGTGGTCTCCCGCACCCACCCTGGCCTGCTCAAGCGGTTGTTCGAGCTGGAGGTCCCAGAGATCGTGGAGGGGATCGTGGAGATCAAAGCCATCGCCCGGGAGGCGGGCGGGCGCACCAAGATCGCCGTGGCCTCGAGGGACAGGAATGTGGACGCCGTCGGAGCCTGTGTCGGTCCCAAGGGATCGAGGGTCCAGGCGATCGTGGATGAGCTCCACGGGGAGAAGATCGACATCGTTCCCTGGAGTCCTGACCCCGCGACGTTTGTGGCCAACGCCCTGAGTCCGGCAAAGGTGACGAGCGTGGAGATCGACGAGGAGACGAAGACCGCTTACGTCATCGTGCCAGACAACCAGCTCTCCCTGGCCATTGGACGTGAAGGGCAGAACGCTCGGCTCGCTGCCAAGCTCACCGGGTGGAGGATCGACATCAAGAGCGAGTCGCAGGTGAAGGAGATCGAGGCCAAGAAGATCTTCGCAGAGCTCCCCGAGGAGGAGCCGCCTCTGGAGGCCGAGCAGCAAGCAGGGACAGGGGAGCAACAGGTGGAGGCCGTTCGTGGAGAGTGAGTGGCAAGATGGCGCGGGTGAAGAAGGTTCCCATCCGGATGTGTGTGGCCTGCAGGCAGATGCGCCCGAAGCGCGAGCTGGTGCGGGTGGTCAAGACCCCTCTCGGCGAGGTGAAGGTCGACCCAACTGGGAAGGTCTCAGGGCGCGGCGCCTACGTGTGCCCTGAGCCATCCTGTGTGGAGAGGGGGATCAAGGAGAACCGCCTGGGGGAGGCTTTGGGCGTAGCCATCCCAGAGGCCGTGGAAGGGGAGCTCCGGAAGCGAGTAGGGCTTCCCGTCGGATAGGGGAGGACCCGGGAGGAACACGCAATGAGGGTATATGAACTTGCACGAGAGCTTGGCCTTGGGAGCAAGGAGCTGATGGAGATCATGGCCTCCCTCGGCATCCACATCAAGAGCCATAGTAGCTCCATCGACGACTTGACCGTGGAGCGTGTCCGGACGCACCTCCTGAAGGCAAAGAAAGGTCCCGCTCGAAAGGCTGCAGAGGAAGCGCCTCCCCCGGAGGCTCCCCCTGCCCGCCCGAGGGTACGGATCATCCGGAGGGCGGAGGAGAAGCCTCCGGAGGTGGAGGAAGCCGTAACCCCGGCGCCCGAGACCTTGGCCAAGGAGGCCCTCGGGACGGTCGAGGCTCCTCCAGGTCCGGTGGAGGCGCCAGAGAAGATCGAGGCTCCTCCAAAGCCCGTCGAGCCGCCCAAGGTTCGGGAGGCTCCCCCTGCGGAGGCGCCAAAGGTCAAGGAACCCCCAAGGCCACCCGTGGAAGCGCCTAAGGTCAGGGAGGCTCCGCCAAAGCCTGTCGAGAAACCGAGAGTGAAGGAGGGCCCGCCTGCTCCGCCGGTGGAGAAACCGGCCCCTGTTGCAGAGACTCCGGGACCGAGGGGAGCGCCACCAGCACCTCCAAGGACCATTACCCTGGAAGGTCCCATTCAAGTTGGCGAGCTCGCTGCCAGGTTGGGGCTCAGCTCGGGGGAGGTGGTGAAGCGCTTCATCGAGCATGGCCTGCTCGTGGGGGTAAACCAGCAGGTGGGCTTGGAGGTCGCCCGGAAGGTCGCGGAGTCCTTCGGGGTTGAAGTGCGCACCCCCCAGGAGCCAGCCGAGGGGAAACTACCTCAGGTCGGGGCTCGCCGCCTACAGATGGGCAAGGAGGGGGGGCTCCCAAGGCCTCCTGTGGTCACCGTCATGGGGCACGTGGATCACGGGAAGACAACCCTCCTGGATACCATCCGCCGCACCAACGTTGCTGAGCGAGAGTTTGGAGGCATCACCCAGCACATTGGTGCCTCCGTGGTGGAGTGGCAGGGGCGGTCTATCGTGTTCATCGACACCCCGGGGCACGAGGCATTCACGGCCCTCAGGGCGCGCGGTGCCCAGGTTACCGACATCGCTGTCCTGGTTGTCGCTGCGGATGATGGGGTGATGCCGCAGACCGTGGAAGCGGTGAACCACGCCAGGGCGGCAGGGGTTCCCATTATCGTGGCCATCAACAAGGTAGACCTCCCTCAGGCGAACATCGACCGGACCAAGCAGCAGCTCAGCGAGATCGGGCTGATCCCTGAGGAGTGGGGCGGGGAGACCGTGATCGTCCCTGTTTCGGCGAAGACGGGTCAGGGGGTCCCGGACCTCTTGGAGATGATCCTCCTGGTGGCGGACCTCCAGGAGCTGCGGGCGAACCCAAACCTCCCTGCCAAAGGGACGATCATCGAGAGCAAGCTGGATAGGGGGCGAGGGCCTGTGGCTACGGTCCTGGTGCAGGAGGGGACGCTCCGGGTCGGCGACGCAGTGGTGGCCGGTGAGGTCTACGGGAAGGTCCGCGCGATGATCAACGACCGGGGCCAGCGGGTGGAGGAGGCCGGGCCTTCCATGCCCGTGGAGGTAGTCGGGCTCTCCGACGTCCCCGTGGCCGGCGACCTGCTGGAGGTCGTGGCCAACGAGCGGATCGCCCGGGCGATTGCCGAGGAACGCCAGGAACGCCGCAGGACCACCGAGGCGATGGCAGGTCGCCCTGTCACCCCCCTCGAGGAGCTCCTGGAGCAGACCCCGGAAGGCCCGCGGGAGCTGCGCCTGATCCTGAAGGCGGACACCCACGGTTCCGTGGAAGCTCTCCAGCAGGCGATCCAGCGGCTCAGCACGCCACAGGTGCATCTCAACATCCTCCACGCCGCGGTGGGGAACATCACGGAGTCCGACATCATGTTGGCTGCTGCAGGGAGAGCTCTCGTCATCGGGTTCAACGTGCGTCCGGAAGTCCATGTCCGGAACCTTGGAGAGCAGGAGAACGTGGAGATTCGCCTCTACCGGATCATCTACGAGGCCATCGAGGATCTTCAGAAGATGATCCGCGGCCTCGTCGCGCCCAAGAAGGTCGAGGTGGTCCTCGGGCGCGCGGAGGTCCGGGCGACATTCAACATCTCCAAGGTGGGGACTGTGGCCGGATGCTACGTGACCGAAGGGACCATGATGCGCGGTGCTCGTGTTCGCCTGCTGCGGGATGGTGTGGTCGTCTACGAGGGCCAGATCGCTTCCCTACGCCGATACAAGGAGGACGTCCGGGAGGTTCCCGCCGGCTTCGAGTGCGGGATCGGCCTCGAGCGGTTCCAGGACATCAAAGTGGGAGACGTCCTAGAGGTTTATGAGATCCGGGAGGTACGGGAGTAGGTTCCCATGGTCGTCGGGGTCTTGCACATCGAGCTGAGCCTCGCTTCCCCCACCAGCCTCAAGGAGAAGCGGAGGATCCTGAAAGGCTTGATGGACAGGCTGCGCCGCCGCTTCAACATCAGCATCGCCGAGGTCGACCACCAGGACTCCTGGCGCAGGGCGAGCTTGGCCGTCGCCTGCGTGAGCAACCAGTCCAATCCGGTCTACCAGGTTCTTTCCCAGGTGATGAACGCTGTGGAACGCGATGGGGGGGTCGTGGTCCTCGATTACGCCATCGAGCTGCGCTGACTTCCCCCTTCCTCTTTGGAGGGACCTCCTATGCGCCCGCTACGCCTTGACCGGTTGCGCGAGCTCATGAAGGAAGAGCTGAGCGCTATCATCCAGCAGGAGATGAAGGATCCGCGCGTGGGCTTCGTCTCGATCACCGACGTGGAGCTGAGCTCCGACCTGCGCCACGCAAAGGTATTCGTTAGTGTGTTCGGTGATGAGCAGGCCAAGGCACAGACGATGGAGGCGCTCGAGGGCGCCTTGGGGTTCATCCGCACCGAGCTCGGCAGGCGGATCAAGGTCCACCACATTCCCGAGATCACCTTCCGCCTGGACGACTCCATCGAGCGGGGGACACGGGTCATCCAGCTCCTCCGCCAGGTGACGCATGGCGCGGGATCGGCCCATGGGGAAGATCCGGGGGAGCGCGAGCAACGTGACGAGCGCGCTGGAGAAGATCGCAAACACACTCACTGAGGCGCACACCGCTCTCATCGTCTGCCACCTCAACCCCGATGGGGACTGTCTGGGGTCGAGCCTTGCCCTGGCGTTCGCCCTGGAGAAGCTCGGGAAGAAAATTTCCGTGGGGAGTCCTGACGGTGTCCCGGAGATCTACCGCTTCCTCCCGGGGAGCGAGCGGGTCCTCAAGGCGGAACAGTGGGAGGCGCTTCCAGTCGATGTTGCCGTCACCGTGGAGTGCAGCACCCTAGAGCGGGCCGGGGGATTCAAGGACTTCGTCTCGCAGGCGAGGCGCGTCGTGAACCTGGACCACCACACCACCCAGCCGAGCTACGGGGACCTCGTCTACTGGGATCCCCAAGCTGCCGCCTTAGGGGAGATCGTCTACGACTTGGTCAAGCTCCTTGGGGTGGAGGTAGACGGGGCGATTGCTACCTGCCTGATGACGGCCATTGTCACGGATACCGGGGCTTTCCGGTTCCCCAACGTGACCCCGCGCACCCTGCGCCTGGCTGCGGAACTCATGGAACGAGGGGCCCATCCCAGCGAGGTGGTGACGCAGGTCTACGACTCACGGTCAGTAGGGAGCGCCAGGATCCTTGGACTCGCCCTGAGCAACCTGAAGGTAAGCGCAGACGGAGCAATCGCCTGGACGGTCATCACCCGGAAGATGCTTGAGGAAGCGGGGGCGAAGCCGGAGGACTCCACGGGGATCATCCAAGTGCTCCGCGGGATCCGGGGGGTTAAGGTCGCTCTGGTTTTTGAGGAGAACGAGGAGGGGATCAAAGTCGGCATCCGGGCTAGGGATGGCGCGCGGGCCAATGTGATTGCAGAGAGTTTTGGGGGCGGAGGGCACGTCGGGGCGAGCGGGTTCACGATGCAAGGACCCCTTGAGGAAGTGGTGGAGCGAACGCTTGAGCGGGTGTATCTGGAACTCCAGGATTGTGGATTGCGGGTTCCCCATTGAATTCCGTCTCAGGATGAAATCGCTATGGACGGGATCCTCATCGTCTTAAAACCCATTGGGATGACCTCGTTCGACGTGGTCAGCTACGTGCGTCGCAAGCTTCGCCTGAAAAAAGTCGGCCACACGGGCACACTCGACCTAGGCGCGACGGGCGTCCTGGTCCTCTGCCTGGAGAAGGCCACCCGCATCGCCGAGTTCCTCCTCGAGCAGGACAAGGAGTATCGGTTTGAGATGACCTTCGGGAAGGCGACGACGACGGGGGACGTCTATGGGGAGGTGACCTTCCAATCTGAAAAGGTGGACGTCTCTGAAAGCCAGCTTCGGGAGGTCCTGGGGAGGTTCGTGGGGGAGATCGTCCAGATCCCCCCTATGGTCTCTGCCGTGCACGTCCAGGGCAGGCGCCTCTATGAGCTCGCCAGGAAGGGGATTGAAGCAACTCCTCCTCCCCGGAAGGTCACCGTTCACCGCCTCGACCTCCTGAGGTTCTATCCTGAGGATCCCCCGCGTGCCCTCCTCCAGATCGCCTGCTCCAAGGGGACATACGTGCGCAGGCTCTGCCTCGACATCGGGGAGGCCCTGGGGTGTGGCGCCTATGCTTCGTTCATGCTCCGGACGAGGGTTGGCCGGTTCACCCTCGACCAAGCCCTGACTCTGGAGGAGGTCGACGAGCTCGCTGGCCGCGGGGAACTCCAGGACCACCTTCTCTCCATGGATGAGGCCCTCCTTGACCTCCCGGCGATCCAAGTGAGCGCTGCCCAGCGTGCCCTCCTCGTCCACGGCCAGCCCATCCCGCTGTGGAAGGTGCGGTGGGAGGGAGTGGATGAGGAAAGGGCGATCTTCCGTCTCCGAGACGAGAAGGGACTTCTCGCCCTCGCCAGGGTGAAGCAAGGCTATCTCCAGCCCATCAAGGTCCTCAGGAGCCTCTAGCCCTGAGTCGAAGCGGAGGGGAGCGTCACGGTATGCAGGTTCTCCGCGGGGTGGACGCATTCGAGGCCCCCGACAGACCCGTGCTCCTTGCCCTGGGCATGTTCGACGGCGTCCACCGTGGGCACCAGCATCTCATCCGCCGCCTCCTGGAACGTTCCAGCGAGGTGGGAGGCTATGCCGTTGTCACGACCTTTGATCCACACCCCCTCAAGGTGCTCTCCTCACCCTCCCAGCCGTTCCTCCTCACCACCCTGGAAGAGCGCCTTTCCCTGCTCGAGCGGTTAGGCATCGACGCGGTTCTCATCTTCCCGTTCACCCCGGACTTCCGCGAGATCTCCGCTGAGGCATTCATCCGGGAGATCCTCCTCACCAAGCTGGGAGTCCGGGAGGTCTTCGTAGGTCCGCATCACACCTTCGGGAAGGACCGGGGAGGGGATGTGAACCTCCTGAGGAGGATGGGGGAGGGTCTGGGATTCCATGTCCACGTGGTCGACCCCCTCTCCCTCGAGGGGACTGTCGTCAGTAGCTCCCTGATCCGCGACCTCCTGCGCCAGGGGGAGGTGGACCAAGCGGCGAGGTTCCTCGGCCGGTACTACAGCCTCCGGGGAACTGTGGTCCCAGGGGAACGGAGGGGGGGTGAGCTGGGCTTCCCCACGGCCAACCTCCTCCCTCCCGAGGACAAGCTCCTTCCGGCAAACGGTGTCTATGCCGGCGTCGCATCGCTTTCTGGGGAGCGTTTCCTCGCTGTCATGAATCTCGGGGTGAGGCCGACGTTCGGCGGCCAACACCTCGTCGTCGAAGCCCACCTCCTGGACTTCCAGGGGGAGATCTACGGCCAGCGCATCGATCTGGCGTTCGTGAAACGGATCCGGAACGAGCAGAGGTTCTCCGACCCCCGCGCGTTGGCGGCGCAGATCGCCCAGGACGTTGCCCTGGCCAGGGAGTCCCTCTACGGGCTCCTCGAGCGCGGCGACCCCTTGATGGGATAGCCCCACCATCCCAGGAGCGGGAGCGAAGCGTTTGTTGTCACCCGGGTGGCTTTGTGCTAGAATAGTTCACGACCTTGGCTGGGAGGGTGCCGGAATACCTCGCGAGACGCAAGCCACCTGCGAGGGAAGAGAAGGACCCTGTGCACGCCTCCATTGTGCGCAGACATCCTCTCGGCCAGAGGCAACGGGTCCTGCACACCGACCGGTGTGGGAGGAGGCGGAACTGTGGGATTGGATAAGGAGGTCAAAGCCTCGCTCATTGCGCAATTCAGGAGGCACCCTACGGACACAGGCTCTCCGGAAGTCCAGATCGCCCTGCTCACCCAGCGCATCAACCAGCTGACGGAGCACCTGAAGGTCCACCGGAAGGATCTCCACTCGCGCCGGGGGCTCTTAAAGATGGTCAGCCTGCGGCGCCGGTTGCTCACCTACCTGAGCAAAACCGATGTGGAGCGCTACCGCATGGTCCTGGAGCGTTTAGGCCTGCGACGCTGAGGCCTCCGGGGGAGCGGGGACGCCCGCTCTTCATTATTTCCATGAGGTGCGCTGGGGGAACGGAAATCCATCACGGGAGGTTCTGTGCATGTCGATGATTTCGTCGGTAGAAGGAACTGTAACCACCGTTGAGCTCGAGGTTGCCGGACGGAAGTTATCCATCGAGACAGGAAGACTGGCCAAGCAGGCGAACGGGTCCGTGCTGGTCCGGTACGGGGATACCATGGTGCTCGTGACCGCCTGCGCCTCTCCCGATCCACGGCCCGATATCGACTTCCTCCCGCTCACCGTGGACCTCGAGGAGAAGATGTACGCTGCAGGGAAGATCCCAGGGGGGTTCTTCAAGCGCGAGGGGAGGCCCGGGGAGCGGGCGATTCTGTCCGCCCGCCTCATTGACCGGCCCATCCGACCCCTCTTCCCCAAGGGATTCCGGAACGATGTCCAAGTGATCGCCACGGTGCTCTCCGCGGACCAGGAGAATGCCCCGGATATCCTGGGGCTCATTGGGGCGTCGGCGGCTCTGTCCATCTCGGACATCCCCTGGAATGGCCCCATTGGGGCCGTCCGCATAGGACTCCTCGATGGGGAGTTCGTCATCAACCCCACCCTTCGGCAGATCGAGACGCAGAGCGCCCTGGATCTCGTCGTGGCTGCCTCTGAGGAGGGAATCCTGATGGTTGAGGCCGGCGCCAGGGAGATCCCGGAAGAGCGGATCCTCGATGCCCTAGACCTCGCGTTTGCAGAGATCAAGCGCATCATCGCCATCCAGCACGAGCTGGTGGCCAGGGCTGGGAGGCCCAAGCGCGAGGTACCCCTCTTCCTCCCCGACCCTGAGGTGGAGGAAGCCGTCCGGGCCCTTATGGAGGAGAAGCTCTCCCAGGCTCTGCGCAACCCGGACAAGGCGAGCAGGGAGGAGGCGATCCGCCTCCTCGAGGGGGAGACGCTCGAGCAGCTCACGGAGCGGTTCGCTGGCCGGGAGCTGGAGATCCGGGCTGCGTTCCAGTCCCTGGCGAAATCCCTGGTCCGCCGGATGATTCTTCAGGAGGGGATCCGTCCTGACGGCCGGACCCCGCAGGAGATCAGGCCGGTGAGCTGTGGCGTGGGACTCCTCCCGAGGGTCCACGGGTCAGGGTTCTTCCAGCGCGGCCAGACTCAGGTCCTGACCACCTGTACCCTAGGCACGGGGGAGGACGAGCAGATCCTCGACGACCTGGGGATCGTAGAGAGGAAGCGTTTCATGCACCACTACTACATGCCTCCCTACAGCACCGGGGAGGTTCGGCCGCTCCGGGGGCCGGGCCGGAGGGAGATCGGTCACGGGGCGCTTGCCGAACGGGCCCTCGCCCCGTTGATCCCTCCCGAGGAGGAGTTCCCCTACACCATCCGGCTGGTCTCCGAGGTGCTGGAGTCCAACGGGTCTACCTCCATGGCGTCGGTGTGCGGGTCCTCCCTTGCGCTCATGGACGCGGGCGTGCCCATCAAAACCCACGTGGGAGGCATCGCGATGGGCCTGATCACCGACGAGGAGGGGAGGGTGGCGATCCTCACGGACATCCAGGGGATCGAGGACGCCATGGGCGACATGGACTTCAAGGTCGCGGGGACCCGTAAGGGCATCACGGCCCTCCAGATGGACATCAAGGTGGGAGGGCTCTCCCGGGAGGTCATGGCGCGGGCCCTCGCCCAGGCCCGGGAGGCGCGGGAGTTCATCATCGGGAAGATGGAGGAAGTGATTGCCGGACCAAGACCTTCCCTCTCGCCATTCGCCCCCAGGATCACGACCATCGAGATCAACCCCGAGAAGATCCGGGAGGTCATTGGTCCCGGCGGGAAAGTGATCAACAAGATCATCGCAGAGACGGGCGTGAAGATCGACGTCGAACAGGACGGGAAGATCCGCATCGCCTCCCCCGGCGAAGAGGCAAACCGGAAGGCCGTCCAGATGATCGAGGAGATCGTCCGGGAGGTAAAGGTGGGCGAGGTTTACCTAGGCCGGGTGACGCGGGTGACGAACTTCGGGGCGTTTGTCGAGGTCCTGCCGGGGAAGGAAGGGCTTGTGCACATCTCCGAGCTCTCCGATAAGCGCGTCGACCGCGTGGAGGACGTGGTGAAAGTCGGGGAGGAGATCCTAGTGCGCGTGAAAGAGATCGATGCACACGGGCGCATCAACCTCACCCGCCGAGGGACCCTCCCTCAGGAGGATGGCCAGGAGCCTCGCCAGCAACCGCAGCGAAAGAGGCCGCCCCGCAGACGGAGGAAGCCCAGGCCAAAACCCTCCCCAGAGGGGAACCCACCAGCAGGGGGACAACGTTCCTCTTCGTGAGGAAGTCCTATGCATGAGGCCAGGAAGAAGACGATCCTGGAGAACGGGCTCGTGGTGGTCACGGAAGCGATGCCGCATGTGCGCACCGCGGCCATGGGCATCTGGATTGGCGCCGGGCCTCGGTACGAAGAGGACGACATCGCTGGGGTCTCGCATTTCATCGAGCACGTGCTGTTCAAAGGGACAGAGAGCCGGACGGCCCTGGACATCGCGAAGGCCATCGATGCCATTGGGGGCCAGATGAACGCTTTCACCGACAAGGAGCTCACCTGTTTCTATGTCCGCGTCCTCAGCAAACACCTCCCCATTGCCGTGGAGATCCTCGCGGACATGCTCCTCCATGCCACCTTCGACCGTGAGGCCATTGAGACGGAGCGCCAGGTGATCCTCGAGGAGATCAAGATGTACGAGGATTCGCCTGACGAGATGGTTCAGGATCTGTTTGTCCAGGCCATCTGGGATGGGCATCCCCTGGGACGCCCCGTCCTTGGGAACGAAGCCTCCGTCTCCCGGTTGCAACGGGAGGATTTGATGGCCTACGTGGCAAGACAGTACCACCCCGCGAACACTGTGGTCAGCGTGGCCGGGGAGGTGGACCATGAAGAGGTGGTAGCCCTCCTCAGGAAGCACCTCGGCCCCTGGCAGGAAAAACCCCTCTCCCCTATCCAGGACCCCCCCAGGCACTCCCCGGGGGTGACGTTCCGCTCCAAGGAGACCGAACAGGTCCACCTCTGCCTCGGGACGCGGGGGATCCCCCAGGCCCATCGAGATAGGTTCGTGGCGGCCATCCTGGACAACATCCTCGGTGGAGGGATGAGCTCCCGCCTGTTCCAGGAGATCCGCGAGCGCCGCGGTTTGGTGTACACGATCAGCTCCTACCTGGCTGCCTACCGGGAAGGAGGGCTTGTGGTGATCTACGCGGGCATGAGCCCAGAGACGGGCCCCGAGGTCGTCCGTCTGACCCTCGAGGAAATCGAGCGGCTGAAGAGGGAAGGGGTCTCTGCGGAAGAGCTAGAGAGGGCAAAGGACTCCCTGAAGGGGAGCCTCATGCTCTCCCTCGAGAGCACAACGAACCGGATGACCAGCCTGGCCAGGAGCGAGATCTACTTCGGACGCCAATTTACCCTGGATGAGATCCTGGAGGGGATCGATGCCGTCACCGCAGCGGAGGTCCAGCGCCTGGCGCAGGAGCTCTTCCGACCAGACCACATGGCCCTTGCGGCAGTCGGGCCGTTCAATGAGGACAAGGACCTTCGGGGACGGATCCGGAGGGAGGTCGAGGCCTACATAGCCGCGCAGGCCAGGTCGTAGACGGGATCTGCTACAAGGTGGGGGATCATGGACGAACCGATCCGCGTGGCGGTCTCTGGGGCAGCAGGGAGGATGGGGAGGATCTCTGTCCGGGCCATCTCACGGGAGCAGGACATGGTCCTGGTGGGTGCCCTGGGCCGATCGCAGGGCTTGGGAACAGACGCGGGGGAGCTCGCAGGCGTGGGATCCTTGGGGGTGATCATCACCGGGGACCTTGACCGCATGCTCCGTGAAGCAGCCCCCCACGTCCTCGTAGACTTTGCGCCAGGGCCTGCAGCTGTCGCCAACGCCAGGAAGGCCATCCTGCAAGGGGTGCGTCCTGTCATTGGGGGGACGGGGATGAGTGAGGCGGAGATCGAGGAGCTCTCCGCACTTGCCAGGGAGCAGGGCATAGGGGCAGTGGTCGCGCCCAATTTCGCCCTCGGCGCAGTCCTCATGATGACCTTCGCCCGCCAGGCGGCGCGGTTCTTCCCCCATGTGGAGATCATCGAGCTCCACCACGATCGGAAGCGCGATGCCCCTTCAGGCACGGCCATCAAGACTGCCCGTCTCATCAGTCGGGAAAGGGGGAACATTCCCAAACCCCCAGGGAGGGAAGAGGAGGTGGTCGCTGGGGCCCGCGGCGGAGATGTCGAGGGGATCCGCATCCACAGCGTTCGGCTCCCCGGGCTCATTGCCCACCAGGAGGTCATCTTCGGTTCCCCGGGCCAGACGTTGACAATCCGCCATGACTCCTACTCCGAGGAGTCGTTCATGCCTGGCCTCCTCCTGGCGATCCGCAAGGTCGTGTCCCTGGACCATTTGGTTGTCGGCATGGAGCAGCTCCTCGGGCTGTAACGTCGAGGGGGCGAGCAGACTTCGGAGGGAGGTTGGCGATGCCAGGGTATTCCGTTGCGGTGGTTGGCGCGACGGGAGCGGTAGGAAGGGCGATGGTCAAGATACTGGAGGAGCGCTCCTTTCCCGTGAGAGAGCTGCGCCTCGGGGCCACCGCCCGCTCCAGCGGCCAAGCGCTCACCTTCCATGGGGAGCCGGTGAAGGTCCAGGAGACGGGAGAGGCGCTCTTCCACGGGATTGACCTTGCCCTGTTCGCGGGAGGCGACGCCAGCAGTGAGCAATACGCCTGGAGAGTTGCCAGCAATGGGGCGGTGGTCGTGGACAACTCCTCGACCTTCCGTTTGGACCCACGCGTCCCCTTGGTGATCCCCGAGATCAACCCCCAAGCCCTCCGCGACCATCAGGGGGTCATCGCCAATCCCAACTGTTCCACCATCATCATGCTCCTTGCGCTCGTCCCCTTACACCGGGCGGCAGGCGTGCGCCGCGCGGTGGTGGCCACCTACCAGTCGGTCTCCGGGGCAGGGATCGCGGCGATGGAGGCCCTGCAGGAGCAGCTCCGCGCGCTCCTTCCTCGCCCCGATCTCCTCACCAACGGCGCCTCCCCCGAGGAGATCGAAGCTGCTGCCGGAACCCAGCACCCCATCGCCTTCAACCTCCTCTTCCAATGGCCCATCGCGGAGGAAGGCTACACCACCGAGGAGTGGAAGATGATCCGGGAGACCCAGAAGATCGCCGGGGAGGCCATTCCCATTGCCCCCACCACGGTCCGCGTCCCCTCCATGGTGGGCCACGGGATCGCTCTCACCGTAGAACTCAATCGGCCCCTCACCCCTGAGGAGGCCAGGGAGGTCCTGCGGCGGGCCGAGGGGGTGGAGGTGTGGGACGAGCCCTCCGCTGGGCGCTACCCCATGCCCATCTATGCGGCGGGGCGCGATCCTGTCTACGTTGGCCGCATCCGCCGGGATCCGACTGTGCCCGCGGGGCTCCATCTCTGGGCGGTCGGGGACAACCTGCGGAAAGGGGCTGCTCTGAACGCCGTGCAGATTGCCGAGACGATGATCTCCATGGGGCTGCTGTGAACGGCTTCCATGCGCATCCTCGTGCAGAAGTTCGGGGGCACGATCCTGGCAACCCAGGAGGGCCGTGAGCTTGCAGCCGAGGCCATCCTCCGGGAGCGCGCCAGAGGGTATGCCACCGTCGCAGTCGTCTCGGCACCGGGGCGGGAAGGGGACCCCTACGCAACGGACACCCTCCTCGGTCTCGTAAAGGATCTCAGCCCCGAGGCGGACCCCCGGACCCTGGATCTGCTCCTCTCCTGCGGCGAGACGATCTCCACTGCCCTCCTCACCCTCACGCTCTTGCGGAGAGGGTGCCCATCCGTCGCCTTGACCGGCGCTCAAGCAGGGATCATCACGACAGGGGAGTTCGGGAATGCCCGCGTGCTGCGCGTGGAACCTCGAAGGATCCTCGCCTGCCTCCACCAAGGGAAGGCTGTGGTGATCGCCGGGTTTCAGGGGATCACAGAGGAGGGAGAGGTGACGACGCTGGGAAGGGGAGGAAGCGACACTACGGCAGTTGCCATCGGTGCCGCCCTGAAGGCGGAGAGGGTAGAGCTGTACAAGGATGTGGACGGGGTGATGACCGCCGATCCCCGTCTCGTCCCCTCCGCCCGTCCCATCCGAAGGATCACCTACGATGAGGTCGCGCAGATGGCTTGGCTTGGGGCGAAAGTGATCCATCCCCGCGCAGTAGACATCGCCAGGTTCCACCGCGTCCACTTAGTCGTCCGAAGGCTGGAGGCAGGGGGCTCCAGTGAGGGGACGGTCCTTGTGAGGGATCCTGACCCCAACGCTCCAGGAGAACTTCCCCAGGGGGAGGGAGAGGAGGGAGGAAGCGTGCCTATTGCCGATGGCCGCGTTGTCGTCGGTCTTGCCCACATTCCGCACCTTGCCCAGATCACGCTCGAATGGCCTCCCGAGGAGGGCCTTCGGAGGGCCCTCGACGCCCTCAGCAGAGTTGCCGCGGAAGGGATCAGCATCGACCTCATCACCCTCCTCCCCGGCAAGCTGCTGTTCACCGTTGAGGAGGAAGTTTCCGGGAGGGCAGCGCACCTCCTCCTTGAGGGAGGGTTCCGCCCACAGGTCCGCCACGGATGCGCCAAGGTCTCGGTCGTTGGAGCTGGAATGCGCGGCGTCCCCGGGGTCATGGCCCGCGTCGTCAGGGCCCTGTACGGCGCCGGGGTGGAGATCCTCCAGACCGCTGACTCACACACAACGATCTCCTGCCTGGTCCCTGAGGAGAAGATGCAGGAGGCCCTCTGTGCGCTCCACGAGGAGTTCCTCCTGCACAGGGATCTCCCGGGGAATGGGGGATCGTCCTGAGCCGCATCCAGGAATTCCTGGAGGAGGTCACGGCTGACCCTCGAATCTCCTTCCCAAGTGGACGTGGAGGTCAGGGAGGCGAGAAGGATGGTCGAGTTCGGACACGTGATCACTGCCATGGTGACCCCTTTTGACGAGGGGCTGAATGTGGACTACGCTCGGGCGGCAGCCCTCGCCCGCCGCCTCGTGGAGGAGGGATCCGACGCCCTGGTCGTGGCGGGAACCACGGGGGAATCGCCGACCTTAAGCGATGAGGAGAAAGTGCGCCTCTTTCGGACGGTGAAGGAGGCGGTTGGGGGGAAGGCCAAGGTCATTGCGGGGACAGGAACGTACGACACGCGCCATAGCGTCCACCTGAGCAAGGAGGCCGAGGAAGCTGGTGCCGACGGGCTTCTCCTCGTCGTCCCCTACTACAACAAGCCTTCCCAGGAAGGGCTCTACAGGCACTTCCGGGCCATTGCCGAGGAGACCCGCCTTCCCGTGATCCTCTACAACATCCCTGGGAGGACAGGCGTGAACATGCTTCCAGAGACGGTCGCGCGCCTCGCCGAGGTTCCCAACATCGTGGGGATCAAGGAGGCAAGCGGGAACCTCGACCAGGTTTCGGAGATCCGCCGGCGAACCCCACGGGAGTTCCTGATCTACAGCGGTGATGATAGCCTGACCCTGCCCATCCTGGCCGTTGGGGGGATCGGTGTCATCAGCGTCGCCTCCCACTTGGTGGGAAGGCAGATCCAGGAGATGATCCGCTCCTTCCTCGGCGGGGATGTCCAGAAGGCCTTAGACCTGCACCTCCGGCTCCTTCCCTTGTTCAAGGCCATGTTCGTCACCACGAACCCCGCGCCCGTGAAGGCCGCTCTCGCGCTTGCGGGATTCCCCGTTGGGGGCCTGCGACCTCCCCTCGTGGAGGTTACCGAGAAGGAGCGGGAGGTGATCTCCGGTGCCCTCAGGGAGCTCGCACTGGTGGAAGTGGGAGGCTAAGAGACGGCAGGCAAGGCGATGGTGAAGCTCCATCCCTGAATCTGGAGGGAACCGTTGGGGGATCCAAAGAAGGAGCTGGAGGAGCTCCACCAAAAGATCAGGGCATGCGTGGCCTGTCCCCTTCACAGGACGCGGACGCAGGCGGTCCCGGGGGTAGGCAACGCGCGGGCGCGGGTGATGCTGATTGGAGAGGGACCTGGCCGGATGGAGGACCTCAAGGGGGAGCCGTTCGTGGGCCAGGCCGGCCAGTTCCTGGACAGGCTTCTGGCCTCAGTGGGGTTGACTCGACAGGAGGTCTACATCACCAATGTGGTGAAATGCCGTCCTGTCCGGGGAGCTCCTCCTTATGAGAACCGCCCTCCAAACGCTGAGGAGATTGCTGCGTGCGCCCCGTGGCTCGACCAGCAGCTCGCCCTGATCCAACCGAAGCTCATCGTCACCCTCGGCCGTTACGCCATGGAAGCCTTTCTCCCAGGGAAGAAGATCTCCGAGGTGCACGGCAAGCTGTTCTCCCGGGGTGACCAGATCGTCCTCCCCCTCTACCACCCGGCGGTCGCCCTCTACCGGGCCGATCAGAAGGAGACCCTCATCGAAGATTTCCAGATTATCCGGGAGGTCCTCGCGGAGATCTCCTCAGGAGCGCGCGGATGACACTTCGCCTCCTCCTCCTCGGGATCATCCAAGGGTTGACGGAGTTCCTCCCCGTGAGCTCCTCCGCTCACCTGGTATTTGCGGAGGCGATCCTGGGGATCCCCCGCCCCGGCGTCTTCCTGGAGGTGATCCTCCACCTGGGGACGCTGGTGGCGTTGCTCGTGGCTTTCCGGGAGGACCTCCTCGCGATCGTCCGGGGGTTCTTGGGGAGCCTGGCTCGGCCGGTGTGGGTCCACGGGAACCCCCACGGGCGGAGGGTCCCACCTGAAGGACGCCTGGCTTGGCTTATCCTTGTGGGTTCGATCCCGACGGCCCTCATGGGTCTTCTCTTCGAGGGCGCGTTCGAGCGGATCTTCGCCTCCGTGCCCCTCGTGGCAGTGCTGTTGATGGTCACCGGGGTGATCCTCCTCGTAAGTGGCAGGTGGTCTCCCACCCGGCCTCTCCAAGAGACCAGTGTCCTGGACGCCTTGGCCATCGGGTTCGCTCAGGGGCTGGCCATCGCTCCAGGGGTCTCCCGCTCAGGGATCACCATCGCCGCTGGGCTGTGGAGAGGGCTGGATCGGGAAGCCTCGACCCGTTTCTCCTTCCTCCTCGCCATCCCTGCCATCCTCGGCGCAGGCCTCTTCAAGGCTAGGGAGATCACCCTCGCCCATGCCGTGGGGTTCACTCCCTTCCAGCTTCTCCTTGGATTTGTGGCATCCGTGGTCACCGGGTACCTGGCGATCCGGTGGATGCTGGAGATCGTCCGGCGGGCACGCCTTTCCTGGTTTGCCTATTACTGCTGGGCTGTCGGCCTCCTCGTCCTCACCCTCTCGGCCTTCCGGTAAAAGGGACCCTCCTTCCGCCGTCGAATCCACCCATCGGGCGGGAAGATGGCACGAAAGGGAAAGGCGGAGCGAAGAGATCCACGCAAGGGAAGGGCGCTCTCTGTTGCCTTCCTTACCTTGATCCTCGGCCTTAGCCTCCTCCCCAGGGCCGGAGGGGCCATCCCGCTTCTCCTCGCTCGGTGGCAACGCTTCCTCGCCGGGGAAGGGGCTGCGGTGGTCGTGATGGCCCTCTTGCTCCTTGCCGTGTTTCTCTGGCAGGGGAGACGTCTGGGAGCAAGGGTTGGAGGGCTCCTCCTGGTTACCCTCGGAAGCCTGGGACTCCTCCACGGGATCCGGGGAGGTGATCCCTACAGCGGCAGAGGCGGGGGAATCGTCGGGTGGACCGTGCTTTGGGTCCTGAGACGATCCCTTGGGGATCTTCCTGCCTGGATCCTGCTGGGGTTCTCCCTCCTGGCAGGGCTCAGCCTTCTGACAGGGATTCCCTGGAGGGGCGTGTTGAGGACCGCAGGGGGTGGGGCGAAGCTGGTGGGGCTGGCCCTCATGGCCGTTGGGAGAGGGATCATAAACGGCGTGGGTGCGTTGGCGTGGAGGGTCCGGAAGCCACGCGACCTCCCTCGAAAGCCACGTGGGGGACCTGTCTCTCCTGGAGAGGTTCCTATCTCCGTGCAGCCGCGGGAACACGTGCGGGAGCTTCCTGTGGAGACTTCCAGGGTCCAGAGGTCCCGTGAACCCAAAGAGCAAGAAGAGGAGATCAAGCCTCCACCGGCATCTCGAGGGGGGTACCAGCTTCCCCTCCTCTCCCTCCTGAATGGGACACAGGCGAAGGGGAGGGAGCGCACCGACCCTGTGGAAGTAGCCAGAGCTCTGGAGCGGACACTAGAGAGCTTCGGGGTGGAGGCGAGGGTGGTAGGGTTCCAGCAGGGGCCTGTGGTCACCAGATACGAGGTCCAGCCCGCACCAGGCGTGAAGGTGCAACGCATCACCAGCCTGAGCAACGACATCGCCCTCAGCCTCGCCGCCCGGAGCGTGCGCATCGAGGCCCCTATTCCAGGCAGATCGGCGGTGGGGATCGAGATCCCCAACGAGCGGGCGATGGTTGTCCCCCTCCAGGAGGTCCTGGCCTCGGAGCAGTTCTCCAAGGCCACATCCCCGCTCGCCGTCGCATTAGGGAAGGATATCGCCGGTACACCCGTGGTCGTTGACCTCCAGGAGATGCCTCACTTGCTCATCGCTGGGGCCACCGGCTCGGGGAAGTCGGTCCTCCTCAACGTGATCATCGCGAGCATCCTGTTCCGGGCGACTCCGCGGGAAGTCCGCCTCCTGCTCATCGATCCCAAGCGGGTGGAGCTCGCCCAGTACAACGGGATCCCCCACCTCCTCGCGCCGGTTGTCACAAGCCCGCGGGAGGCAGCGGGGAAGCTGAAGTGGGCCATCGGAGAGATGGAGAGCAGGTTTGCCCGTTTTGCCGAGGCAGGGGTCCGGAACATCCACGCCTACAACCATCGGTTCAGTGAAGATCCTCTCCCGTACATCGTGATCCTCATCGACGAACTGGCGGACCTGATGATGGTAGCGCCCTCCGATTTCGAGGACATCATCTGTCGACTCGCCCAGATGACCCGGGCGACGGGGATCCACCTCGTGGTCGCAACGCAGAGGCCGTCGGTGGATGTCATTACTGGTCTCATCAAGGCCAATATCCCCTCACGAATCGCCTTCGCGGTCTCCTCCCAGGTGGACAGCCGGACCATCCTGGACATGCCCGGAGCAGAGAAACTCCTCGGTCGCGGGGATATGCTCTTCCTGCCCATTGGCGCGTCCAGGCCCCTGCGCATCCAGGGCTCCTTCATCTCCGACGAGGAGATCGAGCGTCTGGCGAGATGGTGGCGGGACCAGGGAGGGCCGGTCTTTGAACCGGAGGTTCTGGAGGCCGGGCAGGGAGAGGAGGGCGGGGAGGAGGATTCCCTCCTCGAGGAGGCCGCCAGGATCCTCGTGCGCGCGGGGTATGGGTCTGTCTCCCTCCTCCAGCGCAAGATGCGCATCGGCTACGTCCGGGCCAGCCGCATCATGGACCAGCTGGAGGAGAGAGGGATCGTAGGGCCGGCGCAGGGCAGCAACCCGCGTGAGGTCCTCGTCGGGCTCGAGGAGCTTGAACGCCTGTTTTCCCGCAAAGGACGAGACCGGAGCGAGGAGTAACCATCCAGCGAGACCCGTCGATCTGATTGCGACGCGCTCCAGGGAGATCCTCATGCTATTCGCGTGCGTAAGGTCGACCGACGGTGCGCGGGAAGCGCCGCTGTCCAATCACGAGGGCAACGACGACGAGTGTGGTCACGTAGGGGATCATGCTCACGAAGTAGAAGGGGATGCGCTCCTTCACCCCAGGAGTCACGGCCACGGCAGAGGCGAACCCGTCGGCAAACCCGAAGAGGAGGGCTGCGCCAAGCGCCAGCAACGGTTCCAGGCCAGCAAACACCACGCAGGCCAGGGCGATGAACCCCCGCCCTGCGGAGATCTCCTTGACCACAGCACCAAACCAGCCCAGGGGGAGAAACGCGCCGCCGACGCCCGCGAGCGCTCCCCCCAAGGTGCTCGTGAGCAACCGGAGGTGGTCCACCCGGAGGCCGGCAACGTCCACCGCCTCGGGTCTCTCCCCCACGGCCTTGATCCGGAACCCCAGCACCGTCCGGTGCAACAGGAGGTGGGCCAGGAGGGCAACCACGACGGCGAACACGGTCACCGGACTGACCTGCCCGAAGGGCGTGAGCCATCGGGGGACCATGAGCTCGTTGGGGAAGATGTGGATGCCCGGAAATGCCCACAGGCTGATGAGCAGGAAGGGAACGAACCCCAGGGCGAAGATGTTCAGACCCATCCCTGCGATGATCTGATCGGCCTTCCCGTACACGCTGATGGTACCCAGGGCGAAGCCGAGGAGGGCGCCGGTCAGCGCTCCTCCCACGAGCCCCATGGTCCCGTTCCCGAATCCCTCTGCCACCCACACCCCGGTCACGGAGGTGATCATGAAGATGCCCTCCAGGCCGATGTTGACGACGCCAGCCTTCTCGTTCAGACACTCCCCCACGGCTGCAAGGGCAAGCGGCGTCATGGCCAGAAGGCCCGCCTCGATCAGGGAGATCGGCCTCAGGCCGACGCGCTCCAGCGCATACCCAAACAGGGCGAGGAGGGCGATGGTCAGGAGGTATACCCCCACGCGCTGGACCCCGTGTCTCATCGGATCCACCTCCTCCGAAGCATCGCCCACACCTCCGGGACCGCCAAGGTGATGACGATGATCCCATTGAGGGCGCGCACGAGTTCAGAGAGGACCCCTGCTTGGTACTCCATGAGCCTGCCGCCGTGTGCGAGCGCGCCGAAGAGGAAAGCCGCCAGGATCCCTCCAAGGGGATGATTCCGTCCCACAAGCGCGACGCCGATCCCATCGAACCCCAGGGTGGAGACGTTCCCCAAAGTCGCATAGAGTGACCACGCAGGGGGCCTGCCGATGATCTGACTGGCTCCCGCCAGCCCGGCGGCAAGGCCGCCGATCACGAAGCTCAGGAGCATGACGCGGTTCGCGTTCACCCCGGCGTAGCGGGCAGCCTCGGGGTTTTCGCCTCCCAAGCGGAGCTCGTAGCCAGCTCGCGTTCCCCACAGGTACAGATAGATCGCAGCGCAAAAGGCAACGGCCACGAAGATCACCGCACTCAATGTGGCGTCCTCCGTGAGTACAGGGTAACGCGCAGTGGGCAGGGCCGGGACCGTCCGGTCCGCACGGGTGGGATCCCCCAGGAAGTTGATGGCAAGGTAGGTCGAGAGGTGGAATGCGATCCAGTTGGCCATGATCGTGGAGATGACCTCGTGGACGCCCCGCCAGACCTTGAGGAGCGCAGGGATCATCGCCCATGCCGCTCCAAAAAGCATCCCTGTAGCGGTGGCTACCGCCACATGGATTCCTGGGGGGAGGGGGATCATGCCGGCTACGAGGGTGGTGCCAATGGCGCCCAGGTACATCTGACCCTCTGCGCCGATGTTGAACAGGCCCGCGCGCACGCCCACGGAGAACGTGAGCGCTGTCAGCATGAGTGGTGTGGCGAAGGCGAGCGTCTCCAGCACATCGGCTGGCGTGCCGAACGCGCCGACGAACAGAGCCTGGTAGGCGCGCACCGGGTTGTAGCCGAAAGCGCCCATGAGGAGGGCTCCGGCAATGAGGCCGACGGCGATCGTGGCCAGGGCTTCAATCAGGGGTCGGGGCAGACGCCAACGCGCTCTCATCTCTCCCTTTCGGGGCGATCCCACCCATCATCAGGCCGATCTCTTCCCGGCTCAACTCCTCGACCTTCCCTGCGCCGATGAACCGTCCTTCATACATCACTGCGATGCGGTCGCTGATCTCGAGAACCTCGTCCAGGTCCGCCGAGACCAGGAGGACGCCCTTCCCCTCATCCCGCATCTGGACAAGGAGCTCACGGATATATACCGTTGAGGCGATGTCCAAGCCCCTCGTGGGGTGGACTGCGATGATCAGGACAGGCTGCTTGCTCAGTTCCCTCCCAACCAGGAGCCGTTGCTGGTTCCCTCCGCTGAGGCTGCGCACCGGGGTGTGCAGGCTCGGGGCGACCACGTTGAACCGTTCCACCAGTTGCCGCGCGTATGCAAGGATGGCCTGCCAGTTCAGCCGCCCCGTCCCTGTCGTGAAGGCTGGTTCGCGCTGCCGGCCGAGGATGGCATTCTCGGCGAGGTCGAAATTGAGGGCGAGTCCGAATCGGATCCTGTCCTCCGGGATGTGGGCTCCCCCCAGGCGGTAGAGGTCCAGGGGAGTCAAGTGCCGGACCTGTACCCCGTTGAGGACGATCTCCCCGGAACGGATGGGGCGCAGGCCGGTCAAGGCCTGCACAAGCTCGCTCTGCCCATTCCCCTCCACGCCGGCGATCCCAAAGATCTCCCCACCACGGACCTCGAAGGAGAGTCCCTTCACCGCAAGGGTACCCTGGTCGTCGGTGACCTGGAGGTTGCGGACGACGAGCACAGGGGGGCCAGGGGGCCGGCTGGACCGGCTCACCCGCGGGACGATCTCGCGCCCCACCATGAGCTCAGCTAACCGCTCGGGGTTCGCCTGGGCCGTGGAAAGCTCTCCCGTGACCTGCCCGTTGCGCAGCACCACGACCCGGTCAGAGATCTCCAGGACCTCCCGGAGCTTATGGGTGATGAACACAATGGACCTTCCGGTGGACTTGAGACCCCGGAGGAACTGGAACAGCTCATGGACCTCCGAGGGGGTGAGGGCGGAGGTAGGCTCGTCGAGGATCAGGATCGAGGTCCCTTTGTACAGCGTCTTCAGGATCTCCACCCTCTGCTGGACCCCGATGGGGAGCGACTCCACCGGGACGTCCAGAGGGACGGAGAGGCCTGTCTGCTCCAGGAGGTCAGAGATCCTCCGCCGTGCCTCCTCAACCCGGAGGACGCCTAGGGCTGGAGCGTCTTCCTGGCCCAGGACGATGTTTTCCAGGGCGGTGAAGGGTGGGACCAGGGTGAAGACCTGGTGGACCATGCCGATCCCCACGCGCAAAGCGTCTGAAGGATTGCGGAACTGAACCGGCCGGCCCTCGACGAGGATCTCCCCTCGGGTTGGTTGTAGAAGCCCGGAGAGAATCTTCATCAGGGTCGTCTTCCCAGCCCCGTTCTCCCCAAGAAGGCCGACGATCTCCCCGGGGTGCAGGCGGAATTCTACCCCCCTCAGGGCCACCGTTCCGTCCGGGTAAATTTTGTGGATGCCCCGCATCTCCACGTGCGGCGTGGCTGTCATGGCAGACCTCTGTTCCTCTCCCGTTCTACGGGGGACATGGGCAGGGGCAAGCCTCGCCTGTCGACCAAGAGAGCCTCTGGCTTGCCCCTGCTGCCGAGATCAACTTTCTGGCCCTATGTGGATCTGGGGTTAACCCAGTTCCTTGCGCCACTTCTCGATATCTGGTTTCGTGAGTACGAGTGGGACCGTGACCCTCCCTTCCCGGATCGCCTTCTCCAGCTGGGCGACGGCGTCCCAGATCCACTTCGGTTGGGCGTCGCGCATCGCCTTGACCTTTGCGCGGATCTCCGCGGGCGAGGCGGGGAGGACCTTCTTTCCTGTGAGCTTCTCGGCGTTCTGCCCCATCTTGATGAACTCATCGAGGTCGGCGAGGGTCGAGACCGAGATCCCCTCCGTTAGCTCGCCGGCAACCTTCGTGCCGATCCCCAGGACCAACGTCCCCTTGGTCTTCCTCACCAGATCCCGGAACTTGCCATCTTTGACGAACTTGGTGGCATAATAGACGCCCCTGTCCACGCGCTTCATCATGCTGGCAATGACGAAGCCCGGGTTGATCCAGTCCTGGTTCGCATCGACACCGATCCAGAACGGCGGGCCCATCTTGAGGCCCCTGGCCTTGGCGATCTCCTGCACCGCTTGGTTGATCCCAAGCCCAAGGGGGCCGGCGATGTTGTACACGGCCACCGCGTCCTTGGCGTACATCGCCTTCGCGGCTGCGTAGCCCTTCGGGATGTCGCTGAAGGTGCCTGTGTACGTCCACAGGACGAAGTCCGTGCGGTACTTGAATGCCTTGTCGGGTTTGTTCTTGATCATCCACTCCGTTGCCCAGCGTGCGCCCCACTTGTAGCCGATCTCGAACTTCCACAGGACAGGGATCTCAATGCCAAATACGCCACCAATGTAGGGCTTGTTGTAGTGGGCCGCCAGCAACGTGGCCAGGGCGCCGACGAGGGCGCTCCCCTTATGTTCCTCATAGACGATGTCCATCAGGTTGGGCAAGGGGTACTTGGCCGGGAACTTCTCCTTGATGATGGACTGGGCAAATGTGTCGATCCCTACGAAGTTCTTGTTGGGGAACCTCTGGGCGACCTGGGCGAGGGCGTCGCTGAGGAGGAACCCCACCCCCACAATGAGCTGTACGTCGGGATCCCTGGCGGCAGTCGTCAGGTTGGGGACGTAGTCGGCCTCCACCTTGCTGATGAGCTCGACCATCTTGACGCCGAAGTCCCGTTCCGCGTCCTCGCCGCCCTTGAATGCCATGTCATTGAAGCTCAGGTCTCCCCGGCCTCCGATATCGGAGACGACGGCAATCTTGAACTGTTTGGGGGCGGCCTGCACGTAGGCAGCGGGGAAGGACTGGAGCAGCAAGGCCGCGAGGATGATGGAAAGCGCCCCAAGCCACAACCGTGACTTCATCGCCTCTCCCTCCTCTTCGCAACTTGGACGGTTCGGGTGCAGGGGGGATCCCTCCGCCGCCGGACCTGTGATCGAGCCCGGCGCGCATCCCAGGGATCCCTCCCCCCGACACGTCCTCTAAAGACTACGGCGTCCAGTCCCTGGAAACCTGCAGGAGGATGTGCATAGACCTGCGGATCTTTCCCCCTTCAACAGGCGCAGGGGCATAGAGCCACGAATCATTATACTGTGCGCCCCAGAGGGCAGGTTGGGGGGTTTGAGCGTATGGCCGGGGTCGTCGTGATCGGAGCAGCCAACTTGGATCTCGTCGGCACTCCCGCGGATCCGCTCCTTCCAGGCGTGTCCAACCCTGGAGTCATCACCCTGTCCCCGGGCGGAGCTGCCCGGAATGTGGCCGAGAACCTCTCCCAGATGGGGCACAAGGTTCACCTGATCACGGCGGTTGGGGATGATCCCTTCGGAGAGATGCTCCTTGCGGCCACCGCAGGGGCGGGCGTAGACGTGTCCAACGCCTTCCAGTTCCCCGGTCGGCAGACGGGGCTCTATCTTGCCCTCGTCAGCGAAGGACAGGTTATGGCCGCGGTCTCAGCCACGGGGATCGTCGAGGAGCTGACCCCTGGGCACCTTCAGGAGCGCGCAGCCCTGTTCGAGAGCGCAGAGGCTGTCGTTGCCGATGCCAACCTCCTCCCCGGGACCCTCTCGGAGGTGCTCCGTCTCTCCCAGAACGCGCTCCTCTGCCTCCTTTGCGTCTCTCCCAAAAAAGCCACGCGCCTCTGCGGGGTTTTGGGAGGAGCGGAGATCGTTGTGTGTAGCGCAAGGGAGGCCGAGGTCCTGGCAGGCCGCCCGCTGAAATCGCGGGAGGATGTGCTTCCCATTGGGAGAACCCTCCTCTCCCGTGGCCCGAAAGTTGTGGCCGTCACGATGGCGGAACAGGGGGCGGCGATCATCACCGAGGACGCATATTTATGGGCTCCTGCCCCCGAAGTCGAGGTCCTCGATCCCACTGGAGCAGGGGACGCGTTCGCCAGCGGCATCATCCATGGGAGGATCCTTGGTCTTCCCCTTGAGGAGATGTTGCAGGAGGCGATGAACAGGGCAGTCATAGCCCTCCGCGCCCGACGACGCCTCCAAGGGCGTCCCCTTTGGGCGCATCCATATAGGCTCTCCTCAGGAGGGAGGTAGATGCCATGGACACGGGAGCCCTCCAGCCATTTGTCGACGTAAGTCCTGAGGTGGCCGAGGCTGTGAGCCATGGCGTTCCCCTCGTCGCCCTGGAAACGGCAGTGGTCACCCATGGCCTTCCCTCCCCATTTCATCTCCGGGCCATGGAAGAGATGGAGAGGGCGATCCGTCGAGAGGGTGCTGTCCCAGCAGCCATTGGGGTCGTGCGGGGGCGTGTCCGGATCGGCCTTTCTCTGGAGGACGTTTCCTGGCTTGCCCAGGCAAAGGCCGAGAAAGCCACCTCGAACGACCTTGCGGCTGTGGTGATGAAGGGGCTGAGCGCCGGACTGACCGTCTCAGGGACCCTCGCCATCGCTCGGCTCCTGGACATCCCGGTCTTGGCCACTGGGGGGATCGGCGGGGTCCACAGAGGAGGGACGAAGACGTGGGACGTGAGCAGGGACCTTTACGAGCTTGCCAAGACCCAAGCGGCCGTTGTGTGCAGCGGGGTGAAGATCATCTGCGACGTGGCGTTAACCCTTGAGCTCCTGGAATCCCTGGGGGTGGGAGTTGTAGGGTTTCAGACAGACGCCTTTCCTTACTTCTACCTGCGCACGAGCGGACACCCCGTCCCCGCCACCGCAAGCGACCCCCAGGAGGTCGCCGTCCTCCTCCTCGTTCGCCGGAGGCTCCGCCAGCAGGAGGGGATCCTCGTCGTCCACCCCATCCCGGAGGACGCGGGCCTTGAACCGTCCCTGGTAGAGGACGCCGTGCGGACCGCCCAGAAGAACGCAAGGACGCGGGGGATCCGTGGAAAGGCGCTCACCCCCTTCCTCCTGGAGTCTTTGCATACGCTGACTTCCGGAGCCACGATCCAGGCAAACCTCGCTTTGCTCTCGGCCAACGCCCGGCTCGCGGCCCAGATCGCCTCCGCGCTCGCAGACCTCAGGAGGATGTCCCAGGAGACCGTGGAAGTGTAACAGGGGAATTCCGCATAGGTCTGGATAGCAACGGGAGCTTTCTCCGTGTCAGGGTCCCCGCCAAAAGCCGGACTCGGGTTGGGGTGCGTGAGGAGGACCGTTCGCCGTGAGGGAGCGGGAACCTGTACGTCTCGAGGACGCCACGAATTTCTCCGGACAGGGGGATAGACGCCTGGGCGAGCTCCTTCGCCATGCCCGGGAGGAAAGGGGGATCTCCCTTGTGGACCTCGAGGTGATGACCAGGATCCGCAGGAAATACCTCGAGGCCCTGGAGGAGGAGAGGTTCGCGGTGCTTCCTCCGCCTGTGTTCGTGAGAGGGTACCTGAAGGTCATCGCCAAAGCTTTGGGCCTAGAGGAGGGGCTCCTTCTCCAAGCCTACGCACAGGCGTCCCAGCCTCCCCCGCCGCCTGAGCTGGTGAAGGTTCCCATCGAGCCCGCCACTCCGCCGTCCCCATGGCGCCGTGCCGCGTTTTTCGTCACCCTTCTCACCCTCCTTCTCCTTACCGCTGTTGGGTACTATGCACTCACAGAGCTCCGGCAGTTCCTCGCACCCCAACCACACGGGGAAACCACCCTCATCCAGCCCGAGACCCCTCAGGGAGCTCCACAGGGAGAACAGGGAGCTGCCATTCAGGAACCTCCACCTCCAGGAGCGCCACCAACGCAGACCGGTCTCCGGGTCGAGGTGAAGGCGAGCGGCAGGTCATGGGTACGGGTCCTCGCCGATGGGGAGAAGGTGTTTGAAGGGTTCTTGCTCAGCGGGGAGGCGAGGAGCTGGGAAGCGATTGGGGAGATTACCCTCCGCGTCGGGAATGCTGGAGCCATTGCGATCTCTGTGAACGGTTCCTCTTTTACACCCATGGGGAAGCCAGGACAGGTCGTTGAGCAGACCTTCTCCTCCTCTTCTCAGCCGTAAAGTCCCTGTTGCAAGAATCACGTTTTTCTCTTAGACTCTGAGGAGAGAATCATTTGATTTGACACCGTGGGGGGCCTGACAGAGGGAGAGGAAGAGTCCCTGTCCAAGTAGTTATGGAACAATCCCGGAGAGGTTAGGGGATGCGTGCTGAGATCATCTCGGTAGGGACCGAGCTCCTCCTGGGCCAGATCGTGGACACCAACGCCGCCTTCCTGGCCAAGGTCTTGGCCGAGCTTGGGATCGACCTCCATTTCAAGACTACCGTGGGGGACAACTGGGCGCGGATCCAGAAAGTTACCAGCGAAGCGCTCTCTCGTTCCGACCTCCTCCTCTTCACGGGGGGCCTCGGGCCTACAGAGGACGACCTCACAAAGGAGGCCGTCGCGGATCTCCTGGGGCTGGAGCTGGTGAGGGACGAGGGCGTGGAGGCCCATATCCGTGCATTGTTCGAAAGGCGGCGGAGGCCCCCAGTCGACTCTGTGTGGAAGCAGGCCCTCGTTCCCAAAGGGGCAAAGATCATCCCGAACCACTGGGGAACCGCCCCTGGGTTGATCATCGAGCACGGGGAGAAAGTCCTGATCCTGCTTCCGGGGGTTCCAACGGAGATGAAGGGGATGGTGCGGGAGGGAGTCATCCCGTACCTCCGCTCCCGCGGGTTCGCTGGGAGGGAGGTCATCCGCTCGCGGGTGCTCCGCATCGCAGGGGCAGGAGAGGCGGTGATCGAGGCGAAGCTTACCGGCCTCCTCTGGGGGACCAACCCGACTCTTGCGCTCTTGGCACATCGGGGGGAGGTCCATGTCCGCATCACCGCCAAAGGAGAGCCCGAAGAGGTGGCATCCATGCTCGACGCCGCGGAGAGGGAGATCCGGGGCCGGCTCCGTGAGCTCGTGTTCGGCGTCGATGAGGAGAGCCTCGAAGGAGTCGTAAACCAGCTCCTCCGGAGCCGTGGCCTGACCCTCGCGGTGGCTGAATCCTGTACGGGGGGTCTTCTCTCCCACCGGCTTACCAACGTCCCTGGGAGCTCAGAATCCTTCCTCGGTGCAGCGGTGCCCTATACAAAGGGTGCCAAGGTCCGCATTGCCGGAGTGGAGGAGGGGCTCCTGGCAGACGTCGGGGAGGTTAGTCCGCAAGTGACCGTGGCCATGGCCCGAGCAGTAAGGTCACGATTTGGGAGCGATCTCGGACTGGCTGTGACGGGGGTGGCGGGGCCCCAACGAGTGGGTGAACTTCCCGTAGGGACGATCTATCTCGCCCTCGCCTTCCGGGAAGGGGAGGAGATGGAGGAGCACCGGTTTGGGGAGGAACCGGGGCGCGAAGGCATTAAGTGGCTTGCCTCCCAAGCTGCTTTGAACTTGCTGCGCCTCTTCTTACTCCGGATGGATACCAGGGGGACCATGTGAACCGCGAGCACCCGCGCCTCCATCGCGTATTCGTCGCCGTGGAGCTTGCCAGCCAGCTCCGGGAGGCGGTTGTCCGCATCCAGCAGACTCTCAAAGACTCAGGCGCCCACATGCGGTGGGTCCACCCGCAGAACCTTCATTTCACCCTGAGGTTCCTGGGAGAACTCCCCCTCGCCGAGGTGGCGAAGGTGAAGATCGCCGTGCGCGAGGCAAGCCAGAGGGCGTCGCCGTTTATGATTCACCTCCGAGGGGTAGGCGCCTTCCCCAGCTTGGAACGCCCTCAAGTCGTCTGGATCGGCGTAGGGGAGGGGGAGGCGGAATTCATCAAACTCGCCGAGACCATCAACCTCTCCCTGGCGCGTTACCACTTTCCCAGGGAGGATCGACCGTTCACCGCCCACCTCACCCTTGGTAGGCTGAAGACGAGCAAGAACTGGGGGGACCTCGTGCGCGTCCTCTGGTCCCTGAAGGATGTGGACGTGGGCGATCAACGCGTGGAGGCCCTGGTGGTTATGGAGAGCCACCTTACCCCTAAGGGCCCCATCTATACTCCCCTTGAGACCATCCCCTTGGGGCGAGGGGGGGCTTGACTTTCAAACATATGTTTGGTATAGTGGACACAAGGAATGAGGGAGGTAGTTGCGATGAATGAGCGACAGCGTGCCCTGGAATTGGCCTTAGCCCAGATCGAAAAGCAGTTCGGAAAGGGCTCGATCATGAAGCTTGGTGAGGCAAGCGCCAAGCTCGCAGTGGAGGTCATCCCCACCGGGGCTCTCTCCCTCGATGCTGCCCTGGGCATCGGCGGGGTTCCACGGGGGAGAGTGGTGGAGATCTACGGTCCTGAGGCTTCAGGGAAGACCACATTGGGATACCACATCATAGCCGAGGCCCAGCGGGAAGGAGGCATTGCCGCCTTCATCGATGCCGAACACGCTCTCGACCCCAACTATGCCCGGGCGATCGGGGTGGACGTAGACAATCTCTATATCTCCCAGCCTGACTCCGGGGAGCAGGCCCTGGAGATCGCCGAGATGCTCGTGCGCAGCGGAGCTGTGGACGTGATCGTCATCGACTCAGTAGCTGCCCTCGTCCCCCGTGCTGAGCTGGACGGAGAGATGGGGGACGCCCATGTAGGTCTTCAGGCGCGGCTTATGTCCCAGGCTCTCCGCAAGCTCGTCGGTGCCATCAGCAAGTCTCGCACTACCGTCGTGTTCATCAACCAGGTGCGCGAGAAGATCGGGGTCATGTTCGGAAACCCCGAGACCACCACGGGAGGGCGTGCGTTGAAGTTCTACTCCTCGGTACGCATGGAGATCCGCAGGACGGAGAGCCTGAAGTCAGGGGAGGACACAGTGGGCATGCGTGCCCGGGTGAAGGTTGTCAAGAACAAGCTTGCCCCGCCCTTCAAAGAAGGAGAGGTGGAGATCCTCTACGGGAAGGGCATCTCTAAGGCAGGGAGCATCCTCGACATGGCCGTCTCGAGCGGGATCGTATCCCGTAGCGGCACGTGGTACACCTACGGGGACATCCGGTTGGGCCAGGGAAGGGAGAACGCCCGGGACTTCTTGGAGAGCAACCCTGAGCTTGCCCACGAGATCGAGGACAAGGTGCGGGAGAAGCTCGGGCTACCCAGGTTGAAGCCAGTGGGAGAACCCAAGACATCCGAACCGGAGCAGGTGCGCAAGGAACCCCAGCCAAGAGTGAAGGTATAAGCTACGGGTCTCCCTGGGAAGAACCTCTGATCCTGCCAGAGTCCGGTCCTGGACTCTGGTGGGTGAGCTGGGAGAGCGAGAATGGCCACCATCCGACGGATCCGCTCTCTTCCGGGAACGATAGAAAGGGCCGTCGTCGAGGTGGAGGGGAAGGGGAGGTTCCTGGTCTCGAGGGAGCTTGCGGAGGAGCTAGAAGCAGGGATGACCCTCGACGACCAGCTCCTGAGGAGACTCGCGCGTGAGGATCTCTGGCAGCGTGCTCTGCAGGTAGCTCTTCGTTTCCTCCGCATCCGACTGTATAGCCGTGCGGAACTTACCCTGCACCTGAGGAGGCGGGGGTTCCCTCCCCAGGTCGTCACGCAGGTGACCAATATGCTGGAACGGCAGGGAGTCCTTGACGACCTGCGGTTCGCCAGGGGCTGGATCGCTGGGATCATGGCGAGGAGACCAGCGTGGGGGAAGAGGCTGGAAGCGGAACTCCGATCGAGAGGGGTGGCGAGGGAGGTGATCACGCAGGCGCTTGAGGAGGCTCTCTCCGGGGCCTCTGAGGTTGAGCTGGCGAGGGAGGTTGCCCTCCGTCGCCTCCGGGCGTACCATCGCTTCCCCCCGGAGGTGCGGGAGAGGCGTTTGATCTCCTTCCTCCAGCGCAGGGGGTTTTCCCCTGAGACGGCCGGATCCGTGGTCAGGGAGCTGTTGCGGGATCAGGAACCGAGGGAATCCTGAGGGGAAATGTCATGGGGAGCCGGAGGCACCGGAACCTAACATCCGGGAGGAAGGGGGAAGGTGGGGAAGACCAGCTTTCCCTCGATCTCGAGTCCCGGTCAGGCGGGTCTCCCCTCCCGGGATCCCCCTCGAAATCCCCAGCGGATCTTGGCGAGGTCACGGAGGAGCCTGCCCAGTTCCTGAAGGAGCTCGGGGAGCTCTCAATCACCAGGATCCTTGCGGATCTCAACGAGGAACAGCGACGGGCGGTCACCCACGGGGAAGGACCTCTCCTCATCGTCGCTGGGGCCGGAACGGGGAAGACCACTGTGATCACTCGTCGCATCGCCTACCTCATCGCGACGAAACGGGCGAGGCCGCGGGAGATCCTTGCGCTCACCTTCACCGACAAGGCCGCGGCAGAGATGGAGGAGAGGGTGGACCTGCTCGTTCCCTATGGCTACGCCGACGTTTGGATTAGCACATTCCATGCTTTTGGGGACCGGATCCTCCGCGAGAACGCACTAGAGATCGGCCTCGACCCAGACTTCCGGATCCTCTCTAGAGCGGAGCAGGTCATCTTCTTCCGGGAGCACCTCTTTGACTTCCCGTTGGATTACTACCGTCCATTGGGGGACCCGACCAAATACATCGAAGCCATGATCACCTTGTTCAGCCGGGCGAAGGACGAGGATGTGAGTCCGGAGGAATACCTCGCGTATGCAGAAAGGCTCCTCGCTCAGACAGATGCGAACGATCCTGAGGCGGTGAACGAAGCCCGCCGGCAGTTGGAGATTGCCCAGACCTACCAACGGTACCAGGAACTCCTCGCCAAGGAGGGCCTGGTCGACTTCGGTGACCTCATCACCCTCACCTTGAAGCTCTTCCGGGAACGACCGCACGTTCTGCGGCGCTACCAGGAACAGTTCAAGTACATCCTCGTCGACGAATTCCAGGATACGAACTACGCCCAGTTCCAGCTCACCAAGCTCCTTGCCAGCCGCCATGAGAACATCACTGTCGTAGGAGATGACGACCAGAGCATCTACAAGTTCAGGGGGGCGGCGATCAGTAATATCCTCAACTTCATGGATACATACCCCCATGCGACTCAGGTGGTCCTCACTAAGAACTACCGCTCTCACCAGCTGATCCTGGATGCTGCCTACCGCTTGATCCGGTATAACGACCCTGACCGCCTGGAGATCAAGAACCGGCTGGATAAGCGCCTCATCGCGATCCGCCCGGAGGGGCAGCCCGTCCGGCATCTCCACTTTGATTCCCTCACGACCGAGGCGGACGCGGTCGCGAGCATCATCGCAGAAAAGGTGGAGAAGGGTGCATACCGGTACAAGGATTTCGCCATCCTCGTTCGCTCCAACAGTGATGCAGATCCTTTCCTCCGCTCCTTGAACATGCGGGGGATCCCCTTTTACTTCAGTGGGGGACAAGGGCTCTACCAGCGGGAGGAGATCCGCCTGGTCATGGCCTTCCTGCGCGCCCTCACCAACCCTTACGACAACCTCAGCCTCTACCACCTTGGGAGTTCCCCTCTCTACCAGATCGATCCCGGAGACCTCGCCCGTTGCCTGAGCGTGGCGAACCGGAAGAATCGCTCCCTGGAGCACATCTTCGACCAGCTCCAGGCATACGAGGAGCTGGCGGAGGTCTCCCCGGAAAGCCGAGCTACCATCGCCAAGCTCGTGGAGGATCTCAAAGAGATGCGTTCCTTCGCCCAGCACCATGTAACCGGCAGGGTCCTCTACGAGTACCTCGTGAACCGGACAGGGTACATCCGGCGCCTCGTTGCCTCCGGGAGGATGGAAGACGAGGTCAAGGTAGCCAACCTGGCGAAATTCTTCGATATTGTCGCCAAAGTCGCCCAGCTCCTGCGCTACGACAACGTGTACGCGTTCGTGGAGTATGTGGACAAGCTCATCGAAGCAGGAGATGATCCCACAGCCGCAGAGCTCTCCGATCCTGACCTCGATGTGGTCCGCGTGATGACCGTGCACAAGGCCAAGGGACTGGAGTTCCCCGTGGTCTTCTTAGTGAGCTGCGTCTCCGACCGCTTCCCCACTCGGAGCCGTAACGAGGGGCTGAGCCTCCCCGACCCTTTGATCAAGGACATCCTCCCCAGCGGGGATTTCCACCTCCAGGAGGAGCGACGCCTGTTCTATGTGGGGATGACGCGTGCCCAGAAAGAGCTCTACCTCACGAGCGCGCGGGACTACGGGGGAGTCCGGCCTAGGAAGGTGAGCCAGTTCGTCCTCGAGGCGATGGACATGCCCAGGGTGGATCCCGAGACGGTGCGACCCTCAGCGGTGGAGACCATTGAGCGGCACGCGCCACCAGTCGTAGAATCTCCCTCTGGGCAACCGCTCCCTGAAGACACCCCGATCCTCCTGAGCTTCCGCCAGATCGACGACTACGACACGTGCCCGCTCAAGTACAAGTATATCCATATCCTCCGCGTCCCCGTCATGCGGGACCACCGGGTAGTTTATGGGGCGGCCCTCCACGAGGCCGTACGGGAGTACAACAGGAGAAAGGCCCGGAACCAGCCGATGACCTTGGAAGAGCTCACTGCCTACTTCGAGCGCGTCTGGTCGAACGAGGGATTCGTCAGTCGGGAGCATGAGGATTACCGGTTCGAGGAAGGGCGCCAGGTCCTGCGCCAGTTTTTCCTGTTCGAAGAGAGCAGTGGGGTGACGCCCACCCTCGTGGAGATGCCCTTCAGCTTTCAGCTTGGGAAGACACGCGTGAAGGGTAGGTGGGACCGGGTAGACATTCAGGGGGACGAGGTTGTCATCGTAGACTTCAAAACGAGCGACGTCCGCGACGAGAAGGAGGCCCACAGGAGGACAAGGGAGAGCCTCCAGTTGGCCATTTACTCCCTTGCGTACAGGGAAGTCTACGGGCGCCTCCCCACTAAGGTGGAGCTGCGGTTTTTAGGGAGCCAGCAGGTCCTCGTGGGGCGCGCCGAGCCCGATGAAGAGTACATCCGCGAGGCAATGGAGGTGATCGAGAGGGTCGCCAGAGGGATCCGGGCTCAGCACTACGTGGCCACTCCGGACTTCTACCGGGCATGTAGGTTCTGTGCCTTCAACCAGATCTGTCCCTACACTGCCACAGGTGAGTGAGCGCGTGTCCGTTCTTCCTGGGGGGGACGCGCTGTTTCCTGCTCTGTCCATGGTGGCGTTCCCCCTCAGGTGGGAGGTGTGTGGTTGTGGGGTCGTCGTAAGTCCGTGGAGGGACGAGCTGATCCGAGCCATCCAGGGGAAGCGGATCCTTCACCTCTCCTACCAGAAGAGAGGGGGATCGGTGGAGAAGTACGTCATCGCTCCCTGGGACCTGGCCCCTGGGAGCGAGCCGGGCGAGGAGCTCCTTATCGCTTTCGCCTATAATCGCAACGACTTCCGATCGTTTCGCCTGAACCGGATCTTGGCCATCCGAGACCTCGGAGAGGAGTTCGATCCGCGAGAGTTCTATCCAAGGCTTGCCACATGGCCTCCCCGTTGGCATGTCTTGCGGGCATGGCCCCTCCAGGAGGGCGAACGCCCCAAGGGGAAGGGAGAGTGTGAGAAGGGATGATCAAGCTGCTCCATCTCTCCGATGTCCACTTGGGTGCACGGTTCCAAATGCTGGGGGAACGTGGACGGGAGCATCGTCGCCAGGTACAGGAGACCTTCGCCAGGGCCATTGGGCTGGCGTGCGCGGAGCCCGTGGATCTCGTCCTCATCGCTGGGGATCTCTTCGACTCCCCCCACCAGCCGGAATCCACCATCTCCTTCGTCCGCGAGCAGTTTCGCCGCCTGGAATCGAAAGGGATCCCCGTCTGCCTCATTGCCGGGAACCACGACCTCCTCGAGGAGGGGGGAGTGTACGCAGCCGGTCGGTTCGACCAGGGGAGCAACGTCACTCTCTTTGGCACCACCCCGGGAAGCAAGGTGTTCCCACACCTCGACATCACCGTGTTCGGGAGCTCTCCAGTCCCTGGCTCCGGCCGGAGTCCTCTGGCGGGATGGAGGGTAGATCGGAAAACCCGCTTCGCTGTGGGGCTGGCTCACGGCAGCATCTACCGCACAGGACAGGTCGAGAATCCAGAGGCGATCCACCCTGAAGAGATCCGGGCCCTCGGGCTGGACTACCTCGCGCTCGGGGACTGGCACTCCTCCCGGATGGTCCTCGGCCCACCCACCACTGCGTGGTACTCTGGTTCCCCCGAGTTCCTCGGTCTTGACCAGGAGGGTGCAGGACACGTCCTCCTAGTGACGCTTGAGGCTCCTGGTTCTGTGCACGTTCAGCCCGTGCGCGTCGGGCGAAGAGCCTATAAGAAGCTCGAGCTGGAGATTACCAACCTTTCCCTTGAGGAGATCAAGGCACGGGTCCTCCAGGAGGCAGATCCAGACCTCATCATGGACGTGACTCTCAAGGGGCTCATCCAACCTGGAGTGGCCATCACCCCGACGGAACTGGAGGAGGAGCTGGGCGGGAGCTTCTTCCGCCTGCGCGTGCGCAACGAGGGCCACCTCCGGCTGGAGGACTTGGACGAGCAGGACTTCCCCGAGTCCACAGTCCTCGGGAGGTTCATCCGCCTGATGCGGAGGAGGATGGAGGAGGGAGACCCCAAAGAGCGTGCCCTCCTTGAGGAGGCACTCCAGCTCGGGGTGGGCCTCTTGCAGGGGAAGGAGGTCGTTTAGGGTCGTGCGCCTTCGCTGCCTTCGGGTACGCCGCTTCCGTCGCCTGCGCAGCCTGGAAATCGCCTTCCACCCGGGTCTCAACGTCATCTTCGGCCCGAACGAGGCAGGCAAGTCCACCCTCCGCGAGGCCATCATCATGGCCCTGTACGGGAACGCTGCCACCACCTCCTCAGCGATCCGGGAGAGCACCCGCTCCTGGGGTGCAGAGCACCCTGCGGTCCTTGAGCTGGAATTCGAGGTAGACGGGGAGGTCTATACCCTCGGCAAGGACTTCCACGGGAGGAAGGTGTTCCTTCGCGATAGCAGGGGGAACCAGTGGGAGGGGTATACGCGGATCCAGAAAGCCATCGGGAACCTCCTCGGGTTCGCCAACGAGAACCTCTACCGTTCTACCGCCCACGTGGCCCAGGCGGAACTCGACCGGCTATCCAGCGACAGCCCGGACATCGCCCGGGAGCTCTCCAGGATCATGACCGGAGGGGGGCAGGACGCAAACGTTGTAGCCGCCCTCCACCGCCTCGCGCAGGCGATTGAGGCTCAGCGGAAGGGGCTCCTCCGGTATGCGAAGGACCCCGGGCCCATTAAGCGGCTGGAAGTCCGAGTAGCTTCCCTGGAGGCCCGGCGGGAGGAGCTCCTCCAGAAGGCTAACCAGGCCATCCGGAGTCGACGGGAGCTGGGAGAAGTGAGCGGAAAGCTGGAGAAAGCAACAACCGACCTGGCCGTCCAAGAAGCTCTCCTCAAGACGAACCAGGAACTCGTACGCATCGAGGATCGCCTGCAGAAGCTCAAAGAACTAGAGTTCCAGCTTGAGGAGCGGATAAAGAAAATCGACCAAAACTTCTCCAAACTTTCGCAGGTTGACGCAGAGATCGCCACGCTCGTTGGAGAGGGGGAGGTCCCAGAGGAGGGAGTGCTGGAGAGGCTCCGCGAAATCCACGCTCGCCACACCAGCGTTGCGGCCCACGCTGAACATCTGGCCAGAGAGGTGGAGAGGGTAGAGGAGAGTCTTCCCCAGGTGCCCGGATTCGTCAGGTGGGCGGTCCCCACGCTCTTCGCCCTTGCAGGAATCGCCATCGTTCTCGGGTTGGCCCTCTCTGCGGAGAGGGGGATCGCCTGGGGGATTCTCACGACTCTCCCGGGGGTATCGTTCGCAGCATTGGCCTATAAGCTCTGGAAGGTGAGGGAGTCGCGGCGGGACAAGGAACAACGGCTGGAGAGCCTGCGCAAAGAGGTGGAGGACGCCCGCACTGAGGCTGAGAGACTCCTTGGTGAGATGCACCGGCTCCTCCAGGAGCTGCGGTGCAACTCCCTCGAAGAAGCGGTTCGCCGCCGGGAGAAGTTCCAGCGTCTTGCCGCGGAGCGAAACGCCCTCGCTCAGTCCATCCAAGACCTCCAGGGAGAGCGCACTCTGGATGCCTTGCGGGAGCAATACCGGGACGTCCAGAGGGAGATCTTCATGCTCAGCGAGTACTTGAAGAACCCGGAAGTGGCGGCTAAACGACTCCTCCCCCTGGAGGTCCAGCGCCTGGAGGAAATGGTGAAACGCCTCAGCGCCCAGGTTCGCGAACTCGAGCAGAGGAAGCAGCGTCTGGAGTGGGAGATCGAGCACTATTCCCCAGCCCTCGATGAGCTTAAGGAGGTCGAGGAGCAGCTCCAGGAGGAGAGGGAGCGTCTCCAGCAGGAGAGGGACCGACTGCGCGTCTATGAAATTACCTACGAGATGCTGGAGGAGGCGCACCGGCAGGTGATGGTGCCCGCCCGGGAGGTGGTCAGCTCCCGCGCAGGGGAGTACCTCAGGATCCTCACCGGGGGCCGCTACAACCGCGTGCGCATGGCTGAGGATTCCCTCCAGGTGGAGGTTTGGGTGGACGAGGCCCAGCAGTGGCTCCCGCCGAGGGAGCCGGAATTCAGCCGCGGTGCCATCGACCAGGTCTACCTCGCGACCCGCCTCGCCCTCGTCGAGGTCCTCGCCCAGGGGAAATCTCCGCCTCTCGTGCTGGACGACCCCTTCGTCCACTTCGACGAGGAGCGCCTCCAGGCCGCCATGGACCTGGTCAGGAGGCTCTCCTCCCAGTATCAGGTGCTGCTGTTCACATGCAGGCCAGAGTACAGCAGGCACGCCGACCACCTCGTCCGCATTGACACCCTCTTGGGGATGGGGATACAATAGCGTAAGGTGCATCGTCGACTCCTCCTCTGAGGCCTGTGGAACACACGAGCAGCTGCGGGAGAGCCTGCGTGGTACGATGCATCGGCACAAAGGATCCCGAGGTCTCCCATCGGGGGAGTGAGGGGGGAAGCGGGAGCGACGTGCCTGAAGGGGCCCTCTGCGCATGGGCCCATCAAAATCTCCAGGGAGGTTCCCCTGGGGTACACAAGGAGGTGAACAGCCATCGAGCCCGCGTTGGTTTCCTACGCGATCGCGGCCGGGCTGGGGTTGGTTGGATTCCTCCTTGGTTACCTCCTGCGCAGGTTCGTCGCCGAGGCGAAGATCAGGTCCGCGGAAGAGGCTGCCCGCCGGATACTCGAGGATGCGAGGAAGGAAGCAGAGGCGAAGAAGCGTGAAGCGATCCTCGAAGCCAGGGATGAGGCATACCGGATCAAGCGGGAAGCTGAGCGGGAGATCCGTGAGCAACGGGCAGAGATCCAGCGTCTCGAGCGGCGTATTGTGCAACGCGAGGAGTCCTTGGACCGCAAGGCGGAAGCCTTGGAGCGCCGGGAGCGCGCCCTCGCCCAGAAGGAGCAGGAGGTTGCGAAGGCCAGGGAGGAAGTTGAAGCGCTTCGGAGGGAGCATCGCCTCGAGCTTGAACGTATCGCGGGCCTGACTTCGGAGCAGGCCAAAGAGCAGCTCCTCCGCGAGATCGAGGCAGAGGTTCGCCACGAGGCGTCCCAGCTCATTAAGAAGATCGAGGAGCAGGCGAGGGCGGAAGCAGATCACCTCGCCAAGGAGATCATTGCCCTCGCCATCCAACGGTGCGCCGCCGACCACACCGCCGAGGTTACGGTTTCGGTGGTCCCCCTGCCCAACGAGGATATGAAGGGGAGGATCATCGGACGGGAGGGGCGCAACATCCGCACCCTCGAGACCCTCACGGGTGTGGATCTGATCATCGACGATACGCCCGAGGCGGTGACCATCTCCTCCTTCGATCCCATCCGCCGGGAGATCGCCAAGATCACCTTGGAAAAGCTCATCGCCGATGGCCGAATCCACCCGGCGCGCATTGAGGAAATGGTGGAGAAGGCCCAGCGGGAGCTGGAGACCAGGATCCGGGAGGAAGGGGAGCGCGCGGCGTTTGAAGCAGGGGTCCATGGTCTGCATCCGGAGGAGATCAAACTCCTCGGGCGGCTCCGGTTCCGATACAGCTACGGGCAGAACCTCCTCCAGCACTCCGTGGAGGTGGCCCTCCTGGCGGGTCTCATGGCTTCCCATCTGGGGGCCAACGTAGCCCTGGCGAAGCGCGCCGGGCTCCTCCACGACATCGGCAAGGCCCTCACCCACGAGGTGGAGGGGAGCCACAGCGCCATTGGGATGGATCTCGCCAAGCGTTACCACGAGCCTCCGGAGGTCCTCAACGCCATCGCCTACCACCATGGCGAGGAGGAGGCCAAGTGCATTGAGGCGATCCTCGTCGCCGCAGCCGATGCGATCTCCGCCAGCCGGCCAGGCGCCAGGAAGGAGACTGTGGAGATGTACCTCAAGCGCCTGGAGAACCTAGAGCGCCTTGCCAGCTCCTTCGATGGCGTGGAGAAGGCGTACGCCATCCAGGCTGGTCGCGAGGTCAGGGTCATCGTCAGACCCCAGGAGGTGGACGACAGCGGGGCGGTCCTGTTGGCCCGCCAGATCGCCAAGAAGATCGAGGAGGAACTGGAGTACCCCGGTCAAATCAAGGTCACTGTCTTGCGGGAGACACGCGTCGTGGAGTACGCCAAATGACACAGACCGGGGGACCCCCTCCATGAAGGTACTCATGGTTGGCGACATCACCGGTAGGCCCGGGCGCAGGATCCTCGCGCGTTTCCTCCCCAACCTCCGTCAGAAGCACGGAGTGGACTTCGTCATCGCCAACGGGGAGAATGCCGCAGGAGGGACTGGCCTGACGCGGGCGACGGCAGAGGAGATCTTCGCCTGTGGCGTCGACGTCATCACCGGGGGGAACCATACCTGGCACCACCGGGAGATCTATGAGTTCCTGGAGAGCCACCCCAAGGTCCTGCGCCCGGCGAACTACCCTCCCGGGGCCCCTGGGCGGGGATCCCTCGTCGCCCAGGGCCGCAGGGGACACCGGGTTGGGGTGGTCAACCTCCAGGGCCGGGTCTTCATGCAGGAATTGGAGGACCCGTTCCGGGTGGGGCTCCAGGAGGTTGAAAAACTCCGGGAGGAGACGCCGCTGATCTTTGTGGACATCCACGCAGAGGCGACCTCGGAGAAGATGGCTCTGGCTTGGTTCTTGGACGGCAGGGTCTCCGCCGTCCTGGGCACGCACACCCATGTGCAGACGGCCGACGAGCGCATCCTCCCTGGAGGAACGGCGTACATCACCGACGTGGGGATGACGGGGCCAAGGGATGGGATTATCGGTATGGAGAGGGAGGAGGTGATCCAGAGGTTCCTGACACAGCTCCCCGTCCGCTTTCAAGTTGCCAAGGGGACGGCCCAGCTTGATGCCGTCCTCGTTGAGGTGGATGAGGAGACCGGGAAGGCCCTTGGGATCCAGCGCATCCACCTCGTGGAGGGAACAGGAGAGTAGGGCTCGGAGCATGCGTGTGGACCTCCATACCCATACCACGGCCTCAGACGGGCTCCTCCCGCCAGCAACCTTAGTGGAGGAGGCCGCGCGCCTCGGTGTGGGGATCCTGGCCATCACCGATCATGATACCACCGACGGCCTCGAGGAGGCCCTGGAAGCGGGCTACGCCCTGGGCGTGGAGGTCATCCCGGGGGTCGAGATCAATACAGACGTCCAGGGTGCGGAGATCCACGTTCTCGGGTACTACATCGACTACACCAGGGATTGGTTCCAGGATGCCCTGCGTCACCTGCGGGAGAGCCGCCTGGATCGCGCAGCCAGAATGGTCGCACGGCTTGCTACCTTGGGAATCCAGCTGGACCTCCAGCGGGTCCTCGCCCTCGCACACGGAGGGTCTATTGGTCGCCCTCACATTGCCCGGGCAATGGTGGAAGCGGGCTATATCTCTTCTCCGGAAGAAGCGTTCCGGCTCTATATTGGCCGTGGCGGGCCCGCCTATGTGGAGCGGGAGAGGTTTCCCCCCGAGGACGCGGTGCGGATGATCCTCCGCGCAGGTGGAGTCCCTGTGCTGGCCCATCCGGGGCTGAGCAACCGGGACGGTCTCGTGCCAGACCTCATCGCTGCTGGCCTCATGGGGATCGAGGTGTATTATCCCGAGCATTCTCCCGCGCAGGTGCAGCATTATTTGCACTTGGCGAGGAAGTTCGGCCTCCTCACCACAGGGGGAACTGACTACCATGGGGGCGATATCGCTCCGAGGGTTCAGATTGGAAGCGTGGAGGTCCCTCTGGAGGTGGTGGAGGCGCTCAAACAGAGGGCGAAACAACAATCGGCACGAGGAGGTTAGAGATGCGCTGCCCTCGTTGTGGTACAGAGAACCCTCCTGGGAAGATCGTTTGCCGGAAGTGCGGCGTCCGTCTGCGCCCCCAAACGGCACCTCCGCTGACAAGTCCAGGGGAAGAAACGGTGGTGAAATGGGTCCGCAAGGACCTCGCCCGCCTGGCCGTGGTCCTGGCCTTCCTCCTTGCCTCTGGAACCGCCCTCGGCTTCCTCATCCGCTAATGCCACAACGTTGGGTCTATGGATCCGAAGCCCTCCCTCCGTCAGCTCCCCCAGGTTGAACGCATCCTGGCCCGCCTGGAGGCCGAGGGGTACCTCCTCCGCTACCCCCGCGCGCTGGTGGTGGCCTGTGTCCGGGAGGTGGTGGAGAGGAAACGGCGGAGCCTTCTGAGGGGGGAAGATCCGTCCACCGTGGACGTCTCCCTGGAAGCCCTCCTCACCGAGGCGCGCGAGCTAGTCGCCCGCAAGAGCCTCCCCTCTTTGCGAAGGGTGATCAACGCCACTGGGATCATCCTCCACACCAACCTCGGGCGGGCTCCCCTCAGCGAGGCTGCAAGGAGGGCAGTTGCCGAGGTAGCGGGGTATTCCACTTTAGAACTCGACGTAGAGAAGAGGGGGAGGGGCTCCCGCCACGTCCACGTCGAGTCCCTCCTGGCCCAGGTGACCGGGGCGGAATCGGGCTTCGCGGTGAACAACAACGCTGCAGCCGTCCTTCTTGTCCTGACGGCCCTTGCCCAGGGGAAGGAGGTCATCGTCTCCAGGGGCGAACTCGTGGAGATCGGGGGATCTTTCCGCATGCCCGATGTGATGGCAGCGAGCGGCGCCAGGCTGGTGGAGGTGGGGACGACGAACAAGACTTACCTATGGGATTACGAGCAGGCTGTGACCCCGCAGACGGCCCTCCTCCTCAAGGTCCACCGGAGCAATTTTACCCTCCGCGGCTTCGTCCACGAGACCTCTCTCCCTGAACTCGTCCAGCTGGGGCGGCGTGTCGGGATCCCAGTGATGTACGACCTTGGGAGCGGCGCCATCATAGACCTCCATCGTCTTGGCCTGCCCCGCGAGCCAACGGTCGGGGAGGCCGTAGAGACAGGGGTAGATGTGGTCACCTTTAGCGGGGATAAGCTCCTGGGAGGCCCCCAGGCTGGCCTGATCGTGGGGAGGGAGGAGGTCCTCAGGCGCATCCGCTCCCATCCCCTTGCCCGCGCCCTGCGCATCGACAAACTCGACCTCGCCGCCCTGGCGGCAACGCTCCGCCACTACCTCGACCCAGAGAGGGCCTGGCAGGAGGTGCCCGTCCTGCGCATGCTCTCCGCACCCTTGGAGGAGCTGGAAAGACGCGCTCGCCGGCTCTCCGCGAGATTGCAGGAGATCCTGGGAGGGGTCGCGCACGTCGGAGTCGTGGAGACGGTCGGCGAGGTCGGAGGGGGGTCCCTCCCCGAGACACACCTCCCTTCGTTCGGGGTCACCATCCGACCCCTCTCAGACCCCGTGGAACGGTGGGACCAGTTCCTACGTTCCCTTCCCCTCCCGGTCATCGGGGTGATCCGGGAGGACGCCCTCCTCCTCGACGTCCGCACGCTTCTCCCTGGGGAGGAGGAGGAGGTCGTGGGAGGTCTCCAAACCCTGCTGGCTGAGCTCAGCATGGCCTCAGAGGGATCTGGGACCTGACGAAACCATGCGGCAGTTCGTCATTGGCACGGCAGGCCACATCGACCACGGCAAAAGCGCTCTCGTGAAAGCGCTGACGGGCATCGATCCTGACCGGCTGGAGGAGGAGAAGCGCCGGGGTATGACCATCGACCTTGGGTTCGCCTATCTCGACCTCCCGAGCGGGCGGAGGGTAGGGATCGTCGATGTCCCCGGCCATGAGCGCCTCATCCGGACGATGCTCGCCGGGGCGGCCGGGATCGATCTGGTCCTGTTGGTGGTGGCGAGCGATGAGGGGGTGATGCCCCAGACCAGGGAACACCTGGACATCCTGCGCTTCCTTCGCCCAGAGTGCGGCGTGGTGGTGCTTACCAAGATCGACCTCGTGGAAGATCCGGAGTGGCTCTCCTTGGTCCATGAGGAAGTGTCCCAGCTGGTGGAAGGGACCTTCCTCGAAGGGATGCCGGTGGTTCCCGTCTCCGCCCGGACGGGAGAAGGCCTTCCGGAACTCGTGCGCATCATCGACGCGCTCCTGGACGAGATCCCCCCGCACCCGCAGGAGGGCCTCGTCCGTCTCCCCGTGGACCGGAGCTTCGTCATGCCTGGGTTTGGGACCGTAGTGACAGGCACCCTTTGGAGCGGGCGGATCCGCCCGGGAGACCTTCTGGAACTTCTCCCTGCGGGAAAGGAGGTGCGTGTCCGGGGCATCCAGAGCTACGGCCAGTGGGTCGACGAGGGTCTCCCCGGGACCCGAGTCGCCCTGAACCTGGTTGGTGTCTCCAGGGAGGAGGTACACCGGGGTGACGTCCTCGTCACCCCTGGAGGTTTTAAACCTGCTACGCTCCTCGACGTGCGCGTTGAGCTCCTCCCCCACGCGCCCCCCGTAGCCCATATGACCCGTCTCCGTTTCTACCTCGGGACAGCGGAGGCGTTCGGCCGCCTCGCCCTCCTCGACAGGGAGGTCCTCCGGCCAGGGGAAAGCACGGTCGGGCAGTTGCGCCTTGAGACCCCCGTTGTGGCGGCGCGCGGAGACCCCTTTGTCCTCCGACGCTACTCCCCCCTCCAAACGATCGGCGGGGGGAGGGTGATCTCCCCTGCCTCAGTCCGGCGCAAGCGCGGGGATGCACACGCCGTTGGAGAGGTCCTCGCCCTCGAACGCATGCGCGTGGAGGACCTTGTGGAGAAGCACGTCTTGGAAGCAGGCTACGCCGGGATTACAGCGGAGACGCTCTCCCACCACTTAGGGCTTGTCCTCCCCAAGATCCAGGAACTCGTCCTGGCGATGTCTCAATCGGGAACGACGTTTCTCCTCGGCAACAAGATCTTCCATGCCAGGGCCTTGGAGAACCTCAAAGAAGCAATCCTCGCGACCGTCGCGCACTACCACCGCGAGTCGCCGTGGCGCTTGGGGATCCCGAGGGAGGAGCTCAAGGCGAGGGTGTTCCAGAGTGGGGACGACCGCCTCTTCTCCCTCGCGATGGAACAGCTCCAGCATGGAGATCCCCTGGGAGGGCACTTCCACGGAGTCCCCTCCCAGGGGAGGATCGTTGCCGCAGGCTCGTTGGTTCACCTCGAAGGTCATCGCCCAGCCAGGACGGAAGCCGAGGAAAGGTGCCTCCGGGACCTCCACCGCATCTACATCGAAGGGCGCTTCAATCCTCCCTCAAAGGAGGAAGGCCTCTCTCGCCTCGCACAGGACCGGACCATGGCCGAGCGCATGTTCCAAGCTGCTCTCGATGAGGGGACCCTCGTCGAGGTCAAACCAGGAATGGTCTTCTCTTCGGAAGCCCTGGCGGAGGTCCAAACAATTGTCCTCCGTTACATCCAGGAGCACGGAGGGATTACCGTCGGAACCCTCCGTGATCTCCTAGGGACGAGCCGGAAGTATGCCCTTGCGGTCCTGGAGTACTTTGATGAGGTAGGCCTCACGAAGCGAATCGGGGATCGGCGGATCGCCGTTCGCCGTTGATCGTCATGGGCCTGCTCACTCCTCAGGTTTTTCCTCTGGAGCCGGCTTCGCTCGTGCAACCGCCCTCGGGCGAACCCTGCGCACAACACGCCTGCGGGCTGCTCTTGCTCTCCTCCGCCGTACCACCCGGCGCCGCGCCACACGCCGGACTGGTGCTAGCAACGATCGACCTTTTGTCAGTGCGCCGTGGTAGCGTGTCGCATCTTGAGAAACCTGTTTCAATCGCTGGATGAGTGTGGCGAGCGCTTCTGCGTTGTTCTCCAACCACAACTTCCGGATGGACATCTCAAGGGTCACAAGGGAGTTCTCAAGTTCTTTGTCTGTGACTTTCGCTCGTGCCATACTCCGTTCACCTCCTCAGCGTTCTGCTTAGCTGCTTCATTCCACATCACATCCCTCTCTTCCTCGTTTTCCATGGAACATTCGCAAATGAATGCTCCATACGATCCAAGATTATCATAACACATCGAGGGGCTCCCAGAAGGTGTCGCCTGTTCTTGGGACGAAATGAGACCTTGGATGATTAGCGCGTGGAGGTAGTACGATGTCCTATCGCATGGGTGCGCATCGTTTAGCCCAGGCGTTGAAACGAGAAGGAGTGGATTGCCTCTTCACCCTCTGTGGTGGGCACATCATGCCAATCTACGATGCCTGTCTCGATGAGGGGATTCGTATCATCGACGTGCGCCACGAGCAAGCCGCTGCGTTCGCGGCGGACGCCTGGGGGCGGATGGAGCGACGCCCCGGTGTCGCCGTGGTCACCGCGGGCCCCGGTATCACGAATGCCGTCACCGCCGTTGCCAACGCGTATAAGGCAGGGACTCCCCTTGTCCTGATCGGGGGGCAGGCCCCCCTCCTCCGCCAGGGGAAGGGGGATCTCCAGGAGCTGGACGCTCTCAGCATCCTGCGACCCATCACCCATTGGGCCGCCAGCGTATGGACCGCCAACCGCATCGCCGAGATGGTGCACACCGCCTTCCACGAGGCGATATCCTGGCGCGGCCCGGTCTTCCTCGAGGTCCCCATGGACGTTCTCCTCGAGCCGGCTGGCGAGGAGCCCTACCAACCGAGGCCAGGGCCATTGCGGCTCCCCGGCGAGCCTTCTCGAGTGAAAGAGGTCGCAGAGCTCTTGGCAACCGCGGAGCGGCCTGTGCTCATCGGAGGAAGCGATCTCTATTGGTCGGAAGCAGAGGAAAGTCTCGCCCGCTTCTTGGAAATCTTCCCCCTTCCTGTCTATCTCAACGCGATGGGGCGAGGGATGCTTGCGCCAGACCACCCCTGCTTTTTCTCCCTCTCCAGGGGGTGGGCCCTGCGGGAAGCCGACGTCGCCCTCGTCATCGGGACGCCCATGGACTTTCGCCTGAACTTCGGCCGTGCCTTCGGGGAGAAGACCAAGATCGTGCAGGTGGATCGGGATCCAGAGAACATTGGGCAGAACCGGGAGGTTGCCATTGGGATCTGGGCAGATTCCGGTCCTTTCCTCGACCTCCTGGCAGAGCAGGTATCGAAGATCCTCCACCATCGCAACAGCCATTCCTGGTTGGAGGCTGTGCGGCAGGTCGAAGAGCAGCGGCGTCGGGAAAGAATCCCGCTGGAGGAATCCGATGCGATCCCCATCCACCCCCTTCGCCTGGCCAGGGAGCTGGCGAATTTCTGCAGCGAGAACACGATCTTCGTTGGGGACGGCGGGGACATCGTATCCATCGCAGCGACGGTGATCCACCCGCACCGGCCAGGACACTGGCTCGATCCGGGCCCGATGGGTACGCTTGGAATAGGGGTCCCCTTCGCCATCGCCGCGAAAATCTCCAGGCCAGAAAAAGAGGTGGTCGCGCTCTTCGGCGATGGCGCGATCGGGTTCACCATCATGGAGTACGATACCGCCGTGCGCCATGGGATCCCCTTCATTGGGATCGTTGGCAATAACGGGCAGTGGGCGCAGATCCGGTATGGCCAGATCAGCATGTTCGGGGAGGAACGCGCCGTCGCCACGAAGCTCGGGGTTGTCCGGTACGAGCAGGTGGTGGAGGCACTGGGAGGCTATGGGGAGTACATCGAGGACCCTCGGGAGATCCGGCCTGCCCTGGAGCGGGCGCGCGAATCCGGTAAGCCTGCCCTGATCAACGTCCGGCTGGATGATACCTATTACAGCGACGCGACGAAACGTCTCTATCGGCTGTGATCCGGTTGTTTGCTCTCGTGTGAGGAGAAGGACAGGGGAGGGGGATGGGGCCTGGTGGTCCTCCCAGTCTTCAAAACTGGTGACGGGCCTGGAGGGTCCGTGGTGGGTTCGATTCCCACACCCCTCCGCCACTTCAGCTCCCTCATCGAGGTCCTCGTGGGATTTCCCTGATAATCCTGGGGAGGAGTAACATGGATCACAAGGCCATTCAGGACTTCTATCCTGACGAGCTGAACCATTGCTACGGGTGCGGGCAGCTCAACGAGCAGGGTCTGAAACTGAGGAGCTACTGGACCGGTGAGGAGGCAGTCGCGCACTTCACCCCTCGCCCGTATCACACTGCCGTTCCGGGATATGTATACGGGGGGCTCATCGCCTCCCTCATCGACTGCCACAGCACGGCCACCGCTTCTGCGGCGAGCTATCACGCCGCTGGGCGATTGATGGGTACAGATCCACCCCTTCGCTTCGTCACGGCATCCCTTCACGTCGATTTCATCCGGCCAACTCCTCTTGGAGCGCCGTTGGAGATCAGGGGGCGGGTGAAGGAGATGAAAGGGCGGAAGGTCGTCGTCGTGGCTACGGTCTCGGCAAGTGGAGAGGTCTGTGCCCAGGGTGAAGTGGTCGTAGTCCAGATCCCCGAGCACATGGTCCCCCGGAGGGCCTAAGCAACAGGAGCTTCCCCCGCGTGGGGTGGCCGAATCCAGTTGAGGATTTTGGCGGGGTGACCTAGGCGACCTCCTTTCGGCTCAGAGGGGCACTATCCTTCTAGGAGGTCGGAGACTCGTAGGAAGACACTCCGTTTGTAGGGATAGCCACAGAGGGTGCAGATCCCAGTGGCGTCCCGCAGGACCATGCCGCAGGCTGGGCAGTGGGTGATCAAGGGGATACCGCACACAGGACAGAATTCCGGGAAACCTCGGGGGTCCCTGGCACTCCACGTGAACGCGCAAGCTGGATCGGGGCACACGGCAAAGAACTCTAGCGACCTCGACATAACCTTCTTGCTCCCGGACTAGCCTCAGGTGGGGGAAAGATCCCTCTCTGCAAACAATCGGCCCGAAGACCGGCGACTTGAACCTCCCGCGGGTTCCAGAAATCCCGAACGTTCCGTTCATGTCCGGTGGTTTTCTTCCGATCATTACAGAAATGAGAGGACCCGGGAGGATGGGGAATGGCGAGCTATCGGAGTCGTCTTCCTGTAAAGGAATTCCAGATCGTCCGCCGGTTCTGCCTGCACAAACCGGGGAATGTCCGGAGATTCCTCGGCCTTTCCTCCAAGGAAGCACAGGCGCTCGATGGCCTCAGCCTCGCCGGTGTCGTGAACACCTCGGATCAGGTCATCTACATCGACCACTGTTTGAGTGAACCCGAGAAAGAATACACGGAGATCCATGAACTCGTGCACGCGCGGCGCCAGATGAACGGGGAGGAGTTACCCGATTACGATCTAGAGGAGATCTACGTAGAGCTGGAGACCGTCGCACGGGCGCGAAGGTCCACATTGCTAAGCCTTTTCCCCAATACCCTCCTCTTCCTCCTCCACGACTACCTCACCGAAGGGGGACGCTTGAAGGCCGATCGCAAGTCGGACCTCGCGAAGATCTACAGGAACATCGAGGCCTTCATCTCCCTCACGCGACCCCGACGGATGGCTTCCCTCCGGTCGTGACTTCCGTAGGAGGACGCTTTTGTATGCCCTCCTCCGGTATGCTATAATTTGGGAAGCTATGGAAAGGAAGTTCTGTATCATCACCTATGGCTGCCAGATGAACGTCCGGGACTCGGAGGCGATGGCCGGGATCCTGGTCCAGATGGGGTATACCCCCACGGAGGACCCGGAGGAGGCCGATGTGATCCTCCTGAACACCTGCACCGTGCGGGAGGGTGCGGAGGAGAGGGCCTACGGACGGATCAACGAACTGCATGCCCTCAAGCGCCGTAAGCCCCATCTCATCATCGGCATGGCTGGATGCATTCCCCAGAAGGACAGAGAGCGCGTCCTCGTGAAGGCCCCACACGTTGACCTCGTGTTCGGTGTCCACAACATCCATCGCCTCCCTGACCTCCTCCAGGAGGCTCGCGAGGGGTGCATGCCTGTTTACGAGGTCTACCAGAGGCCTCCCCAGGATCTGCCCCGTCTCCCTGCGCTCCGGACGAACCGGGTCAGGGCCTACGTGAACATTATCCACGGATGCAACAAGTGGTGTACCTTCTGCATCGTCCCGATCACGCGAGGGCCTGAACGCAGCGTCCCCCCGGAGCAGGTGCTCTCCGAAATCGAGGAGCTCGCTCGGCAGGGCTACAGGGAAGTGACCCTTCTCGGTCAGAACGTGGACTCCTATGGCCACGACCTGAAGCCCAGGGTGGACCTGGCCGATCTCCTCGTCATGGTCCATGACGTGGAGGGAATCCAACGCATCCGGTTCACGACATCCCACCCCAGGGACATGACCCTCAAGCTCATCCAGACGGTGGCCGCCTTGCCCAAGGTGTGTGAACACATCCACCTTCCCGTCCAGTCCGGGGACGACCTGATCCTCTCCCGGATGCGCCGGGGGTACACGGTGGCCCAGTACAAGGAGATCATCTCGGCGATCCGGGAGCACATCCCTGGTGTCAGCGTCACCACGGACGTGATCGTGGGATTCCCCGGAGAAACCGAGGAACAGTTCGAGAATACCCTCCGGCTGCTGGAGGAGGTCCGTTTCGATGCTGTGAACAGCGCCATGTACTCCCCCCGCGAATACACCCGGGCGGCCACCTTCTCTGATCAGGTGGATGAGGAGATCAAGAGGCGCCGCCTGTGGCGCCTGAACTCCCTCCAAGAGCGCATCGCCTGGGAGATCAACCGCCAGCTCGTAGGGACGCGGCAAGAGGTCCTCTTGGAAGGTCCTGGGGAGAAGGGTGGCCTCGTCGGCCGGACCCGTACGAACAAGGTCGTGGTGGTTGAAGAGGGCGGCATCGAGCCAGGGGAAGGGGAGAAGCTGGTCGGGAAGACGGTTGACGTCTTCATCACCGATGCCGGATCCTGGGTGCTCCGCGGTCGCCTCGTCAAAGGATCCCTGGCCGCGCTTCCAGCGTAGCTCGGCCCCCTGCAACGGTCTCAGTAAACGGATAGAAATCGTACTCCACCGTAGCATCAGGAGCTTTCCCTCGTGGCGGCGTCCCCACCAAAACCCGCAGGCGGGTTTTGGTGGGGTGACTTGGTGAGGGCGGGCCAGGGGAGGATTCGGCAGGAAAACCGCGAATTTCCACCTCAGGGCACCCACGGGAGAGGGCCTGAGTTCATCGCAGGAAGGGAGGCGGGAGGTCCGAGGTCGTTGACGGAACGTCTAACCCCCATGCTCGAGCAGTACCGCCGCCTGAAGTCGCGGCACCCTGATGCCCTTCTCCTGTTCCGCCTCGGTGATTTCTACGAGCTCTTCGAGGAGGATGCTCGCATCGCCTCCCGTGAGCTCCAACTCGTGCTCACCTCCCGGTCGTTCAGCAAGGATGTCCGCCTTCCCATGTGCGGCGTCCCCCACCACTCCGTGACCTCCTACATCGCCCGCCTGATCGAGCGGGGGTACAAAGTCGCAGTCGTTGAACAGCTCGAAGACCCCAGGAAGGTCAAGGGCCTCGTGAAGCGGGACATTGTCCGCGTGATCACGCCTGGAACGGTTGTCGAGGAGGAACTACTGAAGGGAGGTCGAGAGAACTTCCTCGTGGCCATCGCCCGCAGGAAGCAGGAGTATGGGCTTGCGTTCGTGGAGCTCTCTACGGGCGAGTTCGCGACCTGCCAGATCACTGGGCCGGGGGCCTGGGACCTCCTGGTAGAGGAACTCCACCGCCTGCGGCCGAGCGAATACCTCCTGCCCGAGGGGTTCAGCCGGGAGGAGAAGGCACGGCAGGCTTTCCTGGAGATCGGTCCCGCGCGTATCTCTCCCCTCGACGAGAGACACTTCGACCCAGACGTCGCCCGCGCCCGCCTCCTGGAGCACTTCGGGGTCGTCTCCCTGGAGGCCTTCGGATGCGAAGGGCTCCCCCTGGCCATTGCCGCGAGCGGGGCGATCCTCCACTACTTGAAGGAGAACCAGCCCTCCGACTCTGCAAGCCTTGCCCACATCCAACGCTTGGTCACCTATTCCCTCGAGGGGTACATGCTCCTCGATGGGATCACCCGGCGAAACCTCGAACTGACCGAGAGCCTCCGGGATGGGAGCGCACGGGGAAGCCTCTTCGATGTGCTGGATCACACCGTCACCCCGATGGGCAGGCGCCTCCTGCTTAGGTGGGTCAACCAGCCCCTCCTCGACCTCTCTCGGATCCGCGAGCGCCTTGACGCCGTAGAGGAGCTCGTTACGAACAACCTGTTCCGGGGAGACCTGCGCGCTGCGCTCGGGGGGATGTCCGACGTAGAGCGCCTGGCTGGCCGCATTGGATTCGGAAACGCCAACGCCAGAGATCTCATCGCCCTCAAACGATCCCTCCTGCGCCTCCCTCGGATCAAGGAGGTGCTCCAGAGGGCTCATGTAGGGCGTCTGGTTTCCCTCTGGGAGGGCCTGGACGACCTCCGCGATGTTTCTCAGGTCATCGAGGAGGCCCTCGTGGAAGACCCTCCCACCCAGCTCACGGAAGGGGGGTTGATCAAGCCTGGGTACAGCGCCGCCCTTGATCACCTTCGGGAGGTGGCCGCCCGGGGGAAGCGTTGGCTGGCAGAGCTGGAAGAGGCCGAGCGCGCGCGTACGGGGATCAAGGGCCTGCGGATCCGGTACAACGAGGTCTTTGGTTTCTTCTTGGAGGTGCCCCGGAGTCAGAGCCATCTCGTCCCTCCGGAGTACGAGCGGCGGGCGACCATCACACACGCCGAGCGCTTCGTCACCCCCGAGCTGCGCGCCAAGGAGGGGGAGATCCTTGGAGCGGAGGAGCGGGTCAAAGACTTGGAGTACGAGCTCTTCGTGGAAGTCCGCTCCAAGGTGGCGCGGGAAGTTGGACGCCTCCAGAAGACAGCGAGGACGTTGGCTGAGCTGGACGTGCTGGCCGCCCTTGCGGAGGCGGCCACGCGGTACGGATATGTGCGGCCCGAGGTAGACGATGGCGACATCATCGAGATTCGAGAGGGGCGCCACCCCGTGGTGGAGCGGTATCTCCCAGATGGAAGGCGGTTCGTCCCCAACGACGCCACCCTCAACCTCAACGACCATCGCCTCCTCATCCTCACGGGGCCGAACATGTCTGGCAAATCGGTGTTCATCCGCCAGGTCGCCCTGATCGTCCTGATGGCCCAGATGGGGAGCTTCGTCCCGGCCTCCCACGCCCGGATCGGTTTGGTGGACCGGATCTTCAGCCGGGTGGGGGCGACGGACGACATCTCCCAGGGGAGGAGCACCTTCCTGGTGGAGATGAGCGAGACCAGTTACATCCTGCACCACGCCACCTCCCGGAGCCTCGTCATCCTCGACGAGGTGGGGAGGGGCACAAGCACCTACGATGGGATCAGCCTCGCCTGGGCGGTGGCGGAGTACCTCCACAACCAGGTGAGGGCAAGGACGCTCTTCGCCACGCATTTCCACGAGCTGACCCTCCTCGCTGGAACGCCGTCCGATCGGGAGGCATGGCCAGGGCAGACGGGGAAGGGGTTTGGCCGGGGACTCCTCCCGCTGAGGGGTGCGCATCTCCCCGGCGCCAGGAACTACACGATGGCGGTGAAGGAGCAGGGGAGCGAGATCGTCTTCCTGTACCAGGTGGTCCCGGGGACCACGGATCGGAGCTACGGGATCCATGTGGCTCGGCTCGCCGGCCTTCCCGCGGCGGTGACCACCCGGGCTGAGGAAATCCTGCATTCGCTGGAGCAGGCGAACGGGGCAACCCCTCCCAGGGAAGAGAGGAGGGGAGTGGTCCCATTCCCACGGCCCGGTGACGTCCGCGCGAAGGTCCTGGACACCCTGGCCCGTGTGGACATTGCATCCACAACGCCTCTGGATGCGCTGAACCTCCTGTACCAGCTGCAACAGCAGGTTCGGGAGGCGAGGGTTCTGGGAGTCGAACGCATCGGGAGAGGTAGGGGTCCTCACCAAGATCTCCCAGGAGATTTTGGTGAGGTGGCGCCGCGATGACCATCCGCATCCTGGACCGTTCCGTGGTGGAGCGCATCGCCGCGGGAGAGGTCATCGAACGCCCAGCTTCGGTTGTCAAAGAACTGATCGAGAACGCCCTCGACGCCGCTAGCTCGGCCATCCACGTAGAGATCCTCGATGGTGGCCTCACCTTCATCCGGGTCAGCGATAACGGGTGCGGGATGACCGCGGAAGACGCGGTACTGGCCCTAGAGAGGTTCGCTACGAGCAAGATCTCCACGGGAGAGGACCTGTCCAGGATCCGCACGTTGGGGTTCCGGGGAGAGGCCCTGCCCAGTATCGCTGCCGTAAGCCGACTGGAGCTCGTGACGCGGGCTCCCGGTTCGCCGGAGGGACGACGTGTGGTAGCGGAGGGAGGGGAGGTCGCTGTCGAGGTGGCAGCGAGCCCTGTGGGGACCAGTGTCACCGTGCGGGACCTCTTCTACAACACCCCAGCGCGCCGTAAGTTCCTCAAGTCCCCCCTTAGGGAGGCGGAGCTCGTCCAGAGAACGGTCCTCCGCTATGCCCTGGCCTACCCCCATGTTTCCTTTCGTCTCACCGTCGACAGGAGGGAGAGCTTAGCAGTCCCGCAGGGGAAATTGCTGGACCGGATCACTGCCCTGTGGGGGAGGGAGGTTGCAGCGGAGATGGTGGAAGTAGAGTGGGAGGGGGCAGACCTCCACGTGTGGGGGTATGTCAGCCGTCCTACCATCGCCAGGGCGAGCCGCGAGTACCAGCATTTCTTCGTGAATGGCCGCCCCGTCCGGCCGGGATTCCTCTCCGTGGCCATTGAACGTTCCTACCAAGGTCTCCTCCCTCCAGGCAGGCATCCTCTGGTGGTGCTGTCCCTCACGATCCACCCCTCCCTTGTGGATGTCAACGTCCACCCCCAGAAGGCGGAGATCCGTTTCGTCCAGGAGAGATCGGTCTACTGGGCGGTTGCACAGGCTGTTGGGAAAGCACTCTCTGGCTTCCCCTCCTCTCTCGAGGTTCCCCCGCCGCGTTGGCCTTTCCCTGAGGTGGAGCAGGAGGTCCGGGAGGGACGTGCGCCCTCCTTCGGAGGACTCCGCGCCTTGGGACAGCTCCACCACACCTATATCCTCGCCATCGACCCCCAAGGACTTTGGATCATCGACCAGCATGCTGCCCACGAACAAGTCCTGTTCGAGCGGATCCTCAGGTCTCCTTGCCCCATACCAATTACCCCGCCAGCCAGCATCCAGGTCCTTCCGAGGGAAGGGGAGGTCCTGCGTGCCTCCCTGGAACTCCTGGAAGCGGTCGGTATGGAGGTGGAGCCCTTCGGAGGCCAGACCTTCCTTGTGCGCTCCGTCCCCGAGGTCGCCAGGTCCTTGGTCCTGAGCGATCTCCTGCACGAGATCGGTGGCGTGCTAGAACGCCACAAGGGCGATGCCTTTGAACATCTCCGGGAGCAGGTCGCCATGAAAGTTGCGTGCATGGCTGCCTACAAGGGTGGAGATCTCCTCACCGTTGAACAGATGCAGGTCCTCCTCGACGAGCTCCAGGCGGCCTGGTCCCCCGCGACCTGCCCACACGGCCGGCCCACCTTCGTGATCCTCTCCCTGGAGGAGGTGGAACGGAGGTTCCTGCGGAGATGATCCCTCCTGGTCCTTTGGTCGTCATCTGTGGCCCCACGGCGGTTGGGAAGACCGCTGCGAGCGTCGAGGTTGCCAAGGCCGTCGGGGGAGAGATTATCTGCGCAGACTCCAGGACGGTCTACCGATACATGGACATCGGGACCGCGAAACCCACAGAGGAGCAACGTCGAGAGGTCCCTCATCACCTCCTCGACGTTGTCGAGCCCTCTGAGGTCTTCACCGTCGTGCAGTTTCGGGACCTCGCCGAGGCGGCTATCCGGGACATCCACGGGAGGGGGAGGATCCCCCTCCTCGTTGGAGGGACGGGCCTTTACATCCGGGCGGTGGTCGATGGCTTGACGATCCCCATGGTTCCTCCGAACTGGGAATTTCGAGCGCGCCTTGAGGAGGAGGCAAAGAGGCTCGGGCCGCAAGCCCTACACCGCCGGCTTGCAGAGGTCGACCCAGTTTCCGCGCAGCGCATTCCCCCAGGGAACGTCCGGAGGGTCATCCGAGCTTTGGAGGTATACGAGGTCACAGGCCGTCCGATCTCCTCCTTACAGTCCCGCATTGGTTCTCCCTACTCCGTTACAATGGTCGGCCTGACCATGGACCGGCCAAAGCTCTATGCGCGCATTGCGGCCAGGGTTCACGAGCAGATCCGCCAGGGGCTCATAGAGGAGGTCCGAAGCCTCCTCGCCCGGGGGTACTCACGGGACCTTCCCGCCATGCAGGGCCTCGGATACAAGGAGATCGCTGGATACCTGGAAGGGGAGTATCCCCTGGAGGAGGCGATCCGCAGGGTGATCGTGAACACCCGTCGCTACGCCAAGCGGCAGTTCACTTGGTTCCTCCGGGAGCCCAGGATCCAGTGGATCGACGTCGACGATCTTCCCCCCGCCGAGGTGGCGAGGAAGATCCTCGAAGTCCTGGGGAAGTTGGAGAGCGAGGCGAGAGTGTGGTACCATAAGGCAAAATGAGCGGAGGATCCGCGAACCCCGAAGCCCTGTCAGGAGGAGGGTACAGGTATGGAATCCAAGAGGCTGCAGCGAGTGCCCAGCTACTTGTTCAGCGATCTGGATCGGAAACAGGAGGCCCTGCAGGCCCAGGGGATTGACGTGATCAACTTGGGGGTAGGGGATCCCGATCTCCCCCCGCCCCCTCACGTGGTGGAAGCCCTTCAGGAGGCGCTCAAAGACCCTGCGAACCATCGCTACCCACCCTACGCGGGGACGAGGGAGTTCCGGGAAGCGGCCGCGCAGTGGTTCCACCGGAGGTTCGGAGTACACCTGGACCCGGACCGCGAGGTGCTCGTCCTGATTGGCTCCAAGGAGGGGCTTGCGCATCTCCCCTGGGCCCTCATCGACCCAGGAGACATCGTGCTCGTGCCCGACCCAGGCTATCCCGTCTACAAGACGGCGGTGCTGCTCGCGGATGGGGAGCCCTACCCCGTCCCTTTGGACCCCCAGCGCGGCTTCCTCCCCGACTTAGAGAGCATTCCCCCGGGGGTTGCACGGAGGGCGAAACTCTTCTTCCTGAATTATCCAAACAATCCAACAGCTGGCACAGCGAGTAGAGAGTTCTATGCGGATCTCGTGAAGTATGCGCAAGATTATGGTATTATTCTTGTACAAGACAACTCATACTCAGAGATCGCTTATGACGGGTACAGACCCCCAAGTCTCCTGGAGATCGATGGGGCCAAGGAGGTGGGGGTTGAGTTCCACTCCCTCTCCAAGACATACTGTATTACGGGGTGGCGTATCGGCTTCGTCGTAGGGAACGCCGAGGTTGTGGCAGCGCTCGGGAAGCTCAAGACGAACCTGGACTCGGGGGTGTTCCGGGCGATCCAACAGGCGGGGACCGTGGCTCTCACGGGGCCACAGGACGGGGTCCTCGAGCGAGTGGAGGTCTTTCGCCGGCGGAGGGACATGGTGGTACAACGTCTCCGGGAGCTGGGGTGGGAGGTGCCCCTCCCGAAGGCAACTTTCTATATCTGGCTCCCCACCCCCGACGGTTCTTCTTCCAAGGAGTTCACGGAGACAGTCCTGGAGCGAACTGGGGTCGTGGTCACCCCGGGAAGCGGATATGGGGAGAGGGGAGAGGGGTATGTCCGCCTCTCCATCACAGTGCCCGATGCCCGTCTCGAGGAAGCTGTGAACCGCATCACAGAGGCATTCGGGAAGGGAACCTAAGTCACCCGACACGGGGAAAGCTCCACATGCCACCGTGAAACGGGGTGAGATGAGGTCAAAGGAACAAGGGGAGATGGGAAAGCTGGAGAGGATCCACGGGTTGACGAGAGGGATCAAAGAGGAGCACCAGAAGGCTCTGGAAGCTCTGCAAGGGTTTACCATCCCGGCCACTGTCATCTGTACCCCAGAGCTCGCAGGAGAGATTGCCCACCTGAGCCACGTCCTCGGGAGAGAGGTAGGGGTCCTCGTGGACCGTCACGGTCACGTCCGGGAGATCGTGATCGGGCGCCGGTGGAAGCCCTGGCTCGAAGAGATGCTGCCTCGAACCGGAACCCAGCCCCTCGCCGGACTCCGTCTCATTGAAGCCCATCCCACTCAGGACGGGAGGCCTACCGAAGCTGACTGCCGACTCCTCTTCGATGCAGGCCTGGACCTCCTCATTACCCTTGGATCTACGGGAGGGTCGCCCACGGAGGCATGGATCGCCACCCTCGCGGCGAGGAATGGCCGCCTCACCGTTCACGAGGAGGGCCCTTACACCCTGGACACCCTTGCGCACCTCGACCTTGCCTATCGCCTCCGGTCCGCCGAGGAGGCCCTTCGTTCCACGCTACTCAGGCCCATCCGACCTCCCGCAGCGGAGCGGGCGATCCTCGTGGCCATTCAGAGGAGCGGGGAGACAGGGTGGGAGGTGGAAGACTCCTTAGAGGAGCTGACCCGGCTTGCGGAGACGGCGGGCGCTCAGGTCGTCGGGGTGGTCACCCAGCAACGCAAGAGCCCTGACCCAGCCACGTTCATCGGTCGTGGGAAGGTCCAGGATCTCCTCCGTTTGAGCGATGAGAGGGAAGCACACCTCGTGATCTTCGATGACGAACTCACCCCGGCGCAACAGCGGAACCTGGAGCAGGAGCTTGGGCTCAAGGTCATCGACCGGACCGCGCTCGTCCTGGATATCTTCGCCCGCAGGGCGCGGACCCGGGAGGGGCGTTTGCAGGTGGAGCTGGCCCAGTTGCAGTACATGTTGCCACGGCTGGCAGGGCGGGGGGTTTGGCTGTCCCGGCTCGGGGGTGGGATTGGAACCCGGGGACCAGGGGAGACGAAGCTGGAGGTGGATCGAAGGCACATCCGGCGCCGGATCACCGACCTGAAGAAGGAGATCGAGGAGATCAGCCGGCATCGGCGCCTCCACAGGGAGGCGAGGAGAGAAGCGGTACTCCCAGTGGTCGCCCTCGTCGGGTATACCAATGCTGGGAAGTCAACCCTCCTGAACGCCTTGACCAATGCGAACACCTTCGTGGAGGACAAGCTCTTCGCCACACTTGACCCCGTCGTCCGGAAGGCTGTCCTCCCTGACGGGCGGCCGGTCCTGTTCGTAGACACTGTTGGGTTCATCCGGAGGCTCCCCACGCAACTCGTCGCTGCCTTCCGTGCAACCCTCGAGGAGGTCGTTGAAGCTACCCTCCTCGTCCATGTCGTGGATGCAATCCACCCGCGCAGGCTGGAGCAGGTCCAGGTGGTCAACGAGATCCTGGAGGAGCTAGGAGCCTCAGGGAAACCGATGGTGTACGCGCTCAACAAGACCGACGCGCTCCCTCCCAGGGAAGTCCAGAGGCTCCAGATGGAGATCCCCGATGGGGTCCCGATCTCTGCGTTATACCGCAGAGGCCTGGGAGATCTCCTCACACGCATCTCAGAACGCCTTCCCGATCGCCCGGAGCGGATCTCTCTGCGCATTCCCTATGCGAAGGCGGGGCTCCTTGCGGAGATCCGGGAGCGGGGGAGAGTCCTGGCACAGGAGTTCAAGGAAGAGTGGATCGAGGTAGAAGCAGACGTCCCCCCGGCCACAGCAAACCATCTCAGGGCTTCCCTACGGGACGCAGCCCACTAGAGCAGGTACCTCCGTGCACGGGGACTGTAACCGTCCCAAAGTTGTAGAGGTCCCTCAGTGCAAGCGCCGGATGAGCGCGACGGCCTTCCCGAGGATGACGACGTCCCGGACGAGAATAGGCTCCATCGCAGGGTTCTCTGGTTGCAAGCGGATGTACTCCCGCTCCTTGTAGAACCGTTTGACCGTCGCTTCGTCCTCCAGCAGGGCCACGACGATGTCACCGTTTTCGGCTGTCTGCTGCCTGCGCACGAGGAGAAGGTCGCCGTCATAGATCCCGGCGCCGATCATGCTATCCCCCCGGACGCGGAGCAGGAAAACCTCCTCACCCCGGACGAAATCCCAGGGGAGGGGGAAAACATCTTCGATGTTCTCCACGGCCAGGATGGGTTGCCCTGCCGTGACCCGGCCAATGATGGGGACCGGGACGACCCGCTTCATCGGGAGACTCGTCTCGTCACGGAGGATCTCAATGGCCCGGGGTTTGGTGGGGTCTCGGTGAATGTACCCCTTCTTCTCCAACGCGGAGAGGTGACTGTGGACTGTAGAGCTGCTGGTCAGCCCGAGGGCGCGTCCAATCTCCCGCACCGACGGTGGATAGCCCCGGCTCCGCGTGTACTCCTGGATATAGCTGAGGATCTCACGCTGGCGTTTCGTCAGGGCCTTGCTCATGGAAAGCCCTCCTCCCGAATCATCGCTGGGCAAATTATACCACAACTCCGGTCGTTTGGCAAACATCTGTTCGTGGAAGAACTTAATTCGCATAATGTTTATTATGTAAACTAGATCAGGCGCGGACATCGGGTAGAATGATTCTGGAATGGTCAGAGCATGGATCGGCACCTCCGGCTACAACTATACGCATTGGGAAGGAGTCTTCTACCCTGAAGGCCTTCCGGCGCGAAAGTGGCTGTCCTACTACGCCCAGGTGTTTCCCACCGTCGAGCTCAACGTCACCTTCTACCGGCTCCCCCAGAAGAAGACCTTCGAGACTTGGGCGAAGACGGCTCCTGAAGGGTTCGCCTTCGTCCTCAAGGGGAGCCGCTTCATCACCCACATCAAGCGGCTCAAGGATGCGGAGGGCTCCATCCGAATCCTGTTCGACCAGTCCTCCCCCTTAGCGGAGAAGATCGCCGCCGTCCTCTGGCAGCTCCCCCCGCGCTTCCGGGTCGACCTGCAACGCCTGAAAGCCTTCCTGCGCGCGCTGCAAGAGTCCCCCCTGGCCCGCCGCTACCGTCATGCATTCGAGTTCCGTGACCGGACGTGGTTCTGCGATGACGTCTACGACATCCTCCAGGAGCACGATGCGGCTATCGTCCTCGCAGACTGGCCGTTCCAGGTCCTTGCTCATGGGATGAGGGTCCAGGACATCGACCGGGAGGCCATCGAGGTCCCTCTCACCGCAAACTTCGTCTATCTCCGCCGCCATGGGCCAGGAGCCCTGTTCAGCAGCAACTACCCCGAGAGGATGATCCGTTCCGATGCGGAGGCGATCCGGAAGTGGCTCACCGAGGGCCGGGAGGTCTATTGCTTCTACAACAATGATGTCGCCGGGTATGCCGTCAAGAATGCCCTCCGCCTCCGGGAGCTCGTCGCGCAGGGGGAGCATTACCCTGCTTGACGGAGCGCCTCCCGCGCCGCGTCCACCGTGCGGTCGATCTCCTCCTCGGTGTGGGCGAGGGAGACGAACCACGCCTCGAACTGGGAGGGAGGGATGTACACTCCCCTCTCCAGCATTGCCCAGAAGAAGCGGCTGAACCGCTGTCTGTCCGACCTGTTCGCGTCGTCAAAGTTCTCGACGGGCCCTTCCGTGAAGAAGAGGGTGAGCATGGACCCGACCCTGTTCACCGTCACAGGGACGCCCGCCTCTTCGGCCGCTTCCTGCAATCCTTCTGCCAGCCGCGCGCCCAATTCCTCCAGACGGTCGTAAGGGTTCCGATCCCGGAGGATGCGCAACGTGGTCACCCCGCACGCCATGGCCACAGGGTTCCCGGAGAGCGTCCCCGCCTGGTACACTGGCCCGAGGGGGGCTACCAGCCGCATGATCTCCCTGGGCCCTCCGAAGGCGCCCACGGGGAAGCCGCCGCCGATGATTTTCCCGAGACAGGTGAGGTCGGGAAGCACTCCGTAGAGGGCCTGCGCGCCACCATAGCGCACACGAAAGCCCGTGATCACCTCGTCGAAGATCAGCAGCGCGCCGGCCTCCCTGGTGAGCTTCCGCAACCCTTCGAGGAACCCCGGCCTTGGGGGAACGACGCCCATGTTCCCGGCGATGGGCTCGACAATCACGGCGGCGATACGCTCCCCATGGTCCTGGAAAACCTGTTCCACCGCCTCCAGATCGTTGTAGGGGAGAGTCAGCGTGGTCTCAGCAATCGCCTGGGGGATGCCCGGCCGGGTGGTGATCCCCAGGGTGGCGATCCCAGAACCTCCCTGGACAATGAGCCCGTCAGAATGCCCGTGATAGCCCCCGGCGAATTTCACCACGAGATCCCTGTCGGTATATGCGCGCGCCAGCCGGACGGCGCTCATCACTGCCTCCGTGCCGGAATTGACCATGCGCACCATCTCTACGGAGGGGAGGGCATCTACGATGAGCTGGGCGAGGTCAACTTCCCAGGGGGAAGGAGCGCCGAAGCTGCTCCCCAACCGGAGAACCTGGGAGGCGATCTCTACGACCTCCTGGTGCGCATGGCCAAGGATCAGGGGCCCCCAGGAACAGACGTAGTCGATGAGCCTATTCCCGTCCACGTCCACGAGATAGGCTCCCTCCCCTCGAGCGATGAAGAGCGGGGTCCCGCCGACGGCCTGGAACGCCCGCACGGGGCTGTTGACTCCTCCCGGGAGGAGGTTGCATGCTTTGGCGTACAGCTCCTTGGACCGGTGCTGATTCACCCCTCTCCACCTCCCCCGGCAAGGATCCTGGCCACGTCTTCCTGGAAGGGGAAGCTCCCTGGCTCGTAGGCACAGAACGGATCTTCGTCCAGGGGATCTGCGAGGACCCCGAAGGCCCTGGACCGGGACCCGCCGCACACCGTACGGAACTCGCACCTCCCGCACCGTCCCCGGAGCTGGTTGGGGTCCCGCAGAGACCGGAACAGCGGGGAGGTCCTGTACAGTTCCCCCAGCGGGGTCGAGCGGACGTTCCCGACGGCAAGGGGCAGGAACCCGCTCGGGAACACATTCCCCAGGTGGTTGATGAACACAAACCCCTTCCCCGCATTGACGTCCAGGGGTGGACGCCGCATCTTGCCTGGGCCCTCCCCTCCCCCAGGGAGGTGGACTCGCCCGCGCAGCCTGCGGTACGTGGGCCCAAGGGGCAGGATCTCCTCAGGGGGGATCCCGCGCTGCTCCAGGATCGTCCGCTGGACTACCACCCGCTTGTAGTGGTGGCCCTCTGTGGTCTTCACAGGGAGGACCTTGGAGACGTCGTAGAGGAAGTGCATGACGTCTTCGAACTCCTGCGGGGAAAGCTGGGGGAGCCCTTTCCCCCTGCCCGTGGGGACCAGGAAGAAGACGCTCCACGTCATCACCCCCCTGCTCCGCACCAGCTCGAAGATATTGGGGAGGTCCTCCAGGTTGTGGGGGGTGACGGTCGTGTTGATCTGAACCTTCAACCCGCAGGACTGCGCGGCCTCCCAACCCCTCAGGGTCCAACGATAGACCCCCTCCACCCTGCGGAAACCATCGTGGATCGCTGGGGTCGAGCCGTCGATGCTGAAGGAGATCGCCACGGCCCCCGCCTCCCTAAGCCTTCGGATGTTCTCAGGCGTCAGCGTAGGCGTCCCCGAGGGGGAAACGGATACAGGGAGCCCCTTCTCCGCCCCGTAACGGACGAGGTCAAAGAGGTCCTCCCGCTTGAACGGATCCCCTCCTGTGAGGATGAACAGGGGCGGTGGGGGGATGAACTCGGCGACTTGGTCGATGAGCCTGTACCCCTCCTCGGTATCCAGCTCCCCCGGCTCCCGCTCGGGGATCGCGGAGGCGCGGCAGTGGACACAGGCGAGATCGCACGCTCGCGTGACCTCCCAGATCACCAGGAACGGACGCTGGTTGAGGTCATAGGAAGGATGGCGGATCGTCCGCACCCGCGAGGCTTCCATCTCTTAGCTCCCTTCCCTGATCCAGTTTGCGGCAGCCTTGGCGAAGTACGTGAGGATCAAATCTGCTCCCGCCCGCTTGATGGCTGTGAGGAGCTCCAGGGCGACCGCCCGCTCGTCCACCCACCCCTGCAGGGCCGCTGCTTTGATCATGGCGTACTCCCCGCTCACGTTGTACGCCGCGGTCGGCATCAGGAACCTCTCTTTCACCTTTGCGAGGATGTCCAGGTTCGGGAGGGCAGGCTTGACCATGACGATGTCCGCCCCCTCCTCGATGTCCAGGGCGACCTCCCGGATCGCCTCGTCGCGATTGGCGACGTCCATCTGGTAGGAGCGGCGGTCCCCGAACCTCGGCGCCGACTCTGCGGCCTCCCGGAAGGGCCCGTATAAGGAGGAGGCGTACTTGGCCGCGTATGCGAGGATGGCGACATCTTGGTAGCCCGCTCCATCCAGGGCTTCGCGGATGGCCCGGACCTGACCATCCATCATCCCCGAGGGGGCGATGATGTCCGCTCCAGCAGCAGCCTGGCTGACGGCGATCTCCCGGTAGCGGTCAAGGGTCCTGTCGTTGTCCACCATCTCGTTGCGAACAATCCCACAGTGGCCATGGGAGGTATACTCGCACATGCACAGGTCGGTGATCAGGAGGAGCCTGTCGCCGTACTCCTCCCGGATGCGTCGGAGTGCCCTCTGGACGATCCCGTCTGGATCGCTCGCGCTGCTCCCCTCCGGGTCCTTGTGGGAGGGGATGCCGAAGAGGATCACAGCCGGCACGCCGGCTTCCACGAGTTCGCCACACTCCCGCACCAGGCTGTCCAGGGTGTGCTGGTACTGACCTGGCATCGCTGCGATGGGCTCCGGCTCGGGGATCCCTTCCTTTACGAACAGGGGAGCGACGAGGTCGGAGACCTCGAGCCTGGTCTCCTGGACCATCCTCCGGAGCAAGGGGCTGCGGCGCAACCGCCGCATCCTGACCACTGGGAATCCCATCTTCCTCCCTCCCAACGCGACGTTCGATCACCTGGAACACGGGCGAACGGTCCCAAATCCTTCACTGCGCACAGAACGAGTCCCTCGCTACGCTCTCCACGAGGGCGTTCACGAGGCCCTCGACGGTATACTCCCTGGCAACGACATCTACGCGGATCCCCAAATCCCTGGCCGCTTCTGCTGTTACCGGCCCGATACAGGCGACGACCACTCGGGACAGGGCGTCGACTGCCCCCTCCCCTACCATGGCCAGGAAGTTCCGGACGGTGGAGGGACTGGTGAACGTGATCGCGTTGACCTCTCCCTGGGTGAGCAATGCCCTGAGTGCTTGACCGTTCTCCGTATCAGGAACAGTCCGGTAGGCAGGGACGACGTCCACTTCCGCCCCAAGGGTTCGCAGGCTCTTCGGGAGGATGTCCCTTGCCTCCTCAGCCCTGGGTAGGAGAACCCTCTTCCCGCGGATGTCGAGGCTGGAAAACGCCTCCACAAGGCCTTCAGCGCGGTACTCCTGGGGGGAGAGGGAAACCTGAATCCCCCGTTCCTCGAGGGCTTCCCGGGTTGCAGGGCCAATCGCCGCGACTTCCACCAGTCCCAGATCACTTGGTTCCATGCCAAGAGCCGCCATCCGGTCCAGCACAGCACGAACACCGTTCGCACTGGTAAAGACGGCCCAGTGATAGGAGTGGAGGTTCTGGAGCGCTCGGTCCAGCTTTTCAAAGCTTCGGGGCGAGACGATCCGGATGGTAGGGTAGATCAGGCATTCAGCGCCCAGCTCCTGCAGACGGCGGACGAGTTCTTCCGCTTGGTCCCGAGGTCTTGTCACGATCACTTTCCAGCCGGAGAGAGGCCTTTGCAACCTTTCCTCCCTACCCTTCCCGCTCGGAAGGATGCCTAGGATGCCCCATGGCTCCTTGCGCTCAGCTGCTGGCTCAGCAAATGGGCAGCCTCTTCAGGGGAGGATGCGTGAACACTCCCCCGAAGGATGTGCCCCCTCGAGATCCCGACCATCCCTTGCAGGAAGATGGTCCCTCCGACAAGGGTGGCGTAGGCAGCTACGGGGACCCGACAACCTCCCCCGAGGGCGCGGAGGAACTCCCTCTCCGCAAGGACTGCCTTCCTGGTGGGGGGATGATCGAGGGGTGCGACGAGTTCGAGGGCAAATGGATCGTCCCCCCGCACTTCGACCGCAAGAGCTCCCTGGCCGGGGGCGGGGAGCATCACCTCGAGGGGAAGAACCTCCGTGACCTCATGGGCCCGGCCCAGCCGGTGCAACCCGGCGCTGGCCAGGACAATGGCGTCACAATCGCCTCGGGAGAGCTTCTTGAGACGGGTATCGACGTTCCCTCGGATCCCTTCGATGGTCAGGTCCGGTCGGAAGGCAAGGAGCTGGACTGCCCGGCGCTCGCTGGTCGTCCCAACCCGTGCTCCCTGGGGGAGGGACGCTAGGGTGTGTCCCCCTCTGGAGATGAGCGCGTCCCTTGGGTCCTCCCGGGGAGGGATCGCCCCAATGACCAACCCCGGAGGTTGCTCTGTGGGAAGGTCTTTGAGGCTGTGGACTGCGACATCGATCTCCCCGGCCAGGAGCGCTTCCTCCAGCTCCCTGGTAAAGACCCCGGGCCAAGCACCGATGTTCCCCCGGTCTCCCGAAGTCGTCACGACGACTTCGTCGAAGGCCAGGCCAGGGCGCATACGGGAGAGCTGCTCGATGACCCACTGCGTCTGAGCCCTGGCGAGGGCGCTCCCGCGGGTACCTACACGGATCCTACGCATGAGCCCACGTCCCTTTCCCCACTCCCTGCTTCCGGGCCCTGGCCTGCGTAACCTCCATATGGAGGGGTTCCGAGATCCTGCTCCGCTCCTGTCCATCTAGCCCGAAGAGTTCCCTGGCAACCTGGAGGGAGATTCCTTCACCGCGTGCTGCTTGCCGCTTCAGGGAGACAACGGGAACGTGGAGGAGTTTCTTCACCAGCGCGGAGGTCATCGCCTCCAGGACCTCCCGATCCCGCTCCGTAATGTGCCCGAGGCGTCGGATCGCCTTTTGCAGCTCCGCAGCGCGGATGGCCTCAGCGCGGGCGTACAGTTCCGCGATGGTCGGGGCCACCTGGCGCGTCCGGAGCCAGCGGCCGAACTTCTCCACTTCTTCGGCGATGATCCCCTCTGCTTTAGGGATATCCTCTAGCCCGTCCCGGACCCGCTCGTGGACGATCCCTTGGAGGTCTTCCAGGTCATAGAGGTGGACGTTGGGGAGCTCCCGGGCTCTTGGGTCGACATCCCGCGGGACGGCGATGTCAATGAGGAGGAGAGGGCGGTCACGGCGTTCTGAGGCCTCCTTGAGGAGGTCGAGCGTGAGCACGGGATGGGGGGCTGCCGTAGAGGTGATGACGATATCGACCTCCCCGAAGGTGTTGGGCAGATCCTGGTACGCGACCGCTCGTCCCCTGTACCGGTGGGCGACTGTTGACGCCCTCTCGAACGTGCGGCTGACCACAACGATCCTCCCCGCCCCGTGCCTGAGGAGCGCCTGGAGGACTAACTCCCCCGCCTCCCCGGTTCCGATGACGAGGACCGCGCGGTCCCGGAGATCCCCAAAGATCCTCTCAGCGACCTCCACTGCGACGGAGCTGATGGACCTCCCATGGCCGCCCACGCGCGTCTCCCTGCGGACCCGGGCTCCAACCCGGACGGCCTGGCGGAACAGGGCGGATAGGTAGGCCCTTGCGGTCCCCGCCGCCGAGGCCTGTTTCAGCGCATCCCGGACTTGCCCGAGGACCTGGTCCTCCCCGATCACCATCGAGTCGAGGCCGGAGGCGACGGTGAACAGGTATCTCACGGCGTCTAGGCCCATCAGGCGAAATCCGTGTCTCTCGAGGAATCCGGATGGAAGATCCCGGGAGTTCTCGAGGAACCCGACGAGGGAGGAAAAGCCTTTGGCTGCATCGAGCGTGGCAGCATAGAGCTCCGTGCGGTGGCAGGTGGTGAGGAGGACCCCCTCCTCGATGCCTTCCTGCCGGGAGAGCCGGAGCAGTGCCTCGGGGATCTCGCCAGGAGGGAAGGCCACGCGCTCCAAGACCTCCAGAGGAGCGGATCGATGGCTCACGCCAACGGCGATGATCTCCATGGCCCTGAACCCGCTCGGGTTCACCCTCTCCTCCCCTCCTCGTATCCTTCCATGAGAACGACGAGGATCCGGTCCATGAACCGGTCGAGCCGGCGCAACCACTGGACTTGGCTCTCGGGGCTCGCCTCTTTCCGCTTGGCCACGACCTCGGTGAGGAGCCTCTTGATGAACAGGAAGCTCTCGGCCGCCTCCTGGGCCAATAGGTTCTTCCTCCCGGCGAGCCAGCCGATGCTCCGTCCGGCTGACATCCCTTCCTCGAGGTAGTGTCGCTGCCGGGGGCCGCCCCGCAAGTACCTCAGCAACGCCCGCAGGAGCTGCCGCCCGAGCACCCGCATTTGATGCTTGGCTTCCTCATCGAAGGCGTCATACCACCTACGGGTTACGTACCACTCCCGCACAGGCTCCACCAGGAGATGGTTCCCGGTCCGTTCGATCTCCTCCACGATGGGTACGACGCGCCGCTGGGGCTGTGACTGGGCAAGCAGTGCCTCGACCTGCTCCCGGGAGAACCGCCGGTGCCCGCCTGGGGTCCGGAAAGCCTGGATCTTCCCCGCATCAGCCCAGTGGCGGAGGGTGCTGGGGTCGACCCCGAGGAGGAGGCTGGCTTCACGCAGGGTCAGCCATTCGGAACGCTCGGTCGCTCTGCTCCCTTTCCCGCCAGATCCGTCCATCCCAAGTGGATCCTCCTGCGAACTCCCTCCATGGGGACGTGTACGGCAAGAATCTATGAAATCCTTCTAGAAACTATGGAAATCTAGAAAAGCAATCCCGCCTCTCAGCATAGCCCTATCCCTGCCCAAAGGGTATCGGGCACTGTACCGATTTTCCATCAGGCTACAGGCGGAGTCGGGGATGAGGCCAGGGAGGGGCATGGCATCCAGAATGAAGCAAGGGGAGGGGATGTGGTTCACGCCACATCCCCTCCCCTTCGGGTGCACAGGTGCGGGTCCATCCCCCCTGCCGCTACACCTTGAACCGGGCCACGAGCCCCTGGAGCTCCTGGGCGAGGGCAGCGAGGCTAGATGCGCTCTGGGCGATCTGGGTGATGGAGGCGGTCACCTCCTCCGTCGCCGCGCTCACCTGCTGGGCGCTCGCAGCGTTCTGCTCGCTCGTCGCCACCACGTGGTCCACGGCCCCTTCGATCTGGCTCGTGCCGCTCGAGAGCTCCTCTGTCGCAGCGCTCACCCCCTGGGTCTGTCCGGAGATCTGCACCACCGCCTTGCTGATGCGCTCAAAGGCGCTCCCCGTCTCCTCCACCACGCTGACCCCCTGCTCCACCTCCTTGGTCCCCTGCGCCATCGCCTCCACGGCCCGCTGGGTCTCCTCCCGGATCTCCTCCAGCAGCCGCTCAATCTCCTTGGCGGACCTCGCCGAGTTCTCCGCGAGCTTGCGCACCTCATCCGCCACCACGGCGAACCCCCTCCCGTGCTCCCCTGCCCGCGCCGCCTCGATCGCCGCGTTCAGGGCCAGGAGGTTGGTCTGGTCGGCGATGCCGGTGATGACGCTGACGATCTCCCCAATGTTCTTGCTCCTCTGCTCCAGCCCCTTGATGACGCCCGCAGAGTTCCCCACGGTCTGGTGGATGGTGTGCATGACCTTCTTGACCTGCAGCACGGCCTCCCCTCCATGCCCGCTCAGCTGGGTGGCCTCCTGGCTCGCCATCGCCACCTGGTTGGCGATCTGGGCCACCTCCTGGATCCCTTTGGCCATCTGCCGGATGGTCTGGACCGCTTCGTTCATGCTCTGGACCTGCTGCTGGGCCCCCTGGGCTACCCCCTGGATGGTCCGGGCCACCTCGTTGACGGCGCCGGTGACCTCCTCGGTGGTGGCCGCAAGCTCCTGGCTGTGGGAGGAGAGGCTCTGGGCGGTCTCCCCGATGCGCCGGACAAGGGCAGCGATCTTGTCCACGAAGGTGTTGAACCACTTCGCCAGCTCCCCTACTTCATCCTTAGATTTAACCTCCAAGCGCCGGGTGAGGTCCCCCTCCCCCTCGGCAATGTCCCTGAGGGCAGCGGTAACCTGCTGCACGGGCCCGGTGATGCTCCGGGCTACAGCGATTGAGAAGGCGAACCCGAAAATAAATGCCAGGATCGTTACGACGATGGCGGTGACCTGAGCGACGGATCCTATCCTGTCAGTGCCTTCAACAGTTTTGCTGGCGTCCTCTTCGATAAGCTCTTCCAGTTCGCCTAAACTTGCCTCCAATATTTTGAACTTTTCCTGCATTTCAGGGATCTTTGCAAGTGCCTGTTCTCTTTGCCCAGATAAGGCTGAATTGACGATGTCCTGTATCTTTTGTATATATTGGTCAATGTCTGGTTTCGCTTTATCAATGGCAGCCTTCGTCTCTTTGCGCAGGGGAAGTGCATCGATGTTGGTGATATAGGATTTGAAGTTCTTGGTGAATTCATCGAGCTCGTCTGCGATGGCCTTCTTCGTGGACTCGTCCATGCTTTCTGAGGCAACGATCGCCCGGAAGGCTATCGCGCGTAACCCATCGTGCATCATGTCTGCCCGCGCCATATTCTCCATGGCAACCAACTGTACTTTGCCGAGATTCTTTGCCTGTTTCGCCAGGGTATAGATTCCCCAGAAACCGGTTACCCCGACTAGGATCAAGCAAGCAAGCAAGAGGTAGCTCAATGCTCCTATCTTCTTCCGCACCGACATGTCCTGGATTCGCATCCCAATCCCCCCTCTTTAAATTGACAATGGCACATTAGATCGCGGTGATCTTGAGGTTCCGGAACCACTTCATCGTTCCACCCTCCCCCACATGCGCATTTTTCGGCCTGCCTCCGTGGCGAGACCTCATCCGGCCAAGTATTGCAAGTTCTATGCC